>WNGE01023236.1_pt1 | contig 10451 bp, 10 predicted proteins | sample 5400651 | NCBI WGS metagenome assembly WNGE01 (sample SAMN13153370, study PRJNA577476) | soil metagenome | isolation source: 60 cm soil or saprolite under grassland replicate 2 | place: USA:California | collected 2016-06-15
GCGGAGAGCTCCTTCTGGTGGCGCTCCATGATCTGGTTGGACTTCGCGTTCGGCCCCGGATAGACGCCGGTGACCGGCACGACTTTCATCAGGTCGATGATCTTGCTCCAGCCGGCTTCGTCGAAGCGGAACTGCAGCGCGTAGCTCGTCGAGTGGCAGCCGGTGCAGTTGTTCATGAAAATCTTCTTCATGCGCGCGTCGTCGGCGCTCGCCTCGGGCAGCGCCGCGACCATCATTTCGCCGGGCAGCTGGCGGAAGCGCCGCTCGGCATCGGTCATCTCCTGCAGCGTGAAATCCGCTCGCCGTGCGGCGCTGAGGTCGACCGAGCCTTTGCCCGCTTCAAAGCCGAGCGCCTGCGCCCACACGCGGTACCTGCCCGCGGGCAGCGGCGGGAACACGTAAGCGCCTGCGGCGTCCGTATACACGCTGGTGGTGATGGTCGAGCCGTCCAGCTTGGCGGATACTGTGACGCCTTCGAGCTTCTGGCCGGACTGCGATGTGATCGCGCCGCTCAGCAACTGATCGGCGGCGTGGGCCGCGGCCGCCGCGAGTAAGGACGTTGCGCATGCCAGGAGTATCGTTTTCATCGGGCTTCTCCTTGTTTCTGGACGTCCGGCGCGGGCGCCGGCACCGTTTTCAAATAAGCGATGATCGCATCGATCTCAGCCGGCTTGAGGTAGTACTTGAACGCAGGCATGCGGTCGGTGCCGTTGACGATGAAGGCGCGCATGACCTCGTCGTTGCCGCCGGCCGCGGCCTTGTTCAGCATCGGCCCGTAGGTCTTCACCCCGAGCGACGGTTGCAGGTGGCAGATGCCGCACGACTGCGCGAAGACCTGGCGTCCGAGGAGCTGCGTTTCGTTGAGATTGGCTTGTTGCGCATGAGCCGCCGGTACGGTGGCGAGCGCAAAGAAAAGTGTCGAGACCCTGTATCTCATTCCGTTCCCCCTGCGGTGTTTCGTATTTCTGTCGGCAACTATCGCACTGGCGGCGAGGAATTTCAACCGGGACTCTGTCAGGCGGGCTCCAGGCCGTGCTTCCTGATGACCGCTGCGGCGGCCGGGGCGGCGATGAATTTGAGGAGCGCCCTGGCCGCGTCCGCCTGCTTCGCGCCGGCGTGGATTCCGGCCGAGAACACGGTCATGCGCTGGAGCTCGCCCGGCAGCGGGCCGACGTAATCGATTCCGGGGAAATGCACCAGCTCGCTGATCTGCTGGAAGCCGATCTCGGTCTCGCCGCCGGCGATCAGGGTGCCGACGAACACGCCGGAGGGGGTCTGCTTGAGCTTGCCCTTGACCTCGCCGGCGATGCCCAGTTTCTCGAACACGCTGAGCATGTAGACCCCGCTCGGGCCGGTGGAGTAGCCGATCGATTTCGCCGCGAGCAGAGTCTTCTTCAACGCGCCGGCCGAGCCGATGTCGGGCTTCGCCGCGCCCTTGCGCACCGCGATCCCGGTGCCGGATTTCGCGAAATCGACGCGGCTGCCGGCGGCGGCCTTGCCCAGCTTGATCTGCTCGTCGATCGCCGGGCCCGCCATGATGATGAGGTCGTAGGGCTCGCCGTCCGCGAGACGCTTCTGGACGTTGAGCGTTCCCGTGAAAACCGTCGCGACCTTGTGCCCCGTCGCCTTCTCGAATTGCGCCACGAGCTCGAGATAGGCCTCCTGGGTGGCCTGCGTGGACAGCACCTTGATTTCCGTGGCGTCAGCCATGCCCGAGAGCAGCAATGCGCTCGCCGCGGCGACGATAGCTGCGATTTTCATTCTACTGTGGCACGACGCCGTCGCGGCCGACGTTGATGCGGCTTGCCTCGAACGTGCCGTCCGGCTTCTTGGTCGCTGCGAGCACGGTGAACCGCGCGCCTGCCTTGAGATCGCTTTTGCCGCCGACCTCGTAGCGCACGATCGGCGCGTTCGGCGGAATGACGATCCTCTTCTCGCCGTCCTTGTACTTGACCACCATCGTCGCGCCGTCGACGCCCGCGACCGTCGCGCCCGAGGCCGAGCCGTTGGTCATGGTGCTGTTCGGCACCGGCGCATAAGGCCGGTGACCCTCGCCGGTGCCGCGCATCTGTTCGGGGAAGATGTGCACCTCCAGGGCCTTCTGGCTGCCGTCGGGCTGAGGCATCGCCGCGCTGCCGAGGAAGGTGCCTTCCTTGATGTCCGCCATCGAGGCTTTCACCACCGCGACGATCATCGCGTTCTCGGTGAGCGTCAGCTTGAGCTCGGCGCCGTCGGTGGATTTCAGGGTGAGCACGTTGCCTTCGGCCTTCTCGATGGTCCCGCGCACGCGCAGGGTCTGCGCCGTGGCTGCCGCGCCCGATACGGCGATGATCGCGCCGGCGAGCGCGATTCGAATGGTTCTGATCATATTGTCCCTCCGGAACGTTGACGCGCGCCATCACAAGTGTGGCGGCGCGCACAGTATAAGACAGGACGGGCCGATTTTCCGCGGCAGCGCGTCAACCCGCGGTTCGAGGGCGCAGGGCGGCGAAAAAAGCGATTATGGACAGTCGCTTCGTTGCGTCCTCCCGGGTCGAGGGGGTTGATCGCGCGCCATGCGTCATGTTATACGCCGGATTGCTTTCGGGATCGCGGCGGCGCAGACTGGCTTCAGGCAAGCAATCATCAAGGGGAGGTGGACGATGAACAGAATGCTCCTATCCGCGGCGGTTATCGCCGCTCTCTTCGCCAGGCCGCTTCTCGCTCACGAAGACGATGCAGCAGCCGGACAGGGCCAGTTCGGCAAGGTGAATTTCCCGACTTCGTGCAGCGCGGCCGTGCAGCCGCAGTTCGAGCGCGCGGTGGCGATGCTGCACTCGTTTTTCTTCCCCGAGCACATCAAGGCGTTCCAGGCCGTGATCAGGGCCGATCCGCAATGCGCGATGGCGTACTGGGGGCTTGCGATCAGCCAGCGGGGGAACCCCCTGGTGCCGCCGTGGCCGGAGGAGAGCCTCAAGCGCGCGGTCGAAGCGATCCAGCAGGGCAAGGCGGTCGCGAAGACCGAGCGCGAGCGCGACTGGCTGAACGCGCTGGAGGTCGTCTACAAGGACTACGACAAGGTCGCGGTTTCGGAGCGCAGCAAACGCTACGAGCGGGCGATGGAAGAGCTCGCGCGCAAGTATCCGGACGACAAGGAGGCATCGATCTTCTACGCGCTCGCTCTCCTCGAAGCCGTGGACCACGCCGACAAGACCTACGCGCGACAGCTCAAGGCGGGCGGAATCCTCGAGCCCATCGACAGGGAGCAGCCCGCGCATCCCGGGCTTGCGCACTACATCATCCACACCTATGACTTCGAGCCGCTCGCCGTGCGCGGGGTCGCCGCGGCGGACAAATACGCCAAGGTCGCCCCGGCTGCTCCGCACGCGCAGCACATGCCTTCGCACATCTACTCGATCCTCGGCCGATGGGAGGATTCGATCCGGTCCAATACAGCCGCAGTCAAGGCTTCGCGCGACTATGCAGCGAGAAACGCTCCCGGAACGACCTTCGCGCAGGAGCCGCATGCGCAGGACTTCATGGCCTACGCCTACCTGCAGCTCGGCCAGGACCGCGAAGCCAGGCGCGTGATCGACGAATTGCGCGCCGTTACCAAGCTCAGCGGCGCGCGAAGCTACGGCGCGGATACCGGGAGAATCGCGCCGGCTTCGCGCTATGTCCTCGAGCGCGGCGCCTGGGCCGAGGCCGCGGGGCTGGAAGTCCAGTCCAACCTGTACACGTACGCGGAGGCCATGCCGCGATTCACCCGCGCGGTGGGCGCGGCGAGGACGGGAAACCTCGATCTTGCAAAAGACGAGATCGTCCGGCTGCAGGGCTTGAGCAAGTCTGCCGAGAACGGCTACTGGGCCGAGCAGATCCAGGTGCTCGTCCTGGCCGCGAGCGCCTGGCGCGCGCGGGCGGAAGAGCGCATGGACGATGCGCTCAAATTCATGCGCGCCGCCGCGGACCTCGAAGATTCCACCGAAAAGCACGTTTCGATGGAAAACCGCCTCTACCCGATGCGCGAGATGCTCGGCGACCTGCTCATGGAGCAGGGCCAGCCGGCCGCGGCATTGCAGGCGTACGAGGCCTCGCTGCACGTGGCGCAAAACCGGCTGCACGGCTACTACGGCGCCGCCAAGGCGGCGCAGGCGGCCGGCGATCGGAGCAAGGCGCGCGCGTATTTCGAGAAGCTCGCCGCGCTCGCCAAGAACGCCGACACCGATCGAGCCGAGCTGCGCGAGGCGAAAGCGTTCCTGCTTGCGCAGCGCTGAGCGCTCCGCGCCCGCCGTGCGCCGCATTGCGGCGAGCGCGTTCGCGGCGCTTGTTTTCGCAGGCCTCTTCGCCGCGGTCCCGAGATCGGAGGCGGATCCGGGGGAAGAGGACCCGAAGACATCGGCCGCCGGATCGGACTATGCCGCGGGAAAGAAGGCGGTCGAGGCGAAGGACTGGAAGAGCGCCATCGAGCGCCTGAACAAGGCGCTTTTGCAGGACGATCGCAACCCGGACATCCAGAATCTCCTCGGTTACGCCTATCGCAATGCCGGGCAGCTCGATTCCGCTTTCAAGCACTACCAACGCGCGCTCGAGCTCAACCCGCGCCATCGCGGCGCGCGCGAATACCTGGGCGAGGCTTATCTCCTGGCGAACGACGTGCAGAAAGCGCAGGAGCAGCTCGCCGCCCTGCGGCGGATCTGCCTCATTCCCTGCGAGGAATACGAGGACCTCGAGAAAGCGATTACTGCATACAGCCAACGCGCGGCCATAAAGCCAGTTCCGCGGCAGCGGGTCGACCTGCCGTTCGACGGTAGTAAGATCACGCGCCATGAGCGAAATCAGAAATTGCCTGCCTCCGGACCGGACTCCGCTGCTGTTGATCGCCTGCGTACCCGTCGTGGTGCCGGGGCAGGTCCGATACGACGTTCCAGTCCCGGGCGTCGTTTTCAGCGCGGCCGATCCGTACTACTACTCGCCCACGTACTGCGCCGGCTGCTGGTACGGTCAATGGGGCGGGCGAATCGGCTACCACCGGGGCGGCGGACGCCCCTGGCAGCGCCCGCACAGCGAGGCAGACCATCACGGACGCGATGACGGGCGCGACATCCGGCACGAAGGGCACCGGTGAGACCGCTCTACTAAAATCCGAATGTCCCACTCGATCCCTCGCCGTCGCGTCATCGCCGGCATGGCCGGCTTCGGCCTTTGGGGGCTTGCGCCAAGAATCCTGGCGGGGGAATCCGGAGCTTCAAAGTCGCCCGCCAGGCCGCTCGCGGATCGGCTCGCCGCCTACGCCGATGAACTGCGCTATGACGATCTCGACGCAGCGACCATTGAACGAGTCAAATCGCATTTCATCGACACGATCGGCTGCGGAATCGCCGCGTTCGACGAGCGGCCAGTGCGCATCTGCCGCGACGTCGCGCTCGGCGTTGCGACCGGAACGGCGACCGTCATCGGCACGAACCGGCGCGCCGCGCCCGATCTCGCCACCTTCGCCAACGGCGCCGCCTTCCGCTATTACGACCTGAACGATTCCTACGTCGGCGGTCTGGCTGGGCATCCGAGCGATCACATCGCCGCCTGCCTCGCGGTCGCCGAAAGCGAGCGCTCGAGCGCCGCGGAGCTCATCACCGCGATCGTGCTCGCCTACGAGATCAACTGCCGCCTGATCGACGCCTTCGACGTCACGGCGCGCGGCTGGGACGCGCCGGTGTTCAGCCTGCCTGCCGTGGCGCTCGCCGCCGGCAAGCTGATGAAGCTGACTCGCGCGCAGCTCGCGCAGGCCGTCAGTCTCGCCATCAACGACCACATCCCGATGGCGCAAACCCGGGTCCAGGCGCTGTCCGACTGGAAGGGGCTCGCCGACGCCGAAGCCGGGAGGAACGCCGTGTTTGCGGCGCTGCTCGCGCGCGCCGGCCTGACCGGCCCGGCGCCGATCTTCGAAGGGAATTCGGGCTTCTTCAAGCAAGTCTCCGGGCCGGCGGAGGTCGACGTCGGAGCATTCGGCCGCCGCGGGGTGCCGTTTCGCATCCACCAATGCGGGATGAAAGCTTATCCGGCCGTGGTCTACGCGCAGACCGCGGTCGTCGCCGGCGTCGAGGTCGCGAGGGAACTGGGTGCCCTCGATCGCATCGCCGCGATCGAAATCGCGACGACGAAGCGGGGCTACCAGCGCGCCGGGAGCGAGCCCGGGAAGTGGACGCCGGACACCCGGGAGACCGCCGATCACAGCCTGCCCTATATCACGGCGCGCGCCATGTTCGACGGCGACATCACGAACGACAGCTACGCGCCCGAGAAGCTGCGCGAGCCGCGCATCCTCGCCTTCATGCGCAAGATCACGGTGAAAGAGGATCCGGCGCTCACGGCGCGAGTCGGAGCGATGGTTCCGACGCGCGTGACCGCGATCCTCGCCGACGGAAAGCGCATTTCGAGCGAGGTCGACGACGTGCCGGGCTTCCCGGGGCGGCCGATGAGCAGGGCCGAAGTCGAAAGGAAGTTCCGCGGCAACGTGGGCGGGCGCTGGCCCCGCGAGCGGACCGACGCCGTCCTTCGGGACCTGTGGGCGCTCGATCGCACGCAGGATATCGCGGCCTTGCTCGGCAAGCTCTCGCTTCAGCCGGGTTCCTAGCGCGCCTTGCATCTTCCTGTCGCCAGTGGGCGACAGACGCACGGTTGCGGCTCTCGGGGCCTTGGGCGATCATGGAGCGTTTTTTTCTGGAGACGGCGAGATGAACAAGACTATTCCTTTGATCGCGGCGGGTCTTCTCGCCGCCGGCCCGGCTCTGGTGCAGGCCGCCGATGTCAGCGTCGGGGTAAGCATCCAGGGCGAGATCCAGCCGGGGGTATACGGGCGCGTCGACATCGGCAACCGGCCGCCGCCGCCCGTCCTGTATCCGCAGCCGGTGGTGATCGTCAAGCAGCCCCGGCCGGTGATCATGGCGCCGATCTACATGCATGTGCCCCCGGGGCATGCCAGGAACTGGGCGAAGCACTGCCACAAGTACAACGCCTGTGAGCGGCCGGTGTACTTCGTGAAGTCCGCCGAATACGAGCCCGGTTACGAGCACCCCGGCAAGGGTCGCGGCAGGGGCAAGGGCCGCGATTGACCCCACGGGCGGCGGATCCTGATCGGATGGAGTCCAGGTCATCGAACTGGAGGACTGAAAAATGCGCGCTGCACTGATTGTGCTGTGGATGCTGCTGTGCTCGGTGAGCTCGGCCGTCGCTCAAGTGAGCATCGGGATCAACCTGTCGTTGTACCCGGAACTGGTCCCGGTGCCGGGCTACCCGGTCTACTACGCTCCGCGCATGGAGGCGAACTATTTCTTCTACGATGGCCTGTACTGGGTCTACCAAGGGGATACCTGGTACTCGAGCTCCTGGTACAACGGGCCTTGGTGGATCGCGCGGCCGGAGGTGGTGCCGGTATTCGTCCTGCGAATTCCCGTCGGCTACTACCGGCGGCCTCCTGTGTACTTTCGCGGATGGCGGCCGGATGCGCCGCCACGCTGGGGCGAGCACTGGGGCCGTGACTGGGAGCAGCGTCGCAGCGGATGGGACAGGTGGAACCGTAGCTCCGTTCCAAGGCCCGCCCCGCTGCCGGTCTACCAGCGGCAGTATTCAGGGGATCGGTATCCACGATTGGAGCAGCAGCATCCGCTTTACAGCCAGCAGTACCGTTACGAGCCGCATGACACCGTAGTGCGGCGGCACTACAGGGAGCAGGCAGCGCGGTCAGCCCGCGCCCCTGCTCAGCGGGGAGACCAGGGAGCGCTTCAGCAGGGAAGTGACAGGCGGCCGCATCAAGAGCCACCCCGGGGTCAGGGGCAGGGCCAGGAGAAAGGTCGCGGCAGAGATGAGGAGCGAGGTCGGGAACGCAATAGATAAATGCCGGACATACGCGGCTCGCTGAAGCCTCGGCGGCTTACGAGCGGCGCGCAGATCGACGCCGGCGTCGGGAAGGTCGCCTGACGCCGGACGCGGCTAGCAGCACCTCGGCGGCATCGCGCGCGGAGCGCGCGAGCGCGGGATCGCCGCGAACCAGTGCGCTGGCGAGCGCGCCCTCGAAAAGGATCTGGAGCTGGGTGGCGAGGGCGTCGGGGTTCCTCGCGGCCAGGCGCTCGAGCAGGGCGCGGTACCAGAGCCGGCGCTGCTCCTTGAATTGCACCGCGATCTTGCTGGCGGAGTGCCTGGGATCGCAGAGCTCGGTGACGGCGTTGACGTAGGGGCAGCCGCGGAAGCTGCCGTCGGCGATCAGACGCTCCAGCCGGTCGAAATTGCCGAGGATCTGCTCGCGCGCCGGCGCGTCGGAAGGCGCGAGATGCTTGAAGCGGGCCGTCAGATAGGCGGCGATCAGCGCGTCCTTGGAAGGATAGTGGTTGTACAGCGTGCGTTTGCTCACCCCGGCCTCGGTGGCCACGGTGTCGACGCCGGCGGCGCGTATCCCCTGCGCGTAGAAGAGCTTGTCGGCGGCGGCGAGAATGCGCTCGGCCGGGGGGGAAACAGATCGGTCTACTTTCATGTTGACAATACTACACCGGATGCTGGATCATAGGTACACAGACCTGTCTACCTGCAAGGAACCCTATGGCGACCCCGGGCAATCGACGCGCAATGCTGCTGCTGATCCTCTTGAGCGGGCTGATCATCTCGCTGTGCATGGGGCTGCGCCAGAGCCTGGGCCTCTTCATGCGGCCGATGACGCTCGACCTCGGGATCTCGGCGGCGACCTTCGGCTTCTCGATCGCGCTGCAGAACATCGTCTGGGGCGTGTCGCAGCCCTTCGTCGGCGCGCTCGCCGACCGCTACGGCCCCCGGCCGGTGCTGGTCGTCACCGCGTTGCTGTACGCCGCGGGGCTCTTGCTGATGATCGTCTCGAAGAGCATCCCGGGCGGACTGGAGGTGGCGGGGTTTCTCATCGGCATCGGCACCGCCGGCGCCGGCTTCGGCGTCCTGATCGGCACCATCTCGCGCGCCACGCCGCCCGAGAAGCGCAGCCAGACCGTGGGCCTGGTGGCGGCGGCGGGCTCGCTCGGCACGATGGTGATCGCGCCGCTCGGCGGATGGCTGATCGACGGCTTCGGCTGGCAGGCGGCGATGCTGGCGTTCGCGGCGATCGCTGCTTCGATGGCCGTCCTCTCGCTGCCGATCAGGGAACAACCGGTTTCCGACGGAAATCTATCCAAAGTCAATCAAAAGCTCGGCGAGGCCCTGCGCGAGGCGATGGCGCATCGCGGCTACCTCTTCATGACGCTCGCGTTCTTCGCCTGCGGCTTTCAGCTGGTGTTCATCACCACGCACCTGCCGGCGTACCTGCAGCTCTGCGGGGTGGCGCCGGGCGTGGCGGCGAGCGCGCTCGGGCTGATCGGCCTGTTCAACGCGGTCGGCACCTACATGTTCGGCCTGCTCGGCGCGCGCTACAGCCAGAAGCACCTGCTCGCGCTGATCTACCTTCTGCGCACGCTCATCATCGTCGCCTTCCTGCTGGCGCCGATCAGCGCCGCCTCAACCCTGGTGTTCGCCGCCGCGATGGGATTCCTGTGGCTCGGCGTCGCGCCGCTCGTCACCGGGATCATCGGCCGGGTGTTCGGCCTCACGCACTTCAACACGCTCTACGGGGTCGTGTTCCTCAGCCACCAGGTCGGCTCGTTCTTCGGCGCCTGGATGGGCGGCGTGGTGTTCGACCGCTTCGGCAATTACGACTTCGGCTGGGGCGCGCTGATCGTGATCGGCGTCACCGCCTTCACCCTGCAGTGGCTGATGGACGAGCGCCCGCCGCGCGAGCGCCAGGCTGCCGGCGAGCCTTCACCGGCGCCCGCTTAGCCATGCGCGAGCGCTGCTCCGGCGGAGCCGCGACCAATCTATCCGCGGGATTTGCGCGCGGGATGGCCGAATTTGTAACGCCCGCGAACCGTGGCTTCCGAACCCGATGATCAGTCGGGCTTGATGTTCGCGTCGCGGATGACCTTGCTCCATTTGGCGCTCTCGGAGCGCACGAAAGCGGCGAACTCCTCGGGCGTGTCGCCGGCGACCTCCGAGCCGGTGGCAAGCACCTGGTTCTTCACGTCCGGGGCGTTGTAGGCCTTGACCAGCTCGCGGTGCAGGACCTGGATCACCGGCGGCGGGGTGCCGGCGGGAGCGAAGATGCCGTTCCATACGATGGCCTCGATGCCGGGGAGGCCGGCTTCCGCGGTGGTCGGCACGGCGGGGAACATCGCCAGGCGCGAGGGCCCCGCCACCGCGAGCGCACGCAGCTTCCCGGCCTTGACCTGCGTCATGACCACCTGCGGCACGACGTAGGCCGCCATCACCACGCCGGCGAGGAGATCGGGGATCTCCGCGTTCACCGCCTTGTACGGCACTTCCAGCACTTTGACGCCGGCCTCGGACTTGATCCACTCACCCACCAGCTGGCTGATGCTGCCGGTGCCGCCGGAGGCGTAGGTGAGCGCGCCGGGCTTCGCCCTTGC
>WNGE01016779.1_pt1 | contig 10450 bp, 9 predicted proteins | sample 5400651 | NCBI WGS metagenome assembly WNGE01 (sample SAMN13153370, study PRJNA577476) | soil metagenome | isolation source: 60 cm soil or saprolite under grassland replicate 2 | place: USA:California | collected 2016-06-15
GGGACCTGGAAGGCGGCCGCTCGGAGCTGGGGCGATGCGGGCTGGCTTGGTGAGCAGGTCGAGGGTGAGCTGCCAGCGGTAGGCGTTCACCAGCGCGTGCCGTGACGGGGGTTGGACGAGCCGGCTTGGCTCCCGGGTGCTGTGTCGTGCGGCGCTGTTGTCGCGCGTGGCTGTTTCGGCGTAGCGCTCGGCGACCGCGGTGATCGTTGCGTTCAGCGGTTGGGGTTGGGTGGGGAGGTCGTGGACCGTGACGGTCATGCCGAAGACCCGGTCGGAAGCCTCGACACCTGGAAGGGCTGTCAGCGCCCCGCCGCGTGCAGGCCGAAGGCCAGCTCCGGGTCCCCTGGGCGCCAGGTCCCCTGGAACTGCGACTTGTTTCCGTTGCGGCGGGCCCGGTCGAGCACAGCCTGCCCGAGCGCGAGCTGCCGGCGCTCCCACACCGGCAGCGCCGCCTCGACGTCGCCTCGCGCCGTCCCGAGTGCCTCCGCCAGCGCCCAGGCGTCGGCCGCCGCCTTGGCGGTCCCGGCGGCGGCGTGGGGACGCAGGGCGAAGGCCGCGTCGCCGATCAGGCAGACGCGGCCGAACGCCATCCGCGAGACCTCGATGTCGAAGATCACCTGGACGAACGGACGCTCCGTGCGGTGCACGACCTCGGCGAGCTGTCCGGCGAGGTCGGCCTCGGCGGCGACCCGCAGCGCCAGCACGTGCGGCTGGCGGGGGACGCCCGGCGGAAGGGTGAGGCCGTGGCGGACGCCGTCCTGGTCGGTCATCAGGTCGTCCAGTTCGTCGCCGGCGGCGTAGTTGCGGTACCAGACGAAGTTGGCGAGCCGGCGGCCCGGCTCCACCGACCCGTCCAGGGCGGGGATGGGGTAGAGCAGGATGTGGCTGTCGGGGATGACCTGGTAGACGATCGAGTCGGCGAGCAGCTCCAGGACATCGCGACTGAGCTGGCGCTCCGAGACCGTGCCCCGCCAGGCCACGTAGCCGGCGTAGGACGGCCGGGCGAGCGGCTGCAGCCGGGCGCGCGCCGTGGAGGCGATGCCATCGGCGCAGACCAGCAGGTCGTGCGCGCTCGCGGAACCGTCGGCAAACCCCACCATCACGTGGTCGCCAGCCTGCCGGAAGTCGACCATCTCCTTGCCGAGGTGGTAGCGGCGCCGGCCAAGGCAGCCGAGCAGCGCCCGGTGGAGGGTGTGCCATGCCGAGTACCGGTAGCGACGCGGCTCCTCGTAGACGACGGCCCCGTCGCTACCGAGATAGCGCAGGAAGCCGGTCGAGGTGGTGAGCCGATCCAGGTCCAGGTCCGTCCGGTCGCGGAGGTAGCGGGTGGTCGTCTCCAGCACCACGATCCCCGCGCCCCGGCCCTCCAGGTCCACGGCCGACCGCTCGAACACGTCCACCTGGCAGCCGAGGTCGGCCAGGACGAGCGCGGCGGTGAGCCCGCCGAGCGAGCCCCCGACCACCCCTACCCTGGGCCAACCGCTCAACCGCGTCGCGGCGCGCTAGGGCTTCCCGAAGGTGGCGACACGCTCGACGCGGCACTCGAACAGCACGCGCCGCTCGTTCATGCCAGGGTCCCGCAGGGCGTAGGGGGGCTGGCTACCGGAGTACTTGGTCCACGCCTGGTCGATGGTGTCGACCGCCCGCTGCCCATGGGTGGGGTCGTCCTCGTGGATCTCCCGCTCGGCGGTCGCCTTGATGCTCACCCAGTGATACGGGTTGTCGGGGTTCATGAGGAGCATGGTGATCTGCGGGTTGCGCCGGATCCACTCGGTCTTCCTGCGGTGCTCCGCCAGGTTGAGCAGCACCTTGTCGCCTTCGTAGTTGAACCAGACCGGGGTCAGCCAGGGACGTCCGTCGCCGCCCATGACGGCGATCACGGCCGTCACAGGTTTGTCGAGCAGTTGCCGGTAGACCGGGTCGAGCTCCTCCAAGGATTTCTTCTCCTCGCGCGACCCGACCGTGAACTGGTTCTCCTGGACCCCTTGGGAGACGTCGAGGAGCTTGGCGACGGTGAAGGGCACGGCAGCCTCCATTCAGCGGAGCAGTTCCACAGTGACGAATCCCAGCGTGCTGTCGCCGGCGTTCTCCAGGTCGTGGATCATCGGGTCTTCCGCGGACTGCTCCAGGTACTGGGTGTCGCCCAGCTCATAGCGACGGACCCGGAAGGTGCCGTCGGGCGATCGTTGACGGCCGATGCCCGCCTCCGTGACGGTCCAGAAGTAGCGCCGCGTATGGGCGTGGAAGGGGCAGCGCTCGCCCGGGGCGAGCGTGATCTCCCACACCTTGATCCGGTCGTTCTCGAACCGGAGCCGCGTGCCCACCTCGAGGTTGCTCGCGGCCGTCGCCAGCTCGTGGTCGAAGTCCGCCGGATCGAAGGTACCCTCCACGATCTCGGTCACCGGCACACTCTAGATCAATCCAGGTGGCCCCGCGCCGGCCTGTCCGCGGCTTGGTGGTCCTCGGGCGACGGCGAGCTGCTTGTGCACACCGACGTGATCGTCTTGTGAAAGGTTCCCGTCCTCGGCAAGGCACCGCCGCGCCGGGCTACTGAATCACCGACGCGGAAGCACTGCCCTGGTGGAGCGCGTCCACCAGGGCGGATCGACGCTCCAGGACAGCCCGTTGGTTGACGTACCCCTTGTCGGTGATCTCACCGGCGTCGATGGAGGGCGGCTCGGTCAGCAGCAGCAGGCGCCGGATCGTGTGCGAGGACGTATCGGGACCCGCTGACTGAGCCTCCCGCAGCCGCCGGCACAGCTCCTCCGCAAGCCCGTCGCCGAGCGCCTTGCCAGCCGGCGTCGGCCAGGCCAGTATCCCGGCCTGGTCGCGACCCTCACCTGTGACCACGACGTCCCATACCAGTGGGGCGGTGACTTGAAGGGCGGTCATGCGCACGGCCGCCGTGTGGACCCAGGTGCCGTTCGCCAGCTTGAAGTTCTCCTTGATGCGCCCATCGAAGACGACCCCTCGCGAAGGGTCGGTCCGGTCGGCAAGCCGACCGGCATCGCCCGTCCGATAGAAGCCGTCCTTGTCGACCTCTGAGGTTTCGAAGGGACCTGTGAGATACCCCGGCGCGACGTTGGGGCCGCGGACCCGCAACTCGAGCCGATCGTCGACCGGGGCCAGTTTGACCTCGGTTCCGGGCAGCGGGACACCGATCGTGCCAGGGGCGTCGAGGGAGAAGTGCGCCGACGTGGACGCGGGCGCGGTCTCGGTTGCTCCCCATGACGTGGTGAGCGCGACATCGTTTGGTGCGAAGCGTCGCGCGAGCGCGGTGAGACGATCCCAGGTGTCCTTGGGCAGCGCGGCGGCGGCGTACATGATCAGCCGAAGTCGGCGGAAGAACGCGCTGGCAGCGTCAGGATCGGCTTCGAGGGCATCGACGAGCAGGGAGAAGCCGAGGGGGACGTTCAGGTAGATGGTCGGCGAGACGTCGACGACGTTGCGCAGGCTGGTTTCGAAGAGACCAGGCGCCGGCTTGCCCGCGTCGATGAAGAGGGTGCCGCCAGACCGAAGCGCAAGGTGGAAGTTGTGGTTTCCCCCAAAGGTGTGACTCCATGGCAACCAGTCCACGAGGACCGGCGGCTCCTGGCCGGTGAACGGCCAGACAAGGGCCAGTGCCTGCTGGTTGCTGCAGATCATCCGATGCGTGTTCGGCACGCCCTTCGGTCGTCCCGTCGAACCAGAGGTGAACAGCACCTTCGCCACCGTGTCAGGACCGACCGCGGCGAAGGCCTGGTCGACACTACGGCTCGGTCTGGTTTGCGTGAGCGCGTCGAACCGGGTCCAGCCTTCCTGCCCGCCGCGGGAGGCAACGACCTCCGCCCCGTGCAGGTCGGTGGACGTCAAGATCTGGCGGAAGGCATCCCCGTCCTGGGCGAACACCAGGCCGGGGCGCATCGCGTCCAGGATGTCCTGGACCTTTCCGGGATCGGTGCAGACCAGGCTGTAGGCGACCGACACAGGGCAGATGGGGACGCCGACGAGGTAGCTTCCGAGCATGAGCACGGCGTGATCGATCGAGTTGCCCGACAGGACGACGACTGGCCGCGCCGGGCTCAGCCTCCGGTCGAGCAGCGCCTGCCCCACCGCTCGTGCGGCTCTGAATGCTTCGCCGTAGGTGAGCGTCGCCCAGTCTCCGTCAGATTTCCGCTCCGCGAGGAAGACGCGTTCCGGGGCTTTGGTGGCCCACCCACGCAACCATCCCCCGGCACTTGGCTCGAACGAGCCGAGGGGGATCGCCGACCGCAGGATCAGCCCACCGTCTTGGAGCACCTCGGTCTGCACCTCTGGCGTGGCGAAGATCCGGCCAGCAGGGTCGGCCGAGCGGGTAGCGTGCCCGGCGGTCACCGCGATCCGCCTTGTCTCCATCAGAGCCTCCTTCTCGTCCTCGTCGCTGGGACACGGCCAGTGTGCTCCGCCGCACTTGAGCGTGACTTGACCGGGGCCGCACAATGCTGGGCGGGATCGGCGCGGTGCCGCGAAGGAGGGGGCCGGACGTGCGGTTTGCTCTGCTGGGTCCGCTCGAGGCGCACGACGGCGATCGCCTTGTCGAGCTGCCCAGCCGGCAGGTGCGGCGACTGCTTGCGGCACTGGTGCTGGCGCCGAACCGGGTTGTGTCCACCGATCGGCTTTTCGAGGTCCTCTGGGGCGTCGAGCCGCCCGAGAGCGCGGCCAACACCCTTCAGACCTACGTGCTCCACCTGCGCAACGCACTGGAGCCTGGCCGGGGTCGTCGAGACCCGGGCCGCTACGTGCTGCGCAGAGAGCCGGGTTACCAGCTGGCTGTGGCCCCTGAGGAGATCGACGCGGCCCGCTTCCGGGAGCTTGCCGACCGCGGGAGGAAAGCGCTCGGCCAGGCGCCGGAGCGGGCCGTCATGCTGTTGGGGGATGCGCTGGGACTGTGGCGTGGTGATCCGCTGGCTGACTTCACCTTCGAGCTGTTCGCCCAACCGGCCATCGTGGAGCTGTCCGAACTGCGGATGCAGGCGCTGGAGAGCCGGGTCGACGCGGAGCTGGCACTTGGGAGACATGCGGCCCTGGTCGGGGAGCTGCGTGAGCTCGTGCGTGAGCAGCCGATGCGGGAGCGGCTGTGGGAGCAGCTCATGGTGTGCCTGTACCGAAGCGGGCGGCAGGCTGAGGCGTTGGCCACCTTCACCCATGTGCGGGAGCTGCTCGTGGATCAGCTCGGCGTCGAGCCGAGCCCCGTCCTCACCAGGGTCCATCGCGCGATGCTCAACCAGGATCCGGCTCTGGACTGGTCCCCACCTGCGCAGCTGGTGGGTAGGGCCGCGACCAGGGCGACTCGGGCCCCGACGCCCGATGACCAGGCGGATCAGGGCCCGGTGGCGGTCGGGGCCCGGGGACCGAGCGATGGTGACGCGCTGCGGCGGGGGATGGAGGCCCTGCGGCGGCGCGACTGGGCGCAGGCCTACGCCGGCCTTTCGGCGGCGAAGGCGCACACGGATCTGGACGGCGAGGCGCTGGACGGCTTGGCCGAATCCGCCATGTGGCTGGGGGAATACGAGTCCTCGCTGGCAGCCCGGCAGCGTGCCCATGCGGCGTTCCTGAAGGACGGAGAGACGCGCCGGGCCGCGATGACGGCCATAGCGCTGGCGCTGCACTACGCCGCCCGGCTTCGGTTCGCCGTGGCCGCTGGTTGGTACGGTCGCGCCGAGCGGCTCCTGGCGAACGGACCGGAAGGCCCCGAGCACGGCTATCTGGCCTGGACCGCCTGCCTGATGTCGATCGGTGCCCGCCAGGACGGGCCCGCGCTGGATGGCGCTCGACGGACGTTCAAGGTCGGGCTGCACACGGGGGACCCAACGTTGCAGGCGCTCGGCCTTTCCTTCCAGGGGTTCCTCCTGGTCCGCCGGGGCGACCTGCACGAAGGTCTGCGCCTGCTCGACGAAGGCATGGCGGCCGCCGTCAGCGGCACGGTCGCCCCGTTCCCCACCTCACTGATCTTTTGCAGGATGATCCACACCTGCCAGCTGCTGGGCGACTATCAGCGGGCCGCCGAGTGGCTGGAGGCGATCGACGACAGTCCGATCACGGCATGCATCACCAGCTATCCCGGCGACTGCGACACCCACCGCACACAGGTCCTGGTGGGACGCGGCGCCTGGCCCGAAGCCGAGCGGCTTGCCCGACGGGCCTGCGCCGGAATGGAGAAGTTCGACGTGAGTCATGCCGGCCTGGCCTTTTACGAGCTCGGTGAAGTCCGTCTGCGCACCGGTGACCTGGATGCCGCGGCCGCCGCATTCGCCCGGGCGGCCGAACTCGGCACCGTGCCGCTGCCTGGTGCCGCGCTGCTCGATCGCTGCAACGGTCAGGTGGCGCGCGCTGCCGCGACGCTGGCGGCCGCGCTGGCCAACGAACCGTCGGATGCCCTGGCGCGGGCCCGGCTGCTTCCCGCGGAGGTCCAGCTTGCCGTGGAGGTCGGCGATCTGGGAAGGGCACGCGCCGCCGCCGCCGAGCTCGCCGAGCTGGCCGAAATCTACCCGAGCAAGGCGATGGCTGCCGCTGCCGCTGCCGCTGGAGGCGGCCTGAGCCTCGCCGAGGGAGATGCCGGCGCAGCCGTTGCGGCCTTCCGCAAAGCCCGCCAAGCGTGGACCGATGCCGGGGCACCCTACGAGGCGGCCCGAACGCGGGTGATGCTGGCCAGCGCACTGGCCGCCGACGGACGGTTGGACGTCGCGGCTACGGAGCTGTCGCAGGCCAGGGCCGCGTTCGAGCAACTGGGCGCGGCCCTGGACGTGAGGGCCGCGGACGCTCTGCTCGCCCAGTTGGTCCCGGCGACACCGGAGACCGGCGGCTGAAGTCGACGGTCTGGTCACGTGGCGGTCCTGTACGTGCCGTACGCAACCACGTGCCTGCGCTGATCCGTGACCTCAAAGGTGTCGCGGTCCCGGGCAAGCTCGACGGTCTGCCCGACGTAGAGAGGCCGGGCGAACGTCACCTCGAACGCCTCCAGCCTGCCGGGCATGTGCCGGGCGATGTCGGAGAGCACGTGGTTCGCGGTACCCATGCCTTGCAGGAACGCACCGCGGAAACCGAAGAGTCGCGCGGCGATTCGCGTGGTGTGTACCAGGTTGAGATCTCCCGACACGGAGCCGCGCAGATCAACCGTCGTGGGCGTGGCGATCGCGCGCAGTCGGTCCATCCCGGTGGGGTCGATGCCGCCGATCACGAACGTGTCGCGGCTTGCCTGGAGCTGGCGACCCGACGGGGTCGTCAGCTCGTGGCGCACCACGAGACAGACCCGATCGTCGCCGGCCACCGAGACGCCGGCGAGCCGTGCCGATATCTGCTGGTGGATGCCGGAGGCGGGTCGTGGAGCGGGGTCCGCCAGGAAGTGCATCTCGCTCGCCAGGTGAAGCAGGTGCCTGAAGTTGATGCCCAGATCGGCGAGCATCTTCATGAAGCTGGAGGAGATGGGATCGGACGGTGGCGCACCCCTTCGGTGTCGAGGAAGTCCTGGACGACTTAGGGGATCTGATGTATTAGGGACAATCCGTCCAGGACACTCGAGGAGCAATCGCATGAGCCGTGTGAGATCGAAGGATGGCACGTCGATCGCGTACGACCGCCAAGGGAGCGGACCGGTCGTGATCCTGGTGGGCGGCGGTCTCGTCGACCCCGCCACCGGCCGGGCTGGCCGCTGGGAGAACGCGCCGCTCGCCACGGAGTTGGCGGCGTGGTTCACCGTGTACAACTACGACCGGCGCGGCCGGGCCGACAGCGGCGACACCCTGCCGTACGCCCCGGAACGCGAGATCGAGGACATCGAAGCGCTCATCGACGTGGCCGGCGGATCGGCGCACCTGCACGGCGTCTCCTCGGGTGGCGCCTTGGCGCTGGAGGCCGCGGCAGCCGGGATCGCGATCGACAAGCTCGCGGTCTACGACGTGCCCTACAGCATCGGCGAGGAGGCGTCGCGGCGGTGGCGGGAGTACGTCGAGGAGCTCGACGTGGTGCTCGCCGAGGGCCGTCGCGGTGACGCGGTCGAGCTGTTCATGCGGGTGGCGGGCGCCTCCGAGGAGAACATCGTGGGGGCAAGGAACTCTCCGATGTGGCCTGCCCTGGAGGCCATCGCGCACACGCTGGCCTACGACGCGGCCTGCCTGGGAGACGGCCAGCCAGCCACTGCCCGCCTTGCCAGGATCACCCAGCCGATCCTGGTGGCCACGGGCGGGGGCAACGACTTCTTCGAGCAGGCCGCGGGCGCGATCACTACCAGCATTCCGCACGCGGAACGCCTGACCCTCGAGGGTCAGGGCCACGTGGCCGACCCGAAGGCGGTCGCTCCGGTGCTCGAACGCTTCTTCGGACAATGACCTCGCGCCGGCGCGGCTCCGGCAGCCTTGTTCCTGAGTGGCTAGTGTGGCGTGGTGCGACTAGCGACCTGGAACGTGAACTCGGTCAAGCAGCGGGTGCCTCGGTTGCTGCCGTGGCTGGACCAGCGGCAGCCCGATGTGGTCTGCCTCCAGGAGACCAAGCTCGCGGACGCGGTGTTCACCGAGCTGCTCGGCGAGGAGCTCGGCCGCCGCGGTTACGCGGTGGCGCTTCACGGAGAGGCGCAGTGGAACGGCGTGGCGATCCTCTCCAGGGTGGGGCTGGACGACGTCGTGGCCGGCCTCGCCAGCGCGCCCGGCTTTCCGCGCCCAGAGGCGCGTGCCGTCGCCGCCACCTGCGACGGGATCCGGGTGTACTCGGTGTACGTACCGAACGGGCGGGTGCCGGACTCCGACCACTACCGGTACAAGCTGGCCTGGCTGGCCGCGTTGCGGGACGTGGTTGGCGCCGGTCCCAAAGCCGCGATCGTCTGTGGGGACATGAACATCGCGCCGACCGATGCGGACGTGTTCGACCCGGACGCCTACATCGGCCAGACCCACGTCACCCCGCCGGAGCGGGCGGCGCTGGCGGAGCTTCAGGCGGTGGGCCTGCGTGACGTGGTGAGGGATCACTGGCCGGCCGAGCGGGTGTTCACCTATTGGGACTACCGGGCCGGGATGTTCCACCGGGATCTCGGGATGCGGATCGACCTGGTGCTGGCTTCCGGCTCGGTGGCCGGTCGAGTGCGGGCGGCGTGGGTGGACCGGCAGGCGCGCAAGGGCAGCGGGCCGAGCGACCATGCTCCCGTGATCGTCGATCTGGACGAGGCGCCGGACGGGGACATCGGGCCGGTCGTGCCGCCGCCGTCCGCGCCATCCGCCAAGCGGGGCTCGGCCAGGCTGCCCCAGTCGCCGTGACAGGCCTGAGCTGCCTGCCTTGGGTACGGCGATAACCTGCCATGCCGTAGACTCGCAACCCTTCCCGACCCAAGGTCCCCGCACCGACATTCCCTGCGCCGGCTGGCAGAGACTGCCGACGAGCCGGTAGCGAGCCGGCGCCGAGAGAGGCTCTCCGTGCAGCGACTGAACATGGTGTCCCTCGCGCGCTTCGCACCTATCGGGTTGGGGGTCGCATTCGGGCTCTCCTTCGTCTTCACCTCCCCCCTCCAGGACGCTCCACTGTGGCCCGTGTGGGCGTCATTGGCGGTCGGCCTCACCACCACCGCAGGCGCGATCTTCCCCTACGGACTCGACCGCTGGGCTGAACTTGCCGAGCTGTCGAAACGACCCGCAGTCCGCGCGCGCGACGTAGCCACCCGCGTCGCGGCGATCGCGGCCGTCACCCTGCTGGTCATCATCCTCGGGTCATTGCGCCTGCTTGGGCTGGCGTGGTCGACCTGGCGCCCTGTGGCACTCCTGACCTTCACCATCCTTGGTGGAGTCCCCGTCGTTGGCGTCATGGACGGCGTCCGGCGGGCGGCCGGCAACGAGTCGGCGCTCGGCGCCAGAGGTGAGCAGGTCGCCGTGCTGGTCAGGCTGCAGCAGCTGCTGCAGCGGTTGCTGGCCGCCGTCGGTTCGTTGGTCGCGCTGTCGACGCTTGCGACCGGTGCCTGGCTGGCGCCGCAGCGCAGCCTGCTGGCGGCGTCAGGGCAGGGCGTGCCTGCCGAGCTGCCGCCGCAGTTCGTGCTGGTCTTCGGCGGGTTTGGCTCGCTGCTGGTCGCGCTGTTCTACGTGCCGGCCGCCACGGCCCTCCAGCGCCGCGGGCAACGCCTGTGCGACGAGTTGTTCCCGCTCGCCGAGGCCGAGGAGGCCTCGGCCATCCTGAGTCTGGCCGAGGATCGCCACAAGCTGGAGCAGCTGCTGGGGGTGGACCGCGGTGTGATCGCGGATCTCCAGACCGGTCTGGCCATCCTCGGCCCGCTGCTCGCGAGCGCGGCCGCCGCCTTCCTGTCTCCCGGCTAGTCTCCGATCGCTCATTCAGCGGGTCGCGGCGTTGGATATCGGCAAGGCGGAGCTGGTCGGCTGCATCCGGGTGCCTGGCGCGGGCCGGCGGGGCAAGCGGCTGCAGGAGGTCGGGACCTACAAGACGATGACCCGGTCGCTGCTAG
>WNGE01009178.1_pt1 | contig 10449 bp, 7 predicted proteins | sample 5400651 | NCBI WGS metagenome assembly WNGE01 (sample SAMN13153370, study PRJNA577476) | soil metagenome | isolation source: 60 cm soil or saprolite under grassland replicate 2 | place: USA:California | collected 2016-06-15
CGCCACCGTTCGTGCCTCCCGATTCTGCGGTGATCCGAGACGGGACACGGCGAATTCTCGAAGATCCGGCGTTCCGTCAGGCAGCCGGCACGATCGCCGACGAGATTGCCGCACTGCCTCCGGCTGACTACGCAGCCGAGCGCCTGGAGCAGGCCGTCGCCGAGCGTCAGAGGTCGCGGCGCCCCGGTGAGGGCGCGGCGGTCAGCGCGTAAGACCCTCGCCGGCCGACCGGGTTCGCGCGAACCAGGCGGCAACCTGGGCCCGGTTGTCCAGCCCCAGCTTGTTCATGATGTTGAGCAGGTGGTTCTCGGAGGTCCGGACCGAGATGCGGAGCCGGGCGGCCACCTCCTTGTTGGTGAGACCGTCGGCCACGAGGGCCGCGATCTCCAGCTCACGGTTGGTCAGCCGGCTTCGACCAGCCTTCAGGGCAGCTCCGGCTTCAGCGGCGCGCCGCCCGAGCGGCTGCATGCCGAGCTCTGCGGCCTCCCGTTCTGCCGCCTCGAGCATCGCGCTGGCGCGTTGCCGGTCGCGGGCGAGACCGCGGCGCAGCAGGGCCTTGGCCCAGTCGAAGCGAGTCTCGGCCACCTCGCCCCGAGCGCCGGTCTCGAGATTGCGCCGCATCGCCCGGGCGAAGTCTGCCTCGACCCGATCCCAGTCGCCCATGAGCGCGGCCATCTGGCCGAGGTAACGACTCACGCTGCCTGCCGACGGCCCCTGCCCCGATGAGGTGACGCACAGCTCTTCGGGAAAGGGCGCGAGGCGAGCGTAGATGGCCGGGGCGGCCTCGGCATCCTCCAGGGCCCACGCGACGATCGCGAACGCGACGTGGGTCGCGACCTGGAGATCGCTGCCGTTCAGTTCATCCATGACGGGCAGGGCCGACGGGAAGAGGGCCGCGGCGGTCTCGAGGTCGCCGGCCTCGGCCGTCACCATCGCCCAGAAGATACGAACCACGTCCGGGCCGCCTCGCGGGCCAGGGACCACGTCATCCATGGGCCGCCCGCCCGTCTTCACGCGGCACCAAAAGGCGAGGATCCGATATGTGAAATCGGCCGCCTGATGGTTGCCACGCGCGGCCAGCTCGACGGCCTCGGTGCCGAATCGGACGGCGTCGTCGAACCGACCCTCGTGCTGGGCCAGGGCAGCCCGGGCCATCGTTGCCCGCCACGTGGCGAGGGCGTCATGACGACGGTCGGCGTATTCCTCGAGCCGTGCGATGGCGTTGTCGAGCGCCGGCCGCTGTCCGAGCTGGAAGTAGGCGTCGACACGCCAGCCAAGCGGCCAGGCGAGATCGTCCTCGAGGTCCGCGTCCCGGCAGACACGTTCGGCGCGGTCGGCGATCTCCAGGCGCCGCGCGACGTTCAGCGGCCCCGCCAAGACCATGTGCATGGCATGCAGCGCATCGACCAGAGCGCGCACGTCGGCCGATCGCTCGGCCGCGCGTAGGTTCTGTTGGGCAGCGGCGGCCTCCGTCGGCACCCGGGCGAGATCCGACGACAGCATGATCATCTGGCTTCGGAGGCGTGAGCGAAGCACCACGTCGTCGCCGACGCTGCGAAGGGCGTCGCGACATAGATCCAGCAGGACCGCGCAGGTGTCCTGGTCGGCGATGCCTCGCACGACAAGTGCCGCATCGGCCAGGAGCCGGCCGTCGTCCGCGGCCCGGGCTTCGCTCGCGACGATCCGGCACAGCGTCACCGCTTCGGCGAAGAGCCCGGCGCGGAAAAGGCAGCGTGCGCGCGCGATCGCGAGCGGGCCGGCCCGGACGTCGTGTGCCCGGGCGGCCGTCTCTGACGCAAGTCGCCACAGCTCTGCCGCAGCCTCCCAGTCGAGGGCCCGTTCGGAGGCCCGGGCGGCCGCGTCGAGGGCGCCGAGAGCAGGCTCGAGGCCCAGCACGGCAGCAGCGCCGGCTCGTTGCTCGGCGATGCTGCGCAAGTCGCGTGGTCGGAGCTGCTCGAGGACTTTGGCGGCATGCGCGTGCGCCGTGGCCTGGCCATGGGGACCGAGGTCGCGGTACGCCTGTTCGCGCCGGCCCGGATCAAACCGGACGAGACCGCGCTCCACGGACACAAGACCTTCGGCCTGCGCGATCCCCAGGGCCCGCAGGAGATCGACCGGCGCCAGCCCGCTGATCTCCGCCGCGAGCTGGACGTCGAACGCGTCACCCAGGACCGACAGGGCCCCGATCAGGTCCCGAGCGGCACCGACGTTCGTATCCATGGCCCCAGAGACAGTAGCCCTTTGAGTATCGGTGTGGGTAGTCCTCCGGGTGGCACGACTACCGATACCGGACACCCTCAACGAATTGACCGCAGTTGAGGGCTGAGATGGCAATCGATCGTACCGTTTCCGGAGCGCGATCGGAGGAGGCCGGCGGGGTCGCTGACGTCGCCTTGGGCACGAGAAGCACGGCCATGTGGCTGTTGCCCATCGCGGCAGTTGTCGAGGCGCTGCTCACGATCGGCGCCATGATGAGCGTCGGCTTCCTGCCGCCCTTCGTGCTGATCACGGTGGTCCTTGTGGTGGTCGCCGTGCTGGGGTTCCTCCGACCTCGACCACGACTATTCATGACCGGCGGCATCCTGCTGCTGGCATACACGGCGATGATCTTCCCGTTCGCCGACGGGCTCATCCATCCGGTCGGCAGCAGCCACGCCTGGACCGACATCATCGGCATCGTCGTGGGCCTGACGGGCGCGATTGCCGGATTCGCTGCGTTCGTCGAGCTGCGACGTGGCCAACCTCTGGTCCGCGCCCTGAGCAGTCCGATCGGCGAAGGGTTGGCGATCCTCATCGTCGGCCTGCTCATAGGCACGAGCTACGTCTCGCGCAGCGGCTTCGGAACCCTGGAGGCCACGCCCGGGCTCGGGGTTACCAACGGGGTGCTGACCGCACCCACGCAGCCCCCTATCGAGCTGGACGCCCTCGGGACGACATTCACCCAGAAGACACTCCAGCTGAGCACCGGTGCGGGCGCGATCTACGTGGTCAACACGGATGCCGTTCCGCACACGTTCGACATCGAAATCGACGGCCGCCATCTGTCCTACCCCCTGCCGGCCAAATCCACGACGGCCGTCGTGCTCAACCTGGCGTCCGCCGGCAGGCACGCGTACTGGTGCGCCATTCCCGGCCATCGCCCGACCATGGAAGGGACGCTAGAGGTAGCCCAACCATGACGCCGCGTCCCGAGACCCGGAACGGTGTGGAGGCTGCCGCTGGGGATCGCGCGAGTGAGGCGCCAGTGCTCGGCACGGTGGTGCCCTCGGGTTCTGGTTCAGCGTGCTCGACAGTGGGATTCGTCCGGTGAACGGTGTTCAGAAGGGGGCGTCCTCGATGGGTGGCCTTCGCCTCGCTGGTGTCCTGTGGCTCATCGGCGGGGTCCTCAGCTCGCTGCTCGGTCTCGTCGCTCTCGATACCTCGGGGTACGCGCTTCTCCTGGGTGCTGGCGGGATCGTCGGACTCGTCATCGGCGGCCTCCTGATCTGGCGGCCGGCGGTCCATGTGATCCGGTGGTCGAACATCGCCGGTGTGGCGTGGCTGGCGGCCTTCGGCTGGCTGACGGTCACGAACCTGGACAAGCCAGCCGGCGAGGTGATCTCCGGACTGATTCTCGCGGCGTTCGGCGTCGGCGGCGCGCTTCTCGCGCAGATCCGGAGAGGGCGCCTGGCCAACGCGGCGTAGCGTCTGCAGCCGCGAACGATTGCTGGCTCACGACCCTGAATCAGGCCGCTCGAGTGTTTCGGACGATCGCGAAGCCGGCAGACCATGGCGCGGGGAGGCAACGAAGATGTGATCGATTGCCCGACCAGTCCGGACGGCTGCTCAGCTCATGGCTGGGTGCGGATCCGACAGGACAAATCGGGGAATCCTGGAAACCCTTCGGCGCTGCCATAGTACGTCTCGACCGCCCGTTTTCGGGCATCGTTCGAACGACCCTTGCCTGGTAGAGGCGCATTCCGGGCGGGGCGTTGTATGACGCGACGTGGCAAACGTGTCATCGGCGGGTGACATCGACCGAGCGATACGCCCCGGTACGAGGACTCACGTACGTGATCTGGCTCCTCATCGCCCGGATTTCGCTCTTGGTAGGAATGCCCGAGGCGGCACGCTGACCGTGGCGGCTGGCTTGCAGCGGCTACGCCTGGCCGAGTTGATGGCCGCGCTTTCGCTGGCCACCGACCTGGGCATGGGCCAGCCTCTCGAACAGGCGCTGCGAACCTGCCTGATCGCGATTGAGCTGGCCGAACGCATGGGCCTGGCCAAAGACGAGATTTCCGAGGTGTTTTACATCGCCCTGCTGCGATTCCTGGGCTGCACGGCAGACGCTCACGAGGTCTCCGAGATGTTCGGAGGTGACGAGATCGCCGCGCGGCGTGCGAGCGCACCTGTCTTGGGAGGTTCGCCAGCGGAGCTTGCTCGCGTGATGCTGACAGTGGGTGCTGGACAAGGGCCCCTTCGCAGAATTCAGCTCATCGCCGGGCTCGTGACAAGCGTGCAACGCGGTCAAGAGGGAATGCGCGCTCACTGTGAAATGGCTGAGCGGCTGGCGCTCCGGCTGGGGCTTCCGGAGGGCGTGCAGCGCGGCCTCGGCGGCGCGGTCGCGAGGTGGGACGGCCTGGCCTCTCCGAAGGGCAGTTCGGGTAATCAGACTCCAATGTCCGCCAGGATCGTCTTTGTGGCGCGCGACGCCGAGGTCCTGCACCGCCAGGGCGGCAACGAGCGGCTTCGTGCCGCACTGCGAGTGCGAAGCGGCCACGCCTACGATCCCGCGGCGGCAGGCACGTTGCTCCGGCTCACAGGTGAGGTGATGGAGGCGATCGAGGTCACTTCGCCCTGGGAAGCGGTTCTGCAGCGGGAGCCCGAGCCGCACCCATGGGTGCCGGAGTCGCGGTTGGAATCTGTGCTCGAGGCCTTTGCCGACTTCGTCGACATGAAGTCGCCAGGCATGGCCGGGCACTCCCGCGGTGTGGCCGCGCTCGCCGGACGTGGATCCATGGATGGAAGGAACTTGCGGCAGGCCGGACTCGTGCACGACCTGGGGCGGATGTCGGTGCCGAACGGGATCTGGGACAAGCCCGGTCCGCTCACCGACGGAGAGTGGGAACGGGTACGGCTCCATCCCTATTACACAGAGCGGATCCTCGAGTGGTCTCCGGCTCTGAAACCGCTGGCCACCTGTGCCGCCATGCATCACGAGCGACTGGACGGATCCGGATATCACCGGGGTTCGCTTCGAGCTGAAATCTCCCACGACGCGCGCATCCTGGCGGCTGCAGACGCATACCAGGCCATGACCCAACCTCGGCCATTTCGACAGGCCCTTTCGCCTCCGCGCGCCGCCGAAGAGCTCGAGGCCGAGGCGCGTGCCGGGCGACTGGACGCCGATGCCGTGCACCGTGTGCTGACTGCAGCCGGACATCAACCGCACCGCACCGCCGGCTGGCCCGCGGGATTGAGCGATCGTGAAGTCGAGGTGTTGCGGCTGATTTGTCGCGGCAGCACCAAGAAGGAAGTTGCCGTGTTGCTCAAGATCTCGCCCAGCACCGCGGACCACCACGTGCGCCACATCTACGACAAGATCGGCGTCGCCACGCGAGCCGGGGCGAGGCTATTCGCGGTCGAGAAAGGTCTCCTGCAATAGCGCGAACGCGCGATGCGCGGGCGCGACCCAGGTCCTACCTTCGGCGCCAGGAGGTGGAAGATGGCCAAGCTCAGTTACGGCGTCGATAGCAGGCTTGGACCGGACCCCATTCTGAGGGCGACGGTCGACTTCTCGGAGAGGCGGCCGGAGATCTGGCCCAATATCAGCCGAAAGTTCTATCGGGTCCACGAGCTCGGAGATTGCTGGGCAGACGTTACCGAGGGCTCGAAGGGCGGCACCTGGGCGCGCGAGCGCTACGAATGGCCGAATCCGGGCATGGTCCGGGCGACGGTCCAGGACTCGAACATCTTCCAGCCCGGCGGAATCTGGGAGTTGCGAGCTTTGCCCAAGGATGGTGGTGGAACCCGGATCGACGTCCTGTACCACCGACAGGCAAGGGGTCTGAAGGGCCACCTCGGGGGCGCGCTGATGCAACTATTGGGCCGGCAGCTGTCGACGTGGTCGCTCGCCCATACGGTGGCGAAGATCGAGCACGACGAGCTCGGAGGTCCCGTTCAATGAGCGATTCGATCGGGCGATGATCTGCCAGACGGGCAGGTTCGTGTCGGTCGGGACGGGGCCGGCCACTTACTGCGTTTCCGAGGCGAGACCGCGAGCGAGATCGTGCTTCCCCGCCCAAAGCGATCTCGTGAGTGGCTCGAGGCGGCCCTCCTGGAATGCGGCAGTTGTCATCAGGTCGTCGAACGCCGATCACCGGTCCAGCGCCACTGCCCAGAGTGCCGAGCTCTGCTTCAGCGGCTTCGAAGCCGCCACGCCGTCGAACGCTCCAGACACCAAATGGATCGAGCGCGCCGCACAGCTCAAGGATGCATAGCCCCGATGGGATGATGCACTCCAGACTTCGGTGCTGACCAGCCGTGGCAGGCCGGCCAGCGCGGGCACCGTCGCCCATTCGCGCCGTCCATCTTCAGATCTCATGCTTGATCGCCGGCAGGGCCAGCTTCACCGATTCCCGGAACCGGCGTTGTCGCTCGATGGACTTTCCCTCACCGCCGACGACGCTCGATGTCGTCGCGAAGGTCGCGGGGCCGACCGGCGATGTGCCGGCCTCGTAGATCGCCTCAGCGGCGTACGGCCGGTAGATCTCGTGGTAGAAGCCGATGTCGAGCTCGGCGGCGTGAATGTTGAGCCACCTCCACCAGCGCGTGTGGGGCAAGGCGTGCCCGAACCGGGCCAGGTCGGCGTGCGAGCGCCAGTACTGGAGGCTAACGAACTCGTCGCCGATCTCGAACTGGCGGGACGCGAGCAGCCCATCGGCCGCGACGAGGGTCTTCTCGAGCTCGCCAGCGACCTCGCGTTGATAGGCCTCCATGCCGCGCGGCCCATGCAACTGCAGACCGAAGATCGCGATCGTGAGCTCTGGGTAGTCCCAGAGATGGGCGACATAGCCGCGCATGCCGGTCTCGAGCCGCTCCGTCCGGCCTAGGCTAGGAGAGTTGGACGAACGGGCGACACCTGTCATGGCGGTCCCTCCATCGTTTCGCTGCAGGTCAACTCAGGCGGGATGGAGCTGCACGACGCCAGCATCACCGTCGACGGTTGCACGCTGCCCGTCGCGCAGGACCGCCGTCGCGTTGCCGGTCGCGACCACTGCTGGGACCCCGTATTCGCGAGCGATGATCGCCGGATGGGAGAGGACTCCGCCGGTGTCGGTGATGAGTCCGCCGATCCGAGAGAAGAGCACCGACCACACAGGTGAGGTCACCGGGCAGACAAGGACGTCGCCGGCCTGGATCTTGTCGAACTCATGTTCCCCTCCGACGACCCGCACGGTGCCGGTGTAGCGACCCGGCGAGGCCGCGATTCCGGTGATGGTCGTCGCCTCGGCTGACTGTCGTTGCGCGCTCCGCGCGGCCGCGAAGATGAGATCGACGGCCCACAGCATCGCCCCCATGACCGTCCGCTCCTCGGAGGGCAGGACACTCAGGGGCAGCTGGGCGGGCGCCTGACCGAAGCTCGCCGGCCCCGGGTGGGCCAGCACCCAAGCCCGCTCGCCCTTCCGCCGCATCACGAGCTCGCGCCGGTCGCCGGCGTCGGCGAACGCGGTCAGAGCCTCGTCGCGCTCGAGGAAGAAGACGTCGTCCGCGTCGGCGACGACACTCCGCTAGGCGAGCCGTCGGCCGAGCTCGCGCAGCGAGGTGCGTGCCAGGGCGAGCGGCACGCTGACCGTGAAGAACTCGTTCTCTTCGTGCACCGGATGGGCGGCTACCGCCCGTGCCAGCGCTCGCTCGAAGCGCGCCCGGTCGGCCTCCTCCCGGGTGGCGAGCAGCTCTCGCGCCTCGGCCAGGACTGCGGAACGGCGGGACGCAAGGGCCGCCACCTGACGCGTCCCGTCGTACCCGCGCCGGAGCTGATCCCGGAGCGTGGCGAGTGTCAGTTCGGGTGTCTCGGCGAGCGTTGGCTCCGCGACGTCGTAGCGGCGCGCCCGCATGGCGTACCCGCGTTGGTAGTGCTGGAAGGCGGCGTCGAACTCGGGGTCAGCGCGAGACAGCTGCGACACGGCCTCGCGGTCGGCGCGTTCGACGAGCTCGTGCAACGCCGGCCGCGTCGCCGCCAACCGCGATAGCTCGGCGAGTGCCAGCGCCGGTGTGGTAGACATGGCAGACAGACCGTTGAGCAGCTCGAACGTGCGCGGCGCATCCCAGCCCAGAAGGTCGCGACATGCGCGGGCGAGTTCGAACCGTGCGATCGCGATCGGCGCGTGGAGCGTGAAGTGCGCGACGATTCCTGCGTCGAGCAATGAATGGACCCTCGCCCAGTGTTCCAGGAGCGCCGCGTCGTCGAGTGCCTCGACCCGGACCTCACGCAACGCATTGATCCGTCGCTGAAGATCGGGCTGAGTCTCGGCGTGCCAGGTTCGGATGATCTGCCCGGCCAGATCTTCGCGTAGCGCCCGACTTGCGACGGACAAGCGGGACCGCATCTGGGGATGGAGTCGAACGAGCAGCCACAACAGTGGCGCGGGCGGTGGGCGCCGGTCCTTCCCGCCCGGCGGCACGACTCTCGTATACATCCACCCGCCGATCTCTCGGAATTCCAGACCGTCTGCCAGCAGCCCGTGCGCGGCGAAGGCCCGGGCGAGCGCAGCGTTCTGTATGGTCACCTCCAGGGAGCGCATCATCGGTGTCAGCGGGACGGGAAAATGGCTCGCCTCCCGTTCCCAGAAACCCGCAGGGACCTCGACCCGGACGGGGACCGGCTCGATGAGTTCCGCCGGTATCGGGAGCGCGGTGATCGGTCGGGCCTGGAGCACAAAGAGCGTGTCACCTACGAGCGCCCATTCGATGTCCTGCGGGGCGCCGAACAGGGCCTCGACCTGCCGCGCGAGGTCGGCGATCGACCGCGCCCTCTGAGCGTCGATTGCGCCCGTACCCCCGCGGGGGCTGTCGGCTCGATCCCCGCGAACGACCCAGTCATCGGGGCTCACCTCGCCCGACATGAGCCGGTCGCCGAGCCCCCGCACTGCGCTCACCAGCGTCTCATCGCGCGCGCCGCTCACCGGATTCGCGGTGAATGCCACGCCCGCCGCATCGGCGGGGACGAGGCGCTGGATCAGGACCGCAATGGATGCCGAGCCTGCCGAACGTCCACGTTCATAGGCGGCAACCCGTGCCGCCGAAGCCGACTCGTAGCAGCGTCGGACGGCGGCCGCCATCGGCCCCAATCCCTCCACGCCGAGCACGGTCTCGTACTGCCCCGCATAGGACGCGTCGGCCAGGTCCTCCGCCAGGGCCGAGGACCGTATGGCGACCGGTCCCGGTCCCACGCGCTCGAGCACCTCGCTGAGCCAGCCTTCGAGGAGGGGCGGCACGCCCGCCTCATCCTGAAGGCCGGTGAACGCGAGGCCAAGCGCCGCCGCGGTCAGGACGATGCCGTCCGGGACCGGAAAGCCGGCCGCCATCAGCACGCCCAGATTTGCGGCCTTCACGCCGACCTCAGCGGAACGGCCAGCGGCATTCGACAGGAAGACGAGCTGCGGCGCTCGCCTCTCATCGGCGGCCGACGTTGTGCTCACCCTGGCCTCGCCAAGGCGGCCATGCGTGCCGCCTCCTCATCCTGTCGCCGGAGATCGGCGATCAGCACCTCGATGGCGCGTCGAACGGCGCGCCCGGCCTGGGCACCGCTGAGGCCGAACTGCGATGCGAGGAGATACCAACCGACCGATCCGGCGAGCGTGCGCACGATGGCGAACATCGGCTCGACCTCTTCCCGCGGCAGGTGCGGCAGGTCGGCCTCGAGCATCCGCCGCCAGTGTTCCGTCCGCTGCCGGCTCGAGGCCGTCCGCTCGCCACTCGTCAGCATCCGCATCACGGCGGCCCGCACCAGGTCCGGGCTCTGATCTAACAGCCGGAACAGCGACTCGATCTGGGCCAGGATCTCCTCGATCGTCTCTGGCTGGGTGATCATCCCCTCCGAGGCGAGCCACTCTTCATAGCGCCCAGCGACGGCGTCGACGAGCGCTTCGCGGCTCTCGAAGTAGCGGTACACGGTCCGATGGGTGACCCCCGCCCGATCGGCGGCGTCCTGAACCGAGAAGCCGGCGATGCCGCGCTCGCGGATCGCCTCGATCACCGCGTCCACGACGGCGTCGCGCGTCACCCGCCGTTTGCGGTCGGCCAGCGAGGGACGATTCTTGAGCGACGCGCTTGTCGTAGGTTGTACCGTCGATGTCATATGTTGTGACAGTACACGGTCTGTCAAACGTCGCGCCGCGACCCGGAGGCGGGTTACGCGGCCACCTGCCCGGCCGCGCGCGTCGCTCGCCAACGAGGTCCTGCGGCCCA
>WNGE01014203.1_pt1 | contig 10449 bp, 7 predicted proteins | sample 5400651 | NCBI WGS metagenome assembly WNGE01 (sample SAMN13153370, study PRJNA577476) | soil metagenome | isolation source: 60 cm soil or saprolite under grassland replicate 2 | place: USA:California | collected 2016-06-15
GCGAAGCCGCACCGTTTGTAAAACATGACTAGGCTCTCTATTCATTACGGCTCACGCACCACCACGCGGTAGCGGGTGGGTCCGTACGTCCAGAGATGCGCATCGCCCACCCACCCGCTACCGCGTGGTGGTACTGACCACATAGCATCGCAGCCATCGCTTTCGTTAGCAACACAACTAACCCAGCACCACCCAAAAGCGGCATAGTTCGTGGGCAGTCAATTGCGCGTGTATAATAGTCGGGCTTTCCTGGTTGATTCTGATTAGCATTGGTTCTCTTTTCATCGTCAAAGTATTGAATTGGGTAGTAACGGGAACTAACTTGGGGAAACGGATTTAATGCTTACGCCGGATACTGTCTTACAAAGCAGGTACCGTATCATTCGTCAGCTTGGCCAGGGCGGAATGGGCGCCGTTTATGAGGCAGTCGATGAGCGGCTGGATACGACAGTTGCGCTAAAAGAGACATTATTCGCGGATGAGCGTTTGAGAAAGCAGTTTGAGCGCGAGGCAAGACTGCTGGCGCGAATGCATCATCCAGCCTTGCGACGAGTCAGCGATCACTTCTCGGAGGGCGAGGGTCAGTTTCTCATCATGCAGTTTATTGCCGGCGACGATCTGTCCGAGATGATAAGGCGCACGCGCGGCCCGTTTCCCACCGATCAGGTATTGACTTGGGCTGACCAACTACTCGACGCGTTAGACTATTTGCACACGCAGGATCCGCAGATCATTCACCGGGACATCAAGCCACAAAATCTTAAACTGACCGCGAGAGGGCAGATCATTCTGCTGGATTTCGGCCTGGCGAAGGGGCAAATCGGCGAGTTTTCGCGCGTAACCACTTCGGCAAGTATCTTTGGTTACACCCCTAACTACGCGCCCCTGGAACAGATTCAGGGTCTCGGCACGGACCCGCGCAGCGACATCTATGCGCTCGGGGCTACGTTGTACCACCTGATGACAGGCGTTAAGCCACCCGATGCCCTGACTCGTGCCGCCGCGCTCGTCAATAGCCAGGAAGATCCACTGGCACCAGCTAACGAAGCTAATCCGGCCGTCAGTGCTGGTTTGGCGAAAGTGCTGGCACGCGCGATGGCCCAAAACCGTGATCAGCGCTACCCGACTGCTGCAGATATGACGAAGGCGTTGCATACAATTGGCCAGGCCAGTTCGAGTTTCGACAAAAGCGAGGCCCAGACGATCCTTGTTGCTCCGCCAACGCAAGTTGCCGCCACGCCCGGGCCCACCCTGCCTGGAGCGAAGAAGCCGACGATACTTTCCGGAGAGACCACTGTTGTGCGATCGCCGAACGTGAGACGTGGCCGCGCGCCTTGGGCCATCGCAGCGGCCGTGATCCTCCTTTTGGGGGCCGGTGTGTTTTACGCTTATCAGAGGCGTAATACTGTCAGTGTCCCATCGCCATCCCCGGCCCCAATCAACAAGGTCGAAGTGCAAGTGTCACCGGAGCCTGCTAATTCGCCGCCACAAAGCAGTCGCCCAGTTGAAGAGAGTAAAGCGCAAGCTGAACTACAGCCCGCCAAGCCGACGGAGCCTACCCGCAAGAGAGAGAGCCTTACTCGCAATAAGACAACGACCACCAGGAAGGAACCCTTAACTGTCGACGAAGTCCGACCTCCCGATTCGAAGATTCCCGCAGTGCGCACCGAAGACTTTCCAAACGCTGTTCGCCCAGGCACGCACCCACCTCTCACGCCTCGCCGGCCAGGAAGAATTGGCGGCGACGTTCAGATCAGATTGGAGGACGGTACTGTTTTGCGGACGCGTCCCGATGGCACACGCGTTATCATTACCTCGAATGGTACTAGGCGGGTCATTCCTCCGCGGATGAGGCAGGAACGTCGAAGGCCCTGACCGTCAACTCGTCTCCAAACATATCTTCTTTGGCCTATTTCACGACAAGTCCAATTACACACGGTGCAAGGTTCAGGAGCGTAACGATGAAATTATCTGGAAAACTCCGAAAGTTTTTGACAGTAGTCGGCCTGAGTGGTCTCCTTTTCGGCAGCGCTTTGTTAAGCACGCCGGTAGATGCCGGCGATATCGAAAAAGCGAATTCCGCTGTGATCAAAATCACCCCGCCCGCGCCGGTGTTTGACGAGAAGGACCGGTTGTCGGAACTTGCACAGCGTCGCGCGAGCGTAGCGCAAAGAATCGGTCCCAAGGCGATTCTCATAATGTTCAGTGCCGAACCGAGGGTTTATACAAACGATGTAGACTACGAATATCGTCAGGAAAACAACCTTTACTATCTGACCAATCTGAAGCAGAAGCGCGCCACACTCGTCTTGATGCCCGGCAATACGCGGACGCCGGAGATACTATTCATGCCGCGGCGCGATTCCTTTTCGGAGATCTGGAATGGGCGAATGTATAGCGCTGAGGATGCAACGCACGCTTCCGGTATTAAGGAGATCTATGAAGCGCGCGAGTTTGAACCCTTCCTGCAAGCCTTGCGCACGCGACAGCCTTATCGTCCCAAGCCTGAGAATGTCATCATGAGCGCTGCTTCAAGCGCGCTACCGCCCGGAACACCTACTGGATACGAAGAGTTATTCGCCGCGGTTGAAAAGAATGAAAGGAGTGCAACTGGCTATAACGTCAAAAATGCCTCACCGATCTTTGCAGAAATGCGACTACGAAAATCGCCGATGGAACTCCAACTCCTGCAGCATGCCATCGATATCACGAATGAAGCGCAGCAGCGCGCCTGGCTAGCGGCTGGAAATTCTAAATGGGAGTATGAGGTCGACGCCCAGGTGACCTACACGTTCAAGCTTCGCAACGCAGACCATTGGGGGTACCCCTCGATCGTTGGGTGTGGACCAAACGCGACTACGCTTCATTATGTTGAGTCGCAGGGGGCAGTTAAACCGGGCGAGTTGATCCTGATGGACGTCGGAGCGGAATACGAGCATTACACTGCCGACATCACTCGCACGTTTCCCGTGAGTGGAAAGTTTTCGCCGGCCCAGGCCGAGATTTATCAAATTGTTTATAACGCGCAGGAAGCCGCGGCAAACGCTACTCGGCCTGGCGCCAGGATCTCAGATGTCGACCGGGCTGCGACTGAAGTGATCAAGGACGGCTTGTTAAAGCTGGGTTTGATTACCGATCGTGATTCGAATCAACATCGGGTCTGGTTTATGCACGTTACATCACACTGGTTGGGAATGAACGTTCACGATGTTGGTAGTTATGCTTCCAAGTTGGAGCCGGGAATGGTTTTCACAAACGAGCCTGGCATCTACATTCGTCCCGATGCGCTGGACTACCAACCTGCCCTTTGGAGCCCGGAGCAATGGGAAAAGTTCAAAACGGCAGTGCGTCCTGCATTTGAGAAGTACAAAAATATTGGAGTGCGAATCGAAGACGACATGGTGGTGACACCCCAGGGGACGCATTGGATGACCGAGGCGCTGCCGCGAAAAATGTCCGAGATAGAAGCGTTCATCGCACGCGGACGGCAGGAAGCGCGGTGACCTTCTAAAGGGCCTACGTGTTAATTTGCTGGTCAGCAAGGGCGCATTTTCCATTTTCCATTTCTCATTAGTCATTTTTTCTGATCTTGTTTCGTGGTGATTCGTGTTACTTCGTGGATCGCTTGTCCTTGCCTGAGACATGAAGAACGATCCACGAAATCTCACGAACGGTCACGAACCATGAAAAATGAGAAAATGACAAATGAGAAATGAAAAATGGAAAATGAACCCCTCCTAACCTGCAAGTTGGCGGGGCTTGAGCCGTCCGATTGGGAATCGCTCCACCTGCGATTCCGAGGACTATCGGTTGAACAGTCTTCGTAGCCACCCTGAGAGCCACCTCAGGGCTGTTCGAAAAAAACCATGCTTTGGCGGTGGTTCGTCAGCAGCAGTTTTTGCTTCGGCTTCAAGTGAGGTGAAGAATTGCGCAGCCATCATCTTCGCCGTTCCCTGAATCATCCTTTGTCCTACACTGGCGATTGTCCCGCCTACCTGCAGATCACCTGTATAGTTGATGATCGTTGTTTCTCCAAGCTCTTGGAGATCGAGATCACCTGAGCCTTTCACGAATCCCGGCGCACCTTTTCCTTCCACAACAATTCGGTAGTGCTCGGGCGGGCGCATATCCTCGAGCCTTACGGTTCCATTAAAGACTCCCTTAATCGAGCCCACGCCACTGCGAATAGTAGCGGAATAGCTGGCGTCGTCAGTCTTCTCGAGACGCTCGCATCCGGGAATGCAGCGCTGTAACACATCAGGATTCGTCAGGCATTGATAGACACGCTCTCTTGGCGCTTGGATTTGATGCGTGCCTTCGAGTTTCATGGGAAGAGGTTTGAAGTTTCGAGTTCGCTAAGGAAGTTTCGAGTTTCGAGTTCCGCGTTTCGAGTTGTAACCTTGCGCTTACTGAGCTTATTACGTTGGGCCTGATATTAAACGTTACCGACCTCACGCTCGCAAGCGGAACGAGACTCCAAATTCGGAACTCGAAACTCGGAACTCGAAATTCGGAACTCGAAACTTTAATTGATTCTGGAAATGGCGCTGGCAATTGCGCGACGAGTGTAAATTGCCGCCAAGTGCCTACGGTACTCTTCCGAGGCGTAGAGATCTGAATTGGCGTCAACTCCATCGGAGGCGTGAGACGCGGCGGCGGCAACTGTTTGTGCGTCAAGTTGTTTACCGGCGAGAGCGGATTCAACGTTCCGCGCTCGGTAAGCACTCGAGGCAACGCCTGTTATGCCGATGGCTGCCGATTCACAAGAGCCATTTCCGGCAAAGCTAAGACTAGCTGCCACACCGACAACGGCGAAGCCCGAAGCAGGATGGCGAACTTTTTGATAAGCGTGACCATAGCGTCCCTGAGGTTTGCCGATTCTAATCTCGCGCAAGATTTCACCCGGCTGCAAGGCGGTTGTGAGGAGGTCTACGAAGAAATTCTCGGCCTTGATGACTCTTTCACCAGTTTTTCCTTGCGCCACCAGCTCAGCTTCGAGTGCCAGAATAGTCGCCGGCCAATCGCCTGCAGGATCAGAATGCGCAAGACTGCCGCCTATGGTCCCTTTATTGCGCACCTGGACGTCGCCGATTTGCGAGGCACACTCTGGGAGCATTGGACAAATTTGCTTCAGTAAATCGGAAGACTCGATCTGATAGTGGGTCGTCATCGCGCCGATCGAGATCCGGCTGCCTTCCTCGCGAATGTAAGCAAGGTCTTTGATGCGCCCAATGTCGACGAGCAATGCCGGCTGCGCCAGCCGGAGCTTCATCGCCGGAATCAGACTGTGACCACCGGCTAGTATCTTTGCCTCGTCGGGGTGCTGCACCAGCAGCGAAACTGCCTCATCGAGTGTTTTAGGGGCTCGGTAATCGAATTGAGCGGGAATCATCTGTTCTCCTTTTGGAGTGCGCCGGCAGCTCTAAGCGGCGACGGCGCTTTTATGTTCGATAAACTTCAGTTTGTCGTTCTCTGCGGTGCCGGATTCTTTCGAAGCATCGACAAACTGAAGGAACCACTGATCAAGTCGGTGATCGGCTTCAGTTTACTCTCGTGTCATGAGGTCAGTACCACCGCGCGGTAGCGGGTGGGTCCATACGATACGAGAACGATTGTTGCGGAGGGACCCACCCGCTACCGCGCGGTGGTACTGACCTCACGACACGAAAGTAACTGGAATCGAACGATCGACAAACTTTAAAGTTTATCGGACACTTGATCAGAGGTTCCTGAAGTTTATCGAACATCGAATCCAAAGCGGTGGCGCGCTACGCTTGCCGCCGCACTCCAAATAGCTGGCAACGGCTTCAAGATGGCGCCGAATTACTAATGATCTTCCAGATCGTTTCTGGCTTGATCGGCATATCAAGGTGCTTGACTCCAAACGGTGCGAGCGCGTCTATGACCGCGCCGACAATCGCCGGTGTCGCTCCAATCGTGCCGGCTTCACCAACGCCTTTCACGCCTAATGGGTTTACCGGCGACGGAGTTTCAGTGCGCTCGAACTCCAGCCAGGGAATGTGAGCCGCTCTCGGTACGGCATAGTCCATCAGTGTTCCTGTCACGAGCTGGCCCTGCTCGTCGTAAACCACCTCCTCATACAGCGCCTGGCCGATCGATTGAACGATACCGCCTTGTAACTGCCCATCAACCAACATCGGATTGATGACCTTGCCACAATCGTCCACGGCGACATAGCGAAGGAACTTGAGATCGCCGGTCTCGCGATCGATCTCAACGGCAACAATGTGAGTCCCGAAAGGAAAGGTAAAATTCTTTGGCTCAAAAAAGTATGTTGCGGAAAGACCTGGTTCAGTGTCCGGCGGCAGCTCTTTTGCGAGATGAGCAGCCAGCGCCACGTCCTGAATCGTAAGGCTTGAATTGCCTTGGGTCTGTGGTTCGGGCAACGCTCCCGCTGGCGCTTCGCCGATGGGCACGACCGGTTCGGAGGTCCCTGTGGCCGCCGCTGCTTTTGCCGCCTGCAAAGAATATCGCCCTTCTTCAAATGCAAGAGCGGAGGCATCGGCCTTCAGCATGTGCGCCGCTATCTTGTGGGCCTTTTCTTTTAACTTCTGAATTGCAATCAGCACCGCGGTGCCGCCTACGGCAGTCGCACGGCTGCCGAACGTGCCGATGCCATACTGCACAACTCCCGTGTCACCATGGATGACAGCCACGTCGTTCAAGTCTACGCCTAACTCGTCAGCGGCAATCTGAGCGAAGGAGGTTTCCTGTCCCTGCCCATGGGGCGATGCGCCGGTCAGGACGGTAACTTTACCTGTGGGCTCAATCCGCACAGTTGCACTCTCCCAGCCGCCGGCGGGCATAGCCTGAGATGGACCCAAGGCGCAGATCTCGACGTAAGTTGAGATGCCGATTCCGATCAGCTTTCCATCGGCGCGTGCCCTCTTTTGCTCCTCGCGCAACTCTGCGTAACCGATCATTTGCTGTGCTTTGTTGAGGGCGGTTTCGTAGTCGCCACTGTCGTAATCAAGACCAGTGGCCGTGTGAAAGGGAAAATCGGCCGGAGCGGGAAAGTTTCGTCGTCGGACTTCCGCCGCATCGATTTCCAGTTCCAACGCCACCAGATCCAATGCGCGCTCGACAACATAAGTAGCTTCCGGGCGACCGGCGCCGCGGTACGCATCGGTGGCCATCTTGTTGGTAAAGCAACCGGTGACATTGATCTGAATCGCCGGAATCCTATAGGCGCCGGACAACATCAAACCGGTCAAAGTGGGAATTGCAGGTGTGAGCAACTGATGATAGGCGCCGAGATCGGCGAACACGTTGTAGCGCAGCCCGGTGAGATGTCCATCATTCTTAAATCCGACTTCGATGTAACCAACCTGGCCGCGACCGTGAATCGTCGCTTGCATATTTTCTCGGCGCGTCTCGATCCATTTCACAGGCTTGCCGAGCTGCATCGCAATCCATCCCAGCAAAGCCTCTTCCGCGTAAACATTCAGTTTAGAACCGAAGCCACCACCCACTTCAGGAGTGATCACGCGCAGTTTGTTTTCGGCAATTCCAATCATCAAAGCCAACTGCGTTCGCAGCAGGTGAGGAATCTGCGTGGACGACCAAACGGTCAGATCGCCTTCGCCGGGAAAATAACGCGCGAGCACTCCCCGCCCCTCCATGGCAATTGGCGCGAGCCTCTGATGAACGATGCGCTGTTTGATAACGTGGTCAGCAGATTTCAGTGCAGCTTCGATGTCGCCTTCGCCGGCGGTCAGTTTATAAGCAATGTTGTCGCCAAAGTTTTCGTGAATCACCGTGCCACCCTTGGCTGCTTCTTCTACGTCCACCACCGCAGGCAGGTCTTCGTAATCGACCATCACAAGATCAACGGCATCGCGGGCAGCGTATCGATCATTCGCCACTACGGCGGCAATGGGATGTCCGACGAAGTAAACCTTGTCCTGTGCAAGCACCCGATAGTCCGGAACCTTCAGTTCGGGAAGCGCGCTGGCGCAGGGCACTGGACCAATCTTCTCGGCAATGTCTTTGCCGGTATAGACGGCGACCACACCCGGAGCCTTCAACGCTTCGCTAGTGTCGATGCCATTAATTCGGGCGTGTGCATAGACCGAACGGACGAAGCTTACATGAAGTGTATCAGGAAGCTTGATATCGTCGACGTAGTGAGCGAGACCTTTGATCAGTCTGGGATCTTCCGTGCGTTTTACGCGTTGCCCGACGTATTTGTTAGCCATACATCCTCCGAAAAGACGGGCTTTGGTCTTGGGCTTTGGGTCTTTGATTGTTCAGCGTACGACGAGCGAAGCTAACTGTGCCAAGACCAAAGACCTAAAGCCAAAGACCAAGGCCAAAAACCAAAGACCAAGATCAACCAGCAGCTTTCTTTGCAGCGTATTCCACAGCCTCCACGATATGTTGGTAGCCGGTGCAGCGGCAGAGATTACCTTCGAGACCCTGGCGGATTTCTTCGCGAGTCGGCTTTGGATTACGTTCGAGCAGTTGCGCTCCGGCGATGATCATGCCGGGCGTGCAATAGCCACACTGCAAACCATGGCGCTCCCAAAATCCTTCCTGCACAGGATGCAAATCGCCGTTCTTGGCTAAACCTTCGATGGTCGTGATGCTCGACTGATCTGCCTGGACCGCAAACATCGTGCACGACTTTACGGCCTGGCCATCGATAAAAACGGTGCATGCTCCGCAAAGCGACGTTTCACATCCGATATGGGTACCCGTAAGGCCGAGAGTGTCGCGGAGATAATGGACCAGGAGCAGACGCGGCTCGACTTCGTGTTGGTTTCCGACACCATTCACGTTAATGCTGATAGCCTGCTTCATAAAGCTACCTCACTTGTTGTGATATTCAGGAAGGGGAATTGTGCTGCCGGACTTTTTTTATGCCAGTTTGAAATGAAAGTCAATGGCGATAATAAAACGGTTTTTGGACTTGGGTCTTTGGCCTTAGCTCGGAACTCTGAGGAGAACAGTACTGCCAGGATCAAAGCCAAAGACCCAAGTCCACCGAGAACCGCCGGGCGCAGTGCCGATCGCCACACCTAATTTATCACCTACACCGTGGCGTTTCTAAGTCTTGCGAATCTGCTCGTTGCCAAGACTTTTCAGTTCCTGAAGCAGCTCTTTGTCGGTGAGCACGTGGAGATCCTTTCTCTAACAGTCGTATCGGTGATACCAACAGGCGACTTGCTCGTGCACAACGGCTTGAGTGCTCTGTCGCTTGGCCGCTAAACCGTTGCTTTATGGATCTGTCTTTTCAGGCGGTGGATTGTGCGTCGCACGGTCTTCAATTGACCGTGATCGTGTGCAGCCAGAGCTTCTTCGCGCTTCTTCTTGAGCTCGCGAATGCGCGACTTGATTGAGGTCTTATCCACTCCCACGACGTCGTGATGCTCATGCTTAATGCCAAGGGCCTCGGAGAGTGTGCGGAGCAAGTGCTCCTTATTCATCTGGGTGTAGCCCTTCACTGCCTCGTGTTCGATGCCCTTCGCGATTTCGCGAAGCTCAACGACCGTTTTGTGCTTTAGTTGCTCAAATGTGTAATCCATGCCCCACGACTTCTCCTAACAAGTTTGGTAATAGCTGTGTTCGAGTGAGTGAAGAATAAGATCTATCCTCCGTCGATTACAAGCGCACAAATCAACCCCTCAAACTTCGTCACCTCTCAGGTCGGGAAGGCGGACCCTGTCCCCGCCCGGCTTGGGAACCACTCACCAGCAATCAACCCCTAACAATCATCACGTCTCAGGTATAAGGAAGGTGGATCCTGATACGCGCTCTTCGTCGAAAACAAGAATCGTAATAATTATCAAATCAATTAATCGCTTCTATAACGAGTTTCCTCACATGGCTCGTCAAATGGTCGAACCTCATCCTCGCAAGCGGACTCCACTTTATAGTCGGCAACTTCCGTGACCACACCCTGTCTTCACTGATCCCAATGCTGCAAGGGTTTCCCCCTGAGAGATGACGAAGGTTGAGAGGTTGATGTGCTGCTGAGTGGTTCCCAAGCCGGGCGGGGACAGGGTCCGCCTTCCCGACCTGAGAGGTTACGAAGGTTGAGAGGTGACTTGGTGCTTAGTGGTTTTGCCTCTTTGAAAGACAAGAGATCTCCTATCGATATCGGAGTTCACTCAGATGGCAAAACCTGGCCCAAGTGGTTCTTCATGTGCGCAACATAGTCGCGCATGAAGTAGTCGAGCGTAACCGGTTGATTCTCGGCAACTGTTTGCCAGGCAATCTTGTCAAGATTATGCCTGGCCCGCGCTTTCATGCGGGTCTCGTCCGTCATCGCTGACATCAGATGAAGACTCATCTGCGACGCCAGTTTGTAAGATATTTGCAGCTTGAGGGGGACAAACTCATTCCATGCAGGCCGCCTCACTGCCGCTTTATTTCCTGCAGCAGCTCGTCTCGAAAGTAACCTGATGGAATCGTACCCTGTTTCAT
>WNGE01022518.1_pt1 | contig 10446 bp, 8 predicted proteins | sample 5400651 | NCBI WGS metagenome assembly WNGE01 (sample SAMN13153370, study PRJNA577476) | soil metagenome | isolation source: 60 cm soil or saprolite under grassland replicate 2 | place: USA:California | collected 2016-06-15
CAAGATGTTCTGCCGCTGCCCGGTCGCCTACTTCGAGCCGCCGAACACGCAGACCTGTCCCGTCTGCCTCGCGCTCCCGGGTTCGCTGCCGGTGCCGAACCGCAAGGCGGTCGAGTGGACGATCCTGCTCGGGGTCGCGCTCGGCTGCGAGATCGCCCCACGCGCCGTCTTCCACCGCAAGAACTACTTCTACCCCGACAACCCGAAGGGTTACCAGATCTCCCAGTACGACGAGCCCCTCTGCGTCGGCGGGCGCGTGCCGCTGCCCGGGGCCGAGGGGCCGGTCGAGATCGGCATCGTGCGAGCGCACCTCGAGGAAGACGCGGCGAAGACCGTCCACGTCGGCGGCGCCGAGGGCCGGATCCACGGCTCCGAGAGCTCGCTCGTCGACTTCAACCGGGCGGGCACGCCGCTCGTGGAGATCGTGACTGCGCCGGACCTCCGCTCGGCTGAGCAGGCCAAGCGCTTCCTGCAGATCCTCCGGCAGACCGTGGTCGAGCTCGGGATCACCGACGCGGAGATGGAGAAGGGCTCGCTCCGCTTCGACGTGAACGTCTCGGTCCGCGAGTCTGAGGAGACGGGGTTCCGGACCCGCACGGAGCTCAAGAACATGAACTCGTTCAACTTCGCCGCGAAGGGGATCGAGCGCGAGATCCGCCGCCAGATCGAGATCTACGAGGCCGGGGGGGAGGTGGACCAGGAGACGCTGCACTTCGATCCTGGCAACGAGTCCGCGCCGCCATTGCGCTCGAAGGAGGAAGCGCAGGACTACCGGTACTTCCCCGAGCCGGACCTCGTGCCGCTCGAGCCCGACCGCGAGCTCGTCGAGCGGCTGCGCGGCGGCTTGCCGGAGCCGCCCTGGGTGCGCATCGCCCAGTTGGAGGGCGAGGTCGGATTCGCGCTCGCGGAGGGCCTCGTCACGAGCGGGCGGGACGACCTCTACAGGCGGACGCCCGGCGAGCGAGAGGCCGTCGCGAACGTGCTCATGAACGAGCTTGCCGGCACGGGCGTCGACCCGGCCACGGTGAATGCGGACGAGCTCGGGAAGGTGATCGCCCGCCGGGCCGAGATCCCGCGCTCAGCCTTCACGGAGGCGCTGGCGGCGAGCGGGTCGGAGGGGTTCTCGGCCGAGCGGTATCTCGCGGAGACCGCAATCGCAGACGTCGGCGAGCTGGACCCGGTGATCGACCGGATCCTGAGTGAGAACGAGCAGCAGGTGGCCGCATATCGGGGTGGGAAGGAGGGCCTGCTCGGGTTCTTCGTCGGCCGGGTGATGAAGGAGACCGGCGGGAAGGCGAATCCGCAAGTCGTCAACGAGCGCCTGCGCGAGAAGCTGAGCGCCTGAACGGTGAGCGGCGACCTCTTCGCACGCGGGCGCGACTTCATCTACCGGGAGGGCAGGCTGCTCGAGCGGCGGCTGTTCGCCGCGCTCTACGAGGGCGCGCCGCGCGAGGCGGTCGTCGACTGCGTCCGCGGCTATCGCAACCCCGACGGCGGTTTCGGACATGCGCTCGAGCCCGACAAACGCGCGCCGGACAGCCAGCCGCTCGACGTCGAGATCGCGCTCGGGGCCCTCGACGACGCGAACGCCTTCGACACGGAGCTCGTGCGCGGTGCCTGCGACTTCCTGGAGACGGTCGCCGACGAGCGCGGGGCGCTGCCGGTCCTGCTGCCCGCGATCGCCGCCTATCCCCGCGCCAACCATTGGCAGGCCGACGAGTACCCGCCCGGCCCGTTGCCGGCGATGGGAATTGCCGCCTTGCTCTACAAGAACGGCGTCGAGCATTCCTGGCTCGAGCCTGTCACGAGCTACTGCTGGAGCGTCGTCGAGGACGATCCGCCCGACGACGCGCATGCCCTGCGCGAGTGCTTCGCGTTCGTCGAGCACGTGCCCGACCGGTCGCGGGCCGAGTCGGCCGCTGAGAAGCTCGCCGCGACGCTGCCGCGGGCGCGCTGGTTCAACCCCGAGCCCGGCGCCGAGGACTACGGGCTGACACCGCTCCAGTTCGCACCGAGCCCCGACAGCCCTTGGCGCGCGCTCTTCGACGAGGCGCAGATCGACGGTCACCTCGACCGCCTCGAGGGCGAGCAGGAAGAGGACGGCGGCTGGCCGCTCGCCTGGGAGCCGCCGAGCATGGCCTCACGGCTCGAGTGGCGCGGGATCGAGACCCTGCGCGTGCTGCGTGTTCTCGTCGCCTACGGCCGCGCTGGGCCTGGCAGCGGCGCTTAGCTACGGCGTCGCCCTTGTGCTCGGGCTGAACCTCAGCTAGACCTTTAAGGCGCACAACGCGTAGGGGAACCCTTGTTCAAGCAGAAATCCCGCACCCGTCGTCCGGGGCTCGCGGCAGTCCTGCTCACCGTTGCTGCCCTCGCGCTCGCCGCACCGGCGCTCGGTTCTCGCGATGCCGATGTCGCGGCGCTCCAGGTCGCCCTGCGGGCGCGCGGTTTCTACGGTGGCACGATCGACGGTGTTCGCGGCCCGCTCACAACACGGGCCGTCAAGCGTTTCGAGCTCCGGGCCGGTTTGCCCGTCGATGGGACATCCGGGAGGGCCGTCCGCAGCGCCCTTGGTAGCTACGGCCGTCACCTGCTGGGCAGCCGTCCGCTGACGCCAGGGTCGAGGGGCTGGGACGTCTCCGCGCTCCAGTTTCTGCTCGCCTGGCAGGGCTTCCCTTCCGGGACCTTCGACGGCGGCTTGCGCGCACACACCGAGCGTGCTTTACAGCGCTTCCAGCGCTGGGCCGGGCTGCCGCAGGACGGCGTCGCCGGTCCGGGGACGATCGCCGCGCTCAGGAAGCCGTCGGCAGGCTGTCCGCTCCCACTCGCCTGGCCACTCCAAGGGCCGGTGGGCAACGGGTTTGGCCCGCGGGGAAACCGCTTCCACGCCGGGATCGACATCCGCGCTGCGAGGGGCACGCCGGTCCACGCCGCGGCCGCCGGCCGAGTCGTCTTCGCCGGCTTGGCGTCGGGCGGGTGGGGGAGACTGGTGGTCGTGTCCCACCCGGACGGTGTCGAGTCGTTGTACGCGCACCTCTCGGCGGTAGCCGTTCGACGCGGTCAGAGCGTCGCGGTTGGCGCGCGAATCGGGCTAGTGGGAGCCACGGGCGAGGCGCGCGGGCCGCACCTCCACTTCGAGGTCCGCATCCGCGGAGCGGCTGTCGATCGGGTCGTGCCCGAAAAGCGCTACCTGATGACGCCCGGGCCGACTCCGGCACCGCCCGAGGTCCTGGCCGCGATCGCCCAGCCGGTGATTCACCACCGCGGGCCGGACTTCAAGAAGCTCTACGCCGACTGCCTCGGCCGCCTGCGCGAGGTCTTCCGGACGCAGTCGGAAGTGCTGCTCTTCGGGGGCTCCGGCACCGGCGGGATGGAGTCGGCGGTCGCGAATCTCTGCTCGCCCGGCGAACCGGTGCTGGTCGTCTCCGCCGGCTATTTCGGCGAGCGCTGGGCCGGCCTGGCGGGCGCGTACGGCGCTGATGTCGACCACCTCCGTTACGCATGGGGTGAGATCCCGTCGCCGCAGGACGTCGCGGCCAGGCTGGGTGAGCGGCCGGCGACCGCCGTCTTCCTGACGCATTCCGAGACCTCGACCGGAGTCGTGTCCGACCTGCAGCCGTTCGCCGCGGCCGCGCGCGAGGCGGGCGCGCTGAGCGTGGTGGACGCGGTCTCGAGCCTTGGCGCCGTTCCGTTGGAGACCGACGCCTGGGAGATCGACGTCGTCGCCTCGGGCGCCCAGAAGGCGCTGATGACCCCGCCCGGACTCGCGATGGTCTTCGCGTCGCGGGCCGCCTGGGAGAAGACGACGAGCGCGACCTCGCCGCGCTACTACTGGGACTGGGAGCGAACGCGCAAGGGCCAGTCGACGCTCGACGCCCCGGTCACCCCTCCGGTCTCGCTCGTCGCCGGCCTGGACGTCGCGCTCCAGATGTTGTTGGACGAAGGCCTGGAGTCGGCCTGGGAGCGGCACGTCCGCCTCGGCCGAGCCTGCCGCGAGGGAGTCAAGGCGCTCGGGCTCGAGCTCTTCTCGCCCGACGACGACAGCTCGGCCGTGGTGACGGCCGCCCGCGCGCCCGAGGGCGTGGACTCGGACGAGCTCGTCCTCCTGCTCCGTGACCGCCACGGGGTCACGCTTGCGCCCGGCCAGGGCGAGCTGAAGGGAAAAGTCTTCCGCATCGGCCACATCGGCTACTACGACGTGTTCGACATCACGACGGCGCTCGCCGCGGTCGAGCTCGCGCTGGTGGAGCTGGGCGCGGAGGTCGAGCGCGGAGTCGCGGTCACCCGCGCGCTCGAGGCCTTCGAGCACACGCCGGTTTGACGCGCCCGCGAGTCCTGATCCGCGAGCCGATCGCGGAGGCCGGCGTCGAGCTGCTGCGCGAGCGCTTCGAAGTGGACGTGGACGCAAACGGCGACCTGGCCGGGAAGATCGGCGCCTACGACGCGCTCGTGATCCGCTCCGCCACGAAGGTGACCGCGGAGGTGCTCGAGCACGCCGACCGCCTGAAGGTGATTGGCCGGGCGGGGGTGGGGGTAGACAACGTCGACGTCGAGGCGGCGACCCGCCGCGGGATCGTCGTCGCGAACGCCCCCGAATCGACGGTCACGTCCGCGGCCGAGCACACGATCGGCCTGCTGGTCGCGCTCGCGCGCAACATCCCGCAGGCGCACGCGGCACTCAAGCAGGGGCGCTGGGAGCGCTCCGCCTGGGGCGGCGTCGAGCTCGAGGGGAAGACGCTGGGGGTGCTCGGCTTCGGCCGGATCGGCCAGCAGGTTGCCCGCCCGCTGACCGCCGAGACCCGCAGCTTCCTGAACCGCGAGGCGATCGCGCGGCTGCCAGACGGCGCCCATGTGATCAACGCCGCGCGCGGTGAGCTCGTGGATGAGGAGGCGCTCGCCGAGTCGCTTCGCTCGGGCAAGCTCGCGGCGGCCGCGATCGACGTCTTCTCGGAGGAGCCTTACTCCGGCCCCCTGCTCGAGCTCGACAACGTCGTCGTGACCCCGCACCTCGCCGCGTCGACGGAGGAAGCGCAGGACCGGGCGGGAGTGATCGTCGCCGAGCAGGTTGCGGCCGCGCTCGAGGGAGCGGTCGTGACGAACGCGGTGAACATCCCGGCGATCCGCGCGGAGGACCTCGAGCTGCTAGGCCCGTTCATCCCGCTGGCGGCGAAGCTTGGCCGCCTGGCGATGGAGCTGGCGAAGGGCCGAGCCGAGCTGATCGAGCTCTCGTACTACGGGGCGCTCGCCGGCTACGACACGCGGTTGTTGACGGTCGCGGCCCTGAACGGGGCCTTCCAGGGCTACTCCGAGCAGCCGGTCAACTACGTCAACGCGCCCCTGATCGCCGCCGATCGGGGGATCGAGGTGCTCGAGCAGAGCCGCCGGGCAAGCCGTGACTTCACCAATCTCGTCCGCGTCGAGATCCGCGCGGACGGCGAGCACCTCCGCGTCGCGGGGACGACGATCGGAAACGACAACCGACAGTGGCTCGTGAGCGCGCTCGGCTTCGAGCTCGAGACCGAGATCGCGCCGCTGATGGTCTTCTTCCGCTACGACGACGTGCCGGGCGTGATCGGCCGCGTCGGAACGCTGTTCGGCGAGGCCGGTGTCAACATCGCGAACATGGCCGTCTCCCGCACCCGGCGCGGCGGCAAGGCGCTGATGGCGCTCTCGCTGGACGCCCAGCCGCCGCCCGAGCTCGTCGAGCAGGTGCGCGAGCAGGGGTTCGACGATGCCCGCGTGATCTCGCTCGGCGCTACGGCGTGAGCCGGTTCCGGTCGCGCGGGAAGAGCGTCGTCTCCCGGATGTTCTTCGCGCCCACGAGCTGGGCCACCCACCGCTCCAGCCCGAGGGCGAAGCCGCCGTGCGGCGGCAGGCCGTACTTGAAGGCCTGCAGGTAGCTCTCGTAGGCGTCGGTCTCGCCGTCGAGCGCGGCGACGTAGTCCGCGTAGCGGTGAAGCCGCTGTCCTCCGGTGACGATCTCCATTCCGCGAAAGAGGAGGTCGAACGAGTTCGAGTACTCCGGCCGGTCCGGCTCGGGGTGGGTGTAGAACGGCCGCTTCGCCATCGGGAAGCCGGTCACGAAGAGCCACTCGCCGTGCTCCTTGCACAGGCGCCGCTCGTCTGCCGGCGCGAGGTCGACGTCGTCGACGCGTGTGTCGGCGAAGTGCACCCAGGGGATCTCGGCGGGCACCTCCGGCAGGGCGAGCCCGAGCAGGTCGACCGCTCGCCCCGCCCGGGCTCGGACGGAATCGACCATGCCTGCGACCACCTCGCGTATCACCGCCATCACGTCGAAGTGGTCGCGGATGAACCCGAGCTCGGCGTCGAGCGAGGTGTACTCGGCCAGATGGCGGCCGGTCTCGTGCGGCTCCGCCCGGAAGACGGGACCGGTCTCGTAAACGCGCTCGAAGACGCCGACCAGCGTCTGCTTGTAGAACTGCGGACTCTGCGCCAGGAACGCCGGCCGCCCGAAGTAGTCGAGCCCGAAGACGCTCGCTCCGCTCTCGGTCGCAGCGCCGACGACCTTCGGCGTCGAGATCTCGGTGAAGCCGAGCCCGTCGAGCGCGCGGCGGAAGCCGGCCAGCGACGCCGCCGCGATCTCGAACTTCGCTCGCTCGCGCGGGTGCCGGAGCGCGACCGGGGCGAGGTCGAGGATTCTCGGGAGGGTCTCCTTCAGGACCGGACGCCGTAACTCGATCGGTGGAGGCTCGGCCGGCTCGGCGAGGACGCGAAACGACGGCTCGTGCAGTTCGACACCGCCCGGAGCCTGGGCCGCCGCCACGGCGAGGCCGTCGACCTCCACCACGGTCTCCGCCGGGAGGTCGAGCGTTTGATCCACGACGGCCTGAGCCAGGCCCGTGCGGTCTCGCAGGAGCACGAACGACACGGACCCGAGCTCGCGCTTCGCGTGCAGCCAGCCCGCGAGCGTCACGCGCTCGCCCACGTGGGCTGCAAGGTCGGTCGAGAGGACACGCATCCGGATCACCTCCTTCACACAGTCGCCCTTCCTGTGCGGGCGGGAGGCGTCCCCGCGGTGCCACCGCACTTCGCCGCCGAGAGGCGGCCTCGTTACGACCTGGTGACGGTGGTCGGCCGGACGGCTCGGCGGGCGTCACTCCGCGTCATCGCCGTCGTCCGGAAGGATACGAAAGGAAAGGTTAGGTCGTCTCGGGACGCGGGTTCAACCGCTTCGCGATCCGGGCGACGACCCGGTCGACCTTCTCGATCACCGAGTACCTGTGGTGCCTCGTGACGACCCTCTCCACGGGGCCCTTGACGTGGCCCGGGCGGACGACGAAGTGGGTCGCGTCCCGGCGCACGCCCTCGTACTCCTCGAGCGGCAACTCGATGTGCTGCGTGCAGGCCGGGTCGCCGCACTCGCAGATGAACGCGCCGCTGTCTGCGTCGAACCGGTCGGCCGCATCCTTGATCTCCTCGTTCACGTTGCGGAAGAGGGCTTCGGTCTTCGCGATCCGCTCTCGTGTTCGCTTCATCCAGGAGACAACGGCGGAGCGGTCCTTTTGGTTGCGCGGAGTAGCCTGTCGGGATGGAGACGAGAGCGTGGCCGGAGCCGGTTGATCGGGTCGCCATCTTCCTCCGGGAGGCCGGCGCCGAGGTCCGGGTGGAGGAGTTCCTCGAAGGGACGCCGACGGCCCAGGCGGCCGCCCGCGCGGTCGGCTGCGAGCTCGCACAGATCGTCAAGTCGCTCGTCTTCGACTGCGAAGGCCAGCCCGTCGTCGTGCTCGTCCCGGGAGACCGCCGGGCCGACTCCGAGAAGATCGCCGAGGCCGCCGGCTGCAGGCTCGCGCGGATTGCCGGGCCCGAGGAGGTCGCGGACAAGACCGGCTTCGAGCCCGGTGCCGTCGCTCCGTTCCCGCTGCCGCGGGTCGAGCTCGTTCTGATCGAGCGGACGCTGCTTGCGCACGGCGTCGTTTGGATCGGAGCCGGCTCGGACCGGCACATGGCCGCCCTCTCGCCGGCGGAGCTCGTCCGTCTCTCCCGCGCGCGCCCGATGGACGTCGTCGAGTCCCGCGCATAACATTCTCCGCCAAAGGAGGCTTTGCAGATGCGCGAGACCGAGAAGATCTGGATGAACGGCGAGCTCGTCGACTGGAACGAAGCTCGAGTCCACGTCGGCGTCCACGGCCTGCACTACGGCTCCGGCGTGTTCGAAGGGATCCGCGCCTACGAGACGGCCAAGGGCACGGCGGTCTTCCGGCTCACGGACCATCTGCAGCGGTTCGAGAACTCGGCGAACCTGCTTCACATGGAGCTGCCGTACTCGCGCGAGGAGCTAGGCGCCGCCTGCCACGGGCTGATCGGTGTCAACGGCCTCCCGGAGTGCTACCTGCGGCCGATCGCCTTCTACGGCTACGGCGAGCTGGGCGTCTCCGCGGTCGGCAACCCGGTCGACGTCGTGATCATGAGCTGGCCCTGGGGGGCCTATCTCGGCGAGGAGGGCCTGAAGAAGGGGATCAACGCAAAAATCTCGAGCTGGCAGAGGATCGGCCCGAACGTGATTCCGCACGTCGCGAAGGCAACCGGCGTGTACCTCAACTCGATGCTGGCCGTGACCGAGGCGAACCGCGCCGGCTACGACGAGGCGATCCTGCTCACCGCCGAGGGCTACATCGCGGACGGCTCTGGCGAGAACGTCTTCGTCGTCAAGAACGGAGAGCTCTACACGCCAGATCTCTCGGCCTCGATCCTGCCCGGGATCACGCGGGACACGGTGATCCAGATCGCCCAGGACCTCGGCTACACGGTGAAGGAGAAGCCGCTGATCCGCTCCGACCTCTACCTCGCCGACGAGGCGTTCATGACCGGGACCGCCGCCGAGGTGACACCGCTGCGGGCGGTCGACGACTTCGAGATCGGAGTCGGGCCGATCACGCTCGAGATCCAGGAGGCCTACCTGGACACCGCGCGCGGGCGCAGCGAGCGCTGGGCGCAGTGGCTCGAATACGCCACGCCTGCGCCGGCCGAGGCGTGAAGGAAGCGACTCGCCGCGTCCCGCTCGCGGGACCGTGGCTCAGCGAGCGCGAGGAGGAGCTCGTGCTCGACGTCCTGCGCTCAGGCTGGCTTTCGCTCGGTCCGACCGGCCCGCGCTTCGAGGATGCCTTCTCCGAGTACGTCGGCGCTTCTCGGTGCGCCGCCGTGTCGAGCGGCACCGCCGGCCTGCACCTATGCATGCGGCTCGCAGACGTCGGCCCGGGCGACGAGGTCATCACCACGCCCTACTCGTTCGTCGCCTCGGCGAACTGCGCGATCTACGAGGGCGCGACGCCGGTCTTCGCCGACATCGACGCTCGGACGCTCAACCTCGACCCAGGGGCGGTCGAGGCGGCGATTACGGAACGAACGAAGGCGATCGTCGCCGTCGACATCTTCGGCTATCCCTGCGAGCTCGACCCGCTCCTCGAGCTCTGCGAGCGGGACGGGCTCTTCCTCGTCCAGGACGCCTGCGAGGCGCTCGGGACCGAGTACAAGGGCCGGCGCCTCGGCTCGCACGGTCATCCGGCCGTCTTCGCCTTCTACCCGAACAAGCAGCTGACGACCGGCGAGGGCGGGATGGTAACGACCGGCTCCGAGGAGCAGTACCGCTTGCTCGCCTCCCTGCGCAATCAGGGCCGCGCCGACTCCGGCGGGTGGCTGCACCACGCCCGGTTCGGCTACAACTACCGCCTCGACGACGTGTCGGCTGCGCTCGGAATCGGGCAGCTCGAGCGGCTGGACGAGATGCTCGCGGCGCGCGCAGAGATTGCGGCGCGCTACACGGAGCTGCTCGCCGACGTTGATGTCGAGACCCCTCCGCTCGACGACGCCGACCACAAGCGTTCGTGGTTCGTCTACGTCGTCAAGCTCCCGCGCGGGATCGACCGCGATCGGCTGATCGCGGAGCTCGACCGCGCCGGCATCGCGACCGCGCCGTACCTGCCCTCGATCCACCTCCAGCCCTACATGCGGGAGCGATTCGGGTTTTCCGAGGGGCTCTGCCCGGTGTCCGAGGACGCAAGCCGCAGAACGCTCGCGCTTCCGTTCTATCCGCAGCTCCAGGCGGAGGATCAGGAGCGCGTCGTCGAAACTCTCCTCGCCGCCCTCTAGTAGGAGGGCTTGACGAAATACCGTCTGATGCGGCGTCCTCAGTCGCACCCGTACCTTCCAGGTACGAACGCTCCCTGCGTCCTTGCCTCGGAACGAGCATCGCACCCCGGCGACGAGCGTTATCTCGCCAAACCCTCCTAGCAAGCGCCGGTGGACGAATCGGCCCGGAATCTTCACCGAGCCGTCACACCCGCGTGAACGCCGTCCGGGTAGCGTGAGCCGCGAGGGCGGCGGGTCCAGAGCACCCCACCCTGGGTGGGGGTTAGGAGTTCACGCGCGCGCGTGAACACTCATGCTCGCTCGGGGCCTCGCGCGGCGCGGGATAATCCCCACATGGCCAAC
>WNGE01009187.1_pt1 | contig 10445 bp, 5 predicted proteins | sample 5400651 | NCBI WGS metagenome assembly WNGE01 (sample SAMN13153370, study PRJNA577476) | soil metagenome | isolation source: 60 cm soil or saprolite under grassland replicate 2 | place: USA:California | collected 2016-06-15
CGAGCGCGTAAAACGCCGGGGCCAGCACTTTGTCCGCAGAATAGCCGGCAAGGCCGATAGCGTAAAAGCGAAGCGCGCCGGCCGTTTGGATCGTGGCGTAGTGGGTGAACCGCCCATGTTGATAAATCAATTGAATGATTGGCTCCGCGAGAATGATCAGCCCGATCGCTGCCGGAATCGTCAGCAACAGCACCAGCCGAACCGAATGCGCCAGCGCGGAGCGGAACTCGCTGGTGTTACCTACCGCTGCGCTGCGCGAGACCAGAGGAAGCGTCACAGTTGCCACGGCCACGCCGAAAATTCCCAGCGGCAATTGCATCAGGCGAAACGCAATGTTCAGCCATGCAATCGGGCCGTCGCCCAGGCCGGACGCGAAAATACTGTTCACAGCCACGTTCACCTGCACGGCGCTGGCGGCGATCATCGCCGGCCCCATCATTCCAAGAATGGTGCGCACACCCGGATCGCGCCATTTGAAGTCGGGATAAAAATGGAATCCGACGCGCCGCAGCGACGGCAACTGCACCGCCAATTGCAACAGACCACCGATCAAAGTCGCGATGGAAAGTCCCACCAAGCCGCGCTCACCAAAATGTGGATGCCACCAATCGGGCTGCGGATCGAGCCAGTAACAAAGTGTAACGCCGCCGATGATCGAGCCGAGATTGAAAAAGGCCGAGGCCATCGCCGGTGGGCCGAACACGTGGCGCGCGTTCAGCATTCCCATCACCAGCGCGGCAAGCGACACCAGCAAAATGAAGGGAAACATGATCCGCGTGAGCAACACGGTGAGCGCCGCTTTTTCAGCCGGGAAACCAGGCGCAAGAATGTCAATGAGCACCGGCGCAAACACGACCCCGAGCAGCGAGATCGCGCTCATGAAAACAAGCGTGAGCGTGGCGACCTTGCTGGCGAGGTCCCAGGCCGAGCGCTCGCCTTCGGTGGCGATGCGTCGCGAGAACGTGGTCACGAACGCGGTCGAGAGCGCGCCTTCGGCGAAAAGGTCGCGCAACATGTTGGGCGCGCGAAACGCCGTCAGGAACGCGTCCATGTTGCGGCTCGCGCCAAACATGGCCGCGAAAACCACCTCGCGGATCAGCCCGAGAACCCGGCTGAAAAGAATTGCCGCGCCGACCACACCGGTCGCGCGCGTGCTGATTCGTTGAGTTCCCGCTACGGCCATCGGCGAACATTTTGTAGGGCGTTTCTGTAAAACGCCAATTCTAAACTGCAGCGGATCTACCACGAATCCCGCGACTGCGGGACGAATGAACACGAATGTTGTAGCGTGCGCTGTCCTCAGCGCACTGGGACTCTCCGCTAGGGACAGCGGACTCTACAGGCTAACCACGAATCACACGAATCGTCACGAATCTGGGGGCCAAGGCTGAGCGCCAAAGGCGCTATCTAATGTTAGCTTGGGGGAACCCCGAAGGCTTTCGGGGTTGCCCCAGGCTTGAGATGACTCCTGCGCCTTTGGCGCTAGACTGGCGCAAGGCTGCCTTGTTCTGCCCGGTACGGACCAATTATTCTCCCCTTTCCCTCTCGTTCACACTACACTCTCCGCCCATGAGAGAAATAACCACTCGACAAATGAATAAGAAGTCACCCTGGATACCGATCTTAATACTGACGGTAGGCGCATTGCTGACCGCGAACATCACCCTGGCGGCTGGAAAAAGCGAGCAGGACATCGAGCAAGCGGTCGGCCAGTTCTACACCGCCTTGAACGCGATGTTTACTGGCGACGTTGGTCCGATGAAAGAGGTCTGGTCGCATGCAGCCGACGTCACCTACATGGGACCCGGTGGCGGATTCCATGTTGGGTGGGATCAGGTGCTAAAGAATTGGGAGGAACAGGCTGCCATGAAACTCGGTGGCAAGGTAGAACCGACCGAGATGCGGATCACGGTCGGTCGGGATCTCGCGGTCGTAAGCGATATCGAGAAGGGCGAAAATACAAACGCAGCCGGCAAGGTGGAGAAGGTCTCCATCCGCGCGACAAATCTGTTTCGTAAAGAAGGCGGAAAATGGAAGATGATCGGGCACCACACCGATTTGCTGCCGTATCTGGCTAAGTAACCGCAGGACATCGGCGTTTGGCACAGCGGAGCGACGGGGACGCCAGCGACACAGACGGGAAGCCCGAAGGGCGAGCGAGCGGGAGCGAGCGAGTCAAAAGCCTCTACAACGGTTCCCGAAACGTGGGAGCGGCCTCAGAGCCGCGATCATCGGGACACTAAGATCCCTCCCATATTCGTGTCTAAAAGAGAAGCGCCGGGAGGATTTCTCCTGAAAAAGCTTGTAAAGTAGAAACAAGCGTTTTTGGGTAGGGGGCGTCCCCTGATCTTTTATTCAGCATCCCCTTAGGGGGCAGATTAGCGTTTTACGCCTCGAAGATCGCCCTTAGGAAGCGCGTAAAGCCCCGTTGGCGCCCACGCGCCTTTGCGGCGTTGAACCGTATTCACCGGGATCAGCTCGCGGGTGCGAAGCGCGCCCGAGGCTCACAGACCAGCGGCTACAGCAAAAAAGCTGCGGGATTCAGAGCGAATCCCGCAGCTTCAATTTTAGCGAATTAATTTTTGTTTTAATCCTCGACGATTACACGCTCAACCGTACGACTCTCGGTCGGCCCCGTGTAATACACGCGCACCTTTTGACCGGCTCGCAGCGGCGCTGTCACCACTTTGCCGGCGCCGTTAACAATTCGCGCGGCAGTGCCTAGCGCGAAGCTGACAGGACCCTCATCGCTTTTGACCACAACCGTCTTGCCTGGTTCATAGGTGGTTACCGTGCCGGCGGTGTAAGTTGTGGAAGTAGTCGTTTCAGTTACTGGTTTGTTCGTCGTTGTCGTTTCTTCGGTCGTCGTCGTGCTGGTTTGCGCAAAAGCTAACGGCGTTACCAGCGCGCAGATCAGACCAATGATTGTTTTCTTCACTCTCATCCCTCCTGTTTGTGGTTAGTTTTACCCCAAGTTCGTGACTCAAGGCTTGAACGGACGTTCCTGTCCGCCTTAAGTTTTGACTGCAATCGCGACGAAGTATTCGAAGTATTTGCTGTTTGCGTCATTGAGCAGACTTGGCGAATTCGTTAAGTTGATTGGCCAATGAGTCGCACAACGCCGACCGTCGATCCAGTAGTCACACCGGAGCTGATCAAACGACACGGTCTGACTTCGGAGGAGTTTGAGCGGATCAAGAAAATCCTGGGTCGCGAGCCGAATTTCACCGAGCTCGGAATTTTCTCCGTGATGTGGAGCGAGCACTGCTCATATAAAAATTCGAGGAAAGAACTGAGAAAATTTCCCACCACCGGTCCAAACATTTTGGTCAAGGCCGGCGAAGAAAATGCGGGCGTTGTCGACATTGGCGATGGCTGGGCGGTCGCGTTCAAGATGGAGAGCCACAATCATCCGAGCGCGATCGAGCCGTTCCAAGGCGCCGCAACGGGGGTGGGCGGAATTATTCGGGACATTTTCACCATGGGCGCACGTCCGGAGTTTTGCCTGAACTCGCTGCGATTTGGACCGATAACGGATGAAAATTCGAGTTCCGAAATTCGAAAATCGAAAATCGCAGCGAATCGCAGATTGTTCACGGGTGTCGTCTCCGGTATCGCACACTACGGAAATTGCGTGGGGATCCCGACCATTGGCGGCGAGATTTATTTCGATGAAAGCTTCGAGGGCAATCCTCTGGTAAATGTTTTTTGCCTCGGCGTGTTGCGTCACGACGAGCTCGCGCGCGGCACAGCAGAAGGCAGCGGCAATCCTGTGTTTTATGTTGGCGCCGAAACAGGACGTGACGGTCTCGCGGGAGCAGCTTTCGCATCACGCGAATTGACCGAACAGTCACGCGAAGATCGTCCCGCGGTGCAGGTAGGTGATCCGTTCAAGGAAAAATTACTGCTCGAAGCATGTCTTGAACTGCTCGCTCGCGGTGCGATTGCCGGAATTCAAGACATGGGAGCGGCAGGTCTGACTTGCTCAACCTGCGAAACCGCTAGCCGAGCCGGCAGTGGCATCGAGATTGATCTTTCCAAAGTGCCCAAGCGCGAACCCGGTATGACCGCGTACGAAATTCTCCTGAGCGAATCGCAAGAGCGAATGCTGATTATCGCTCGCCGGGGAAAAGAAAATCTTGTCCGTGAAGTCTTTGACAAATGGGACGTGCCCTGCGCGGAAATCGGTCGTGTCACAAGCGATGGTATGATGCGCGTGCGAAACAACGGCGCGATTGCCGCGGAAATTCCAGCCAAAGCGCTCGCCGAAGAAGCGCCGCTGTACTCCAGAGAAGCAAAAAAACCCACCGCAGAGGTCGCTGAGGACGCAGAGTTAGTGAAGAAGATCTCTGCGTCCTCTGTGGTGAATTCTCTTCGCCAATTGCTGCGTGATCCGACAATTGCATCCAAAAACTGGGTCTATCGACAATACGATCACACCGTGCGCACCGGCACGATTGTAAAACCGGGTTCGGATGCCGCGGTGTTCTTTGTGCGTTACGCTAACAAAATCCTGGCTGCTACCACAGATTGCAATTCGACTTATTGCGCGCTCGACCCGCGCGAGGGCGGCAAAATCGCCGTTGCCGAAGCCGCGCGAAATCTCACCTGCTCCGGCGCGCGCCCGCTGGCTGTGACGGATTGCTTGAATTTCGGCAATCCTTACAAGTCGGAAAATTTCTGGCAATTGCGTGAAGCGGTTGAAGGAATAGCAGAAGCATGTCGCGCGTTTGGGACGCCAGTGACGGGCGGAAATGTTTCGTTGTATAATGAGAACCCGGCTGGCGTTGTCGATCCGACCCCCACCATCGCGATGGTCGGATTGATTGATGACGAAAAACATATCACCACGCAATGGTTCAAAAATCATGGCGACGTGATTATTTTGGTCGGCACCATAGTCCCGAGAGGTCGGGATGATGCCGGATACAACTTAGGGGGCTCGAGTTACCTGACAGTCTGCCATGGATTGAAAGTCGGCCCGCCACCACACATCGATCTCGCACATGAAATCAAACTGCAAAACGCTGTACGTGATTTGATCCGTGAAGGCCTCATCAAAAGCGCACATGATTGCTCCGAAGGGGGGCTTGCGGTCGCGCTGGCGGAAAGCTGTTTCAATCCTGAAAAGCTTTTTGGAGCGAAGGTCGATTGTAGCCGCCGCCCTGCGGGCGACGCGCAAGGGACGATGCAAACAAATCAACGGCACGCTTCGCACAGCGAAGCGGCTACAGCGCTTTTTAACGAGTTGCAATCGCGCATCACCATTTCGGTCGCGCCTGAAAACCTCGATAAAGCGGAATCAATATTACGCGAGCGTGCGGTCCCATTTCAGCAGCTCGGCAAAGTCGAAGGCGATCAATTGCGGATCCAAGTGGAAGGCAAGAAATTCGCCTGGCCAGTTGCCGATCTTTTTGACGATTGGTGGAATTCAATTCGTCGAGTGGTCGAGAGCGATTCGTCTGCTGAGCGCATTCCAAGCTTGTGAAAGTCCGATCAAAAAACGCGGGATTGAATGCGTACAAATCTGATGGATTATTTGGCGTGATCCGCCTTTCAGATAAAACTGATCTGGAGCACGCGCCGGACTCACTCGTGCTACCGCAGCACGAGTGTGGCCTGTTTGGTGTCTTCGGTCACCCGAACGCGGCCGTGTTGACGTATTACGGCCTGTTCGCTTTGCAACATCGCGGACAGGAGAGCGCAGGCATTGTCACGAGCAACGGTCCCCGCACGAGCTTTCTCATGCATAAGGACATGGGGCTCGTTTCACAGGTGTTTGGTCAGCAAGAACTGGCGAAACTGAAGGGGACACGCGCGATCGGTCACACGCGTTACTCAACAACCGGCACGAGCACGATCAAAAACGCGCAACCCTTCGTGGTCGATTGTGTGCGCGGCCAGATGGCAATCGCACACAACGGCAACTTAATTAATGCCGATGTTTTGCGCGATGAACTGGAGCGGAGAGGTTCGATTTTCCAAACCACCGCCGATAGCGAAATCATTTTGCATCTTTTGGCGCAACCGTCAGACAATGGCGCAAATGTCCTGGCGGCGTTGCGCCGGATTCAGGGCGCGTTTTCGCTGATCATCATGAGCGAACAGGAACTGATCGCGGTGCGCGATCCATTCGGTTGGCGACCGCTCGCACTTGGCAAACTCGACGGGGCGTATGTGCTCGCATCTGAAACATGCGCATTTGATCTCATCCATGCCGAGTTTATTCGCGAGATCGAACCTGGCGAAGTGTTGATCATCAACGAGAACGGCTTGCGCTCGGAACGGCCGTTTCCAGAGGAGCGTCCGGCATTTTGTATGTTTGAATACGTGTACTTCGCACGTCCTGACAGCATGATCGGAGGCGTGAACGTCGGAAAAGTGCGCATGGAGATGGGACGCGAACTGGCAAGAAAATTTCCGGTCGAAGCCGACATCGTCGTACCGGTACCCGACTCCGGAAATTATGCCGCTCTTGGTTTCGCTCAGGAACTGAAGATCCCTTACGCCCACGCATTCGTTCGCAACCACTACATTGGCCGCACATTCTTGCAGCCAAGTCAGTTGATCCGCGATTTCGATGTGCGCGTAAAGTTGAATTTGATCAAGGAAATGGTCGCCGGAAAACGCGTAGTGGTTCTGGACGACTCGATCGTACGCGGGACCACCTCGCGAGCGCGCGTAGTGAACTTGCGCGAAGCTGGCGCCAAAGAAGTGCACATGCGCGTCAGTTGTCCGCCGCACCGGTTTGCTTGTCACTACGGCATCGACTTTCCTGATCCGGAAAAATTAATCGCAAATCAGATGTCGATGGAAGACATCTGCAAATATCTAGGGGTCGACAGTCTCGGTTACCTCGATGTCGAGGGCATGGTGCGAGCGACCGGAAAGCCATTGAACAGCTTTTGCCTGGCCTGTTTTACTGGCGATTATCCCCTGCCCGTCGATCCCGCATTGGACAAGTTCATCATGGAACGACGCGAGCAACGCGCCAAAGCGCTCGCCGATCAGGAAGCGCAGCCGAGGTTGTTTGCCGATCTAAAATAAAGATCGACATCCACAGATTACGCAGATTTACACAGATTCAGATTCTGAATTTAATCTGCGAAAATCTGTGAAATCTGCGGACAAAAAAACAAAGGCATACGCATCTGCAGGCGTAGACATCGATCTTGGGAACCGGCTTAAACGACAAATTCAATCGCTCGTAAAGCAAACGCATGGCCCGCAGGTTCTCGGTAAAATCGGCGGCTTCGGCGGGTTGTTTGGCGCGAATTTTCCCGGAATGCGCGAGCCGGTGTTGGTCGCAAGCATTGACGGCGTCGGCACGAAGTTGAAGGTGGCGTTTGCCACGGACAAACACGACACCGTGGGCGCCGATCTCGTAAATCACTGCGTAAACGACATTGCAGTGCTGGGTGCGCGCCCTATTTTCCTCCTGGATTACATTGGTTGCGAGAGGCTCGAGCCCCGCGTGTTTCAACAACTACTTCGTGGCCTTTCTCGCGCTTGCCGATCCGCGGGCTGCGCGCTGCTCGGCGGTGAAACGGCGCAACTACCCGGGATGTATCGCGAGGGCGAATACGATCTCGCGGGTTGCATCGTCGGCGTCGTGGAACGCAGCAAGATCATCGATGGCAAAATGATTCGACCGGGGGACGTTGTTCTCGGCCTTGAATCAAATGGGTTGCACACGAACGGCTACTCGCTGGCGCGAAAAATCTTGTTCGACAAAATGCAGCTCACAGTCACTTCGCGCCTGCCCGGCTCAAAGTTGACTGTCGGGGGCGAGTTGTTACGCGTGCACAAAAACTATCAGCCGCTTCTGGCAAAAATTCCCAGCGGCACGATCAAAGGTCTCGCCCACATCACCGGCGGCGGTCTCATCGATAACATACCGCGAATTCTTCCTCTGAATTGTGATGCGATAATCGAGACGAAAAACTGGCGCGTACCGCGCATTTTCAAAATCCTGCAGCGAGATGGAAGGATCGACGTTCGAGAGATGTATCAAGTGTTTAACATGGGCATCGGCATGGTGGCGGTTATTGCAGAGGAGAATGCACAACGCCTGATCTCCAGATTGAAGGCCAAACGAATTGGCTACATCGTGCGCGGTTCAGGCAAGGTGCGTTTGCAGTTCTGAGGTAGGGTCGTCGCGCCGCGACGACCGGACGCCGCAGCGCGGCGTCCCTACCAGGTGCGCTATCCAGGCAAATTTGGCGACGCCGGATCGGCGACGTTCACTGCTACCTCGACTTCGGGCGCTGCGGTTGCCGGAGCGATTCGAGCTTTGCGCGTTACCCGCTGCAGACCCGCGCGATGCGCTGCGAGATCGACAAGCTCTGCTACCCGTGACTTCAGTGCGCGCGCCCGCGTCCACAGGAAAAACAGAAAAAGCAGGTATGCACCAATGGACCAAAGATCAACATGCGAAACGGTGAGCTGGCGATAGATCAACAAACTCAATGCAATAAGATTTAAGATAATCGTCGTCGTAACCAGCCGATTACCAAGCCGAACACGGGTCAAGCATTTTCCGGCGCCGTGATATTCAGTGACAGTCTGCAGCACTATGCTCCACCAGAAGTTACCGTAGATTTGAATGTCCCACTCATTCCAACCGCTATCCGCGGAATACCGCCAGCCCTCCTCTTCGAGCAACTGGAACATTTCGCCCAAGAAATAGTGGCGGTCCCTACCCTGCTCGCTCCAGAAAACGCGGCGACTCAGATTGCTTGCAAAGCGGGCGCGCTCCGGTAAATGCTCGTGCCGCCGAATGACGTTGGCCGGTGTGCGTTTGAACCGCAGCCATGTGAAATATCGAGAAAATCCGCGGACCAGCGGCTGAGCAAACGCCAGAATAATCACGAGCAGTCGCGCGCGCACAGTATCGAATTTCGGCTCGATCTGAGCGCGCACCATGTAGGAAAGCGCTACGCAAAACGTGCCGCCCACCATCAGGTACGGAACGATTCGGAGCGCCGGCAGAAAGATGCCCAGGCCAAAAAGAAAAATCGTCAGCGCAAACCATTCAATGCTGCTCAGGTACGCGGCTACATCCGACTGCGGCGTGGGATAAATCGATTGGAAAAATCCTTCACCGAAAATCCCGTGATAAATCACCGGGCGATTAACGAACCAACTGAACCGCGTCGCGCCATAAATTTGGCCACGCCATTTCGCCGTGCCGGTTGGCCCGAAAAAGATCAAATGCTTGAAGCGAAGCAGCGACTCGGCTTCCCCGTACCCATCCTGCTGTTTTAGAAAAGCGCGAAGTGTAAAACGTCGATAATGCCAGACAATTGCGGCTGGACTGAAAGCAATGACCCAGCCTGCCTGCTGGATGCGCCAGCAGAAATCGACGTCGTCCCCGGCCTTGCGATATTCGGGATCGAAGCCGCCCATGCTTTCGAATGCCCAGCGATAAAACGCCATGTTACAGCCGGGAATGTGCTCGGCGACTGTATCAGTAAGCAAGACATGACTCGGTCCGCCGGGCGCCGCTGCGACGCATGCTTGAATCCAATCTTGCGCGGGTGGCGTAATGTTCGGTCCGCCAACTCCGGCGTAATCGCCGCTTACAAGCGTGCCGATGAGATAATAGAGCCAATCGGCATCTGCCATGCAGTCAGAATCCGTATAGGCAAGCACTTCGCCTTTGGCAGCAATGGCCCCCGTGTTACGAGCGTGACTTAGTCCGTGATTGTTCTGATGAATGTAGCGCACCTGTGGGAACTGCGCTGCAACGTAGGCTGTGTCATCGGTCGAACCGTCATCGGCAAGAATGACTTCATACTCGGGATAGTTCAGTTTACCCAACGACTCAAGGCACGCCGCAAGGGTGCGAGCCCCATTGTACGAACACACAATCACCGAGACGAACGGCGTCCGCGGCAACGGCAGATGCGGGACGATTGAATCCCTTCGCGCCAGTTTTTCCTCAAGCGTGTAGAACGCTTTCTTGGGTTTGCGCTCGCGCGTGACGATCCCAAACGCCCAATTTGTGATTTCCTCGCCGCCGGTAAACCATTCGTCGGTCCAGGTAAAAAAAACGGTCCCTGCAAGGCCGCATTTTACAACACTGTCGATATGCCAGCCGAGCATTTCCGCCTGCTCATCCTGCGAATGCCGGATCGTGTCCATGCCGAATTCACCAAGAATGAGCGGCTGCTCGCCACAGAGATTTTGCAGCCGCAGCAGATAGCCCTCGAAATCCCGCTGATTGTGGAGGTAAACATTGAAACAGCAAAAGTCGGCATTCTGCGGCAACAGATATTCGGTCGGCGGATAGGTGGCATAGGAAAACAGAGCATCAGGATCGATGCCGCGCCCGATCCGAATTAATTCCTCCACAAATTCAATCACACGACGCGCGCCGAGCCAGCGCGCCATGGTGCTGGGAATCTCGTTGCCCACCAGGTAGCCAAAGATCGCAGGATGGC
>WNGE01009188.1_pt1 | contig 10445 bp, 15 predicted proteins | sample 5400651 | NCBI WGS metagenome assembly WNGE01 (sample SAMN13153370, study PRJNA577476) | soil metagenome | isolation source: 60 cm soil or saprolite under grassland replicate 2 | place: USA:California | collected 2016-06-15
GGCGTGCAGAGCGTGACGGTGTTCCGGGAGAACCCGGCCGGCCGGTCCGGGCTGGCACCGAGCCTGGTGTCCTGCGCCGACCTGGCGCGTACCCCCGCCTTCGGGCAGTGCCCGACGGGGGCGGCGGTCGCCGAACGGTGGCCCGTCCAGGTCCGCCGGATAGGCGGGCCACCTCCAGTGTGGCCGGCCTCGGCCCTGTCCCTCGAACAGTTCCAGCGGCTCCCGATCGTGGAGATCGCCATCGATACCGACCGGTCCACCGCCGCGATCGAGCGGGCCCGCACGATCCTCGAAGTCGCGTACCCGGGCGGCCCGATGCCCCCGTTCGCTCCCGGCGACTTCGAGTCCGACTTCACCAAGAGCCTGGTCGGCTGGCAGCAGCTGGCCAACGTGGTGATCCTGACCAGCCTGCCCATCGCCGGGTGCAGTCTCGCGGTGAGCGTCGCGGGTGGGCTGAGCGAGCGCAAGCGGCCGTTCAGCCTGCTGCGGCTGAGCGGGGTACCGCTGGGCGTGCTGCGCCGGGTGGTGGCACTGGAGAGCGCGGTACCGCTGCTGGTCGTCGCCGTGGTGGCGATCGGCGTCGGGTTCCTGGCGGCACAGCTGTTCCTCAAGGCGCAGATGCACTACACGATGCGGCCGCCGGGCGTCGCGTACTACCTGACAGTGCTCGCCGGGGTCGCCGCTTCCCTCGGCATCATCGCCTCCACCTTCCCGCTGCTGGAGCGGATCACCGGACCGGAGACCGCCCGCAACGAGTGACCGGTCAGTCCGCCGCCGGCGGGGCGTATGCCCGGGCGGCCGCCTCGATCTCCTCCGCGGAGACGTCGCGGTCGTGCCGGGCGATGCACCAGCGGATCCCGAACGGGTCGCGGACGACACCCATCCGGTCGCCGGAGAAGATGTCGGCGAGCGGGGTCATCACGGTCGCGCCCGCCGCCACCAGCCGGTGGTATGCGGCATCGACATCGTCGGTCCAGTAGGTGATCGTGAAGTTGTTCCCCTTAGCGGGCGGGCCGAGCAGGCCGTAGCTTGGGTATGGCTCGCTGAGCTGGAAGAGGCAGCCACCGAGGCGCATCTCGGCGTGCATGATCGTGCCGTTCTCGGCGGTGGTTCGGGAGACCTCCTCGGCGCCGAGCGTGTCCCGGTAGAAGTCCATCGCCTTGGCACACTCCGGTACGGCGAAGAAGGTCACCAGCCGCTGCGATCCGCTGGGCGCCGGCTTGCCAGAAGAAATGTCGGTCACCTGGTCCATCCTGGTCACGTGAGCGACGCAGCGCTTGGACAAACGCGACAGCCGCAGACCACCAGCGAGTACGGCATCCTCGGGATACGCGACCTGGACTTCCAGCTCGACCGGGCACCGGCGTCGGACGACCTCGGCGAGCTGGTCGAGCGGCACTGGCTGATCCGGTGGGACCTTCCGGCGGGGCGCCGGGCCGCGGTCACCCTACTGCCGCACCCGTGCGTCAACCTGGTGTACGACCAGGGTCAGGTGGTGATTGCCGGGGTCGGCCGGGAGCGGTTCCGCTACGAATACGAGGGCACCGGGCGGGTCTTCGGCGTCAAGTTCCGGCCCGGCGGCTTCCTGCCGTTCCTGCGCCGCCCGGTCGGCACGCTGACCGACCAGTACCTGCCGCTCGCCGTGCTCTGGGGCGCGGCCGACGCCGACCGGCTGGCCCGCGACCTGGCCGCCGCGCCGGATCTCGACGCGCTGGTCGCGGCGGCCGAACGCCACCTGCGGGCGCGCTGGCCACCGGCCGACCCCGACGTGGCCCTGGTCGGCCGGATCGCGCAGGACCTGCTGCACAACCGCGCGATCACCCGGGTGGACGACGTCACCGCGCGGTTCGGGCTGTCCACGCGGTCCCTGCAACGGCTCTTCCAGCGGTATGTCGGGGTCAGCCCGAAGTGGGTGCTCCAGCGTTACCGGCTGCACGAGGCGGCGAGCCGGCTGGCCGAGGGGACCGGTGGCACCTGGGCCGAGGTCGCCGTCGATCTCGGCTACTTCGACCAGTCCCACTTCATCCGCGACTTCACCCGTGCCATCGGCCTGACCCCGGTCGCCTACGCCGAGGCCTGCGCCCGCAAGCAGAACCCGGTGAGCGCCTGACGGCGGCCTCAGGCGACCGCCTTGGCGTCCTGTTCGATCTCGGCGTTGTCCGCCTTGAGCTGCTTGGCCTCCACCTTCTCCGCCCGGCGCATCGCATCCTTGACCTTGGCGCCCATGTCGGACACCGCGACCACCACCAGGCCGGCCTGGCCGGCGTCGAGCTGCTCGCCGAGCTCCTTGAGGTCGTGGCGGCTCATCCCGGCCGCGGCGTGACCGGCCACCGCGCCGAGCACGGCGCCGCCCCCGGCGGTGGCCGCGAGCAGGCCGCCGCCGATCGCGGCGAACGGGAACAGTGCCACCACCAGCCCGGTGGCCAGTCCGACCCCACCACCGAGTACGCCGCCGACCCGCGTGGGCGTCTCGTGCTTCTTCGTGATCTTGGTCTTGCCGTCCGGGCGCCGTTCGATCACCGCCGCGTCGTACGCGTCGATCAGGTCGGCCTTGGTGTGCAGGTCCTTCACCAGTTGGTAGTCCGCCTCGGCATCGGCGACGCTGGGGTACACCCCGACGTAGACCATGAAAGTATCGACAGCCATCCTCGTGCCTCCTCGTGTCGGTCCGGCCCAAGGTCGAGCTCGCCCACGGTCACCATGGCGGTGGCAGCGGCTGTGCTGCCTCACCCGGGACGGGTGAATCCACCACCCGGCGGATGGGCCGAGCGGCCCTGCGGACCGGGCCGCCGGGGAGCAGACTGCCGGGATACGGCTGATACCGGGCCGGTGTGTCCGGGACCGGCCGGTGGCTCCGACGTCTCTGGTGAACGGCACCCTGACGGTGCCGGCGGAGAGGAGAGACCCGTGAAGTACATGATCCTGACGTACGCCTCGCAGCGAGACTACGACGCGATGTCCGGGAAGACGGCCGGGCTGTCGCCGGCCGACTTCGCGCCGATGCACGAGTTCATGGAGTCGCTCAACAAGGAGCTGGCCGAGTCCGGGGAGCTGGTCGACACCCGTGGGCTGAGCGCGCCGGTACACACCCGGCGACTCCAGCTCAGCGGCGGGGTACCGGTGGTGACGGACGGGCCGTACGCGGAGACCCAGGAGGTGCTCGCCGGGTACTGGATCGTGGAGTGCGAGAGCTTCGACCGGGCCACCGAGATCGCCGGGCGGCTGGCGACCTGCCCGAGCCCGGGCGGCATGTGGGCGGAGGAGGTGGTGGACGTACGGCCCATCATGGACTCCGTGGCCGAGCTGGAGATCTGACCGGCCGTGCCGGACACCGGGGTCGAGGACCTGCTGCGCCAGCTCGCGCCGCAGGTTCTCGGCGCGGTGGTACGCCGCTACGGGCACTTCGACACCGCCGAGGACGCGGTACAGGAGGCGCTCCTCGCGGCCGCCACCCAATGGCCGTCGGACGGCATCCCGGACAACCCCAGGGCCTGGCTGATCACCGTCGCCTCCCGGCGGCTGACCGATCTGCTGCGCAGCGAACAGGCCCGGCAACGCCGGGAGGACGCCGTGGCCCGGTGGGTACTCCCGGATCAGTGGCTGGCGCCGGCGGCGGACCAGCCGGTGGCGGGGTCGGACGACACGCTGATCCTCCTGTTCCTGTGCTGCCACCCGGCACTGGCGCCGGCCGCGCAGATCGCGCTGACCCTGCGCGCGGTCGGCGGCCTGACCACCGCGGAGGTGGCCCGGGCGTTCCTGGTGCCGGAGGCGACCATGGCCCGCCGGATCAGCCGGGCCAAGCAGCGCATCAAGGACAGCGGCATCCCGTTCCGCCTGCCGCCGGGCCCGGAGCGCGCCGAACGGCTCGGCGCGGTCCTGCACGTGCTCTATCTGATCTTCAACGAGGGGTACGCCAGCACGTCCGGGCCGAACCTGCAGCGCACCGAGCTGTCCGCCGAGGCGATCCGGCTGACCCGGCTGGTCCACCGGCTGCTGCCCGATGACAGCGAGGTGACCGGCCTGCTCGCCCTCATGCTGCTCACCGACGCACGCCGGCCGGCGCGTACCGGTCCGGACGGCGGGTTGATCCCGATGGCCGAGCAGGACCGCGGCCGGTGGAACGCGGCGTACATCGCCGAGGGCGTGGCACTCATCACCGGGGCGCTGCCCCGGGGACCGACCGGTCCGTACCAGCTCCAAGCCGCGATCGCCGCGGTCCACGACGAGGCACCCGGCGCCGAGGCGACCGACTGGCCCCAGATCGTGGCGCTGTACGAGCTGCTGATGCGGATCTCGGACAACCCGATGGTGGCACTGAACCACGCCGTCGCGGTGGCCATGGTCCGGGGTCCGCATGCCGGGCTCGACCTGCTCGGCAAGCTCGAAGCCGACGAGCGGATCGCCGAGGACCACCGGCTGCACTCGGTACGCGCGCACCTGCTGGAGATGGCCGGTGACCGGGTGGCCGCCCGCGACTCGTACCGGGCCGCCGCCGAGCGGACCACCAGCTTCCCGCAGCAGCGCTACCTGCACGCCCGGGCCGCCCGCCTCGCCGGGGACGGCTGAGCGCTACCGCCGGGGACGGCTGAGCGCTACCGCCGGGGCCCGCGCCGCGCTGCCGCCGGGGCCGGGCTCCGAGGATCTCGGGAGGATTGTCGGGCCCCCTCGGGCCGCCGGCCCCCGCTATCATCCTGAGGATGTCGGATCCGGGCGGGATGAGCTTCGATGTCGAGCTGCGCCGGGCCCGGGCGGCGCTGGGTCAGGCCCGGGCCGACACGCCGCCGGCCGACCCGCGACCTGAGGCCACCGGGGCGGCCTACGAGGACCAGGTGCGGGTGGTCGCCGCCGGTGCCCGGGTCACCTCGGTCGTGCTCACCGACCGCGCCATGAAGCTGTTCGCCGAGGACCTGAGCGGGCATCTGACCGAGGCGGTGAACGCCGCGCTGGACGGGCTGCGCGCCCCCGACACCGAGGACGCCGGTGGGGTCCCCGATCCCGGTGCGCTGGCGCAGCGGATGCGCGAGGTGGAGGCGTACGGGCTGCGCATGATGGAGACCATCGGGCGCTCCGTCGACGAGGCGGTCGACCGGGTACGGGACCGCACCGGGATGCACGGGGACGCCGGTGGGCACGGGCTGGCGGCGCTGTTCGCGCAGAGCCTGGAGACGCTGCGCCAGGTGTCCGCCGCGATCGAGGGGCCGGAGATGCCGGACGGTACGGGTGAGAGCGCCGACGGCCGGATACAGGTGCTGGCCCGCGGCGGCGGTCGGGTCGAAGTGACGCTCGACCCGCGGGTGCTGCGACTGCCGGCCGAGGAAACCGCCGGGCACGTCATGCTCGCGGTCAACGCGGCGCTGGACGACCGCGACGCCAAGGCAGCCGGGGCCCCGGCACCGTCCACTGTGGACACTGAAGAGCTCGCCAGGAGCGTACGCCGGGCGCAGGACATGAGCCTGGAGCACATGCAGAGGTACACCGGCGCGGTACGCCAGCTCATGTCGAGCATCGGGGAGCCGCCCGTCCGGGGCGGGATACCCGCCGAACGGGAGGACGGGGGCTGAGCCGATGGACCACACGATGGTGCACCCGGAACTGATCCGAACCGCCGGCCACGGCATCCAGTCGGCCGCCAACCAGGCCCAGTCCCACCTGGACAGGTTCCAGCAGGAGCTGGACTCCTACGGCGAACCGTGGGGCGACGATGACGTGGGATCCCTGATCGGGCTGTGCTACGGGGTGATCGCCGGGCTGGCGATGGATTGCTACCAGACCAATGTCGACGGGTTGACCAGCTTCGGGGAGGGCGTGAAGACGATGGCCGACACCTACCAGCAGACCGAGGACCAGAACACGGCCGGCTTCGCACGGCTGCACGACCGGCTCGGCTGAGCGCGGATGGGACTGCAACTTCCCGGCGAACTGGTCTCGCTGCTGGGCATGCTCGGCTACAACTGGCCGACCGGTGACGAGGAGAAGCTCCTCGAGATGGGCCGCACCTGGACCAACTTCTCCGGCCAGTTCACCGAGCCGGTCACCCAGGCGCACGGCCACGCCCAGCAGGTGTGGACGGACAACCACGGCCAGGGTATCGACGCCTTCCAGAACGCCTGGATGGGTGACGAGTCGCCACTGGGCAACCTGGAGAACGGCAGCACGGCCGCGACGATGATCGGCGTCGGGCTGATGGTGTGCGCCGGCATCGTGCTGGCCCTGAAGATCAACGTCATCGTCCAGCTCGTTCTGCTCGCCATCGAGATCGCCTCGGCCATCGCCGAAGCGGTGGTCACCTTCGGTGCCTCGCTGGCCGAGATCCCGATCTTCAAAATGATCACCAGCATGATCATCGATCAGATCATCAACCTCGCGATGATGGCCATCTTCAATGGCTAGGCGGGGCGGTGGCCACGGCGGCCACGGCGGCAACTCCGGGCTGTTCCGGGACGTCGAGCGGTGGCTCACCGCGCGGCTGCGCCACCCCCGGTACCAGCACCGGCACGTGGGGCACGTCAACCCGCACGCGCCCGGCGGCCCGCGCGGTACCGGCTTCCACCACCGGTTCGGGGGGCAGAACCCGCCGGGGGCCCGGGTGCGCGTCGATCCGAACACCGGCCGCGAGATGATTCTCGAGCATGGGTACCACGGCACCTACCGCGCCCGGGTTGACGTGCAGGACGCGGCCGGCAACTGGCACCCTAAGCGCGGTGCCAGCACGTTCTTTCCGGACAACTGGACGCCACAGACGGTGGACGAGACCGTCAACGACGCGTTCCGCAGGCGCGACCCGCACCCGACCGACCCGGACAAGTGGCGTGGCTCGGCGAACGGTCTGACCGTCGACGGCTTCTTCGACAGCTCCGGGCACGGCTGGTACTCAGCCTGGCCGGTCATCTGATAGGAACGGGGTCATGGGTGGCAAGCTGAACTTCTTCCGGGACCAGTACGACGCCCCGGAGTACACGACCGACGACGTGCACCTGCGGGACCTGGGTACCTGGCTGACCACCGACGTGCAGAACTACGCGCCCGACTGCCTGGACCTGCTCGCCTGCGTGGAGGACGTACAGTCGGGGCGGTCGGCGGCCGAGGAGTGGGAGGGCAACGCCTACTACGCGCGGTTCACCCCGACCGGGGTGGTCGCCGAGAACCTGCACGTCCCCGGCCGGATGACCACCTACCCGCTCGACGAGGCACACCAGGCGATGCTGCACTATCTGGAGTTCCTCGCGCCGACGCCGGAGGGCAAGGCGCGCAGCCTCGACGTGTGGGAGAAGGAAAACGAGCGGCCGCACCCGTGCCGAGGGCACCTGTAGCGTCGCCCGCATGGACGTCGACTGGAACCACGAGTTGCTCGACCAGCTCGACTGGCACTGGCAGAACCAGCTCCGCAAGCGCCTCGACGAGATCGCGTTGCTCCGCGACCTGTACCTGCGCCTCGGCTGACCAGCTGACGCCTCAGCGGAGCGCCAGAGACAGCAGTTCGCGCACGGTGGATGCCGGGTCGACGAGCTGGTGCAGGTGCTCGCCGGGCAGGTGGCGGACCGCCCAGCCGTCCTTGCGCGCCCGCTGCGCCAGGTCGGCGTAGGCCGGGCTGAACAGCAGGTAGGCAGATGGATGGTCGTCCCAACCGTCGGGCACCGGTACCCGCTGCTCGAAGTAGGCGAGCGGAAGCCGGGGCTGCTCGGCGCTCACCCGCTCGCGGGTCGCCTCGTCCGGGAACAGCGGCCCGAGATCGGCGTCGCCCCACCACTCGGTCCACCGGGGCAGCAACCCGTCTGGCTGGACCAGCCGGCGCAGGGAGGCGAGGAACTCCCCCTCCGCGACCGGGGTCCCGCCCGTAGTTCCAGGTAACCTCGCATCGACAAAGATCGATGAGATTACGGGCTGCCGGACCGCCGCCCGGACCACCGGTACGAACAGCCCGCCGTTGCTGTGCGCCACCAGCGCCACCGGCTGGTCGGGAGGCGCATCAGCCAGCGCCCCGGTCACCGCCGCGGCCACCCGCGGCCAGAACGGTGGGCCACCCTCCGCCACCCGGACCAGCGAGGGTACCCGGACGGAAAAGCCTTGCGCGGTCAGCTCCCGCGCCACCGGGGCCCACGTCGACGGGCCCACCAACGGGCTGTGCAACAGCACGAAACATGGCTCCACTCCGCCCATTCTGCGTCAGCCACCCCGGGTCGGGGACAGCCGGTAGTGGCGACCGGCGCCGGGATGCAGCGGTACCGGCTCCGTGCGGACCGCCCCTTCGTATGGCTGTGGGAGGTCCACCACCGACCCCTACGACCTGTCCCGGGTGTTCGTGCGCACCCCGACGGCTGGGTCGCCGCCGACTGGACCCACCCGCCGATGGTCACGGCGCCGTTCGCGGACTTCACCGGGTGGATGTCCGGCCGCCGCCGACGGCTCCGACATCTCTGGTGGGAACGCACTGACGGGTCCACACGGAGAGGAGACCGCCATGGCCAAGGTCATCGTTGCGCTGACGATGTCGCTGGATGGCTTCATCGCAGGTTCGAACGATGGTACCGACCAGCCACTGGGGGACGGCGGCATGCGGCTGTTCGACTGGTACTTTGACGGCGACACCGCTATCGAGCGTTATCAGCAAGCCGCGAACCGCGGCGTGCCTGTGCCGCCGTTCAAGCTCTCCCCCAGCAGTGCCAAGGTGTTCGACGATCTGATCAACAATACCGGGGCGGTTGTGACGGGCCGGCGGACCTACGACATCTCGAATGCGTGGGGTGGAAACGGGCCGCTTCCTGGGCTTCCGCTGTTCATCGTGACGCACACCGTCGCGGCACACGTCCCGCAAGGCTACAGTCGCTACACCTTCGTCACCGACGGCGTGGCGAGCGCCATCGAGCAAGCGAAGGCGGCGGCCGGTGACAAATACGTATGCCTGATGGGCGGCAGCGTTCCACAGCAGTGCCTTCGGGCCGGATTGCTCGACGAGATCCAGATCCACCTCGTGCCGGTGCTGCTGGGTGCCGGTGTCCGCCTGTTCGATCATCTCGGGTCGAAGAAGATCGAGCTGGAGATCGTACGGGTCATCGACTCACCCGGTGTCGCCCATCTGCGGTTCCGGGTCTGTAAATAGCCACGCGGGTTCGGCACGTTGGACCCAATATTCGCCCCATGCTCGCTATGTCTTGGATAGAAAGAGAAAGATATGAAGGACAGCGCATTGCCGGCAAGGAAGACAGAGCGGCCTTCTCACCAGTTTCGCACGTTTGAGCGCCGAGCCGCCGCGGTAGCCATAATTTCGGGTAGCCTGTTCCTGGCGTTGCTCGTCATTCTTCACGTGCTCGAGCCGGAGTTCAACCCGATCTGGCGCTTCGTCAGCGAATACGAGCTGGGCCCGTACGGCTGGATGATGCGGCTGGCGTTCTTCTGCCTCGGCTGCGGCTGCGTTGCCGTATTCATCGCGCTGCGGACCCAGCTGCCAACGACCTCGGGAAAGGTTGGGCTGAGTTTGCTGTTGGCGGCCGGCGCATCCCTGTTCCTGACGGCTCTGTTCGCGCCGGATCCAGTTACTGTCGGGGCGGGCGAGACAACCCGCCACGGCAGTACCCACTCCTTAGCCTCAGTGCTGGCGGGAGTAAGTTTTGCCCTGGCCGCAACCATGATCACCCGGTCGTGGCGGCGCGATGCCGCCAGGGTCCCGGCGAAAGCATTGCATTGGATCGGGCAGCTGCCCTGGATGGCCTTTATCCTGACCTACGCCACGCTGTTTGTCATGACACCGGGAAACGGCGGCAAACTTGGCCCCGGTGTTTGGATCGGCTGGCCGACGCGGCTATTGGTGGTATCGATCGCCGCCTGGACCATTGCCGCCGCGTGCCAGGTTCAGAGACTGGACACGATACGCCAGCCGAGCTGACCGAGGTGTACGCATGACCCAGACACCCTTATGGCGCTTTTACAACAGAGCCCGGTAGGCCGGGAAAAGGAGCGATGTCATCATGACAAAAGCAATACCGACGATGAAGCTGGAGCTTGTACCGGTACCGGTCTCGGACATCGACCGGGCGATAGGGTTCTACAAAAACAAGTGCGGGTTTACGCTAGAGATGGACGGCGAGATCGCCCCTGGTATGCGTGTCGTCCAGCTAACGCCGCCCGGATCAGCCTGCACCATCATTTTTGGCAATGGTATGGGCGAGATCACTGACATGGAGCCGGGATTGGTCAAGGGCCTGCATTTGGTCGTCGAAGATATGGCCGAGGCACGCGCCGCGCTTATGGAACGCGGCGTGGACATGGGCGACGTTGATGTGATACGAGGCAGTACCAAGGACGCGAAATAGTAACTGATCAGGTTGCGGGTTGAGTTTCAGGCAGCCAGGGGCCGCCCGCGGCGAGGCGGGTGAGGGCGTCGAGTTGGTTGATGGCGTGTTTGGCGGCGGTGGCGAGGTAGGAGCGGATGGTGCAGAACTGCTGCGCCC
>WNGE01009190.1_pt1 | contig 10444 bp, 12 predicted proteins | sample 5400651 | NCBI WGS metagenome assembly WNGE01 (sample SAMN13153370, study PRJNA577476) | soil metagenome | isolation source: 60 cm soil or saprolite under grassland replicate 2 | place: USA:California | collected 2016-06-15
CAAAACGAGGATGGGTGCTGCGCACTTGAGATTAAATGACAGTCACGGAACCACCCCTTGTCTTCGGCATCAGCGGAATTCTCACTTCCTCCGCGGCGAACCGTCTGGCTATAGGCGCAGAGTGCTCGACGCCTTTCGGCATCATTGGAATTCTCACGCGATGCGGAAGCGCTGAACGGCGCGCACGGGATCGTGCCCAACGCTTTTCGGCATCATTGGAATTCTCACACAATCTACGAAGCGGCTTACAATCGTGTTTGGAATCAAAGACACGGTTAAGAACGGATTCGTGTCGGCTTTGCGCGACGCAGGCATTGAGGACTTCCGGTTCCATGATTGCCGGCATACAGCAATTACGCAGATGATTCAGGCCGGGATACCCGCAACAGAAACAATGAAGATCTCCGGCCACTCAGTTCGTCACGTTCGCGCGCTACGTCAATGTCAACGAGCAGGCTGCGCGAAAAGGAGCAGAGCGGCTCGCCGAGTATATTAGGCAATCCGCCACGAACGAATCGCAGGAGCTGGTGCATTAGGCGCGGTTAGTTTAGCTCATTGGCGCCATCAATATGCTCGTCGGGTTGGTTGCTCATCCAATGAGGATGCTAGAATTAAGAAGCAGGTAAGACCATGTCCCTCAGACTAAAGGCAATTTACAAGGGTGGAGCATTCGTGCCTATATCAAACGGCGAGAAGTTGAATGTGTCGGAAAACGCGGAAGTCGAAATAACCGTGCATGATCCTTACGTTTTGCCGTCGACTGAAACGAGCGACGAGGAGCGGGAGCGCGCCTTACGCGAGTTGTTCGCAAGCTGGGACGCGCACCCGCTTCGTGCCGACGCTCCCCGTCTGACCCGTGACGAGATGCATGAACGCCGTTGACACGAATGTTTTGATCTACGCGCGTGACCCACATCCGCATCGCTCTAGTTTACAGCGCACTTGAAGCCGCCATCGAGCTTAGAATTGTTTTAGTAACTTCGTAGTCACCGATATTCTCATTGATTTGAGTGGCGAGATTGATATACCCGTTAATGTTGCCTACAAAGTGATCCCATCTGACCGGATGTATGTATGAATGATCATTGTCGGTATGGAAGACACGACCACACAGGCCGTTTGCACATCGACCTTGTTTTGGTTGCTTTCGATTAAACATGTTCTTGCCGAGAATATTAAAGAGTGTGTTGGTTTTCCAAGTTGTAGTTGAGCAATTGTAACAAGCGTTTTGCTCAACGAAGTATTCGTAGTTGCCATATTCATCTGGGAGAGCTACCGCTAACATCGCATTTGCGCCACTTGTTCGCCCGTCTTTCGTTTTTTCTCTTAGTGAATACGAAACCTCCCACGGGATCCATTGATCATCTTCGCTAATACCAAGTTTTTTCATGTTCTTTGAAATCAGCACTACAGTTGTGCTGCTGTCAAAGATTCTACCGCGGAGATGAGACTCAATTGTCGGATCCTTAAAAGCACCGAGGTCTTCAGTGCCCCTCTCGCCCTTATAGATATGATCGCCGTGAAAAAGCTGTTCCAGTCTATCGACATAGTCGCGAGCGGTTGTTAAGCCATATTGATTAAGCGATTGAACGCCTGAATCACGGTGTTTGTAGCTAACGAAAATTTTTCTTGCCATTGTTTTATTTGTTAACGAATCGCAATACGATAAATATTGCCAGTGCCAACGGTACGTAGAACCACAGGAGTGTGGAAGAAACCATCGCGCCGAACCATCTGTTCCGCCAACGACTCTTGTAATTACGAGTGTTCATCGAGAAATCAATTTCGTTCTCATCAAGCTTTCTCACATGATCGTATAGACTGCGGAATCGTCTTTCCTGCGATAGAAAAAACCCGTCCAAGACCCAAAAGACAGCAAGGAGAAAGTAAGCAAGAAGAAAGTAACCCTTGCTGGCATCTTTCGAAAGCGCGATCGCGAAAATGCCCGTGATTAGGGTGATTGTCCAACCCCTAAGAAAGAACAGATTTCCCGCCATTCTGCTTATGACCGCTTGTATCATTTCAAGGTGTTTTCGTTTGTTCTCCATTTCGCCTTGTATGGTACGGACCAATGTCACTTACTCCAATGACCGAGAACCCACTCCCATTTTCGAGCCATTAGTCTTTCCTCTTCGGATTCGGTTTTTTGATCACTTGAACGACTTTGCCGTTAATCATGAAGTCGTCATCTTCGTGCATGTAGATCGGTGGAAGGTCATGCGTTGAGTCCGAGATTAAGGCAATCTGCTTGTTCTTCTTGTCCCAATGAAACCTCTTGATGTTGGCCATACCGTCAATGATCGATAACACGATGTCTCCTTCTCTAACGTTACGATCTTCGCTATCGATGATGACGTAATCACCGTTCTCAATTCGTTTATTATCAACTTCTGCTCTATTCATCGAGGGACCGTCCACCTTAAGTGCGAAAAGCTTGCGTTTGGCTGATCGGCCAACAAATGTACTAGAAATTCGAAGATAGCCCTCAATGTTCGCCTCAGCAAGACGGTTGGCGGGCCCAGCATTAGCTGCTCCCAGGATTGGAATAGCGAGAAGATGAGCGCCCCTGAGCGGACTAGCGACCCAACCTTGCTCGGTTTTCTTAATAACGCCGGCTTGCTTGTCGACGCGGATGAGTCCGCGTTTTTCCAGTTGATTCAAGTGGTGTTTTATTTTTTGAGGCGAGACCTCACCAACCATCTTGCCAACTTCTCTAAGCGTATGTTGCGCGAGATTTTTGGCTTGCGCTAATTTTAGAAGTCTTTGCTGCAGATCGTGCATGACATTTATTCTAAGTCCGATTTGCTTAAAAGTCTAGCCCACTTTACAGTTTGGCGTAACGGTATGTTCTCTTGACGCTCTTGACAGCCTTGACGCTCAGGCGTTACGCTGATTGCCTTTAAGGAGGGATACCCGATATGTCGGACGTTCAGATAACCTGCATTAACAAACAGCCCAGAGACGATACGCACGAAGGGATTACGCATTTGGGTGGCGCGACCTGGAAGTGGACGAGGCAAGAGGTCGTTAATTCAATAAACTCGGGCACGAATTCCTTCTACACGCTGGAAGGTGGGAAGCGCGCTGATGTCCGAGTTAGAGACGGCCGCTACAGTCAGTACGTACAGACGTATGCCGACGGCTACTGGAACAACAACTTGCTTGCCCTAAACGAGTGTCCATAAAGAAATTTAGGATCCAGAGTGTGCCAGTTGCTCTCGCTTGAGATAGCGTCCCAAGTTCTTGAACGGTTTTATTAATTCGTACTGTATACTTGCTCTCTTCGAGTCCGGTGCCGCGAACTGCGTTGCGATCTGATGGAGAAGCGAGTCAAACTTCTGCGAAGGACAAGAGAGATCGAAACGCCTTACCTTCCCAACGTCGAAAACAATCATACGTCGCGGCGGGAGTCACCCTCCGTGCCAAGCGAGGGACTGTCGCTTGCGGCTGCGACAGCGCTCAGGGCAGTCAATGTTCGCAAAGCAGTTACCCTGTTGGCTGAAGATCTTGCCAAGCATGACTTGCAGTCAACTTTCGGCTCAATCTTTGAGCCGAGATGGTCTTCCGTAGCCCAAAAGCCGCAAAGCAATGCTGAACTGGCGAGTCGTGCCGCCTGGAATCTTGTCTGCGTCTGGCTGCTAGGACAAGTGAGCCATCAGACCAAGACTAGTTGCAACCTTACTGAAGCAGAACAGTGGTTCTTGGGGTCCGTAGGGCTGCCATGTGGACTTTTGTCTGAGTTTGTAGGTGCGGACAATAACTGGCGCGCTCAACAGTTGTTGGCGGCCATAAACTTGGATGGGGACTTCTGGGATTTGATGCCATACGTCATGGAAGAGCACGGCCCCGGAAGCCGCGCATCAGTAATGCGAGATCCTGACACCGCGCTTGCTCGCGCGGAAAAGCGAAGCAAGGGAGTTTTCTACACGCCGGCTGACGTTGCGGACTTCATGGTTGGTCACGCTTTGGAGAACTATGAAGGTGACAAGAGCAGAGCTAGGTGCCTTGACCCCGCGTGCGGAACTGGGGTTTTTCTGTTGGCGGTTCTTAGGGCGGTTGAATCGCGTTCGCCTCAAGATCACTTTGATCGCTTCTCTTATGTCTGCCGTTTTCTCTTCGGTTGTGACATTAGTGCCCAAGCGTTGGATGCCTGTGCGTTCGTTCTGCTTCGGGAGTGCTTGTGGGATGTTGAGGCAATTCAAATAAGCCCTTGGGCAGCGTGGCATTCAATAAGACTCAACCTGATTCAGGTTGATGCCCTTACACTCGAACCACCGCTTCCAAGTTCGAACGAGAAACTCTCCGACACGGGATCTCTATTGACAAGCGTTCGTTCACAGCTCTGTAGCGTGCCTTCCTTTTTCTGTCCCGCCGAACTTGGGCCGATCAAGCGGCCTGTAGTTGATCACAACAGCGCGGTGGGTTTGTTTGCGGAAAAGCCAACACGCATCGGTGACATCTTTCCCGATGCGCCCTTAGGCTTTGAGCTTTTGGTTGGAAATCCGCCTTACGCATTGCTCGGAGAACGGATCGACTATTCTTCGCTCGTGGCCAGTTACCAATCGCTTTCAAAAGCCGAGGCCAGTTACAACAATTTCACTTTGTTCGTTGAGATGATGTGGCGGTTGACTGTGGCCGGATCTGGCGCCTCCGCCCTCGTTACTCCATTGTCAATCGCGTTTCACAGGGGGAACCAGTACCAAGCGTGTCGCCGGGCGATGTCATCAAACGGCGGTCTGTGGCATTTCGCCTTTTTTGATCGCCAACCTCATGCACTCTTCGGTGAAGAGGTTAAGACCCGTAACGCAGTACTCTTTCGCTTCGAAGATTCGCGCACGCCCGCAAGAGGCAAGCGAGCTGAAATTCATACAGGGCCTCTTCGAAAGTGGACCAGCCGCACCCGCAAGTATCTCTTCGACAGCATTGACTTTATTCCGTTGGGCCAGGCTAGCATCGCTCGCAACATTCCAAAACTGCAAAGCGGAACTCAAGCGCGAGTGTTCACAATTCTACAGTCCCGAGTCGGGAGATTGCCTTCCCTGACCTCAAAGATTAGCAGTTGCGCTCCTTACGAAGCCTTTGGTAATAGTCGCCTGCCTCGAGTTTTTGTTGGTGGAACAGCCTATAATTTTCTCAACGTTTACCGCGAGACTTCGCTCAAGGAAAACGAGAGAGACTTGCCTCTTAGCGAAAGCCAGATCCATTGCCTCGAATTTCAATCGGAGCGTGATGCTCAGGTAAGCTTTGCAGTTCTTGGCAGTCGGTTGAGCTTTTGGTTGTGGCATGTGCTGGGGGATGGTTTTCACGTAGGCGGCTGGCTGTTCAATGAAATACCCCTTAGCAAACAATCCTTCGAAGAGACTGATTACGACACTCTTGCTTTACTGGGCAGTCGCTTTTGGGAGAGATTGCAGGAGCATCGATTTATCAGTCTCAATGGTGGCAAGCTGACAGTCGGCTTTCGGCCGCTCGCGTGCAACGAAGAACTCGATGGCATAGACGAGTTGCTAATTCGGACTCTGAGGCTGCCGGACAATTTCGGAGACGAACTCAGATTGTTTGTACGCAATAACGCCGTTGTTGATACAAAGGACCACAGGCGCAATCACGTTCAAAAATACTTCTTAGCATCGCAATCAACATGAGTGAATACCCAACAAAATCGCAAAAAGAGAAAAGCAAGCTAACTAAGGAAGAATGGCGTGAATACACCAAGACCGTGTGGCAAATCGCCAATACTTCCGATGCGGATCATCCGGCAGTGTTCCCGGGCGAGATCCCGCGAAGGCTAATCAAGCTGTTCTCTTTCCACGACGACGTAGTTCTAGATCCGTTCGCTGGTTTGGGGACGACGGGCTTTGCTTCTGCAGCTCTCGGGCGGCGGAGTATTTGTGTTGAGCAGAATCCTAAGTACGTCGAGTCAATCCGCAAACGTCGCAATGGCGAAAAAACAATGCAAGTAGTTCATGGCGACAGTCGAAAACTGACGGACATTGAGACTAATTCTGTAGGACTCATCGTCACAAGTCCCCCATATTGGAATAAGGCGAATTACGGGCGAGGCAAAGAGAATTTAGGGAATGAGCCTGTTTATACTCAATTCTTTCAAAAGGTTCGGCCAGTATTTGAGGAGTGCTTCCGAGTCCTCATGCCTGGACGTAAGCTCTGCTTGGTTACCGCAAACGTAAACCAACATACAGAACACGGACTGCTAACTTTTCCTCTCGCGACCGATTTTACTTGCCTACTCAGAGACATAGGATTTTTACTGGTCAATGAAATAGTTTGGAGCAAAGATGGAACAGGCGGGAAATGGGGCTCATATGGAAAGCAGCGCCCCATCTTTGGAAGTTATCCGTATCCTCCAAATTTTCTTTTTAAGAACGTGCATGAATACGTGCTGATATTTGCAAAACAACCGTCCAAAAAAACTAATGGAAAGACTGTTATGAATTATGATTACTTAATTGGCGGAGCGGGAAAACCACGACCAGTAAAGAAGAAGCCGCAAAAGAACTGATGCTCTATAACCAACCTTTAGCTCATCGCTTCGGGACGGCCTTAGCCAACGATATCGAAAGCGGAAAGTGGCAAAGCCTTGAGTTTGCGGTTGCTTGGGTTAGGCGCTCAGGTACGCAACACCTGGAGTCCTCATTCGGCAAGTTTCTTCGCGGCGGCGGATTCGCTCAGCTTACTGTGGGAGTTGATATCGAGAATACCTCTGCGGAGGGACTCCGAGATCTACTGGATTGGCAAGCTGAAGGTAGCCTAGAAACTCATATCTATCACAATGAGGCTAACCCAACATTCCATCCAAAAGTCTACCTCCTTCGAAATGATGCGGAAGCCCGCCTGATCGTTGGTTCAAATAACATCACAGGAGCGGGCCTCTTCGTAAACACGGAAGCCGGACTTCAGCTAGACGCCCCAGTAGATGATCCCGTCATACAAGAAGCGAGGACAGCCCTTGCTGCATGGCGCGATACGACGGCCTTAGCGCTTAGGCTCGACGAAACACTTCTGGGCGATATGATTCGACTTGGATATGTGTTCCCAGAACGCGTCCTAAGACAGCGACGGAAGAGAAGCGGCGTTCTTGCGCGCCAAAAGCGCGGGAGGGCGAAAGAGAAGCTATTCAAGGCTCAACACTTTTCAGTACCGCCAGTTCGCGGTCGCAAGAGGCCTAAAGCCAGCGTACCCGGCACAGTCCTGCTCATGCGCGTCCGACGAGCATCCGAGACCGCGCGTCGAACCCAAATCCAACTTCCAATTCAGGTGGTGCGAACCGCCTTCTTCACTGGGGTCCGAGACTTAGTAAGTGCTCATGACGGCCGCGCTCACACCCTCATAAGAGCTAGTGCTCGCGGTGGCTTAAACACAATTAAGGTCGAGATTCCTGAAATCGAACCTATGGGCGACCCAGTTTTGCGCCTCGAACGAACTCCTACAGCGATTCTCTACCAAACTTTCGACGCCTCGTCGGTCTTGGGGAGACCTATACAGCAAGCACTGTTGAACGGATTTGCGATGAAGCCACCTACCGCCTTCAAAACAGTTACAGACGCGAGCCGAGCCACTTGGTGGCGATTCATCTGAAGCGGACGGTCATCTGATAATCGGGTCTTATGCAATCCGGCAGCGAACCCGCCATCAAAGGGCGATGTCATGCTCGCTGCGTTTCTTACATAAGGCCGATTATCAAACGCCCGACGTCTATTGGGTTCTCTCTCTCTATCTCCCGTTCGCTCGCCTACTCCCAGTGACTCAACTTGCAGCATTGGACGTAGCCTGCGCTGCGGAGGCCGTCAAGGATCTCCCGTTGCACTCCGATCAACTCGCAAACTACAAAAGCGGTTCGCTTCGTCCTTGACTGCCTCTTCGCTGCGGCTGGGAACGTCGACAATCTGCTGAACGCCGCATTCTCAAGCCATCGGTTTGCAGTCTCAATTGTTGGTAACGAGAGCGGAAGGATCATGCACCGTGAAGAATCATAAAGTGCGGCGCGAACGTCATAAAGCAACGAACTAGGGAGGGCAGACAAGATAGAGAGCCTCAAATCGAATTTGGTTTCTGCGTAAACTCTTGCCCTTCAGCAACTTTAGAATAGAGCAAATCATACGAAGAAACTGGGGCAACTGGGAGTTCGTCTTAACCTCACGATCTTCTGAAGTTTGTGGCTTTATTTTTGCACTACGCACCGGCATTTCGATAAGGCGGAGGAGTTATGCCAATAAGACCACGAGGAAGAAAAAGATCGCTCTCGAAGAAGGTGTCATCTTTCAACATGTGGATGGATCAGGTCTACCAGGTTCGGGCGATCATGGAAGCGACCGGAGCGGTGAAGGATGCGCCGGTGATTCGTGAGCCGCTGGACGAGGCGCTGGGCGCACGCCGTCGAAAGGCTCTGGGAATCACAGACTCCGAGGAGCCGCCGGGCCAGGAAGTCACCGAAACTCTCCACACGCTCCAAACTCTCCTGCTCAGGCTAATTAAGCGGGAAGACCTGGCGTTTCGCCGCCAGAGTCTCGGCCTTAAGCTTCAGCGGGAAACTTTGATAGAAGCCCGCGCCGGTAGGGAGGTTAGCTTTGAAGAGTTGGTGGAGACGCCCTGGATGGAGAAAGGCAAGAGCAAAGAGACAATGACCAACTACTTTGACATGAAGACGCGCTACGTCAAGGAGTATGTTGACGGCGTCGTAGCGAAAATCAAGCGAGACGTTGAAGCGGGAGAAACCAAGTAGTCATCGCGAGTCGACGGATCCCCCTTCAAACCAGGGCGGGTGTAGGCATTTTACATGCACTTTGGGTGTTATGTTTTACACACAGGTCAGTTAGTTCTCCCTGCTTTCCGAGCGTTCTGAGATCGCTTTTTCGCCCTCCCTAACGGTCGGGCTACTGCCCCCGGTTTTGAGCAGGGGGTGTTGGATTTTACATGCACTTTAGGTGTTGTGTTTTACAACAGGGGTGATCTATCTGGTTTCTGAGGTTCCCAAACCCGAGCGAGGCCCTTCCGCTTTTATCCAATTCAGTCACATCCCTTGCTACGCTTTCCCATTCGCTCAGTGCGCTCGCTGTGGCACAGGGCTTGAGATGCACAAGGATCATGGAAGCAACTCAAGGACATCCCAATTTATTTTCAGAGAAGCAGGCAGCGGCGCATCTGGGCGTTGCTCGCATCACCCTACTTCGCGCCCGTGAAGCGGGACGCATCCGCTTCTTTCGCATCGGCACTCGCGTTCTCTACAGCGATCAGCAGCTCGCAGACTTTTTATCGCGTTGCGAAGTCAACGGGAGCAAGCGTAGGAAACACGAAACGGCAGACCCGCCTCTTGCAGTCAAGCAACGCGAGTTGTGGAGTTCGTGAACTGACCTGTGGCTTGCGTCAAAAAGTTTTTCTTAGGTACGTTAGAGGGAAAGTTAGAGGGAATGAAAGAGATTGTTCGCGGCGCGAATCCGCTCGATTCGCTGTTTTCTTAGGAAATGGAATTGAGCCGAGCAGGACTCGAACCTGCGACCCACTGGTTAAAAGAGCCATCAGGCCAATTACATCTAGTCACGGCTCTTTAGATCTATTAACATTTTACACAGGTTGCAGCCGCTTCGGAGTACATCTGGTAACAGCCAGTCATACCTGTTTGCCGGTATTCACGTCACAAATTTGCCACAAAAATTTCGGACGGTAGCACATCACTAATTTGACTCTAACAGCAAGCTTAGCGGTTAACGAGCAGGCTGCTCTCACCTATAAAGGCGTGTAAAGGCGTGAAACGTCGAGTGCTTGACAGCTTCCCTTTTGCGGGAATAGAGTGTGCGCACTCAATGATCGCCAGTGCGCATCCACCGGGTGGGCCACGAACCTATTTTTGCCCGCCAAGCCTAGGGTGGCATGCCCGTGCGGGCACTCCGATCCTGGAAGCTTTATAGCTTGCAGTTTAGCCCGAGACGCCTTCCGCCATACGACACAGTTGGCCGGCAAACCTTGCGGAACCTGGCTCAAGACGCCTCCTGTTGAGTTATTCACTCCCCATGTGAGTGAAACGACTCTGAAAAGTTAACAACCAATTAATGAAGGGAGAAGTAGCTATGAGAATCGAAAACCGATGGCTCTTAGGAATTGGGGTCACACTATTGTGGATTGCATCCACAAGCTCAGTTGCCATGGGCCAAGCCCAGCATGTCCGCTGGGACATCATCAGCGTTAACTTTGTGGCGCCGTTCACTGCCAGCCCAGGCGGCATTGCATCGGCAAAAGCGAACGACGGCTCGCAGATAACGCTCACCGGTTCCGGAACCTTCGTTGCGCCCGGAGGTGGCGGTGGTACATCCGGCGCAGCGACAGGTGGCGGGACATGGCAGACATTCGCTTCGGATGGAACAACATCTACCGGCGGCGGTACGTACGAGGTCACGGGCCTTGTGAGATGGGACCGAGCGCCTTTCGAGCC
>WNGE01012395.1_pt1 | contig 10442 bp, 7 predicted proteins | sample 5400651 | NCBI WGS metagenome assembly WNGE01 (sample SAMN13153370, study PRJNA577476) | soil metagenome | isolation source: 60 cm soil or saprolite under grassland replicate 2 | place: USA:California | collected 2016-06-15
CGCACCGAGTCGCGGATGACGTCGAGGATCACCCGCTGGCGGGCGGTCAGGCCGTCAGCCGCGCGCTCGCGGTCGGCGAGCGTGGTGACCTTGGCGAGCTTGGCCGTCTTGGCCGACGTGTCGCCTGAGGCGGCCGCCGGACCGCGAGTCGATGCGCCCTTGCGTGGCGTGGACTTTGGTTGCGGCTGTCTCGGCACTGGATTCGCTCCTCGGGTCGATCGGATACCCAGACGTTAGCGGCGGGCACCGGTGATCTCAAACATCTGTTCGAACGACACGCCGGGCCGCGGTGGATTCTGTCAGACCCGAATGATAGACCTTCGTACAGGCGTTCGATCGAACGGGCGTTCGGTAGAGCATAGCGCCCCGCACAGCCGACCGTCGATGTTGCAGAGGTGTCCGAGGAGGTTGTCATGTCCGTAGCCACTGACGTCGCACCGGTGGTATTCGTGCCCGAGCGGGCCCGTCGAGGCCGAACGGAAGCCGGGGGCACGGCTACCGTCCTGCCGTTTCGCCCGGCCGTGCTCGTTCGCCCGGCGCCGCCCGCCGAGTCGGTGCGCGAGGTGTGCCTGCGTGAGGCAGCCGATGCCGTTCCCCGGTGGTATCCGGTACTGCCGGCGTCGTCGTCGGTGGGGCGCCCGGAGGTCGCGACACGTTCGATACCGGTCCGGCTGACGCGGCGGGGTTACGCCGTGCTCGGCGTCCTGGCCGTGGGCCTGGTCACGGGGTTGCTCTGGTTCGCCCACGTGTCGGCCGCCGCCGAGTCGCCCGCGACGACGACTCGCCCGCCCGCGGTGGTCACCGTGCACGACGGAGACACGCTCTGGTCGATCGCCTCGCAGATCGCCCCGCAGCGCGATCCGCGCACGGTGGTCGCCCAGCTCGAGCGCGTCAACCACCTCTCTGATCCGATCCTGCAGCCGGGGCAGCGGTTGCGCACGCAGTGATCGATAATCCGCGACACGTCGCGTTTCGCCTTGCGTGAACCTCGTGGTCGTTCTACGGTCGACCCCTACATCTAGTAGTTACACTGGTGTAAGTCATCCACAATTTGGGGATAGTGGTCCACAGGACGCGGGCCGTCGTCAACAGCGGGTCCACAGCTTGTCCCCAAGCTGAGGTCGACGCGCCGGCGTCGATCGGCCCAGGATGGGATAGAGGAGGCGAAACGGAATGCGGTGTCCGTACTGCCGCCATCCCGATTCTCGGGTCGTCGATTCGCGCGAGCACGACGAAGGCCAGGTCATCCGCCGCCGTCGCAGCTGCCAGGACTGCGGGCGCCGGTTCACGACCGTCGAGGAGGCCACGCTCGCGGTGATCAAGCGCAGCGGGGTCACCGAGCCGTTCAGCCGGCTGAAGGTCGTCAACGGCGTGCGCCGGGCTTGCCAGGGCCGGCCGGTCGACGAGGACGCGCTGGCTCAGCTGGCGCAGGCCGTCGAAGAGGCGATCCGGGCGACCGGTGCCGCTGAGGTGCCCAGCGACGAGGTCGGGCTCGCCATCCTGGGTCCGTTGCGCGAGCTCGACGAGGTCGCCTACCTGCGCTTCGCAAGCGTGTACAAGGCGTTCAGTTCCATCGACGACTTCGACAAGGCCATCTCCGAGTTGCGGGGATCGCACCGGACAGGACCGGACCGATGACATCGAAGCAGGGCCGCCACCACAGGCGTCAACACGAGTCAGCAGTCGCTAACAGAGGGAGAGCGCAGATGACCGAGGCAGTCGAGAAGCAGGGTTCGCACGAGCCGGAGGGTGCCGGCCACGGCGGCGGCCCGGCCTTCTCGCCGGACGGTCTGACGGTCGAGCGTGTGTATACGACAGCCGGCGTGCACCCGTACGACGAGGTCAGCTGGGAGCGCCGCGACGTCGTCATGACGAACTGGCGCGACGGTTCGGTCAACTTCGAGCAGCGCGGCGTCGAGTTCCCGGACTTCTGGTCGGTCAATGCCGCCAACATCGTCACGACGAAGTACTTCCGCGGCGCGGTCGGTTCCGACACCCGCGAGTGGTCGCTTCGCCAGCTGATCGACCGCGTGGTGCTGAAGTACCTCGAGGCGGGCCAGGCCAACGGCTACTTCCGCTCGGCCGAGGACGCCGAGGTGTTCGGGCACGAGCTGACCTGGATGCTGCTGCACCAGGTGTTCAGCTTCAACTCGCCCGTCTGGTTCAACGTCGGCACGACGTCGCCGCAGCAGGTGAGCGCGTGCTTCATCCTCGCCGTCGACGACACGATGGACTCGATCCTGAACTGGTACCGCGAGGAAGGGCTGATCTTCAAGGGCGGTTCGGGCGCGGGACTGAACCTGTCGCGGATCCGTTCGTCGAAGGAGCTGCTGTCCTCCGGCGGTACCGCCTCGGGTCCGGTCAGCTTCATGCGCGGCGCGGACGCGTCGGCCGGCACGATCAAGTCCGGCGGCGCGACGCGGCGCGCGGCGAAGATGGTGGTCCTCGACATCAACCACCCCGACATCGAGGAGTTCATCGAGACCAAGGCGCGCGAGGAGGACAAGATCCGCGTGCTGCGTGACGCCGGCTACGACATGGACCTCGGCGGGCACGACATCACCTCGGTGCAGTACCAGAACGCCAACAACTCCGTGCGCGTGTCGGACGAGTTCATGCGTGCCGTCGAGGAGGGCTCCGACTTCGGGCTGCGCGCGCGGATGACGAACGAGGTGATCGAGACCGTCGACGCCAAGACACTGTTCCGCAAGGTGGCTCAGGCGGCCTGGGAATGCGCCGACCCGGGCGTCCAGTACGACGACACGATCAACGACTGGCACACGAATCCCGAGACCGGCCGCATCACCGCGTCCAACCCGTGCTCGGAGTACATGAGCCTGGACAACACCTCGTGCAACCTCGCGTCGCTGAACTTGATGAAGTTCCTGCGCGACGACAACGGCTTCGACACCGAGCGATTCGTCAAGTCAGTCGAGCTGATCATCACCGCGATGGACATCTCGATCTGCTTCGCCGACTTCCCGACCGAGGCGATCGGCATCAACACCCGGGCGTATCGCCAGCTCGGTATCGGGTACGCCAACCTCGGCGCGATGCTCATGGCGTCCGGGCTGGCGTACGACTCCGACGGTGGCCGCGCTGTGGCCGCGGCGGTCACGTCGCTGATGACGGCTGTGTCCTACCGACGCTCGGCCGAGCTGGCCGGCATCGTCGGGCCGTATGACGGCTTCGCTCGCAACGCCACCGCGCATGCCCGGGTGATGCGTAAGCACGCCGCGGCCAACGACGCGGCTCGGCGCATGCACGACATCGACCGCGCCCTGTTCAAGGTCGCCGGCGACGAGTGGTCGGCGGGCAACGAGCTCGGCGAGAAGCAGGGCTGGCGCAACGCGCAGGCCTCGGTGCTGGCGCCGACCGGCACCATCGGCTTGATGATGGACTGCGACACCACCGGCATCGAGCCCGACCTCGCGCTGGTGAAGTTCAAGAAGCTGGTCGGTGGCGGGTCGATGCAAATCGTCAACCAGACCGTGCCTCGCGCGTTGCGTCAGCTGGGCTACCAGGAGGAGCAGGTCGAGGCGATCGTCGAGTACATCGCCGAGCACGGCCACGTCATCGACGCGCCGGGCCTCAAGCAAGAGCACTACGAGGTCTTCGACTGCGCGATGGGCGCGCGGTCGATCAAGGCGATGGGCCATGTGCGGATGATGGCGGCGGTGCAGCCGTTCCTGAGCGGCGCGATCAGCAAGACGGTGAACCTGCCCGAGACGGCCACCGTCGAGGACATCGAGGACGTCTACCTGCAGGGTTGGAAGCTCGGTCTGAAGGCGCTGGCGGTGTACCGCGACAACTGCAAGGTCGGCCAGCCGCTGTCTGCCGGCAAGACCGCGAACGTCCACAAGTCGCAGGTGGTGGAGAAGGTCGTCGAGTACCGGCCCACACGCAAGCGGCTGCCGAAGTCGCGTCCGTCGCAGACGACATCGTTCACCGTCGGTGGCGCCGAGGGATACATGACGGCCGGGTCGTATCCGGACGACGGCCTCGGTGAGGTGTTCCTCAAACTCGGCAAGCAGGGCTCGACCCTGGCCGGGGTGATGGACGCGTTCTCGATCGCGATCTCCATTGCGCTGCAGTACGGCGTCCCGCTCGAGCAGTACGTGCAGAAGTTCACCAACATGCGCTTCGAGCCGGCCGGCCTGACCGACGACCCGGATATCCGCATGGCGCAGTCGGTGCTCGACTACATCTTCCGCAAGCTCGCCCTGGACTACCTGCCCTTCGAGACGCGTTCGGCGCTGGGTATCTACACGGCAGGTGAGCGCACCCGGCAGCTCGAAACGGGCACATACGCACCGGCCGACGAGGAGGACTTCGAGTCACTCGCGCAGTCCGTACCGGTCAACCAGGCGGCGGCCGCACCGGCCGACACGGGCGAAGCGGTGGTCGCCGAGACGGCGCACGAGCCGCCCGCCACGGTGCACAGCTCGACCGAGCTCGTCGAATCGATCATCGGCACGTCCGCCGACGCGCCGCTCTGCATGAACTGCGGCACCAAGATGCGTCCGGCCGGAAGCTGCTTCGTCTGCGAGGGATGCGGCAGCACCAGCGGCTGCAGCTAGAAGCGCCCGATCGACCGGGCAGGGCTCTCAGATTCTTGCCCGGTCGTCACGGGGTGTTTCGCTGTCGAGGACCCAAGCTATGGTCCGTCCGTGACCGTCGTGGACTGGTTGCTCCAGGCTGACCCGGCCATCCGCTGGCAGACGCTGCGCGATCTGGCCGACGCGCCCGATGATGTCGTTGCGGCAGAGCGGGGCCGGGTGGCCACCGAGGGCTGGGGCGCCCGCCTGCTCGCGCTGCGCGACGCCGACGGGCAGTGGGCCGGTGGCGCGTGCTTCCCGGCCGGCCCGGCGCCTGACAAGCAGCCGGGCCAGCCGTGGACGTCCACCCTGCCCACCCTGGATCTACTGCGCACGTTCGGACTGGACCCCGCGAGCGACCAGGCCCGCGAGACGGTGGCGCTGATCGCCGAGAACTGCCGCTGGGAGCACGACGGGCAGCGCTACTTCGACGGCGAGGTCGAGCCCTGCATCAACGGCAGGACGGTCGCCGCCGGCGTGTATTTCGGCGTGGATGTCACCACCATCGTCGAACGCCTGCTCGGCGAGTCGCTCGACGACGGTGGCTGGAACTGCTGGGCGGAGTACGGCTCGGTCCGCTCGTCCTTCCACACCACGATCAACGTGCTCGAGGGGATGCTCGCCTACGAACAGTCGGGCGGCGACGTGCGCGCGGCCCGCCGGCGCGGCGAGGAGTACCTGCTCGAGCGCAACCTGTTGCGCCGCAAGAGCACCGGTGACGTGACCGTCGAAGCGTTCCGGCAGTTCTCCTTCCCGACCCGCTGGTTCTACGACGTGCTGCGTGCGCTCGACTACTTCCGCGCGGCCGGCGATCCGCCCGACGAGCGAATGGCCGAGGCAGTGCAGCTGGTGCGCGACAAGCAGCAGGCCGACGGCACGTGGCTGCTCGAGAACACTCACCCGGGCGAGGTCTACTTCGAGCTCGAGGACGGCGACCGGCGGTCAAGCCGGTGGAACACGCTGCGTGCGCTGCGGGTGCTGCGGTGGGCCGACGGCGGCTGACCCGGTGCTGCCCGCTGCGCCAGTAGAGCGGGCGAGCCTACGACAGGGCGGGCGGCGCAAGTGAAGCATCTGGACGTCGCACGATGGCGGGGCCACGATCTAGACGCTCGTTGTGAGCCCTGGGGGTGTGCGGTGGGTCAGGTCGTTGGGCTGTCGGATGGTCGACAAGCCAGCTACGAGGTGGTCGGCCGGGGCCGGCCGGCGCTCATGTTGCCGGGAGGTCCCGGCTTCGGCTCCGGGTACATGCGCGGCGACGCCGAGCTGTTCGCCGACGCTGTCCAGAGCTATCTGATCGACCCGCACGGGTCGGGCGGCTCCTCACCGCCGAGCGATCCGCAGGGCTACTCGCCCGAAGGCCATGCCGCCTTCTACGAAGAAGTCCGGCAGGCACTCGACCTGCACGAGGTCCTGCTCGTGGGTCATTCCTTCGGCGCCACAACCGCGCTGACCTACAGCGCGCTGTTCCCCGATGAGGTCGTCGCCTGCGTCGCAGTGGCCGCGTTCGGCATCGGCCCGGACACCGGGACGGCGGACGCTGACGGCGCCGAGGCGGATTACGAACGCGCACTCGCCCGTCACGCCGGTGCGGACTGGTACCCCGAAGCCCGCACCGTGATGGACGAATGGACCGAGCGAGTACTCGCGACCGACGACCCGCACGAGGTCGAACGGATGATGCAGCTCGTGCTGCCGCTGTACGCCGCGCATCCAGACCGCCCCGAGGTTGCCGCGAGCCTGGCGGCGATGAGCCGCCACCTCACCACGGACCTGGCCGCGACCAAGGCATGGGAGGGCGGCCTGTACCAGACGATCGACCTGCGTCCCGTCCTCACCAAGATCAAGACCCGGACACTCGTCGTAGCCGGCGAGCTCGATTTTCTCTGCGGCCCGGCGCAGGCTCGGCCGATCTGTCAGGCGACTGCCGGCGCCCGCCTGGAGATCATCCCCGACTGCGGGCACCTGCCTGCGGTTGAAGCCCCGCGGGCCTACTACGACGTTGTCGACCGGTTCCTGGCAGACATCGAGCGCGAGTTCCGGTAGGGCCGCCGGGGTGCGGTCGGCGTGGGGTCTACCGGCCGGGCCGTCACCGGATTAGCCTGCGGTCACTCGGTGAACGCGGAGGGTGATTCGAGAGCTGCGAGCAGATCGGATTGACGGCAGCCGCCCGTCACTTCGGCCACGTCCACCGTCAGCGGTCAGATCCGGGGAGGGATCCATGGCATTGGTCGTGGCCGGCACCATCGCGCCGATGGTCCGGGGCGCAGAGCAGGACGTGTTCGCCGGGCGGGTGTGGTTGGCCGATGACGGCACCGTCGCGGCGGTAACTCATGGAAACGCCGCGGGTCCGGCCGGCTTCGACGGCGCTCCGACCGTGGACGTCGGCGCGGCAGTCATCTATCCGGGTCTGGTCGACCTGCACAGCCACCTCGGTTACAACACACTTCCGTTGTGGTCCGATCCGGGCCAGACGACGGCCTACCAGCACCACGACAGCTGGCCCGGCGAGCCGACGTACAAGCCGGACGTGTCCTGGCCGGCATGGACGCTGGCCGCGCGGGCACCGGAGGCGTTGCTGGCCTACGTGCAGGTCCGCGCCCTGGCCGGGGGCACGACGTCGATCCAGGGGTGGCCGTCGACGAGCCGGCCGGCGTCCAACCGATTGGTCCGCTGCGTCGACGCCGATCATGTCGGGCCGCTTGCCGACCCGATCCGGGTGTACACGCTCACGCTCGACGCTGCCGAGCTGGGATCGCGGCGCGACGCCATGCAGGCGGGCTCGGTGTTCATCTACCACTGCGCCGAAGGCAAGCCCGAATCGATCGTCCGGCGCGAGTTCACCGACCTGGACGCGCAGGGCTGCCTGCAACAGCGGATGGTCACCATCCACGCCACCGCTCTCGGCACAGCCGACTTCGCGCGATGGCGCACCCGCGCTCACGACGTGAGCCCCAGTGCCCCGTTCGGCACGGTGGTGTGGTCGCCGTTCTCGAACCTGTGGCTGTACGGGGTGACGACCGACGTCGCGGCGGCGCGTGCGGCCGGGCTGACGGTGTGTCTCGGCACGGACTGGGGCCCGTCCGGCACGCACAACCTGCTCGGTGAGGTCAAGGTGGCCCGCTTGCATTCCGATGCGAAAGGGTGGGGGCTGACCGACGCCGACCTCGCGCAGATGCTGACCTGCCTGCCCGGCGACGTCCTGGCCCGTGCCTGGCAGCGTCCGGTGGGCCGGCTCGTGGCCGGTGGGCTGGCCGATCTCGTGGTGATCGACCAGCGCCGTGACGATCCGTGGGCCAGCCTGGTGGCCGCCCGCGAGCGCGATGTACGGCTGACCGTGGTGGGCGGCCGGCCGGTGTGGGGCACGTCCGCGCTGATGGACGCGGCAGGTGCGGTGAACACCTCCACCGTGCGGATGGGGTCGGTGTCTCGGCGGGTGACGCTCGTCCGGCCCGACGACCCGGCGAAGACGTGGACCTGGACCGACCTGATGTCTCGTCTCAATGCCGTCCGGGCCAGTGCCGCGCAGGATCCGCCCACCGGCCCGGCAGGAGTGCGCGGCCGAGCGGCGGTCGCGGTCGCCTCCGCGGACCCGCCCGGCACGCCGCCGATCGCCATCGACCTCGACATGCCGGGTGGCCCGCAGGCTGTTGCCGGTCCGCCACCGAAAGGTCAGCTGGTGGACATCCCGGCGATCGAGCCGGTGTACCACAACGCGGCCTGGTTGAAGACGATCCACGGCAGAGGTTTCCACGACGGTGCGCTCGACGGCCTCGTGGACGCGTTCGGCTGACCCGGTCAGGAGGGAGTGCACATGCCGTCCAAGGCCGAGGTGATCCGCTCCGCGCAGCGCGGCAAACCGGTGTCGCATTTCTTCCCGGTCGGCAAGGCTGCCCGCCAGCCGGCGATCCCCGATCTCGACGCCGATCAGCGGCGCCAGGTGGTCGACGTCTTCACCGGGCTGCTGGAGGGTCTGTACGCGCACCTGCCGTTGAAGAGGTCGATGTACGGCATCGATTCGGTGCAGCGACTGGCGCGACGCCCACACCCGCTACGTCGGTCCGAGCGCGCTCGAGGGGCATGCTGCTGTATTGCCGTTCGTCGTCGAGGCCGTAGGCTCCGCGTCCCCGCCGCAGTACATCGTGGCCAACGTCGCGACCGACAAGTCGCTGATCGGCAATGACGAGTTCTTCAAGCCGGGTGTGGAGATCCGGTGGTGGAATGCGGTGCCGATGGACCGCGCCGTCGATCGGCATGCCGACGACGAGATCGGTGGGCGTCCCGACGCGCGGCGCGCCCGTGCGCTGGAGTCGATGACGCTGCGCGCGCTGCGCTACGCCCCTCCGCCGGACGAGCGGTGGGTGACGGTCGGGTACCTCGACGAGCATGGCCGTCAGCGCGACCTCCGGCTCGACTGGCGGGTGGTGACGCCACAGCAGGCGGCAACCGCGATGTCGGGGCAGCCGTCGCCCGGCCAGGACGGCCGCGCCCTGGCGATCGACCCCGCGGCCGAGACGCACCGCCGAGCCAAGAAGCTGCTGTTCGCACCGGAGCTGTGGTACGCCGATCAGCGCGCTCTCGGAGCTCAGCCGGCTCTGGCGGAGGTGACCGTTCCGGTCGGCACGTGGATACCGACGTCCATGCAGGACGCCGTGTCGGCCAAGGTCGTTCCGGTGGGCGGCCGCCGGCTGGGGTACCTGCGGCTGTGGAGCTTCGACGTCGCCGACGACGAGGCCTACGTGCGCGAGGTGATGCGGCTGCTCGGGCGGCTGCCCGACACTGGCCTGGTCATCGACTTGCGGTCCAACCCGGGCGGACTCATCTGGGCCGCGGAGCGATTGCTCCAGCTGTTCACACCCAACCAGATCGTGCCGACCAAGTTCTCGCTGCTGGCCACAGCCCTGACGCGGGCGCTGGCAAACGCTCCGCAGAACGATCAGGAATTCGAACCGTGGCGGCAGAGCCTGGACGACGCTGTTGCCAACGGCGAGCCCTACTCGCGTGCGGTGCCGCTCACTCCCGTCGAGGCCTGCAACAACATCGGACAGGTCTACGGCGGACCCGTCGTCGCGATCGTCGACGCGAAGACCTACAGCGCCGGCGACCTGTTCGCGGCAGGCTTCGTCGACAACGGCATCGGCCGGCTGATCAGCGTCGGCGACGCCACCGGTGGCGGTGGTGCGAATGTGTGGCAGCCAGAGCACGTACAGGATGTGCTCCTCGGCACGGATTTCAAGCAGGACGCGTTACCGGCCGGGATCTCATACACACTTGCGGCGCGGCGAGCCACCAGGGCCGGGTCGGCGGACGGCGCGGCCATCGAGGACGTCGGCGTGCGGGGTGAGAGGCACCCGATGACCAAGCGTGACGTGACCGGCCGGAACGAGAATCTGGTGTCGTTCGCCGGGCGGCACGTGCTCGGGCTCCCGCGTACGGCGTTGACGGTGACCCTTCCGGTCGCCGACGGCGAATCGATGACCGTGCGCACGGTCGGCATCGACCAGCTCGACGTGGTCGTCGACGGTGCGTCCCAGCCGTCACGGCCGGTCGCGGGGAAGCCGATTGAGGTGGTGCTGCCTCACGGGTGGGCGTTGGTCGAGGTCCGCGGTACAGCCGCCGGCCGGATGGTGCAGCGCCGCGTGCTGCAGCGCCCTACTTGAGGTCGTCCACGACGGCTGCGTCGGCGGCCGACAGCGGTGGTGGGTCGAGCTGGTCGGCCCAGGTCGGCAAGTACACCTTCAGGTAGTCCGGCGACGGCTTGCCGCTGTGCAGATCGGTGGGCCGGCTTGCCCGGCTTCCGGACGTGCCGACCCACAGCGGAGTGCCGATCGGCAAATCGGAGGTCGG
>WNGE01014580.1_pt1 | contig 10442 bp, 11 predicted proteins | sample 5400651 | NCBI WGS metagenome assembly WNGE01 (sample SAMN13153370, study PRJNA577476) | soil metagenome | isolation source: 60 cm soil or saprolite under grassland replicate 2 | place: USA:California | collected 2016-06-15
CGATGAAGCAGTTCGCGCAGCAGATCCTGCCTGCAGGTCTGCCCGCGACGACAGTCTGGGGCTACGGTGCTGTGAAGTCGGCGAGCCCGAGCGGCTTGCTCCTCCACAACGCGCCGTCGCTCACGATCGAAGCGCAGGTAAACCGGCCGGTGCGGGTGAAATGGATCAACGACCTCAAGGATGCGAACGGGAGCTTCCTGCCGCATCTGCTTCCCGTCGATCCGACGCTGCATTGGGCCAACCCGCCCGGGGGGGTGCAGGGACGAGACGAGCGACCCACGTTCACGGAGACGCCCGGCCCGTATACCGGGCCCGTGCCGATGGTCACCCACGTCCACGGCGCGGTGGGCGTGGCCGACGACAGCGACGGCTACGCGGAGGCGTGGTACCTGCCGGCGGCCAAGAACATTCCCCCGGGCTACGCCAGGAATGGCACCTGGTTCCGCTTCTTCGCGGCCAAGGCCGCCGGGTCCTATGGCGTTGGCTGGGGACCCGGCTTCGCCGTCTTCCAGTACCCGAACGAGAACCGGGCCTCGACGATCTGGTACCACGACCACGCGCTCGGCATGACGCGTCTCAACGTCTACGCGGGCCCGGCGGGTTTTTACATCGTTCGCGGCGGGCCGGCCGGCGACGACGCGGTGATCGACTCGCGGTCGGGGAAGCAGGCCGTACTGCCGGGCCCGGCACCCACGGCGAACGACCCGTTCCCGCCCAGCAAGACCTACTACGAGATCCCGATCGCGATCCAGGATCGCTCGTTCAACAGCGACGGCTCGCTCTTCTATCCGGACTCGCGGGTGTTCTTCGACGGGATCGTGCACGACTACATCCCGACCGGGGAGTTCTCGCCGATCTGGAATCCGGAGTTCTTCGGGAACACGATCATGGTCAACGGCAAGACCTGGCCGTTCCAGACTGTGGAGCGGCGCCGTTACCGGTTCCGGTTCCTCGACGGCTGCCAGTCGCGGTTTCTGATCCTCGACTTCGGCGGCATTCCGGGGGTGGAGGTGTGGCAGATCGGGAACGAGGGCGGTTTTCTCGCCGCCCCGGTGAACCTGACCGCCGATCACGGAAACCGGCTGCTGATGGCGCTGGCCGAACGGGCCGACGTGATCGTCGATTTCACCAACGTTCCGGTCGGGAACTACGTGCTCGCGAACGTCGGCCCGGACGAGCCGTTCGGCGGTGGTGTCCCAGGCGATGACTTCGAGGTCGCCGACCCCGGTACGACCGGCCAGATCCTCCAGTTCCGGGTCGTGCCCGCCCTCGACGCCGACGACTCGACGCCGCCGCAGTTCCTCCGGTTGCCGGCGATCACAGCGCTGCCTGCGGCGACGGTCACGCGGCAGCTGGCGCTGATCGAGGAAGCGGGCGAGGGTGCCGACGAGGAGGGAGAGGAGGTCGAGGGCCCGGTCGAGGCGCTCCTCGGCACGGTCGCTGCGGGGGTGTGGACGGAGCGCAAGTGGATGGACCCGGTAACCGAGAACCCCGCCGTCGGTGCAACCGAGGTCTGGGAGATCTACAACACCACCGCCGACGCCCATCCGATGCACATCCACGAGATCGCCTTCGAGGTCGTGAACCGCGAGGGCCTCGTGCTGAACGACGAGGGTGAGGTCGACGAGCCGATCCGGCTCGACGGCGAGATCACCGCGCCGGAGCCATGGGAATCCGGCTTCAAGGACACGGTCATCGCCTACCCAGGGCAGGTCACACGGCTCAAGGCGCATTTCACCAGTCCGGGCCAGTTCGTGTGGCACTGCCACATCGTCGAGCACGAAGACAACGAGATGATGCGGCCATACCGCATCGGACCGCCCCAGCCCGGCCAGCCCGACTGAAACGCACGCAGCTCTCGGTGGAAGCGGTGACCCGGGCTAACCAAGCCTCGTCTGGTATCTGAGCGGGGTCTCGCACGCGGCAAGGTCGTCATCACCTGTGAGGCCGCGGCCGTCTTACCGTCGAAGGGGAAGTCTCGCTACAGCTCGATGCCGAGCTTACGCAGTTCGAGGATCGCCGCTCTGCGCCAGCGGATCGTGTCGGGAGAGAACGGGAGCGTGAACGGCATCCCGTTCTGCTTGCGGAGCGGCTTCCCGTCACGAAGGACGTGGTAGTGGCCCGGCGTCGGCTCGACGGTGAGCCCGACGGACTCGAGCCGGCGGATGAATTCGCGCACGTCCTTCCTCATCTCGTGGCCTTCCCAGTGGAGGGCGGCGATGATCCGGACGAGAAGTGTCCGCCCTCGCTCGCGGCACGGATGAGGCGGAAGACCGGGTGCCTGGCGAGTTCTGCGGCGACGTCGTCGTCGTGCGAGTCGGGGCTGGCGTCGAAGTACGGCCGGGTGACACGGATCTCGGTCATGTACTTGCGGAGCACGGGGACCGCGTCCAGCGCGTCGGCTTCCACGACATCGAAACGGTCGGAGCGGCGGCCGCGGCTGAGCGTCACCTCGCCCGCGGCGCGGACGTTGCGGACCCAGTTGGACGGTCCGTACCCGGCGACGAGCCAGCGCCGGTCGTCCAGGTCGATGACGTCGACCGGGGTCGAGTAAGGCCGGCCAGTTTTGCGTCCGGGCACCGTGAGGATGTGCCGGTACGAGGCTCCCAGACCGAGCCGCGTCAGCGCCTGGAAGACCGAGTTGACTAGTCGTGCCCTCCACGGCAAGCTCGCTCTACAGCAGGCGCCCTCACATGGCGGCAACCGCTGCTGAGGCTTCCCGCGCTGTCCTCCTTGGGACGGGTCGCGGCACGACATCACGATCACCCCGTGTTTTCCATCCAGGAAGGGGTGATTCGTGATGGCGCAACACGGACAGCTGATCCCGTAGGGTTCGCAAACTCGCACGACGGAGTCAAATTGCCTGTTTGCAGGGAAGATCGAATTTGCGCACCCTACGCGGTGCACGCGTGGGTGGCAGCCTCGACCAGCGCCAGCGGAGATAGCGCGGGCCTTGCTTGGCGAGCGGGCCGCGCAGGTCGCGTTCGCCTGATTGGTAGACGCGGGGGCAGAGGCCGCTGTAGCCGGCGAGTTTGCGTGGTGTTGGGAAGCGGTCGATGTCCGAGCTCGGCGGCGATCGTGTAGGCGAGCACCCAGCTGATGCCGGGGACGGTCAGCAGCAGCGGGACGTAGCGGTGGTCGGCGCCGAGGCGGCGCAGCTCGCGTTCGCAGTCGCCGATTTCACGGTCGAGCTCGTCGATCAGGCGCAGGCTGGCCTCGAGGGTTGCTTGCCACGGCTCTGGGAGACCGAGGCCGGCGAGCAGTTGGCGGCCGCGGACACCGAACAGATCTGAGACGGGGGAGGGCTTGCCGTGGGTGAGCAGGACCGCGTGCACACGCTGCTTCAAGCTTGAGCGGTGGCGCACCAGGTGTAGCCGCCAGCGCGCCCGTTCGCGCTCGGCGCGTACCAGCGGGTCGGGCAGCCAGATCGCCGGCACCAGCTCGCGGCGTGAGAGCTCGGCCAGCACCCAGGCGTCGATCCGATCGGTCTTGCACGCGAGCGGCGCCAGTCCCTTCACCTTCTGCGCGTCCGCGATCTCGACCTGCCAGCCGGCGAGCTCGGGCCGATCGTACACGAAGCGGGCCCCGTTCATCGACTCGATCGCCGCGCGGACCGGCTCGCCGTGACGAGCGAGACGCTCGCTCAGACCGCGCAGACCATCCGCATCAGGTGGAGCCGCTCCCACCTCCACGGTCGCACCCTCGGCGTCGAGCAGGTGGAAGTCGAGACGCTTGCGGCTGAGATCCAAACCGGCGTACAACATTTGAACTCGGGCCTCCTCTCGATAGCTCCAGACGACAAGCCGGAGCCTGTCACTGGAGGAGGCCCTTCTTCATGGCAGTCCTTACCATGCTCCACAACTGCTCCACGAATTGTTGTCGGTTCTGAAGACGGCGTGAGTTCGTTTTTGCGAATTTGCCGGTGACTTCGGGAGCTGACACTCCGGTCGGTAGATAGGGGTCGACTAGGTCTAGGCTGGCCTCAGGATGGATTTCTTCGTCTACAGCCGCGACGCTCCGGGCGCCGAGGTGCTGCGCGACGACGCAGGGCTGCTCGAGGAGCATTGGTCGTACATGGATGGGTTCGCGGACGCGATGATCGCGCGCGGGCCGACGCTCGCTTCCGATCGTGAGACGGCGACGGGGAGCCTGCACGTGCTCGGTCTGCCGAGCGTGGCGGCGGCGACCGAGTTCGTCGAGCAGGAGCCGAACAACCGCGCGGGCGTGTACGCCGAGCACGGGCTCTGGGGTCTTCGAGAACCTGCTGGGGCGCACGATGTGGGACTTCGCGGGTGATGCTCGCGAGCCTCGCTTCCTGGTCATCGCGCACACGGGTCACGATCAGACCACGCCGCTCCCGCCGCGCCGAGTGCCGTTGGTGGCACTGGGCGCCGAGCTGCGCGAGCGGCTGATCGTCTTCGGCACTCTGTCCGAGCCCGGCAGCGGGGATGCGGTCGGCGTCGCGCTCGCGCTCCAGGCTCCCGACAGGGACACGGCCGTGGCGCTCCTACGGGAGGGGGGTGCAGGGTTCGACGCGTTCCCCAGGATCGAGGTGCACAATTGGGAGTTCGGTGGGCGACGGTGACGCCGCGCCTGGCTGCCTCGGAGCCTCCAAGCCGCCCAAGGTTCCTCACGTGCCCAAGCTGCTGCGCAACGTTCGGGAGATGAACCCCGCAGAGCTTCGCGATTACTGCCTCTCGTTTACGGGAGCGGAGGAGACGTTTCCGTTTGGCCCCGAGACCTCGGTGTTCAAGGTCGCCGGAAAGATGTTTGCCTTGTCTCAGCTCGGCGCGGACTCGCTTCGCGTCAGCCTCAAATGCGAGCCAGCGCTCGCCGAGGCGTTGCGCGGGGCGCACGCGGCGGTGCTTCCCGGATACCACCTCAACAAGCGCCACTGGAACACCGTGATCATCGATGGCTCATTATCCGACGACGCCATCAGCGACATGATCGAGGACTCCTACGACTTGGTCGTGAGCAAGCTGCCGCGGGCACGTCGTCGCGCCCTCGGCTGGCGCGGCGACCCTCGCTGAACTGGACCGGTGAACTCCGATACGTTCATTGAGGTCGCCGAAGATTCCCCGGCGGTTCACGCCGAGGTTCCTCCGGCGCGGGGTGGCCGACCGACGAAGGCAGCGATCGAGTACGAGCTGAGTGAGCTTCCCCGTTCCGGTGGACGGGTTGGTCTTCCCCCGAATTCCTGGAGTCCGTGTCCACGAAAGCGGGGGCCTCCAGGTGCGTCGGGAGGCTTGGTTGGCTCGAGCTAGCGAGTCAGCGAGCGCTGGAGCTGCCAGATCGCGAGGGTGAGGGCGACGGCGGCGAAGGTGAGGAGGATGCCGATCTGGGGGAGTACGGCGGCGAGGTGGGCTCCGTGGTTGAGCAGTTTGGAGAAGGCGTCGTTGCCCCAGGCGTGAGGGGTGAGGTGGGCGAGCCTGCGGGCTGTGGTCGGGAAGACTTCGAGTGGCGCCATCGAGCCGCCGAGGGCGGCGAGTCCGAGTCCGAGTAGGAGAGCGACTGGTCCGGCTCGCTGCTCGCTCGCGATGAGGCTTCCGAGGAGCACGCCGGCTCCGGTGCCGACCAGGCAGAAGGATACGACGACGGCCCCGGTGGCGAGCGGGTCGCCCCAGTTGACGCCGAAGAAGAGCAGTGAGCCGAGGATGATGATCAGCGCTTGGGTGAGCGCGATCGCGAACCGTCCGAGCACCTGCCCGGCTACGAGCGTGCGGGTCGAGGTGGGGGTGGAGAGGATGCGTCGTGCGATGCCGAGGCGGCGGGTTTCTATCATCCAGATCGCGCCGTTGAGCGAGTTGAGGAAGATGAAGAGCAGGAGTTGTGTGCTGGCGCCGCTCGCGAACCGGCCCATGGTGTTCGTGTAGGGGCTGCCGTCTGGCGCGGTGAGCAGCACCTGGACGGGTGGCGTGGCTGCGGCCGCGGTCTTCGTTTTGGCGAGTGCGCGGGCGAAGGTGGTCTGCTTGCCGCGGGCGAGCAGCTGGGCGGCGGCAAGTGGCGCGCTTTCTTGGGCGGCGACTGATTGGACGGTCGCCTTTAGCTGTTGCGCGACCGAGTCGGGCCGGGCGAAGTAGCTCAGCCGCAGCTGCTTGCCGAGGCGCAGGCTGCGGTCGTAGTTCGTCGGAAGCGTTAGTCCGGCGTCGACTCGGCCGTGGGCGACGGCTTGTTCCAGGCTTGTTCTGCTCTGGTAGCGGTGCAGCTCGGTGGAGGGCCGCGCCGCGAGATCGTCGACGAACCGCCGTGCAAGCGGGCCGTTCTGACCGCCGACAACGCCGATCCGTGCTCGGTCGGAACCGCCGAAGGCGGCGCCGATCAGGAGGATGATCAGCATCGGCAGGATGAAGAGGAAGAAGATGTTCGCGCGCCAGCGGACGAGCCGACGCACGTCGGTCGCAGCGATCGTGAGGACCTTCACGGCGCCACCAGTTTCCCGGCGCGCAGGAAGGCAAGTGATCCGGTGACGGCGGCGAAGGCGAGGATCGCCGCGGCTGGTCCGAGAACGACGCTCGGCCCTGTGCCGCCGGTCAGGTTCTCGATCCCACGCAGAAACCATGCTTGCGGCGTTGCCAGGCTGAGCTTGGCGAGCAGTCCGCCCGCTTGCGAGACGCGGAAGAAGGTGCCGCCGAGCATGCCGAGCACGAGCGCGACCATCGACTGCCACGCCGCTGCCTGATCGGGTGTGCGCGCCAGTGTTGCGACGAGCGCCATCACGGCGGTTGCGGCGACGACGCCGGCGGTGATCAGGATCGCGACGCCGAGCGGGTTTCCCCACTGAGCACCGAGCAGAAAGTGGGTTGTGAAGACCAGCACGCCCATGCTGAGCACGCCGAGCACGAGACTGGTCAGCAGCTTGCCGGCGAGAACGGCGGAGCGACGGATTGGGGCGGCGAGCATGCGCGCGAGTGTGCCGTCGCGCCGCTCCTCGAGCAGGCTCGAAATCCCGAACTGCACCGTGAAGAAGAGGAAGAAGATCGCCATCCCGGCCGCGTAGAAGGTGCCCGCACCAAGCTGCCTGCTCTTGGTCGAGACGTCGGTGAGCGCTACCGGTGCGGGCGCGGCGGCAAGGCGGCCCGGGCTCCGCGCAGGCCGGCCGAGGGCGGTGGATGCGATCCTGGCGGCGTCGATCCGGCTCGCGTACGACTGCGCGATCGACTCGGCGACCTGGGCGCCGATCGGTGTGTCGATGTCTCCCAGCACGAGCAGCTGTGCTGGGCGTCCTTGCCCGACCGCGGCACTGAACCCGGCCGGAAGCACGAACGTCGCGGCGACGTTGCCGTGCTCGGCGGCGCGTCGACCGGCGGCCACGGTCGGCTCCGGCCGGATTCTGATCAGGCCGCTTCGCTGGAGCGGCGCCAAAGCCTGGGATTCGAACGCCTGGGCGGCCGGACCGTGGTCCTGATCGACGAGGCCGAAGCTGAAGGTGACGTGGCCGCCGGTCACGTTGTGGAAGATCAGCCCGAAGATCGACGCGAGCACCAGCGGCACCACGATCGCTACCAGCAGGGCTGAGCGGTCGCGCAGCCGCTGGCGCAGATCCTTGCCGGCGATCAGGAACGCGGCCCGCATCCGTTCAGTCCCGCAGCGCCTTGCCGGTCAGGTGCAGGAAGACCGCCTCCAGGTCCGGTTCGTTGACCTCGACGGCGTTGACAGCCACACCCGCACGGGCCGAGGTTTGGAGCAGCTCGGGCAGAACGTTGCGTGCGTGGTCGACGATCAGTTGGATACCACCGTCCTGGACGTTCGCGGCCTCCACTGCGGCGAGCGCGCGACACGCTGCGGCCGCTCGCTCGAGCTCGCCGACCCCTTCCAGCAGTACCCGATCGTGTCCGCTAACCAGGGCAACCAGCTCTGCGCGCGTACCTTCCGCCTTCAGCTCGCCCAGGTCGACGATCCCGACCCGGTCACACAGCCGCTCCGCCTCCTCCATGTAGTGCGTCGTGTAGAGGACGGCGATGCCCTCGGCCGAAAGGCGCTCGACGCTCTCCAGGATCGTGTTGCGACTCTGCGGATCCACGCCGACCGTCGGTTCATCCAGAATCAAGAGCCGTGGGCGGTGCAACAGTCCGATGCCGATGTTGAGGCGCCGCTGCATCCCGCCCGAGTAGTTCTTCGCCTGCTCACGCGCACGCTCGGCCAACCCGATCACGCTCAGCACCTCTTCCACACGGGCGTTCGCCTCGCTCGACGCTAAGCCGTACATCCGCGCGAAGAACCGCAGATTCTCATGCGCGCTCAGATCCGGGTAGATCGCCAGCTCCTGCGGGACGTAGCCGATCGCCGCCTTCGCCGCCACGGTGCGAGTCGTCAGAGGCTGGCCGGTGACCATCGCCTCGCCCGCGTCTGCCTCCAGCAGCCGCAGACGATCGAGATCGTCGTTGTCTTGCCCGCGCCGTTCGGGCCGAGCAACCCGTACGTCTCCCCCTCCGCGATCTCGAAGCTCAGCCCGCGGACCGCCTCCAACCCGCCGAAACGCTTCCGCAATCCGCGGCACTCGAGCACCAGGTTCCCTGTCGGAGAAGGGCCCTGGCCGTGCACCCGTGAGGGGTTTCAAAACTACGGTTCGCCTGGAAAACGAGGCATTCCGAGGCGTGAATCGGAGTTTTGAAACCCTTCAGCTTGCGCAGACCGTGACAGATCGGCATTGCAAGGTGTTTGTAAGGAAATCGATTCTCATATTGCAGCTTGGGCGTCAAGGGAATGAGATAGAGCGGCCAAGGCAGTGCCCCAGGGGAGAGAAAGGTGGCACATTCGGACGCTGCCCCGACTAACGGCTGGGCAGCGTCCTGCGCCTTGGCCGCTCAGGCTGAGAAGGCTAAGCGGTCCTTTCGCTTATTCCAAATCGCTTCTCGGCATTTCTGGTGTGGTCGCGGTGCGGTCTTTCAGCTAACTAGGTCACCAAACCGCTGTTCTCGATAAAGCTGCGGCGCCCGTGACGGAAACGCAGGCGCCGCATGTGCACGCGTCTTTCGCTCAACCATGCGGCCGTAGTCGCCGTCTCGGTCGTCGGAAACCGTGCCCGTGTGGCCCCGGTGAGGCCACGCAACGGCGCAAATGCCAAGCCGATCGCGACCGGCAAAACGCCCTGGGTCACGGGCACCCCCCGGCTACCGTATGGTGGTGCAAGACGCAGCCGTACCCTGCAACTGCCCAAGCTGCGGTGCATCGCTCGTCATCTTTCCCGCGTCCCTCCTTAGCCAGGTGGGCGAGAAAACCGGAAGCGTCGAAGCGGAGCTCGATTTTGCGGGCGCCCTTGCTGAATACCGCGATGGGACGGAACGTCGTTATCCCATCGCCGACGTCGATGGGGACTTCACCTGTCCCGCCTGTCGGGCGCAAGCGAACGTCGGCGACGTCGAGCCGCTGATTTAGTTGGGCCGGGCGGCGAGTCGAAGGCCTAGGACGCTTCACATCCTCCCGGCCGGCGGTGAGCCTAAGGCAGCGACTGGAGCGAGGCTAGACGCCGATTGCGGCCGTGGCTTCTCGAGCCGATGCCAAGCGTTTCTCGGGCGAAGGGCATAGAGTGGCCCCATGTCTAGCCTCATGGCGAAGATTCGCAAGTGGCTTCGGCTCGAGAAGAAGTCCTAGGCCTCACCGGGTCAGGGCAAAAACGCGTGGGAGGCGGCTCAGAGGAGTAGACCGGCTGAACTGGCCCTGCGGCCAGAACCGCGGCCGAAAGCCCGGCGGCCGCCAACGCGCTTCGACGCGCGAGGCGATGAGCCTCGGCAAACAGAGTTCGACTTGCAGGGCCAACACTTTGTAGGCACTGCCTGAGCGAACTGAATTCGGCCGCTCGTATACGTACACGCACGTGGTCGCCGACGAGCGCGAGCTCGACTATTCCGCGCTACTCATACCCGTCTGACCTATGGTGCGGGGTCGTGCATCGCTACCACGGGAGCGCGACGATCCGCCAGGGCGCGGCCGTAGTCGAGGGCGATTGCACTATCGAGTCGGTGGGCGGCCCGCTCCCGGGTCCCGATCCTGCATGGTTAGGGATACTCGAGGATCCAGCGCCTGAGGTGAATCTCGTCGAGGGTGGCGCCTGGTTGCGCTTGGCGGACGGTCGCGAGTGTGAGATCCAGGTCGAGCGTGTCGTTGCACGTTCCGGCGTCACCGAATTTTCGGGCGCCAAGGGCATCCTCGATCTTCACTGAAAGCCCCAGGTGAGATCCGCTCGGGCTCGTGCGGTGCCTACCCCGGTGCCTACCTCGGCCCAGCCCCAGTGAACGCCAGCCGGACCCTGTGGGGTAAAGAAACTCGATTCGGCCGGGACGGCGGTGCTGGTGGTGATGGCCGGAGCGGTTCAGACTGCGCGTCTTGCTGACCTGTCTGCTGTACCGGCTCCTCTGCGGTTTCGTTCGTCTGCTCGCCTGCCGCGGCGGTGAGCGCGAGCTCGAGATCGTGGTCCTGCGCTACCAAGTCGCGATCTTGAG
>WNGE01009195.1_pt1 | contig 10441 bp, 10 predicted proteins | sample 5400651 | NCBI WGS metagenome assembly WNGE01 (sample SAMN13153370, study PRJNA577476) | soil metagenome | isolation source: 60 cm soil or saprolite under grassland replicate 2 | place: USA:California | collected 2016-06-15
ATCCTGGTTGAAGACGACCACAACGAGGCGTCCGAGGCGGCCTCGGCGGTATCCAAGCTCATCACGCGCGACCACGTCGTGGCGCTCATCGGCGAGAACGCCTCCTCGCGAAGTCTGGCGGCGGCTCCGATCGCGCAGAGCTACCGGGTCCCGATGGTCTCTCCCTCTTCCACTAACGTCGAGGTGACCAAGAAGGGGGATTACATCTTTCGCGTCTGCTTCGTCGACTCCTATCAAGGCAAAGCGCTCGCGATGTTTGCCCGCCAGACCCTTAAAGCCTCGACGGCGGCTCTCCTCGTGGATGCCAGGAGCGACTACAGCGTCGGCCTCGCCGGCGCGTTCCGCCAGGCCTTCACCGCGCTCGGCGGACGCGTGATCCAGGAATCGAAGTACGCCGAAGGCGACAGCGACTTCTCCGCTCAGCTGACCGCGATCCGGCCGTCCCGGCCGGACGCCATCGTCATCCCCGGCTACTACACAGACGCCGGGCTGATCGCTCGGCAGGCCCGATCTCTCGGGATCGAGAGCGCACTGCTGGGGGCGGACGGCTGGGATTCTCCGAAGCTGACGGAGATTGGAGGGGCCGCGGTCGAAGGCGCGTATTTCTCCAACCACTACTCGGTAGACGACCCGTCGCCGGCCGTGAGGGCATTCGTCGGCGATTACCGCCGCGCCTTCGGCCCAGACCCGGACTCGATCGCCGCGCTCTCCTACGACGCCGCCCGATTGATCGCAGATGCCATGCGCCGCGCCGGCTCCGCGGAGGGCAAACGCGTGCGAGATGCCCTCGCCGCGACCAGGGACTTTCCCGGCGTCTCCGGAAAAATCACCATGGATGCCGACCGCAATCCCGTCAAGCCCGCGGTCATCCTCAGGGTCGAAGGCGGAAAGTTCCGCTACGCCGCCACGATTGCGCCTTAAGGCGCAATCGTAGCGGGCTCGAGGACAAATTCGTCGAAGGCGACAATTCCCGGACCGGCGGTGGCCATGCCCGAGCGACCCGCCGAGGGACTCGGATCGACCGCCTGGAGGAGAGGTCTGTCCTCCCATTCGGCCGAGATTTTCGGACCCGCGGCGCTGATCTTCAACACCCCCCACTCCCTGTCGATCTTCACCATGGCCTTCGCGAGCTCCGTGGCCCGGCCATTGCGGTAGGAAGAAAGACGGGCATCCCCGGTCGCAAGGTCCACCAGCAGCACGAGAAAGTCTTTCTCCCCCGCCATACGGAGCACGATGCCGCCACGCCCCTGCGCGCGGCTTAACGCGAGGGACCACACGCCGTCGCGAAAGAAAGAATTGCGCCGCAGGGCGACGGCGATCGAATCGTCCGGACGCGAGGCGAGGATCTGGGTCACGTGGTTGGGAGCGGAAGGCGGATTGTAACCGCTCACGACTCTCCATTGAGCCGCGCCGGGAGCGCCGAGAACGGCGAAATCGAAGAAAGCCGGTTCTCGAAGCAGCCCGTCGGAGTCAAAATGGTTCCGCAACGTCTGCGCACCGGCAGGAGCCGCCGCGAGAAGAAGCAGAAACGCCCACGAAAGATTCTTTCTCATGGTTTGCGGGTCATCGGGGCGGAAAACAGGTCGATGGCACTAAAATTCCCTTCCGTGACCGACAAGCCTCGCGCTTCCGGGCCTTACCGCATGGCCAGAGAAGGCTACACATTCGTACTCGACGGGGCGAATGTCGAGAAGCTCAAGACCCTTCCGGACTTCGAGGGGCGTGAAGAGCCGGCCCTCGCCGAAGACTTCATGAGATTCCGCGTCGAGACGTGGGCGGAGAACCTGGGTGATGCCGGGGCCGCTCCCGGGGAAGTCTCGGTCTCGGTCGATCCCCATCAGCGTAAGGCCCACCTGTTTCGCGGCGCGACGAAACTCTTCAGTGCCGACATCTGAACAGGTTTCAGGTTTCAAGTTTCAGGTTTCAGGTCTCGATGAGGGTCCTGAAACTTGAAACGTGAAACTTGAAACTCTGTTTAGAAGCTGACGATCCCCCGAATCGTCTTCCCGACGGCCAGAAACGCCTGGCGCGAGTAAGGATCCACGACGACCCGCACCTCCGCGGGAACGGGAACGTCGCCCGACACCGCCCCGGTCAGCCGCGCGGCCTGACCGTCAAAGAACAGCTCGCCAAGCTCTCTGTCGGTCTTCCCCTTCGAACCGGGAAGCTCCCGCAGCCTCGCAAGATCGGGCGGATCGAGCCTCAGGGTGTACCCCTGCGACTCGCGATAGACGGGCTCGCGGGACTCGATCATCTCAGGCCGCGGTGCTCGCGTTCGGTCCTGGCGTGACTCCGCAGACCGCAGCGGCGCGGCCGCGGCGGGAGGCCTCGTCTCGGCCGTCTTACCCGCCTCCGTGCCCGGCTTCTCCTCTTCCACCTCTTCCACCGACTACCTTCCCGACAGCAGGTTCTTGGCGACGACCATGCGCTGGATCTCGCTCGTGCCTTCGTAAATCGTGGTGACGCGGGCATCGCGGTAATACCGCTCGACCGCATAATCCCGGGAGTAGCCGTAGCCTCCGAAAATCTGCACCGCGCGGGCGGCGATCGCATTGCAGGCCTCGGTCGCGTAGACCTTGGCCATCGAGGCTTCCCGCGAGATCCGCACGCCGGGAATCTCCGATCGGGCCGCGGCGCGGTACGTCAGCAGCTTCGAGGCCTCGATCTGGACTCGCATGTCCGCGATCTGAAAGGCGACAATCTCGTGCTCCGCGAGTTTCTTTCCGAAGGTCTCGCGCGTCTTCGCGTAATCAACCGAGGCTTCGTAGCAGGCGCGCGCGATCCCGACGGCCTGCGCCGCGATGCCGATGCGGGAATGGTCGAGGGTCTTCATCGCGATCGTAAAGCCTTCGCCTTCCTGTCCCAGGCGGCGAGACGCGGGCACCCGGACGTCTTCCAAGAACAGGGACGCGGTTTTCGACGCCCTGAGGCCCATCTTGTCTTCCGGGGCGCCGACACGCAAGCCGCGGTCCTCCGAGGAGACCAGGAACGCGGTGATCCCACGCGTTCCCGCGGCCGGATCGGTCATCGTCATGACGAGATACCACTTCGCCTCGCCCGCGTTGGTGATCCAGGCCTTGGCGCCGTTGATGACGTACTCATCGCCGTCGCGGACCGCGCGCGTCTTCTGATTGGCCGCGTCGGAGCCCGACTGGGGCTCCGTCAAGGCGTAGGCCCCCAGCGCCCGTCCGGAGGCGACCTCTGTCAGGATGGTCGTCTTCTGCTCCTGCGATCCGAACTTCCAGACGGGATAACAGAAGACCGAGTTGTTGACGGAGACGATGACCGCCGTCGAGGCGCAGACGCGGGCGAGCTCTTCGAGCGCGAGGATGAAGGAGAGTGTGTCCGCGCCGGATCCCCCGTACTCCACGGGCACCATCATGCCGAGGATTCCCAGCCCCGCCAGACCGGCCAGGACTTCACGGGGAAAACGCTCCTCGCGTTCCCGCTCGGCGACTCCCGGAGCGATTTCGCTCTGAGCAAAGTCGCGGACGGCGTTCCGGATCCCGGCCTGTTCCTCGGTCAGCTCGAAGTTCATGGCGTCCGCGTCGGACCGGCCGAACCCGAAGGAGCGGGCACGCCCGGACCGCGGCCCCGGCGCCGGCGGCGGAAGCGCCGTCGCCGGCGTCCTCCCTGGGGTCTCTGGGTCTCGTCGGAGGCCGGACCCGCCGCCGGCATAGCCGGCGGCTGCGGAAGGCGTTCGCGCGGAGGCTGTGCGACCCGCTGCGGCGGCCGTTGCGCGGGCCTGCCGGGGGACGGAGGGGTCTCGCGGCCGCCCTCACGCCTTCCGCGGTCGCCGCGGCCTCTGCGGCGTTTTTTCTCGCGGCGCGGCTCGGGAGTGTCCACCCACCCCTCCTCGAGATGCCGGAATGTCACCACGATTTCGGGACGTCCCGCCCGCGAGCGTAGAAAGTCCACGATCCTCGCCCGCAGTGTCGCGAGGGAATCCCCGGTCAACGCCGGAATGCGCTCCGCGTCGAAGAGCATCATGCGCGTCCAGCAGACCCGCTTCGTCCGGCCGTCCGGCGCGTCCAGCAGCATGACGAAAAGATCTCGCTCGTGGTCGAGTGTGTGCTCGCAGTACGTGAAGTCGGGCAACGCCTCACGGCAGAGGGTCTTCAAGAGCTCGAGGTTCTTCTCGCCTCCTTCGAGCGTTTGTTCCATCGAGACCACCCGGTCCCGGAACATTCTGGTCTGCGGCATCAGCAGTGCTCTGTGTGACTGGGGACTGAGGACTGAGGACCAAGGACTCCAGCAGCTGGCGCCGGAAACATGCTCATTCGGGCTGATGCCAATTGAGTCCTCAGTCCCAAGTCCGCAGTCCTCAATCGCATCATCCGATCGCCACTCCGGCGTCCTTGAAGATCTCGCGAGCGATGATCAACCGGTGAATCTCGCTCGTTCCTTCGTAGATCTCCGTGATCCGCGCGTCGCGGAAATTGCGCTCGACCGGATACTCCTTGGTGTAGCCGTATCCCCCGTGGATCTGGAGAGCCTTCGTGGTCACGCGCTGCGCCATCTCGGCCGCGTAGAGTTTGGCGACTGCCGCCTCGAACCCGTAGCGTCCTCCGGTCTTCATCGCGACATCTTTGGCCGCGGCCGCGTGGCGGGTCAGCAGACGCGCCGCGTCCAATTCGGTCGCCATGTCGGCCAGATAGAACCGGATGGCCTGGAACTCCGAGATCGGCTTTCCGAAGGCCCGCCGTTCTTTCGCGTACGCGAGCGCCGCCTCGAGCGCCTCGGTCGCGATCCCGACGGCCTGCGCCGCGATGCCGATGCGTCCGCCGTCTAGAGTGGACATCGCGATTCGGAAACCCTCGCCTTCTTCTCCCAGGCGGTCCTCGATCGGCACTTCCACGTCCGTCAGAAAGATCTCGACGGTGCCGGAGGCGTTGACGCCGAGCTTGATCTGGTGGTGAGAACGGTCGAAGCCGCGTGTTTCGGTGCCCACGAGGAAGGCCGAGATCCCCCGCGCTTTCTTTTCCGGGTTGGTCATCGCAAAGAGAAGGCAGACGTCGGCGGCCTGGCCGCAGGTGATGAAGACCTTCTGGCCGGAAATGCGGTATCGGTCCCCCTCGCGCACGGCCCGGGTCTGCTGATTGGCCGCATCGGAGCCTGCGTTGGGCTCCGTCAGGGCAAAACAGCCGAGCATTTCGCCGCGAGCGAGAGGCTGAAGAAAGCGCCTCTTCTGATCCTCGTTTCCATACTTCTCGATCGGATCGCAGACCAGGGAGTTGTTCACGGAGAGGATGACCCCGGTGTTGGCGCAGACGCGCGAGATCTCTTCGATCACGATGGCATAGGACACAACGTCCATGCCCGACCCGCCGTGCTCGACGGGCACCGAGACTCCCGCCAGCCCCAGCTTCCCGGCCTCGTGAAAAATGTCCTTGGGGAATTCTCCGGTCTGATCGATCCGGGCCGCGCCGGGGCGCACGATCTCTTGCGCAAACTGACGCACGGTGGATTGGAGCAGGGCCTGGTCTTCGGTCACGTCGAAGTTCATCGCGGGCGAGTATATCCGGGCGTGAAACGTGGAACGTGAAACGAAACCCGGAGACCGCGCGTGAGTCCGGCCACTTTTTACGTTTTACGTTTTACGTTTTACGATTCTCCAATGAACAGACGAAGTCGAGGATTCGCTCGGCGTAACGGGGCCAGGAGTTTTCTTGGGCGGCGCGGTCGAGCCCGGTGGCGTAGGCGGCGTGGCCGCGTGCGAGGATTCGCCCGACCGCGTCGGCCAGTCCGCCGGCGTCGCCGGGAGCGAAGAGCTCACCCGTGACGCCGGGCACGATCATCTCCTTCAACCCGCCCACCGCCGACGCGGCCACCGGACGGCGCGCTCCGATCGCCCGCGCCGCGATGGCGCTGCCGGAGATCTCCCGGTAGGGCAGGACCACGACGTCGCAGGCCGCCAGCCACATCCCCATCTCTTCCTCCGACACGTACTGGTCCTTCCAGAGAATGGATCGGGCGACGGGACTTGCCTCCTTCAGCCGGACGAGCCGGCTTGCGTCGGGAAAGACTTCGCCGACGACGGCGATGCGCGCGCCGGACTCCGCCACGATCCGCGGGGCCGCCTCGAGCAGTGTCTCCACCCCCTTGTAACGCCGCACGAGGCCGAGAAAAAGCGCCAGCGGACCCTCGACGCCGAGCCGGCGCCGCGCGGCGGCCCGGTCCTCGCCGGGGTCGAGAGCGGGAAGAGGAATCGCGGCCACCGGCCGCGGCGGAAAACGACGGACAAGCTCTTCGCGGTTCTCCGCCGAGTGGACGACAAAGGCGTCCGCCGCCGAAAAGACCCCGAGCGTCAGGAAACGCTTCAAGATTCCGCTCTCGTGGTCTTTCAGGTTGTGGCAGAGAAGCACGCGCTGCGTTCGCGGACTCGAAGGCGCCAGACGTCGGAAGAGTGTGCGGATCGGGACCGCCCAGAACGAGGTCCACCACGGGACGATCAAGCCGAGATCCCCGCGATCCGCGATCTGCTGCGCGGTCTTTCGCCAGGAGCGCGGTGAGGCGTAATCAAACATCGGGATCGCGGGAGCCGAAGCAAGGCGCGGGTCGCGGCCGAAGCGGCGCGGGTCGAGCCACCGCGGATACGGGCGCGAGAACGTGAAGTAATCGACAGAGGTCAGCCGTGACAGTTCCTCCGCGAGGCGGGAAGTCTCATGGGCGATCCCGCCGCGGTCGGGAGGCGCGGGCCCGAGAATCGCGATGCGCTCGGCCGGCCCTCTCAAGGGCGCGGCGGCAGAGAGCGAACGGCCGGACAGTCCCCGTCGGGAAAACCCGCGGCGAACTGGATTCCTCCCGAGAGATGCTGGAGAAAGAGCGGCTCCGAATAGCTTTCCCTCGTGTGCCCGAGAGCCGTGTACCAGGCCCGCCCGCCGCCGTAGAACTGGCACCAAGCGATGGGGTGATCGGGTCCCATTCCGCCGCCCGAGTAGGTCGCTTCGGTGACCGTCGCCAGCACGTGAACGCGGCCCCGCGGATTCGTCCGGAAGTCGTACCACTCGTCCGTGCGATTCCAGCGCGTCGGAAGGCTCCGCGTCGAAGGATGGACGGAATCGGAGACCACGATCGTCGCCGGCTGGACGGCCGGATGGCCCTTGAAATACGCGCCCACGAGATCCCCGTACCACGGCCAGTCGTACTCGGTGTCGGCCGCCGAGTGGATGCCCGCGAAGCCGCCCCCCGCTTCGATGTAGCGCTGGAAAGCAGCCTGCTGGGCCTCGTCCAGAACGTCCCCCGTCGTGCAAAGAAAAACCACGGCGCTGTAGGCGGCGAGCGTGGCATCGTCGAACACGGAGGAGTCTTCCGTCGCGTCCACCGCGAACCCGTGCGTCCTCCCGAGTTCTCGTATCGCCGCGACCGCATCCGGAATCGAATCGTGGCGGAAGCCCGCCGTCTTCGAGAAGACGAGCACCCTGCCGGAGGTCTCTCCGGCCAGGCGCTCACTCGGGAGCAAAAGAAGAATTGCCGCGATGGCTGTGAGGCCCCTCATATCTCTCTCGAAAGCCAGAGACCCTTCAAGTATTCCCCCTCCGGGCAATCGAGCGACACAGGGTGGTCGGCGCCGGCCCCTTGCCGCGCCGCGAGAGAAAAGGAGCGTCCGGCATCCAAGCTTGCGGAGAAGACGATCTTCTGGAAGAGGTCGGGGCTGATCTGACCCGAGCAGGAACAAGTCAGGAGCCATCCTCCGGGCTCCACGAGCTCCATCGCCAGGCGGTTGATGTCCTTGTAGCCTCGCGCCGCTCGCGGCACGTCCCCTCTCTTCCTGGCGAAGGCGGGAGGATCGCACACTACGATGCCCCAGGTCTCTCCTGCCTCGACTCGGCGGCGCAGGTCCTCGAAGACATCGGCCCGGACGAAGTCGCAATCCCCGGCCGGAAAGCCGTTGGCCCGGCGGTGCTGCCGGGAAAGATCGAGCGCCGCCTCGGAACTGTCCACGTCCACGGCGCGCGCGGCGCCGCCCGCCAGAGCCGCCACGGAGAAGGCTCCGGTGTAGGAGAAGAGATTCAGGACCGTTCGCCCGGCAGCAAGGGCCCGAAGCCGAATGCGGTTGTCGCGCTGATCCAGAAAGAATCCGGTCTTCTGACCGCCGGGGATGTCGGCGAAGAATCGCAGGCCATTCTCGGTGAAGGGAACAACTTCGATTTTCGATTTTGAATTTTGGATTCTGGATTCCGGCCTGGAGCCTGCATCACGGTCGGCACCGGTGCGGCGAACGATGATCTTCGGCGGTGAGAAGACCTCCCGGGCAGCGTCTGTCAGGTCGGACTCCCATTTTTCGGTGCCTTCGGTCAGGAGCTCGAGAACGGCCACCTCGCCATAAACGTCCATGACGACACCGGGACAGAGGTCACCCTCGGAGTTGATCGCGCGAAAGCCGGTCGTGTCGGGCGGAACAATCGCCTGGCGCAGGCGGCGAGCAGTCTGAAATCGCTCCCGGAAGAGCGACGCGTCAGGGAGCCTCCCATCGAAGGTCCACAGGCGGGCCACGATCTGGGACTCCGGAGAGTAGCTCCCGCGGGCGAGAGCCCTGCCCCGGGAGTCCACGATCTCGGCGTGCCCGTCCGATCCGTCTCCCTCGCGAGAGGCCAGTGCTCCCGAAAAGAGCCAGGGGTGGCGCCGGGCCACGGAGGCCTCGCGCCCCGGCTTGAGCCCGAGCCGGATCATTCCCTCAGGGGGCTCGGGGGACCGCAAGGTCCCCCGCTAAGATTGCTTGGACACACTTCTAGCCTCTCCTCAACGCCGTTGGCCCCTCCTCCGTACACAAGACAAACGCATCTGATCTCCTCCTTCGAGGCCCCGCAAGGGGCCTTCTTTTTAATTGTGAATGTTGAATTGTGAATTGTGAATGAAGCGCCGCCGGTCTACTCACAACTCACAATTCGCAACTCACAACTTCTTTACGGCTGGTTCGGCGACCAGTCGTAGTCGAGGAAATCGGGATCCTTGGTGTAGGTCGCGAGCCACGACGCCGTTGACGCGTCTTTGGCATATCTCAAGACGAACTTGAGCAGAGTCCCCCCGTCGCGCTCGAATTCCTTGCGGTCCCAGTAAAAGATCCTGGACAACGCCACACGTCCTTTCGAGCGGTCGATGACGTTCTTGGAGGGATCGTTGAGGAAGGCACGGCCCTGTTTTTCGAGCGCTTCGTTGAGTCCCGCAGCCGTGTAGGCCCGCGGCGCGAGCGGCGGGCAGGACTTCGAGGCGCAGACGATCGCGAAGTGGATGCGCGCGTCTTTCGTGTCGCGCAGCCTGTTCTCGATGTCATCCAGCGTCAGCATTTCTCCTCCCACGCGGTGCTTCATCCTGTTGAAGGCGCCGCCGATGTCCTTGATCTTCTTGCCGGGGTTCTCCAGCAGCGTTTCGATCGCGATCGCGTTGTAGGCATTGATGTAGAACGCCTTCTTCTCGTCGGCGGTCATCCTGGCCGGCTGGGCGTCGCCGAGGTTCGAGAGATAGGCGGCGAGCCGCTTGCGGTCCTGGCCGTCCGTTCCGGCGTAATCGAACCCCCCGTTTCTCGCGCGTTTCTCCAGCACGGCGTCGAAGGGCGCCGGGTCGGGGACTCCGGACGCGGAGGCCGGGCGTGCGAGCGCGGAAAATAGAACAAGGGCGGAGACGAGCCTCTTCACGTCGAGTCCTCGATCAGCCGCGCATCGCCTGAAGAATCCCGTAGGCGATCGCGCCGATCGCCGCCGCCATCGGAATCGTCAGGATCCAGGCGTAGACGATCCGCTCGGCCACGCCCCACCGAACGGCGGAAAACCTCTGCGTGGCGCCGACTCCGATGATGGATCCCGTGATCGTGTGCGTCGTCGAGACGGGAATGCCCCAGACCGACGCCAGGAGGACCGTCGCCGCCCCGCCTGTCTCGGCACAGAAGCCGGAGAAGGGCTTCAGTTTCGTGATCCGGGTTCCCATCGTCCGCACGATGCGCCAGCCTCCCGTCAGCGTCCCCAGGCCGATCGCGGCGTGCGCCGAGAGGATGATCCAGATCGGGACCTCCTTCAAATCGGGCAAGTACATGAAATGAAGAGGAGACGCGCTGTCGGCGAAGAGTTTCTGGTTCGCCACGAGCAGTCCCGCGATGATGCCCATGGTCTTCTGGGCGTCGTTGGTGCCGTGGGACAGAGAGAACGCGGCGGCGGAACCGAGCTGCGCCCTTCGAAACCACCGGTCCACGGCTCCGTATGGCACCTTCCGGAAGATCCACGAAACCGCCGTCATCATCGTGAAGCCGAACGCCATGCCGATGAGCGGCGAAAGCACGATGAAGGAAAGCGTCTTGATCCATGCCATTCCCGGCACGATGGCGCGCACGCCTACGTGCGCCACGGCGGCCCCCGCGTAACCGCCGATCAGGGCGTGCGAGGAGGAGGACGGGATCCCGAAATACCACGTCAGGACGTTCCAGGCGATCGCCCCGATGAGTCCGCCG
>WNGE01011834.1_pt1 | contig 10441 bp, 13 predicted proteins | sample 5400651 | NCBI WGS metagenome assembly WNGE01 (sample SAMN13153370, study PRJNA577476) | soil metagenome | isolation source: 60 cm soil or saprolite under grassland replicate 2 | place: USA:California | collected 2016-06-15
GACCCGACGAATGACGGTGCGGCGCGCACACCACCGCTTGCACGAACGCGTCTTACGACTGCAGGCGCCGCACCCGGCAGCATCATCGCCGCCATCATCGACACCCACACGCCGAGGAAGAATCCGAACGAACCGAGCCGGGTCGCAACGCCCATATCCATCCCGTTCATCTGCCGGAGGGTGACGGCCCAACCGGCGGCGGCGAGCCCGAGCGTCGCGGTGAGCGCGATGCGCGTTGCCGGGCTCTGCTTCACCGCGTCTCGTCCAGCCATTCCGCGAAGGTGGGACCGGCGAACGTCGCGTGCGGATCGGGCAGCAGCCCTCCCGACTCGAAGACCTCGGTATCGGGATCGGCGAGATTGCTTACCTCCTCGATCGCCACTGCGTCGTCCCGTCGAGCGACGAGCAGTCGTGCCATCTCGGCGAGTCGCTCCTCGCGTGGGCCGGCGATCTGCGGAATGAGCGTCGGTGACGTCTCCGAGGCGCGTCGTCGGCAAGCTGCACGAGCGCCTCGGCCACAGTTCGCGCGGCGACGAGTTGTGTGCGCATGCTCGGCACGTAGCTGACGTCGCCCTGCCGGCCCCAGTCGATGAGCTGTTCGACGAACTCGTGGAACTGCGCCGCGCGCAGGATGCTCGCCGGGAGCGGGCCGGCCAGGGCCGCTTCCTCGTGCGCGACCTTCGCTGCGCCGTAGCCGCCGCTGAAGCGGTCGCAGCCGATGATCGACACCGTGACGATGCGTTGCACGCCCGCGCGCGCACCGGTCTCCTGCAGGTTGCGCGCCGCCGTCGTGAAGAACTCTGTCGCCGGACCCTGCTCGGGCGAGGGGCCGGTGGCAGTGTCGATGACGCATTCCACACCGGCCAGCGCCGCCTCCAAGCCCTCGCCGGTAATGACGTCGACCCCGCTCGACCGCGAGATCGGCACGACGTCATGCCCGGCAGCCCGGAGGACGTCGACGACGTGACGGCCAACCCTCCCGGTCGCGCCCGCGACCGCAAACCCTCTGACTTCGTTCACTCGCGACTCCGCTCCTCGCGTTTCGTTGGCAGCTGCCAGACGGAGACGTGCTTGGTGTTCTCGCTTGTGAACGGTTCGCGCTCCCAGCTCCCGAAACGGTCGCGCAGCGTCATCCCGGCGAGCCGCGCCATCAGGTCGAGCTCCGACGGCCACACGTAGCGGAACGGGATCGAGCGCTTCTCGAACCTTCCGTCCACCGCGCGAAAGTGGTGCGATACAAGACCCTGGCTTGCAACGTCGAACTCGTCGACGCCGAGGTACGTCTCGCTAACCTCGAATGCGCGAAACGTCTCGCCGACAGGCAGTGGGTCGTCAGGTTATTGATGGTGTTGAAGACGAGGTACGCGAGCGTGAACCTCCCGTCAACCCGCGTTGTCGCGAAGTCGCCGATCGCGACATCGATGTTCTCGGCACCCGGCTTCGACCGCAGCCGCGCCACGATCGCCGCCGACAGGTCGATGCCGTGCACGCGGACGCCCCTTCGTGTGAGCGGCAATGCGATCCGGCCGGTACCGATACCGAGCTCGAGCGCGGCACCATCGCCCGCCAGATGAGCGAGCAAGTCGACAGCCGGATCGACGACTCCAGGTTCGAACATGTCCGCCACCGACTCGTCATACCGCTCGGCCACACCCTCGCCGAAATAATCCTGTCTCCGCGATCGACCGCTTGATGCGGGCTTCCTCTGCGGCGCGGTATTCGGCGATCCAGGTCCGGTCGGCTTCGGCGAGCGCGCGCCGGAGATCAGCGGCGCCAAGATCCCGACAGTAAGCCGGCGCTCCCGTCTGGTGCCGCCACGAATCGTCCAGCTCACCAGCATCGACGGGATCGAAGCCGAGATCGTCGACAAGGCGTAGCACTGTTGCTTTGGCGTCCGCCGAATCGCCGGGCCACTGGAGAGCGATCCGCCCCGGTGTTCCGTTCGAGGCTCCTTTCTCGAGCAGGCTCGTGGCGAAAATGCTGTTGAAGGCTTTGATCACGGGACGCCCGAGCTGCTGCGCGACCCACTCGCTCTCGAGCATGCCGCGGTCGATCGCGTCGATGCCGCCATCGCGGAGCTCCGGGTGGTAATTGGCGGTGTCGACAACAGCGACGCTGTCTGGAACGTCCGCAAACAGTCCGCTTGGAAGATCGGAGATGGCTTTCGTCGGGATGGCGACGATGACGATGTCTGCTGCTGTGGCAGCGTCGACAACCGATACCGGCGACGCGCCCATTCCGATCGCCAACGCCGTCAAGCTCTCCGGTCCCCTCGAGTTCGCAATCGAGACCTGGTGGCCGAGCTTGGCGAGGAGTTGCGCAAGTGTGCGTCCCACGGCTCCGGCCCCGATGACTCCGATGTTCATCGGCTCTCGACGGGATCCGGTGCAACGATGGCGACACTGGCGACGAAGAGGAAGTTCACGAATTCACTCCTTCCGGAAGGCGTCGACGTGTTCGGTTACCCATTGCTCGAACTGTTCGGCTGTAGGAACGTCCATGCCATTCCGGAATCGCGGACGGCCTGGCGTCTGTCCACCCCGAGGACGATCCGCTCGACTCCGGGCCGCACGGGCTTCGGCGAGAGTGGTCTCGAGCTCCTCGTAGCCGCTGAGCAAGAAGATCGCGCTGACATCGGCGAGGGCCGGTCGGAGCGTGTCAGGCTGGTTGAGGTCGCCAGGCACGGCCTCGACACCCGAAGGCAATACGGCGCGCGAATCTCGTACGAGCGCGCGCGTCCTTTGGTCGGCGGCTGCGCATGCGCGAACGACGGCTCCGCCGGCATTGCCCGTTGCACCGGTGACCAAGATCATCAGTCGTTCTGCGTCCCAGACGATCTCGAAGGACCCATCCCTACAGGCGCCGGCCGACTGAGCGGCGAACGGATCCAGAAGGCGACGATCTCAGCACTCTTGACGGTCCACCTCGAGCGTGCGTTCGAGACTGTCGAAGAGCTTGCCCCACCCATCCTCGTGCGACCGGACGGCCTCCTTGTCCCACAGGCCACTGTGAGTGAAGCGGACAGTGGTGATTCCGTTGCTTTCCTCGAAGTCGATTTCGACGAGCGTCCGCCTCGTGTCGCGGTCCCAAGTCCAGGTGAAGGCCAGTCGGGTCGGGGGCTCGACCTCCGTGTAGGTTCCGCCCCCGCCGTACTCGACGTCCGTTTCGGGATCGTGCATGACCACTCGCACGGTGCCGCCGACGCGCAGGTCGACCTCGGCTTCGCTCGTCTCCCAGCCGTGTTCGGTGTGCCACCAGCGGCGGAGCACCTCCTCGCTCGTCCACGCCTCGAAGACCGCCTCGGCGGGCGCTTTGAAGACGCGCTCCATGCGCAGCGTCCTGTTGTCAGTCACTCCCCGTGCTCCGAGACGTAGCGCTCGATCCGCTCGGCGTGCGCGGCGGCGTCCGCGGCCGATGGGGCCGCGTCATACTCGTCGTGGCGATTCCACCACTGATAGGGCGGGGTCTGTGGGTAACCCTCCGGCGAGTCCTCCCACTCCTCCTGCCGTCCGAGCGCGGTGATGTCGAGGTAGCTCCAGGTGCCGCCCATGACCTCGTCACCGCGGTCGTTGACGAAGTACGTGCGGAAGACCCGGTCGTCGTCGCGGAAGAAGGCGTTGGTGCCGTGCCACTCGTCAACGCCGAAATCGGCGTCGAAGTCGTCCGTCAGCGTGTACCACGGGATGATCTCCCAGCCCATCCGCGCCGTCCAGCGCTCGATCTCCGCCTGCGGGGCGCGCGAGACGAACGCGAGCGTGGTGTCGCGAGCGTTCAGGTGAGCGGGATGGGCGACCTGATCGGCGACCATGGAGCAGCCGGGGCAGCCACCCTCAGGCCAGCCGGCGACGCCGGGCTCGAAGAAGAAGCGGTAGATGATCAGCTGACGGCGTTCTTCGAACAGGTCGAGCAGGCTCGCCCGCCCGTCCGGCCCCTCGAATCGGTACTCCTTCTCAACCGGCATCCTCGGCATCCGGCGGCGTTCGGCGGCAAGCGCGTCGCGGGCGCGAGTCAGCTCCTTCTCCTTGACCAGCAGTTTCTCGCGCGCGGCGTACCACTCCGGCGGCGAGACGATCGGCGGCATCTTCATTGCAGCTCCTTCTCCTTCAGGTAGTCGTCCACGACATCGAACAGGCGTCCCCAGAGGGCGCGCTGGCGATCCATCCAGTCGGCAGCTTCGCCGAGTGTGTAGGTGTCGAGCGAAAGCCGGTGCGTTCGGCCCACGACGGCGCGCGTCACGACGCCGGTTTCCTCCAGCACCTTCAGGTGCTTGGAGATCGCGGGCTTGGACACGCCGAAGCCCGCCGTGGCATCGCCCACGGTCGCCGGACCCGCGGCGAGACGCTCGACGATGCCACGGCGGATCGGATGAGAGAGCGCTCGGAAAGGATCGTTAACCATAGAGTTAACGATAGCACGATGCCCGGTGGTGAGCAGCCACCACCCGTGCAGCATGAGAACGCGACGCTCCATCGACTTCGGCTCAGACTCGCCGCAGAAACGAGCGGCTCTCGACGAGGATGCAACCCGACTCGTTGCCCTCCGCGACGTTTTGCTGCGTCGTCCGTGTCCGCAGCGAGCCGCTGGCGGTAAGCCTCGTAGGCGGCCAGCGACGGGAACTCAATGAGCGCGAGGGCAAGTTATTCGCCCCTCCTTCGGCAGGTAGTAGTCCACCAGGTCGCCCCCGCAGCGTTCAATGATCGGCGGCCAACTCGTGGCGTACTCCTCGAACCACGCGAGCTTGCGCGGGTGGAGCGTGTACTCGATGCAACACGTGATGACCCGATCCCTCCTCGAACGCTCACGGCGCAGAACATGGCACACGAATCCTTCGACCGAGATCGAAGCGTCATCGAGCTACGATCGCCGGCGTGACTGAGCACCCGGAGCCAGAGCACCCGGAGCCAACCGGGGACACTGACCTAACGGTCGTGGGCGCGATGCTGGCCGAGCCGGCCCGAGCGAAAGTCCTACTTGCGCTCGCCGACGGCCGCTCGCTGGCGGCAAGCGTGCTGGCCGCTGAGGCGGGTGTTGCAGCATCGACCGTGAGCCATCATCTCGCCAGGCTCGTCGACGCCGGCCTGATCGCCGCCGCGGCCCACGGACGGCACCGATACTTCACGCTCGCCGGCCCTCAGGTCGCCGAGCTCATCGAGGCTGTGGCGCGCATCGCGCCGCCCCCACAGCAGGTCACCTCGCTCCGACAAGGAACCCGTGCGCATGCAGTCCGCTACGCGCGCCGCTGCTACGACCACCTCGCGGGCAGGCTTGGCGTCGCACTCGCAGAGGCAATGCAGGAAGACGGCGTACTCGTCGTTCGCGACGAAATCTTCTACACCGTCACCGAGCAAGGTGCGGGCACATTCGCCGAACTTGGGATTGAGGCACGCTGCGGCGACGTCACACGCCGCTGCCTCGACTGGACGGAACAACGCAATCACATCGCCGGGACGCTTGGACGAGCATTGATGACCCGCCTGCTCGACCTCGGATGGCTCAGCCGCGATTCGAGCACGCGGGCTGTGCGCCTCACCGACGCCGGACGGGCGAACCTTCCTCGAAGGCTCGGTGTCCGCCTGCCCTAACCGTGCCGGCGCCGATTTGCCATCGGTTCGGACTCATGCGACGAACAACCAGTGGGAGGAAACGGTAGATGGAGCGAAGGTCAATCAACCCCGTCTCTTGGTCCGTCAAGTTGGGATTCGACCAGGCCCAGCTGATCGAAAGGCACGAGCGGCTGCTCGTTTGCAGCGGACAGGACGCGGTGGACGCCGACGGTAACTCGCAACATCCGGGCGACATGGCCGCGCAACTCGAGATGTCCCTCGACAATCTGGAGGCCGTCCTGGCCGCTGCCGACATGACCCTCGCCAACGTCGTGCGGCTCAACGTGTACACGACCGACTTCGACGAGTTCGTCAAGCACTGGGCAACGATTGCGGGCCGCTTCGGGAACTTCAATGGTCGCTTTGCGACCACCCTGCTCGGCGTCACACGCCTATTCACACCCCAGCTCCTGGTATTGCTGGAAGCAACCGCGGTTGACTGACCGGCAGACGCCCCTTCAGCAGACGTGCGAAAAGGCGGCCAGCGCTACAGAACCACGGTCAACGCCGGCCGGTCGAGCGACTGGGCGACGCGGAGCCGGTGTTGGCGGTGATCGAGTCGATGAGCGGCATCGGTTTCGTCCACGACCAGCTTGAGCTGCACGGCTGGAAGGTGCGGATCGCCGATGCGGCCAAGGCGCGGGGGCTGGCGCCGCTTGCCTGCTAAACAGACAAGATCGACTGCTTCGTGCTGACCGAGCTCGCCCGCCGCGACCTGGTCCCGGAGATCTGGCTGCCCGACCCGTCTGTGCGTGCCGAGCGGGAGCGGGCCCGCTTCCGGCTGCACCTGGTCAAGCACCGCAGCTCGTTGAAGAACCGCGTCCATGCCCAAGTGGCGGGAGAGATCGAAGGGGGAGATGCCGGCACGCAATCTGTTGGCCTCCGGCCGCGGCGTAATGCGTGCGTCATCACGCGCGGGCGCCGTCCAGGAAGACCGACGCTGCCGCGGCGCTTGCCTCCTCGACTCCGAGTCGGCCCTGCTGGATCAGCTTCAGTGACGCGACGATTGCACCGCCGAAGAGCTCGAGCAGCACGTCGGCGGAGAGGTCCTGCCGCAAGAGCCCGCTCTCGAGCCCGCGCGCGAACACCGCTCGCATCGGCGCGGCGATGAGGCGCTCGATCTCGTTTGGGTCGGCCTCGACTTGTTCGCGAATGAGCACGGCGTAGCGGTCGCCGACCGCGGCCAGAGCGCGCACGATTCGTTCGATCGCCTCGTCCACCGGGGCGCGGTCGAGGCCGGCGTCAGCCAGGCGGGCGGCGGCGTCCGCCAGCGCGTGCGCGGCGAGCGCTTCGAGGAGCGCCTCGCGATCGGGGTAGTAGCGGTAGAGGGTGGCGCGGCTGACGCCGGCCGCGGCTGCGAACTCGGCCATGTTGGCTCCGCGGCCGTGCTCGGCCAGCGCCTGGGTGGCGGCGTCGAGGATGGCGGCGGCGGTGCGGGCATTGCGGGCGTCTTTGGACATCGTGTCTCAGAACAAGATAGCGCTGTCTTGACAACGATGCAAGATATTGATACAAAGCTGTCTCACCAAGACACGCCAACGTCTCTCGGAAAGGACAACGCATGAGAGCTCTCGCCGCATGGTGCTTCAGGCACCGCCGCATCGTCGTCGTCGCCTGGATCGCCGCCCTCGTCGGGCTGAGCGCCATCAGCCAGAGCGTCGGCAGCACTTATAAGGACAGCTTCAGCCTCCCCGGCACGCAGAGCTTCGAGGCGCTGACCCTCCTCCAGCACGCGGCACCCGTGGCGTCGGGCGACCGCGAGCAGATCGTCGTCGCGGTCAAGCACGGCAAAGTGACCGACCCGGCTGTGCGCGCTCAAGTCGACGCGATGCTCGCGCAGGTCGCAGCGCTCGGAGACGTCGCCTCCGTCGCATCGCCATACAGCTCCGCCGCGCAGATCTCGAGCTCGGGTCGCATCGCGTTCGCGAACGTGACGCTCACTAAGCAAGCGGCCAAGGTCACGGCCGGCGAGGCGAAGACGTTCGTCGACACCGCGAGGGCGGGTGCAGGGAACGGCCTCCAGGTCGAGGTCGAGGGCCAGGTCGCGAAGGCCGCAGCCCGCACGAACGTGAGCACGACCGGTCTCGGCGCCGCTGCGGCGCTCGTCGTCCTGCTCCTCGTGTTCGGCTCGCTGCTCGCGGCGACGCTGCCGCTGCTGACCGCGGGGATCGCGCTCGGAAGCTCCGTCGCAGTCATCGCGCTGCTCTCCCACGTCATCCACATCGCGTCCTTCAGCTCCGAGCTTTCGCTGCTGATCGGTCTCGGTGTCGGTGTCGACTACGCGCTCTTCATCGTCACGCGCTTCCGGCAGGGCCTCCAGCGCGGCGCTTCCGTCGAGCAGGCGATCGTCGACGCGCTCGACACGTCCGGGCGCGCGGTGATGTTCGCAGGGATCATCGTCTGCATCGCGCTCCTCGGCATGTTCGCGCTCGGCGTGAGCTTCATCTACGGCGTCGCGATCGCGGCAAGCATCGCGGTGCTCTTCACCGTCGCCGCGGCCTTGACGCTGCTGCCCGCGCTGCTCGGGCTCTTCGGCGTCCGCGTGCTCGGCCGCAAAGTGCGCCGTAGGCTCGCGGCCGGCGAGCTGACGGAGGGCGACGAATCGCCGAGCTGGGCACGCTGGGCAGGCGCCCTGCGTGCGCGGCCCGCGCTGATCGCTGCGGCCGCAGCGGTACTGATGATCGCGATCGCTGCCCCGTTCTTCTCGATGCGGCTCGGCTCCGCCGACGCCGGCTCCGACCCGGCCAGTAGCACCACCCGCAAGGCCTACGACCTGCTCGCGACCGGCTTCGGCCCCGGCTACAACGGCCCACTCCAGCTCGTCGCACACGTCGACGGTCCCGCACAAGAGGCGGCCTTCACAAGGATCACCGCGGCTGTCGCGAAGACACCTGGCGTCGTGCGCGTGACCACGCCGACGTTGATCTCAGGCGTCGCCACCGCCGACGTCTATCCCAGCGGGTCACCGCAGGACGCGTCCACGACCACCCTGCTGCACCGCCTGCGCAACACGGTCGTGCCGGCATCGAACAGCGACGGCGTGCACGTCCTGATCGGCGGACAGAGCGCCATCTTCGACGACTTCGCCGGCGTGCTGAGCGGCAAGCTGCCGCTCTTCATCGGCGCCGTCGTGCTCCTCTCGTTCCTGCTGCTGATGGCCGTATTCCGCAGCCTGCTGATCCCCGCCGTCGCGGCGGTCATGAACCTGCTCACCGCAGGCGGCGCGTTCGGACTGATCACCGCCGTCTTCCAGTGGGGCTGGGCGGCGAGCCTACTCGGGGTCGACAAGACGGGACCGATCGAAGCGTTCGTCCCCGTGTTGATGTTCGCGATCGTCTTCGGCCTCTCGATGGACTACCAGGTGTTCCTCGTCAGCCGCATTTACGAGGAATGGCACCGCAGAGGCGACAACCGTGAAGCAGTCACGCACGGGCTCGCAGCCACGGGCAGGACGATCACCGCGGCCGCCGCGATCATGGTGCTCGTGTTCGCGTCGTTCATCCTCGGCGGAGAGCGCGTCATCGAGCTCTTCGGGCTCGGCCTCGCAGGCGCCGTCTTCCTCGACGCCCTCGTCGTCCGATCGGTGCTCGTCCCAGGCCTGATGCTGCTCGCCGGCAAAGCCAACTGGTGGCTGCCCCGGAGCCTCGATCGCCTCCTCCCTCACCTCAACGTCGAGGGCAGCGTCAACCACGACGACCGGGGGCTGAAGCCCGACCCGCATTCGCACCTCGCCCCCGCGCTGCAACCCCTCCTCGAAGAGACAGCGGCCTGACACTCAGCCGCCTTGAGTCGCCACCGTCGCGAGCCCCTCGCGGTGGTGGCGACTTCCGCTGCCGCGGGCCCGCCGCATGGAGCATTTGTGGAGCCAAGCGGACGCAACGGGTGGCAACTGGTCGCAAACGCGACCGCCGCGAAAGCGGCTCAAACTGGCGGATCGGCAACCGCTCGCAACCCATGGCAACCTCCCGAGCTTTGATGGTAAGGAGGGGTCGACGGTTCGAGTCCGTCAGAGGCTTTACTTCAGACCTGCAAAACAGGATCTTCTGTTGCCTCAGCTGACGCTACCCGATGCTCCCGGTGAATTTGGGGACAGGTTTTGGGGACAGATTGGATGGTAGTTGGGGTCGCAGCCGAAGCTGGGGATGACCCGGCCGAGCTAATCCGAACGCGTCGTCCCGCTCTGGACGGCTAGATGCCAAGCGCTTGCAGGAGAGGTGTCGCGCGTGCGTCAGGCGCGACGACGACCCAGCGCGCCGTGGCGCGGGTGACAGCAACGTAGAACAGCCTCCTGCCCTCGTCGGTGTCCTAGTAATGGCGCTCGAACGGGTTCGCGAGAATCACCGTGTCGAACTCCTTCCCCTGGTCAAGATTCCTGGCTCCGTGTACTCGGCGCCGTCGATGATTCGCAGATACTCGCAACCGCGCACCTTCAGCGCGGGCTGGGCCAGTCCCGCGACGGCCTCGGACTACGAAATCCAGGGCTTTCCACGAACCCGTCCTGTCTCGTTCGTACTATTCGCGTCGTTCCAAATGCTGAGTTCGTGGGTCGGAGCGACCCAGGTGCCGCGGACGAACCGAGTTGACCGTCCAGGAGGTTGTGGCGTGCGTAAATTCGGTTCTGCCTGCAACGGGGCCACTGCGCGTGAGGGATCATTTCGACCTCCGGGTCTGACGATCGACGGGGAATTGGCGACAAGCCGCTGCCGCGCGTACGCAGCGGAACGTCGAGCTCGGCGCGTGCTGCGACACGCGATCCTTAGTTTCTTTCCCTATCTAAAGTCGCGAGTGCGGAGGGCGATCGCCGATCGCGACCAGATCCCAAGGACGTGTGCTGCCCG
>WNGE01025345.1_pt1 | contig 10441 bp, 12 predicted proteins | sample 5400651 | NCBI WGS metagenome assembly WNGE01 (sample SAMN13153370, study PRJNA577476) | soil metagenome | isolation source: 60 cm soil or saprolite under grassland replicate 2 | place: USA:California | collected 2016-06-15
TGGCCCGGCCGGAACGCAAGCGCGAGCAGGAGCCGCGCATCCGCGCCGCGGCGCAGCAGGCCGCCGAGCAGCTCGATCGAGGCGCCATCGCTCCAGTGCAGGTCGTCGAGCACCACCACGAGCGGCCGGTCGGCTGCGAGAAGCTCCAGCAGTCGGCGAACTGCACGGTGGGCGCGGTAGCGCTCGTCGGCGACCGCACCGGCGACACCGCCGGCGGTACCGCGGAGCGATGGGATGACCTCGGCCAGCTCGCCGACCGCCTCGGCGTCCCAGGCCTCGTGCAGGCTGAGCTCCTGCGAGGCGACGTACGCGTCGAGCGCATCGGCCCATACGCTGAACGGCACGTCGCGCTCGAACTCCGTCGCCGAACCCGAGAGGACGACGCAGCCGCGGTCCTCCGCGCCACGCCGCAGCTCGGCGAGCAAGCGCGTCTTGCCGATGCCGGGCTCGCCCTCCACGGCCACGCACGACGATCGTCCCGAAGCCAGCGTGTCGAGCGCCGCCTCGAGCTGCGCGAGCTCTGCCTCGCGCCCGACCGTCGGCCGGGCGCTGGAATCGATGTTCACTGCCGTCCCAGCCTACCCCGCTTCAGGGTGCCGGTTCAGGGGCCGCCCCCGATGTTTCGCGACCGCCGCTCGAGCAGGCTGAACCCATGCCGTTCTTCCTCCTCCACCATCGCCACGAGCCGGCCGAGTGTGCGGCCGCCTTCGCGGCATGGTCCGGTTTCGACAGCCCGCTGCGCCACGCCCAGGCCGCATCGACCTGCCTGAGCGGCGGACATGCGATCTGGTGGCGCGTTCAGGCCGATGACCGCGCCGCCGCGCTCGCGCTCCTGCCGCGCTACGTCGCCCGCAGGACGGTTCCGATCGAGGTCCGGGACGTCGAGATTCCCTGAATCGCGCGTCTTGATGGCCGGGCTGGGTCGGCGTAGGTCGCCTGAGTGCCCCGCGCCGGCCTGGGTCTGGGGTTCGCGTTCGCCGTTATCGCCGCGGGCGCTTCGGCCGCTCCTGCATCCGTTGCCGCGTCGGCGGGCTGTGCGCTCGGGACGTCGCTGCCGCCGCCGCCGCGAAACAGGCCGCACTATGACCTTCACCGCGACACGTCCGCGTCACCGTTGGACTCGAACGCGGATCCGTCTACTGGCTCGGGATTTCCTCGCCTCGGCCATGCGCCCTCTCCGTTTCTATGCGAGGCGCTTCGGCGACTCCTTTACCGGCTCGTCCTTGTCTCGGAGGAGTCGGCGGCGACGGAGAAGCACAAACGCCGTGAGCAGCAGCCAGGCGCCGCCGACGGCCGCGATGATGATCCGGGCGTAGTTGTTGCTGCGTCCAGCGGGGGCTGTTGCGGGAGGCAGCGTGAGCTTGATCCCGCTCGCGCGGGCCAGGTGTCGAACTCCGGTGGTGCCCGCGGTGGCCACGTCGGCTCCGCTCGCGGCGGGGCTTGGGAGGCTGTCGAGCAGCTTGCGCTCGTTCGCGACCGGCTTGCCGTGGTGGTAGATGCCGTAGCCGTTCGGCATCACGATCAGGAGCCGGCCTTTGTAGACGTAGAGGAGTTCCTGGCCGAGAAACTGCGCGTAGCGTTGCGGCCGGCGCCAGAGCGGGGTCACGGCGCCGAGGTCGTAGGGGGTTGCGATCAGGGCAACCTTGATGCGGTAGCCGCTCGCCTTCGCGGCGTGGACGAGGTTCGTCAACTGGCTCGTCTGCGCGGGCGGCAGCTTGACGTCCCAGGGGACGAACACGTCCTGGGTGAGCAGGAAGTCGCTCGCCGGGTCGCCGTCCGCGTGTGCGGCCGTCGGCGCAAGGCCGACGAGGCAAAGTGCCGCGAGCGCGACCAGGAACGGACGGCTAGATGACATCGCCGGCGAGCAGGACGACGACGATGACTGCGGCGGCGCCGGCGCCGAGCGCGAGGAGCGCGGCGAGCAGTCGCAGCTGGACGTTGATTTGCGTGCTGTCGTGGTTGCGGGTCATCCGCTCGCGTGGTCGAGGAGGAGAACCGTGAAGGACGCCCGGCCGGGCGGCTGGATCTCGAACGAAAGGCCCCAGTGTCCGACCATCACGAACGCGGGCGCCGAGTGCTCGTACAGTCCGAGTCTCTTCTCGGCGAGGTGATATGCCTGCGCGCCCATCTCCATGTCGAGCATCGTGACGGTGGCGGTGACCTCGGCGCGGCGGACGGCCTGTCCGTCGCGGCTGATGGCGACGCTGAAGCTGTTGGGGACCGCGGCGCGGTTCGGGCTGACGTGGAACTCGAGGCGGTACCCGTTCCGGTTGACGACCTCCGTGACCGGCCCCGGCCCGACGTTGGCAGACGCGCTGCCGACCTGGGCGAGCGCCTTTGCCGGCGGCGCGAGGCTGGAAAGCACGGCAGCGGCAAAGATGGCGGCGACGACGAGCACGACCTCGCCGCTCAGGAGTCTGCGGAGCAGCACTGCCGTGGGCGCGCCGAGCTGCGGGTGGTCGCGCGTCGCCGCGAGGCGCGGCTTGGTTCGTACCAGGTTGACGGCGGCGAGCATCATCGCCGCGAGCAGGAGCCCGACCTTGACTAACAGCGCCTGCCCATAGGACGTCTGCCAGAGGGAGGCGAGTGTCGGCAGATGCAGGATCGAGGCGCCGACGCCGGAGCCGATCAAGGCGACCACCGAGACGAAGGCGACATTCGAGAACCGCGGGACGCAGACGACCAGACCGGCGACCCGGCGCGCCGCCGGCAGGCTCCGCCAGAGCACGAGCAGGCCCACCAGGCCGCCGACCCACACCGCGCCCGCGCTCAGGTGGAGCCAGTCGAAGAAAACGGCGGCGCCCCGCGGCGAGGTCTGTGCTGCATGACCGGCCAGACCCGGAACGACGAGCACCGCAGCGGCGGCCGCCAGCGCCCCGGAAAGGGAGAGGAGCTCGACGATCGACCGTTGTCGGCGTTCCGGCCGGTCGAGCCAGATCGAGACGACCGCCGCCGCGGCGAAGAGCGCAAGGCAGAGCTCGAGATCGAGGTAGCCGCGACCGAACGCCGAGGCACGGATGAGCGGTACGAGCGCGCCGATGTCGAGCACCGAGCGCAAGGCGAACTCCGAGGTCGCGAGGAGGATGTAGATCGGCGTCGCGATCAGCGCGATCGCCACCGTGACGGCGAAGCCGATCGAGACGGCGCGCAGCCCGGTGTCTCGTACGCGGCGGACGAGCGGACGCGCGATCAGCATTCGCAGGACGTAGAGGCCGATTGCCGCCATCGCCGAGAGGAAGACGATCCAGCGTGCGATCAGCAGGCGCGGTGTCGCCGCTGTCTCCGAGATGGAGGGGACGACGAACTGGGGTGCCGGACCCGGGTTGGGACCGACGGCGAACGTGTAGGCGCCGCGGACCGGGTGGCCGTCGACGGAGATGACCCGCCAGTAGACGAGGTACCAGCCTCGTGTGAGCCGCTTGAGCGGGACGACAAGTGTGTCTGGGTTTGCCGCCGAGCGCCTCGCCGCGGCCGCCGTTCGCTGCGTTCCGTTTGCGTCGGTGACGGAGACGATCGCGAAACGCGGCTCGACCGCTTCGCTGTATGTGAGCGAGACCTGCGCGGGCGGACGGTTCACGATGCCGCTCGGCGACGGCACCGTGCGCAGCAACGCCGCGTGCCCCCAGGCCGACCCTGGCAGCACCAAAGCTGCTGTGAGCAGGAGGAGCGTCGTGACCGTCCGCACGCGCCGGCTCATGCGAGCGTCCGACCGCCCGAGCGCGAGATGAGCGCGGCGATCCCAACGAGCAGGCCGAGCGCGCCGACAACCAGCGCAACGATCGACAGCGTCGAGCTGCCGCCGCCGCCGAGCGAGCTTTTCGCCACCAGGGTCGGGGCGGGCGTGTCGGAGCTCTCCGGCCCCGACCAGTCGACCACGGAGCCGTCGGAGTAGGTCTGGCGGACGCCGAAGGTGTAGGTCTTCGCCGCGTCGGTGCTCCCGAGGAACTGGAAGGCCGCGTCCTCACCCGTCGGGACTTGACCGCCCGTCCAGGTGACCTTCTGAACGACCGCCTCCTCGCCGGATCCCTGCTGCTGTACGACTCGCTTCCAGCCGGGGGTGGGGAAGAAGGAGTCGATCGAGAAGCCCTCGGGCGGGGTCAGCTCGATCTTCGTGGTCGTCAGGTCCTCCTTCTCGGTCGGCACGGCGAGGGTGAAGACCTGCCCTTCTTTTGCGAGCGCCACCGGCGGGCTGACATGCGCGTGGGCCGACGCAGCCGCGACGACCGTGAGCGCCGCGCCGGCTGCGACCAGGACGCAGACAAGGCGCCTGCACGTAGTCATCCCATTCATTCGGCGTGTCTCCTTTTGATCAGATGTCGGGTGCGGCCATTCGCCGCCTAAGCTCCGGCCGCCTCGAAGGGAGGGCCTCGGGCCGGCAGGGCCGCGCCCAACCACCCGACCCTCGGCGTTCGATCGACCGGCCGAAGCCGCCGACGGGCGGAACGAAGTGCTCGCGGCCGCCGCAGCAACCGAGCGAAGGCTCGACGCGCCCATGCGACCAGTTGCTCGATCGCTTCGATGACCGCGCCTGCAACGAGCGAGAGTGCAGCGAGAATCGGAAGCGCGTCACGGTGCACCGGTCCAGTGAGGCAGTGGAGGCCGTGCCAGCCGAGCCCAGCGCGCCAGTGCACGTAGGACTCGAGAAGCGCGAAGACGGCTGCGGTCGCGACGAACAGGCATGCCGAGCTGCCGGCGATGCGCATTGGCCGAACGCTCGGCGGCGACAGCACGAGCGAGTGCTCGAGCGCGAGGCGCTCACGCACGGCGAGCGCCGCAAAGCCGACAACTGCGAGGGCGGCGACCGAGGCGCAGCCGAGGACGACGACGGCCACGACCAGGAGTCGCGGCCCGCCGGCCGACCGCTCGAGCTCGAGCGAGAGCGCCGATTGCGCGGTCAGTGCGTACGCGACCGTGCGTGTGGCGAGGACGACCAGCGCCGCGGCGGTGCACCAGGCGGACGATCTCGCGATTCGGCCGCTCATCCTCAGCTGACCTTCAGAGTGAAAGGGGCGGTGAGGATGTGTCCGTCCACGCGGCACTGGAGAAAGAGCCGCCACGTTCCCGGCACCGGCACGAGGACCCCTACGCGGAGCCGGCCGGGTGTCGAGGAGGTGCCGGCGACGGCGGCGCCGCCGAGGAAGCTCGCACAGCCGCTCGCGCCGGCGGCACAGACGTGCGTGTGGAAGTAGTCGAGCGAGCGTGCGCGGAAGAAGATCGCGTGCGCGAGCGCGCCGTACCAGGGCGTGAACCGCGCCGGCCTCCCGTTCGGGTCGGTGACCGTGATCGACAAGAAAGCGGCCTGAATTGCTTTGAGCCGCGGGCGGCCGTGGAGTGTCACGCGGTAGCCGTCGATGTCGACCGACGATTGGAACGGTGGCAGCACCTTCGTCACGGTGCCGCCGGGCGTCGACGACCACGCGGTAGCGGCCCGGCGCCGGGAACGTGATCTGCTCGCTGATCCGGCCGTCCGCTGCAACCGGCGGATGGCGATGGATGATCGTCGCGAGATCGCTGCGGACGATGATCAGGTGCACGCCCGTATGCGGGCCGGAGCCGCGCCGATAGTCGGTCAGCGGCTTCCCGTCCGGTTGCCGGATCGTGAACGCGACCGTCACCGGCCCGCTCGCGGCCGCCGTGCCCGCCGGCTGGAAGCCCGCCAGCTGAAATGTCCGTGCCGCCTGGATCGTCGGGACATTCGGCGTCGACGAGCTCGAGCCCCCACACCCGCCGAGAACAAGCGCGGTGCCGAGCGCCATGGGAAACAGATTCGGGCGCACCGACGCTAAAGGCCTCCGGGGAAGAGGAAACTGACGTGCGGCGGCACGTAACCGCCGATCTCGAGGACGATCTGCGTATGCGGCGTGAGCGGGATTGCGCCCGGATCGCCGCGCCAACGGCGACCGCCGACAAACGCGAGCACCGGCTGCGAGCTCCAGAAGCCGGCGAGGCGGTGAAGGTCTAGCGGCTGGTTCCAGATGCGGAACACGTCGGCGAGCGTCAGCCGCGCGCCGCGACGGATCTCGATCACGCCGGTCGGCGTCAGCGTTCGTGCCGGGTACGTGCAGCCGCCGGGAACGATCGATCCGAAGCGGCGCACGCTCGGCGCTGCGACGCCGATCCCGGCGGGCACGATCACGACCCGGCGCTTCGCAAAAATCTCGAGATGCACGCCGTAGCGTGCGCCGGCGGCGCCGCACGAGAGCTTCCGCCCGAGAGGTCGTCCTGCTCGCACGGCACGCGTTGCGGCGCGCGGACGGTAGGAGGCGCCGACACCAATCGGCGTCGGCACGAGACTCGGCTGCGCCGGGACGGCGAGAGTGGCAAGCGCTACTGCGAGCGCGATCATCGCCTGACCTTCGTCGTCCGCCCGGCGATCGAGCGCCGGCGCGGTTCGTCGTCTACGGCGGCGAGGACGCCGATGACGCTGGCAGCAAGGCCGCCGAGAACAGCGGCCCCGGTCGCCAGTCGTGCGAGCGTTGTGGGAACCGACGAAATCACGACGCCGTGCCAGAAGATCGCGAGCGAGTTGAGGCTGAGGGTCGCGGCGATCAGCCCGATCAAGATCGCCGCCCAGCTCCGGGTCGATCGCTCCGGCATCCACAGAACCGCTGTCGCGCCAAGGGCAAGCACGGCTGCTGACCCAACGTCGACCCAGTCGCCGAGCCGCGTAATCGAGGTGCCCGTCGCAAAGCCAGTGCTGCTCGCAAGCGCCGCCGCCGCGGCGACCGCTGCTGCCGTTGCCGCGATTGCGCCACGCCTCCTCGGAGTGGCCCGTGCCGCCGCGACGAGAACGCCGACCGCCACGGCGGCTCCAAGCAGCCACGGCCATAGGCGAGGGCGGGAGACGTGCGTGAAGCTCCCGCGAATCACGGCTGGAGCGCCGTTGACCCTGATCGGAAGCGCAAACGGAGCGCTGGAGCCGACCGGAACGTTCGGAGGCGGCGCCAAGCGATGGTCATGCCAGGCCAATTCGTTCGCCCGCGTCAACCGGATCCAACCGCTTCCCCGCCCGCGCGTAGTCACGAGTTTGTCGGCCGCCGCTGTCGGCGAGCGGCCATGCACCCAGACACCGTCGGAACCGAAGCGCAAGAACGGCTCGCCGACCAGCCCCAGCACGACGAGCGTCAGCGAAGGCGCCACGGTCAACCGCAGCTCGCGATCACCGTCGAGCACCTCCGCATGCACACCTGCCAGTGGAGCAGGCATCGGCGCGACCCGCAGGCGGTAGTCGAGCGCCGTCGTCGGGGCGCGCGAGTGCGCGCCGGCCGACCCCGGGCCGGCCAGAGCAGCACACACGGCGATCGACCACAGCAGCGGCCGCGCCCACCGCGTAAGGACGCCGCCATGAACGAGTGCAAGACGCACCAAACCTCCTCCTGAGCAGACAGCCGCCCGTGTCCGGGCGGTCACGACGTCAGCTCATGGCAAGAGGAGGCGCGCGCAGCGCGAAGCGCTCCGCCAGCGGCCGCAACCGCCGCCAAACAAACGTGACGACGCTCCAGCCGATCGTCGACTGCCGATCACCAGGCGTGCGCGGAGGCGGAGATGCGAGCACACGACCGACGACCACCGTCGCCAACCGCAACCCGAGCGCGAGCAGCACCGACGTGGCCGCAAGCCCCCCAAGCAGCACAAGCCACTCGGAAGGCGTGAAGACCTGCAGCGCGGGATGACCGGCCTCGACCGATCTCTCGACCGACTCCTGCACCAGCAGGAAGACCAGTGACGACGCGCCTAGCGATCGAGCGGTCGCGGCGAACGTGTCCGGAGAATCGCTCCGTGCGATCGGCCGCAACGGGCGCCCGGAGTGCCGCGCCGCCCACGCCACGGCCACGAAGCCCAGCAGCCCCGCGAGTGACGCGAGCGATACCGCTACAACAGCGGGCTCGTACCAGCCGAAATAGCCGTGCACCACGTCGGACGGCCACAGCGTCCGGTACACGAGGACATGCGTTGCCAGCGCGCAGACCGCTACCGGCGGAAGCCGGCTGAGCGCGATCACGAGCCTGCGGAGGAGCATCCGCTCGAAAGGATCCGTCCGGCACCGGCGCACGTCAAATCAGAACCGGCATCGTCGTGGAAGGGCGCGGCAACCCGGCCGACCGGTGGCTGCAGGGCGCCGTTGTCAGCAACGCCAACGCACACGCCGGATGGCGGCCACCACTTTGAGGCTCGGCCGCTCGTCCTTTGAGCGCGCCGAGGGCTCCTATCGAGGGGGAGGCGGCAGAAGCGCCGCCTCCCTCCGATCCGGCGAGCGGTTACGAGCGAACCTGGATCTGCCCACTCTCGATCGGGACGAAGAACGCCGCGAGCAGCGCCGGATCGGTGACGAACGTGCACGGGATCCCCAGGCCGGAGAAGCCCAACGTGATCTCGTCGGGCGGGGCGCTCGGTCCCTCGCTGTTGTCCTGTACCGCGAAGAACGCGTCGCTGCCAACCGGGATGCTCGGCAAGTTCGACGAGGTCCAGACGCCGCTCATCACGGCGACGTCGCCGAGTACGTTCAGACAGTCGATCTGGATGTGGCCGCGGAAGCCAGAAGAGCGATTCTCGATTTGGGCTTCCCCACTCGCGCTGCCGTCTGCCGCCTCCGTCGCCGAGAAGGCGAAATTGCGGAACGGCAGGCCGAGATGGATCTGGCCAAAGCCGCTGGCCGATTGCAAGGCGGGGTCGGCGCTCGCCGACTGGACGCCTGCGCCCGCGGCCGCGAGCAGTAGGACGAAGAGCGCGATTCCGGCGATCGTCTTCTTCATTGCGATTCCTCCTCTCAGGGCATGGCGTCGAGGAACGCCTGCGCGATCGCGGCGTAGCCGGCTGTGTTCGCGTGGACGTCGGGACCGAGTGGCGGCGGTATGCACTCCCAGGTCCACCGGCAGGCATAGACGACGTCAACGGGCGTGTCCGGGGTGCCGTTGCCGTCAGTGTCGACGAGCGTCGTGTTCGCGACCTGGAACCTGGCTTCGACGTCCGCGGCGGGATCGCCGGCAGCCGTGTAGATGGGCTGCAGGACGTAGGTGTTGAAGGCCGCGACCGAGTTTGCCTCCGCCTGGACTTGGCCGACATCGTGGGTTGCGAACCACACATCGGCGACGAACGGGTCGTAGTAGTTCATCCCGAGGATCGGGATTCCGGGCCCCGCCGCGGCCCGAAGCTGGTCGAGGATGATCGGCAGGTTGGCCTGGACCGCCGAAACGCCGCCTCCGGCGACGAAGTCGTCGGCACCGATGTCGATCGTCACGAGCGAGACGAACTTCCGGTGCGCCTGCAGGAAAGCAACCGCCTCGGCGAGCTGCGTCTTGTGCGGGAACGCGCAGGAGGGATCGTCGCTTCCGTAGATCATGGTCTCCGTGCTCTCGCCGCCGCAGGCGAGCTTGACCAGCCGCAGCGAGGGGTCCTGCTGCTGCAGCAGCGCGAGCAGCTGCTCGGCGTAGCCATGCTGGAAGTCGCCGTTCGGCTGGGTGCTGCGGGCGAGCGAGTCGCCGAGCGCGAGGTAGTAGTGGGTCCCGCCCGCGGCGGCGTTCGGGGGTGCCATCGTCGATGTGGATGCCTGCGCGGCCGCGGCACGTGGTGCGACTGCGAGTGCCGCTGCAGCGACGAGCCCGACGATCGCGATCTTCTTCTTGCCGCTGATCATCGACATCGCTTGCCTCCTCCCTTCTTCTTCATGCCTTGATGGGCTGGCAAGAGACGCTAGGGAGGAGTGGTCGGCGCGTCGTCAGGGATAGTCCTGAGCCCGCCCCAAGATCAGGGAAACCAAGGAGGGCCGAGCTACGCGCGGAGGTAGGTGAGGACGGCGCGCACGCGTTTGTTTTCGAGCGCGCTCTCGGGAAGGCTCAGCTTCTGGAAGATGTGGCGGACGTGGGTCTCGATGGTCTTCGGCCCGACGTAGAGCCGCTGCGCGATGCCGCGGTCGGTGAGGCCTTCGGCCATCAGGCCCAGCACCTCTCGTTCACGCGGGGTTAGCTCGTCGAGCGGATCCGCCCGCCGGCGGCGATCGAGCAGCTGGGCGACGAGGGACGGGTCGACGACCACGCCGCCGGCGACGACGCGCTCAATGGCGTCCGTCAGCTGAGACCCGTCGAGGATCCGGTCTTTGAGCAGGTAACCGACGCGGCGCTCGCTCCCCTCGAGCAGGCGGAGCGCGTACTCGGCCTCGACGTACTGGGAGAGGACGAGCAGCGCCACCGCGGGGAAGCGCGCGCGAATCTCGGCGGCGGCGCGCAGGCCCTCGTCGCTATAGCTGGGCGGAAGGCGGATGTCGACGAGCGCCACATCGGGCCGCGCACGCTCGACGAGCTCGAGTAGCTCCTCGACCTTCGCCGCCGCGCCAACGACGTCGAACCCGGAGTCGCGGAGGATGCGGCCGAGACCCTCGCGGACGAGCAGCGAGTCCTCGGCGATCGCAACGCGCGCGGTGTGGCCCGGCCGGGTCGGCCGGGCT
>WNGE01005949.1_pt2 | contig 10437 bp, 7 predicted proteins | sample 5400651 | NCBI WGS metagenome assembly WNGE01 (sample SAMN13153370, study PRJNA577476) | soil metagenome | isolation source: 60 cm soil or saprolite under grassland replicate 2 | place: USA:California | collected 2016-06-15
CTCCGGGTACGACTGCCCTGCACACGGGCGGCGTCGACATCAAGGCTGGTCTGCGTTCCAACCTGGTGGCGAATCTCACCGGCAACACGGACTTTGCCGATAGCGACGTGGATGTTCAGCAGTTCAATCTCACTCCGTACAAACTGTTCTTTCCCGAGAAGAGGCAGTTCTTCCTGGAGAACGCGGGCGTCTTCGCCTTCCCGATGAGCCTCAGCAGTGGCGCGGATCAACTCTTTTTCAGCCGCCAGATCGGGATTGATCCAATCACGGGGCAGCAAGTACCGATCAACGGCGGCGCCAAGATTACAGGATCGCTGGCGGGGTTCGAGCTCGGGATGATGGATGTCGATACCCGATCTTCCGGACCGAACCCCTGGGCGAACTACTCCGTATTGCGTTTGAAGAGGTCGTTGTGGGGCAGCGGGTCGTACGTTGGAGTGATGGGAATCGACAGGCGATCCGGGGACGTGGCGTCCAGTTTCAATCAGACCTCGGGCGCGGACGGCAGATTCGTTCTCTTCAAGAATCTCGTTCTGAACGGTTACGCCGCTCAGACCCGCGCGCCCGGTTTATCCAGCGGGCAATCCAGTTTGGGCGCCGGATTGAACTTCCGTTCCAACCGGCTCGACTTTGAAGCGGAACACAGAAAGATCGGCCGCGACTTCAACCCTGAGGTTGGGTTTCTTGAGCGCACCGACTGCCTCTGCGATTTTGCGGACGCCACGTTCAAAACTCGGCCTCGATTCTTGGGTGTTCGGGAACTTCAGTTTGAGGGCTTCATCTTTCATGCCCCAGACACACAGCATGTCGTCCAGACGCAGGAATGGCAGGCCACCTTTCGGGCCGAGTTTCACAACGGCTCCTATACGGACGACGACATCGCTGACGTGGTTGCCCAGCGGCTCACCACGCCCTTCAACATCTACAAGAACGTTAATATTCCGGTTGGTGTGTACAACTGGACGAGACGCCAACTCACGTACGGCTCTCCCCAGGATCGCCGATTGAACGTGCGTTTTTTCGAGCGTTTCGGGAGTTACTACAACGGAAGACTGAACGAATTCCGGGTGCGCGCCAGCTATCGCGCGAACGAGCGACTGTCCTTCAGCCTGAGCCCACAGTGGAACCGGTTTCGCTTGCCGGTGCCGGATGGCGACTTCTCGGTTGTATTCGGCGCTCTGGAAACGGACTACGCGTTCTCCAGGTTCCTCTCGCTTTCGACGATTCTTCAGGTGGACACCGCCAACGCACAAGCTGCGAGCGCCAACCTTCGGCTGCGATGGAACTACCGTCCGGACAGCGATCTTTACGTGATCTACACTGCGGGTCAGAAGTTCGCCAGTCTTGTGGCTGTCAGCCCAGCTCAGTTTTACGAAAACCGATTTGTGGTCAAGTACACCTATTCCTTCCGGCCCTGAATCGCGCTGAATATCGTCATCAAGCGATACGCTGCCTCGCTGGCATGCACCCAGCGTCAGGCGCGGAGAAGTAAGGGTGAGCATTCTTTTCGTGCGCGTTATCGCAAACCGGCGAGATGGTAGTACAGTGAATGCCGTTTTGAAAGGTAAAAAGGAAATTCCGGCTAAACTAGTGAGGACAAAAATGCCTGTTTTACCGGAGCAGAGCGAATCGAAAACTTGCGAACGCAAGATCCCAGCATCCAATCTGCGCTGGTACTTCGGGTTTTTTGTGGTTTCCGGTTTCTGCGGCTTGGTCTACGAGGTGGTTTGGCTCCGACTCGCTATGGCCAGCTTCGGCGTGACCACGGCGCTCGTCTCCATAGTACTTTCGATGTTCATGGCCGGTCTGGGTCTGGGTTCATGGGGCGCAGGGGTATTGGCGCGCCGAGTTCTGGACAATGATGGGCCGCGGTCGCTGCGTTTTTATTCTATTGCCGAATTGCTCGTCGGTATCTCGTCACTCGCGGTTCCCCTCCAGTTAAAACTCGGACGTCTGCTGTTGCAACACATGGGAAGCTTTGGAGCTTGGCAAACCTCGCGCTACTACTTCTTAGCGGGTCTCTGGGTCGCCATCACGCTGGTACCATGGTGTACCTGCATGGGCTCGACCTTTCCTCTGCTGATGGCGGTCATTCGACAAAGCGCCCAGCGTACATCAGAACGTTCTTTCAGCTACTTGTACGTTGCCAACGTTCTCGGCGCACTGCTTGGCACAATCGCCTCAGCCTTCGTTTTAATCGAGGCGCTTGGATTCCAGGGAACCCTGTATGTCGCGGGCAGCCTGAATACAACCTTGGCGCTGTTGGCCTTCAGGATAAGCTTCCGCACAGTTTCGTCACCCTCTACGGAGAATTCGTTCTCTGGACAAGCGACACGGCTGAGGCTCTACGGACTCCCACAGAGCGCTGTTCTGCTCCTTTTGTTCGCAACCGGCCTGGTCAGCATGGGTATGGAAGTCGTCTGGATTCGCCAACTCACTCCCTACCTGGGAAACGTCGTCTACGCCTTTGCAGGGATCCTGGCGGTATATCTGCTCGCCACGGTTGTGGGATCGCAGGACTACCGCTCTTGGGCCTACTCCCACCGGCCCGGCGAGAGTGCTTCGGCATGGAGTTTGCTCGCGCTGTTTGCGGTGATCCCAGTGGTTGCCGCTGATCCCCTACTTCCTCTCAGACTGGGAATCATTGAACTCGGCGGCTTGCGCCTCTCGACCATCGTGCTCTTCTGTTTGTTAGCTGGCTTTCTCACGCCGTTGCTGGTGGATTCCTGGTCATCCGGCGATCCCGATCGAGCCGGAACAGCCTACGCCGTTAATGTGGCGGGCTCCATTCTTGGGCCCTTGGTGGCTGGTTTCTGGCTCCTGCCTTGGTTAGGGGAGCGTCGGTCCTTGATGGTTCTCTCCATCCCTTTATTTGCGATAGCCGCGCTCACAGCGCTTCGAAAACCATCGTCCGAAAGGGCTCAACCTGAGTCCGGGTTAAACCCGAGACTCAAGTTTGCGCTTGCGACGCTTGCGGCCATCCTTCTCTTTCGCGTGAGCCACGATTACGAAACCAAATACCCTGTCCGTGAGGTCAGAAGAGACTACACCGCCACCGTGCTTGCAGCGGGAAAAGGTTTTCATCGAAACCTGCTGGTGAATGGAGTTGGGATGACGATGTTAACTCCGATCACCAAATATATGGCACATCTGCCGCTCGCCTTCATGTCCAGGGCCCCCCAGAACGGCCTGGTGATCTGTTTTGGAATGGGAACCACCTTCCGCTCCATGCTTTCCTGGGGAATTCCCACCACGGTGGTAGATTTGGTCCCGAGCGTTCCCGCACTGTTTGGGTATTATCACGCCGACGCGCCGAAGTTGGTGAGTTCTCCCTTGGCGCGAATCGTTATCGATGACGGACGCCGCTTCCTCGACGGTTCAACTCAGACATATGATGTCATTGCCGTTGACCCGCCCCCACCTCCAGCAGCTCCGGGTTCCAGCTTGCTTTACTCGGTTGATTTCTACGAAGTCGTTAAGAGGCACTTGCGGAAGGATGGGATTTTGCAAATGTGGTATCCCGCATCGGACGGCGATGCGGCAACTGCCGTTTCCGTAAGCAAGGCTCTCATACAGTCGTTCCCCTATGTACGGGCCTTTCGGTCGTTCAATGGATACGGGATTCACTTCCTGGCAAGCATGGAGCCACTTCCCATGGCCTCAAGTTCGATCCTTGCGGCGCGCTTGCCTTCCGCCGCAGTCTCTGATTTTGTGGAATGGGGTCCGCAGCCGAATGCCCAGCGACAGTTCGAAATGGTCCTCTCGCGCGAAGTAACGTTGGAGAAACTCCTCGCCGATGATCCTCGCGCGCCGGCCATGCGAGATGACCAGCCGATCAACGAGTACTATCTGCTGCGCAGTTGGTTTCATTACTACAGATAATCAGTGGAATCAGACCCCGCGAGAGCCGACGTACGGGACTCAAATCCACAACTTCAGTCTTTGGCAGCTGCTTCAGTCGCAGGGAGAATTGTGGTGCGCGCTAGCGCAACACAGCCTGTCTGGCTCCGACCCAATCCGCCTTTTCTACGAATTGAGGTTTGGCAATCTTCCGTGCCTCGTATCGGTCGATGACTAATTGATCGCCAATCTCGGTCCGGCTCCGGAAAATGGTGTGCGCGGGCAGCTCGATGACGCTTTCCGCGCTCAGCTTCGGCAGAATTACTCTGCACGGCTTCACCAATTCCTTCAGACTCACGACCTTGAAGTTTTTGTCGATCATCACCAGGTCGAATGAAAACAGCATCCCGATGGTATGGATCGCGTTGGCCGGAACGATCCACACACCGCTATCGGGCCGGAGAGACCTTCTGCCCAGCAAGCCGATCAATCGGCCCACGATCGAGTCGGCAACATCGACTCGAAAGGCTAGGAAGGTCTCCTTCGTTTTGTTGTAGACAAACACTTGTCTCGCTGTACCAAACATGGCCGCTCCCTGGGGAATGGACGTTCCGGATCTAGCGCGGAGCTTTTTTCTTCATCCGGTAAATCAAGAGCAAAAGTGTGCATGCCGCAAGAATGCCCGCAACCACTCGAATTAACGTAACGTTATCCATAGATCACCTCGGTTTGAAATAGACTGCTAAAATTCTCAACGCAAAAAGTGCTCCAGAAAATCTGCGACTGCGATGATTGCCGGACCCACCACTACAACCCCCATGCTGGGAAAGATACAGAAAACCAGCGGGGGCACAAGCTTAATGGTTGTCTTGGCGGCCATCTCTTCGGCCTTTTGTCGCCGTTGGGTGCGTAGCGCATCGGAGAACACACCCAGCGACTTTGCTACTGGAGTTCCAAAACGGTCGGTCTGAACCAGCATGGCCACGAACGATCTGGCGCTCTCGAAGTCCGCCCGGCGCGCAAAGGACTGCCAGGCGGCGTTGCGCTGCACGCCCGCGCGCTGCTCAAAATTGATAAGCAGAAACTCTTCACTGAGTGCGGGATGACTCACGCGCAGCTCCTGCCCCACCCGGACGATACCCTGGTCCAAGCCGAGACCGGCTTCCAGGCAAATGGACAACAGATCCAGGCCGTCGGGAAGGCTGAGGCGGAGCTTTTCTCTCCTCCGGTTGATGGCGTGCGAAAGCCAGAAATCCGGGGCAAAGAATCCGATTACAACCGCAATCAAGAAAGCGATAACCGTGTTATTTGTGAATATCAGCGCGACCGCCACACCCAGAACGGCAGGCACCGCGAGCCTGGAGCCCAGAAAAATGTCGGCGTGCTGGGGCTTGCGATAGCCGGCCAGCAAGAGGCGGCGCACGATTTGCGGGTCGGGCTCGGACGCGAAGAATCTCCGGAACGCCGTGAACGGCTTGGCCAAAACGTCGGTTCTAACCGCAGAACGCCAAGCTGTGGAAGTTGGTCCCGTTCGGCGGACATCCTGGGTCACTTCCTCGAGGAGCGCGCTTTGCGCGGAAGACCGCCCCATCAGGAGCAATAACCCGAGCGCAAACACCGCAAACAGAGTCAAGCCGAGAAATATGGCAAGCTGCATGGTCTAGACCTTTACATCAATAATCTTGCGAATGGCCAGAATGCCGATGACCATCAACCCTAAGCCGCCGTACACCATCTTGAGACCGAAAGGATCGGTGAACAGAGTCTTCTCGTACTGATGGTTCAAAACGCTGATCAACCCAAACATGAGGAAAGGCGCGGCACAAAGGATCCATCCGGTAATGCGGCCCTGGGCGGTGTAAATTTGGAGCTGGCCGCGCAGCCGCGCACGTTCCCGAATCACCGCCGACGTCTTGTCGAGAATCTGCACAAGGTTGCCGCCGGACTCCTTCTGCAGAAGAATGGCCGTCGCGAGGAACCGCAGGTCATCCAGCGGCACCCGGTCGACCAAATTCATAATCGCGTCGCGAATCGGGAGACCCAGGCTCTGTTCCTTGCTCAAACTACGGAACTCGATACCGACCGGATCACCGATCTCATTGCCCACCATTTCGATGACGGATGCGATCGAGTGCCCGGCCCGCAGTCCTCTGGACATCAGATCGACGGCCTCGGCAAGAAGTGCATCGAACTTCCGGAATCTGATTTCGCGAAGGATGTACAGGCAGACATACGGCGATGCACCCGCAACGAAGCCTGCGCAGAGAACGGCGACGAAGGTCGATGTGACTAACCACGCGAGCCAGCCTGCTGCCAGAGCCGCGAGCAGAGAAAACACAAGCACAGAACTGGCGCGCCACTCCTTCCCTGCCCGTTTGATCAGCCGCGACACGGCCGGCGACCATGGCAACCTGCGGACCACGTCGTCAATCAACGGGATCTGAACCGCTTCTTCTTTGAGGATCGAGGCAGGGCCCGCGAGGGCAGTCTGGCCCTCTTCGATGTGGGCCATTTGCTCGGCAACGGCCTTTTCCATCGAGGTCGGCTTCCAGAAATACAGAAGCACGGCAAACGATAGAATCAGCAGCACGACGAACAGAAGAATTAGAAGCGCCATATCTTTGCCTTCAGTTCCAGACGTTTACCGTCTGCTCGAAGAAGTTTGCCGGCAAGGTAATTCCCGAGGCCTGGAGTTTTTCCGCAAACTTCGGCCGGATGCCAGTGGCTGTGAACGTTCCCAGGATGCGGCCGTCGGATGCAACGCCTTGCTTTTCGAACACGAACACATCCTGCATGCTGACCACCTCATCCTCCATTCCGGTAATCTCGGTGATGTGCGTGACACGCCGCGTTCCATCGTTGAAGCGCGCTACCTGAAGAACCAGCGTAACGGCGGAAGCGATCTGTTTTCGAACGGCCTTCTCGGGCAAGTTTAGATTGGCCATCATGGCCATCGTCTCCATGCGCGCGATCGCATCGCGGGGACTGTTGGCGTGGATGGTTGTGATTGAGCCGTCATGGCCGGTATTCATGGCCTGCAACATATCGAGCGCTTCCTCACCGCGCACCTCACCAACGATGATGCGGTTGGGGCGCATCCGCAGGCTGTTGATCACGAGTTGCCGTTGCATGACCGCCCCCTTCCCTTCCACATTGGCAGGACGGCACTCCAGCCGGACCACATGACGTTGCTTCAATTGTAGTTCTGCCGAGTCCTCAATGGTGACGATCCGTTCCTTGCTGGAAATAAAGCCGGAAAGCACGTTCAGCAGGGTCGTTTTCCCAGCGCCGGTGCCACCGGAAACGACGATGTTGAGGCGGGCCGCAACCGCACCTCGCAACAATCCCAACATCGCCGGTGTGAGCGCCTGGTTTGCCAGCAGATCGTCTTGCGTGATGGGGATGTGTCCGAAACGGCGGATCGACAGATGCGGGCCATCGACGGCCAAAGGAGGAATGATCACGTTTACGCGCGACCCATCCGCCAGGCGAGCGTCGACCATAGGTGACGATTCGTCCACGCGCCGCCCGATGGCCGAGACAATCTTGTCGATGATGTGCATCAGATGGGCGTTGTCCTTGAACATGATCTTGGTTTCTTCCAAGATCCCGGCGCGCTCGACGTACACCTCTTTGGCGCCATTGACCAGAATATCGCTGATGGTTGGATCCTGCAGCAAGGGTTCCAGTGGGCCCAGCCCGAAAACCTCATCCAGCACCTCCAACGAGAGGCGCTCTTTCTCCGGACCGCTCAAAGGCGTCTTAAGATTCGCGACCAGGTCTTGAATGACCGCGAACACCTGGCGGCGCGTGCGGTCGTCGCGCACGGTGGCTACTTTCTCCAAATCGACCTTGTTCAGCAGGTCGCGATGGATTTCCGTCTTCAGTTCCTGATAGACTCGGAAGTCCAGGCCGCCTTTTTTCTTCGTGTCGCCAGAGATCAGCGGATTGATCACAACTGGCGTTGCCATTCCTTGATTTAAGTCGCCCATTTGTCCTCCCCACCCTTAACGGGTCCTTACCGATTCCACAACCCCAAAATTCCCCCGGCTTCCCTCTTCTTTGTTTCCGTGCCCGCTTTCTTGCCAATCGATTCCGCCCATTCCCTCAGGCTGCGGGTCACCTCGGAACTGGAAAGTTGGGCAATTGGATCGCCCTCATGGATCGTCTTCACAACCTGCGGGTATTGATTCGGGACCCGCCAGAAAATCTTCTGCTCGATGACTCTTTCGATCTGGGCATCGGTAATCACATTTTTTTTGTGGTGCCGATTCAACACGACGCGAATTTTTTCCCGGGGGATGCCAACCTGGCTGAGATACTCCAGCTGGCGCACCACGTTGCGCACGGCGGCCACCTCGGCCACCGTGATCAGATAAAGGTAGTCGCAATCCTGGATCACGGACAGGTTTTCGGCATTGAGCGACGGCGGAAGGTCGGCCAGAACGAACTCGTAGCGGACGCGGAGAAAATCAAGCGTTTGCGACAATGCGCCTGCCGGCAGCCCTTCCCGCGCCGCCAGACTGCCCTCCGGAGCCGGAATCAGGTCCAGCCCGCTGGAGTGTTTGATCAGGAAAGCCTGCAGGAAATCGGCGTCTAAACGGTCGATGTTTTCAATCAGTTCGAAGAAGTGGTAGCGGGCCTTGGTCAGCTTCAGATAGAGTGCCGCGTCTCCGAAATCCGGATGCAGATCGACCAGGAGCGTGGTCCGCGAAAACGCGCTTGCCAGAAGCGCTCCCATCTGGGACGCGAGCGCGGTCACGCCGCAGCCGCCCTTGGCCCCCATGAAAGCCAGAAGCTGGGCCCGCGCCTGATCCACCTTCTCTTTCCTGCGCGACCCGATCCGCACCATGGCGTTGATCAGTTGCTCGCGGTCGAGCGGCTTGCTCAGGTATTCGCTGCAGCCACAGCGCATCGCTTCCAGAATTGCGTCCGGCTGCGCTTTGGACGACACTGCGAACAGAGCGACACCCGGCAGAGCGGAGTGAATGCGTTCTGCCAAGACCGCCGCGCTACGGCGGTCTTCATCAAAGTCAACCAGGCAAACGTCCGGGGCCGGGTCCCCAAGCTGCTCGAACTTCGAGTCTTGATCCTGGGCAGCTCGATAGCTTCCGAGATGGGCCCGAACTCGAAACAGGGGCGCCGCGCCCGCCGCCAAATCGAGAAAACGACGGGTTTCTTCGTCCAGACAAATCCCCACCACCGCCAGAGGTTCGCCAAGGATCAGATCGTGGCTCGCGGACACGCTCATAAACTCCTTCGACAAAGTCATTTTGTTCCCGTGCCCTGCGGAGGCGCCTGCTTGCTGGCAGGGTTCTGTTCATCGAACTTCTGGTTGTCAAGGAATGGCACCGGTGTCTTGGGCGCCGGGGGCGCCGGAGTGTCGACGCGAACCGGGTCCACAATGTGCGGCGTCACGAACACCAGCAGTTCGGTATTGCTCTTGCTGATGGACCGGGAACGGAACAGTTGTCCCAGCACCGGGATGTCTCCGAGTCCAGGAACCTTGCTCAGCAACGTGGTCGTGCGGCGGTCGAGCAGGCCGGCAATGCCAAACGATTGGCCGTCCTTGAGTTCGATTTCCGTCTCGGCGCGCCGGGTGGAGATGGCTGGTATCGAGGTGCCGGAAATCTGCAGGGCATTGGTGAAGTCGAGCGTGCTGACTTCCGGAGCCACGTGCAACCGAAGAGTGTTGTCGTCCTGGATGAAACCGGTGAAGTCCAACTTCACGCCGAACGGTTTGAACGCAATGGTGACGCTAGTGGCGCCCGCAGAAGGCTGGACAATCGGGAATGGAAATTCACCGCCCGCCAGGAACGTGGCCTTCTGGCCGCTGAGGGCCATCAGGTTCGGCTGCGCCAGAATCTGGAGCACGTTGCGCGCTTGCGCCGCCTGGATGACTGCGCCCAAATGGATATCGGGCCTAAAGAGGAAGATATTGAGCACTTGACTGATGTTTTCCGTCGAAACAAAGGGGACGTGGGTTGGGCCCGTCGTGGGCGTGCCAATATTCGGCTGTGGGTCGGCCCGAACACCGAAGCTGTCGGTGATCGTTTGCGTCCCGAAGCCCCCGAATTGCCCGGTAGTGGTGGTGCCGATGGTGTTCGTGGCGCCGGTGGAAAAAAGATTGATTCCCAGTTGCTCCGCCGCGGTCCGATCGACTTCCACGAACCTCACCTCGAGCAGGACCTGGCGCTCGTGGGTTAACGGAACGAGGACGGAGTTCACCACATCTTTGGAATAGACGCCGGCCATCTTGCCCAGGTCTTCCACGATTTTTGCATTGGAAGCAGAACCAGTGAGGAGCAGGCGTCCGCCGTCGGCTTCCACCTCCAGTTTCTCCTTGGGATAAGTCCTCTGAATGTGATTTCTCAGGCCGGCGATATCGACATCGGTGACCACATCGAACACCTGCGAGCGTCCGCTCGCATCCCACAGGATCAGGCTGCTCGAGCCGGCAGCCTTGCCCTCGATCACAACCTGCGTGGGAGAAGTGGCCAAAGTCTCGACCGCGGCCGGATTGCTGGAGAGCACCCGCGTCAGCGGCGCTTGAACGTTGATGACCACCGACTTGCCGACCAGCACGTGCACCGTTTC
>WNGE01009199.1_pt1 | contig 10437 bp, 8 predicted proteins | sample 5400651 | NCBI WGS metagenome assembly WNGE01 (sample SAMN13153370, study PRJNA577476) | soil metagenome | isolation source: 60 cm soil or saprolite under grassland replicate 2 | place: USA:California | collected 2016-06-15
CGGCATTGTCCCTGAAGCCGAGCTGCGCGATCCCCGTGACCACCAGCGAATAGCCGACGCCGAGCACCAACGTGAACACGACCATGGACAGGACTGCAGGAATCAGCTGGCGTCGCATCTACTTGACCCCTAGTGCCGAGATGAGCAGGTCGATGAGCTTGATGCCGATGAACGGCGCGAGCACTCCTCCGGCGCCGTAGATCAGCAGGTTTCGCCGCAGCAACGCCGCGGCTGACGACGGGATGAACTTCACGCCACGCAACGCCAGTGGAATGAGCATCACGATGATGAGCGCGTTGAAGATGACCGCAGAAAGGATCGCGGATCTCGGCGTCTGCAGGTCCATGATGTTCAGCCGGTCGAGAACGCTCACGCTGGCGAAGCCGGCAAACATGGCCGGGATGATGGCGAAGTACTTGGCGACGTCGTTGGCGATCGAGAACGTCGTCAGCGAACCGCGGGTGATGAGCAGCTGCTTGCCGATCTCGACGATGTCGATGAGCTTCGTCGGGTCCGACTCGAGGTCGACCATGTTCCCGGCTTCTTTGGCGGCCTGAGTGCCCGTGTTCATCGCCACCGCGACGTCGGCCTGCGCGAGCGCGGGCGCGTCGTTCGTCCCGTCGCCGGTCATCGCGACCAGGCGCCCGCCGCGCTGCTCGCTCTTGATCAGCTCCATCTTCTCCTCGGGCGTCGCCTCGGCGAGGAAGTCGTCGACGCCCGCTTCCTCGGCGATGAACGCCGCGGTGCGCGGGTTGTCTCCCGTGATCATCACGGTTCGGATGCCCATGCGCCGCAGGTCGGCGAAGCGCTGCGCGATGCCGGGCTTGACGATGTCCTTCAGGTAGACGACGCCCAGCGCGCGCGGCGGGCGGGGTGTGCCGTCCGGCGCGCCACCCTCGGCAACCACCAGCGGCGTGCCGCCCTGGGCCGCGATCGAGTCGACGGTCTCTCCGAGCTCCGGTGGGACAGTCCCGCCTTGCTCCTCCACCCAGCGACGTACCGAGTCGGCGGCGCCCTTGCGCACGGACCGTCCATCCATGTCGAGGCCGCTCATGCGCGTCTGGGCAGTGAACGGAACGAGCTCGGCGCCGATCAATTCGCGCTCTCGCAACCCGTAGCGCTCCTTCGCGAACACGACGATCGAGCGCCCTTCGGGCGTCTCGTCGGCGAGGCTCGACAGCTGCGCGGCGTCGGCGAACTCCTCTTCGCTCACGCCGTTCACGGGGATGAAGGCGTCTGCTTCTCGGTTGCCGAACGTGATCGTGCCGGTCTTGTCGAGCAGGAGGGTGGCGCAATCGCCGGCGGCCTCGACGGCGCGGCCGCTCATGGCGAGCACGTTGCGGCGCACGAGCCGGTCCATGCCGGCGATGCCGATGGCCGACAGCAGCGCCCCGATCGTGGTCGGAATGAGACACACCAACAGCGCGACGAGGATGACGACGGTCTGCTCGGCGTTCGCGAACATCGCGAACGGCTGGAGCGTCACCGTCGCCAGCAAGAAGATGATCGTGAGCCCGGCCAGGAGGATGTTGAGCGCGATCTCGTTGGGCGTCTTCTTGCGCTCCGATCCCTCGACCAACGCGATCATCCGGTCGAGGAACGTCTCCCCGGGTCGAGCGGTGATGCGCACCACGATCTCGTCGGACAGCACTCGCGTGCCGCCGGTGACGGCCGAGCGGTCGCCGCCGGACTCGCGGATCACCGGCGCCGACTCCCCCGTGATCGCCGACTCGTCGACGCTGGCAATGCCTTCGATCACCTCGCCGTCGCTGGGGATGATCTCGCCCGCGCTCACGACGCACTCGTCGCCGACCTCGAGCGCCGTGCTCGGGCACTCCTCGACCGTCCCGTCGGGTCGCCGGCGACGTGCCGACGTCTCGGACCGTGTCTTGCGCAGCGTGTCGGCCTGCGCCTTTCCCCTTCCTTCTGCCACCGCCTCGGCGAAGTTCGCGAACAGCACCGTGAACCACAAGAACAGGGCGACGAGGCCCACGAACACGTTCTCGCTGGTGGAGGAAGAGCCGATGTCTTTGAAGAACAGGATCGTCGTGAGCAACGAGCCGACCCCGACGACGAACATCACCGGGTTGCGCATCAGCGTCCGCGGGTTGAGCTTGACGAAGCTGGCGACGATCGCGCGGCGAAGAATCTCGGGTTCCACGAGCTTGGATTCGCGGGCCATCGACTGATGCTCCTCGATCAGATCTTCAGCTGCTCGACGATGGGGCCGAGCGCGAGCACGGGTAGGAAGGTCAGTGCGGCAACGATCAGCACCACGCCGATGACCAGCACGACGAAGAGCGGCGTGTGGGTCGGGAACGTGCCCGCCGACGGCGGCACGCGGCGCTTCCGCACGAGAAGCCCGGCCAGCGCGAGCGTCGGGATGATCAGGAAGAACCGGCCCACGAGCATGGCGACGGCAAGCGCGGTGTTCATCCACGCCGTGTTGCCGGTCAGCCCCGCGAACGCGGAGCCGTTGTTGTTCCCGGCCGAGGTGAAGGCGTAGATGAGCTCGGTGAACCCGTGCGCTCCCGGGTTCAGGATCGACACGTCGCTCACCGATCTGACGAACGTCGAGATCGCGATGAGGACCAGGACGATTGCCGGCATCACGAGGATGTAGATCGCGACGAGCTTCACTTCCGCGGCCTGGATCTTCTTGCCCAGGTACTCGGGAGTTCGCCCGACCATCAGCCCGGCGATGAAGACCGACAGGATGGCCAGGATCAGCAGGCCGTTGAGGCCGACGCCGACGCCGCCCGGACTGACCTCTCCGAGCTTCATGTGCAGGAGTGGGACCATGCCGCCAGCCGGCGTGTAGCTGTCATGCATGGAGTTGACCGAGCCGTTGGACGTGCCGGTGGTTGACGCGGCCCACAGTCCGGATGCGGACGGACCGAACCGGACTTCCTTCCCTTCGGCGTTGCCGCCCGGAGAGCTCGCAGTAACCGACTGCGTGACACCGCGCGCGTCGAGCTTCGGGTTGCCGCCGACTTCGAGGAAGATCGTGAGCAGGCTGGCGACGAGCCAGATCACGAACATGACCGCGAACACGGCGTAGCCCTGCCGCTTGTCCTTCACCATCCGGCCGAACGTGAACGCCAGGGCGAACGGGATCAACAGAATGGCGTAGAGCTCGAGGAAGTCGCTGAGCTTCGTCGGGTTCGAGAATGGGTGCGCCGAGTTGACGTTGAAGAAGTCGCCGCCGTTGGTGCCGATCTGTTTGATCGACTCCATGCTGGCGTTGGGACCGCCTGGGATCTGCTGCGTGGATCCGGCGACGGTGTGCACCTCGGTGAACCCGTGGGTGTTCTGGATCACCCCGGTGGCGACGAGCACGATCGCGAACACGAACGCGATCGGCACCAGGATTCGCACGGTCGTGCGGACGAGGTCGACCCAGAAGTTCCCGATCGTGCGTTGACCGGCGCGCGACAGACCCCGGATCAGCGCCGCCATGACGGCCATGCCGGCCGCCGCCGACACGAACTGCTGGACGGTGAGGCCCGTCATGTGGGTCAGGTGGCTCAACGTCGCTTCGCCGCCGTAGTTCTGCCAGTTCGTGTTGGTCATGAAGCTGACGGCGGTGTTCATCGACAGCGCCGGCGCGACGTTCGCCATGTCGGTTGGGTTGAAGGGCAGCCCGCTCTGGACACGCTGCATCAGGTAGAGCAGCAAGAACCCGACGACGCTGAACGCGAGCACCGAGAGCGCGTAGATGTTCCAGCGCTGCTCCCGCTCGGGGTCGATCCGGCAGAAGCGGTAGACGAGCCGCTCGACGGGCCCGAAGACGCGGTCGAGCCGCGAGGGACCGCCCTCGTACACGTTGGCCATGTAGCGCCCGAGCAGCGGCGCGGTCACCGCAATGAGGACGATCAGGGCAATCAGCTGCCCCCAGCCCGCTGCCGTCATCAGAACCGCTCGGGGAACAGCAAGGCCGCCACGAGGTACAGGCCGAGGAGGACAGCCAAGACGAGGCCGGCGATGTTTTCGCCGCTCACGAGTTCACCCCCACCGGCTCGCGGTCGGTCTCGGCGTCGGGCGGGGGCGCGGCGAGCTCTTCGGCGTCGTCGGGTCCGATGATGCGGTCGCACCCGCGCACGAACGCGACGCACAGCCCGAAGAACGCGACGATCAGGAGCAGTACCAACACATCAGCCATGGCTCTCCCCCGGTTCTCAGGTCGTCTCCGCGGTGGCGGCCAGGGCCGCTCCCAGCTGGTCGGCGAGCGCGGCGGCGAGCGCCCGGTCGTCGGGATTCATCGAGATCCCCGTCGAGTCTTCGGCGAGCACGAGCACGAAGCGGCCGAGCTCGCGTCCCTGCCCAAAAACGGGGAGCTCTACCTCGTTGCGCGGACCCAGCGGGGTGCCGTTCGCCTGGGCCGGGACCGTCACGCTGCCGTGCCCGAGCCGCGGGAGCACGGTGGTGAAGGGCGGGCGCTCGAAACGGGCGTCGCGGATTCCGAGCGCCTCGACGAGCTCGCGCTGCAGGATCTGGATGAGCTTCCCGGCTGCCTCCCCTCCCGCGCCCAGTGCGGCGACCCGCCGCACTTGCTCAACTTCGCGGCGGCTCGCCGACGCGACCTGACGGCTGCGCCGGGCACGCACCACGAGCTCCCCAACGGCGAGACCGACGATGAGCAAGACGATGGTCGTCTCGATGTCGTCGCGGCTGTCGATTGTGAACCGGTAGTACGGACGGGTGAAGAAGAAGTCGAAGCACAGCGCCGAAACGACCGCGGCTACAGCGCCTCCTGCTCGACCGGCGACGAAGGCGGCGACGAGCACTGCGAGCACGAGCACGAGCGCGGCGTTCGACGGCCGGATCTCGCCGCGAAAGGCGACGAGGGCAGCCGAGATGGCGATCGGACCGATGACCGCGACCGCCCACGCCCATCCGCTGGTGTGTCGCTCCGGCGTTCCACGCGGTTCGTGCTGCACGCTCGTGGGTATACGCCGCGCCCGCGGGCGTGAGAAGGCCTCCTAACGCGTTCTTGACGCGTCGGTGGGTCGTATTGACGGGCTCCGAATGACCGACCCTGTCGGATCAGCTCGGAGCTGATGTCCCCGCGGGCTCGGGTTCGGGCGCGGCGCCCTCGACGATGTCGGCTTCTTCGGCGAACCCGCCGACCTTGCGTTTCGAGAACCCGATCGCGACGAGCACCACGACGAGCGCGGCGCCTGCAATCGTCCAGCGGACGGGGTTGTTGTCGCGAAGGCTGATCACGGCCGGGAGGATCAGCAGCGACACGAGGTTCATGACCTTGATCAGCGGGTTCAACGCAGGACCGGCGGTGTCCTTGAACGGGTCGCCGACGGTGTCGCCGATGACGGCGGCCTTGTGCGTCTCCGAGCCCTTCCCGCCGTAATGGCCGTCCTCGATGTACTTCTTCGCGTTGTCCCACGCGCCGCCCGACACGGTGAGGAACACGGCCATGAGCTGCCCCGTGAGGATCACGGCGGCGAGGAATGCGCCGAGCGCGAGGTAGTTCATCCCGAAGCCGATGATCACCGGCGTCAGCACGGCGAGCAGCGCCGGGGTAGCGAGCTCACGCAGGGACGCGGCGGTGCAGATGTCGACGATCCGACCGCTGTCGGGCTGCTTGGTCCCGGCCATGATCTTGCCGTCGGAGAATTGCTCGCGGACGTCCTGCACGACCGTGCCCGCGGTTCGACCAACAGCTCGGATCGCGAGCGCGCTGAAGAGAAACGCGATCGACCCGCCGACGAGCAGGCCGATGAACGTCTCCGGATCGGCCACGTTGATCTGCGTCTGAGCCGCGCCGAAGAGCGCCGAGCCGGTCTCCCTCAGGTTCAGCTCGCTGCCGATCGTCTCGACGAACGAGGCGAACAGCGCGACAGCAGCGATGACGGCGGACCCGATGGCGAAGCCCTTGGTGACAGCCTTCGTGGTGTTCCCTACCGCGTCGAGGCTCACCATGATCCGCTCGGGCTCGCCGCCGAACTCGCCTGACATCTCCGCGATGCCGGCCGCGTTGTCGGCGACCGGACCGTAGGTGTCCTCCGAGACGACGACGCCCGTGGTCGCCAGCATGCCCATGCCCGTCAGCGCCACCAGATAAAAGGAGAACTCGATGTTGCCGCCCCCGAGGACGATCGCGACGCCGATGGCGACCGCGATCGCCACGATCGCCCAGACCGTCGACTCGAGCCCGGTGCTCGTCCCCGACAGGATGGTCGTGGCCGGGCCGGTACGAGCCGAGTCTGCGATCTCCTGAACCGGCTCCTTGTCCGTCGAGGTGAAGTGCTCGGTCAGCCGGCTGATCACCTGGGCGAGGACGAGCCCGGCGACGACGGCGCCGAAGAGCTTCCAGCCTTCGTTGTCGTGGTCGTTACCGATATAGAAGAGCGAGACGGCGAGTGTGCCGAGCACCGTAAGGATGCTGGCGGTGAAGAAGCCGCGGTTGATCGGGGCCATCGCGCTGCGGTCGCGGTCGGTCGCCCGGACCGAGAACACGCCGACGATCGAGGCGAGCACGCCGATGGCGCGCGCGGCCAGCGGGAAGATGAGTCCGAGGGCGGGGTTGGCGCCGATCGACCTGAACGCGGCAACTCCGAGGATGATCGACGCGACGAGCGTCACCTCGTAGCTCTCGAACAGGTCGGCAGCCATCCCGGCGCAGTCGCCGACGTTGTCACCGACGTTGTCGGCGATCGTGGCCGGGTTGCGCGGGTCGTCCTCGGGGATGCCCTGCTCCACCTTGCCGACGAGGTCGGCGCCGACGTCGGCGGCCTTCGTGAAGATCCCGCCGCCGACGCGCATGAACAGCGCGAGCAGCGACCCGCCGAACCCGAAGCCGATGAGGATCGCGGTCGCCGTGTTCTGGAAGATCATGATGATCACGGTCGCCCCGAACAAGCCCAAGCCGACCGTGTACATCCCGGCCACCCCGCCGCTGCGGAAGGCGACCTTGAGCGCGGCGGGCAGCGAGCCGGCCTTGGCAGCGGCGGCGGTGCGGACGTTGCCGCGCACGGCCAGGCTCATCCCGATGAATCCAGTGAGTCCGGACAGGAAACATCCGCCGATGAACGCCAGCGTGCGGAACAGGCCGGACTGCGCGAACGACAGCGCTTCCGTGCCGTTCGGCTCCACGACCTTGGTGGAGGTCACGAACACGATGACGGCGACGGGCACGACGATGATCGCGATCGTCCGGAACTGGCGCCGCAGGTAGGCCATCGCGCCGACCTGGATCGACTTGGCGATCCCGATCATCGTCGGCGTGCCCTCGTCGGCTGTGAGCACCCCCTTGCGCAGCACGAAGCCGATGACAATGGCGAGGAGCGCGGTGGCGGCCGAGAGAATCAGCCAGAACCACTCGCCACCCGCCAGGTGGAAGACCTGGTAGCCGCCCTCAGCCGCGAGCGTGCCGATGCTTGACATGTCTGCGAGTCGCTCCTCTGTCCGCGGTCGTCGCTCGCTCGGCCCGGCAGGTTAGCGGCCGTCAGCCGTCTCGCGTCACTCGCCGAGGATCTCGATCTCGGGGTTCAAGATGGCGAGATAGCCGCGGTGCTCGCCGACCATCCCCCAGGCGATCACGTGCCGCCCGAGCTCGATGCCCGCGACCTGGCGGCGGCCGAGGAACACGAGGACCAGCCCGCCAGTGTCGTCGACGATCACGCACTCCAGCGTGGCGACGCCGGACCAGGGCTGCACGCGCATCGAGCGCACCCGGCCGCGAACCTTGGCGCGGTCGCGCCAACGCACCTGCCCGATGGGAACGATGGGCTCCGCAGACTCTCCGCGCTCCCCGTCGGGGGTAACGGGCGCAAGGACCGCGTCACTCACGACTTCGTCTGGGTCTCTGCGGGCTGCGGGGACGGCTGACCCAGCACGTACGGAACTGTCGTGACGTTGGCGTGCTCGAGTTTGCCAGCGGCTTCGGCGATCTCCTCTGCGGTGTTGTCGTGCAGGAACCGGTGCCAGAACCGCTTGTAGACGCGCTGCGGGAGCAGCACGCTCACTTCGGTGCTCCCGTCACCGAGCTCCGACGCGATGATCTCGAGCGCGGCCCGCCCGATGCGACGGTCGGGACAGTCCACGAGCTCGAGCGGCACTCGGGCCAGGCCCAGCCGCCGCCATTCCTCGGCCAAGTGCTCGGCGAACGGTCGGTCGATCGCGATGTGCACGGCACGCATCTCGTCCGGCATCAGCGCGCGCGCGTACTGGATCGCTCGCGCGGTCGCGCGGTCGAGTCGGGCGACGAAGACGAGCACGACGTGGCGGCGCAGGATCGGCGCCGTGCACGCGTTCTCCGCGTCGCGCTCGAGGTCGGACGCCTCGGATTCGTACTGCCGGTTCAGCCGAACGAGCAGCGCGACCATAATCGGCACGAGAAGGACCACCAGCCACGCGCCGTGGGTGAACTTGGTGATGGCGATGACGATGTCGACGACTAGCGAGAGAACGGCGCCGATGCTGTTGACGAGGAGACCGCGGCGCCAATGCGGCTCCTTGTTCGTGATGTGGTGCTTCGCCATCCCTGCCTGTGACATCGTGAACGACGTGAACACGCCGATCGCGTAGAGCGGGATGAGCCGGTCGACCTTCGCACCCGTCACGACGACGAGGGCCGCCGCCGCGATAGCGAGGGCGATGATGCCGTTCGAGAACACCAGCCGGTGCCCGCGCTTGGTGAGCTGACGGGGCATGAAGTTGTCGCCGGCGTGGAAGGACGCCAGGCGCGGAAAGTCGGCAAAGGACGTGTTCGCGGCCAAGACCAAGATGAGCATGGTCCCCGCCTGCAGTCCGTAGTAGAGAACCTGGCCAACGGGCCCGCTGCCGAACACGAGCCGGCCGATCTCGGAGATGACCGTCGGCGTTCCGTCCTCGAACGGCGCGACGTGCATGTGCGCGGCGAGGATCGACAGCCCGAGGAACATCACACCCAGCGTCGAGCCCATGATCACCAGCGTGGTGCGAGCGTTTCTCCACTCGGGCTTGCGGAACGCGGGCACGCCGTTCGAGATCGCCTCGACTCCGGTGACTGCGGCACCACCCGACGCGAACGCGTGCAGCACGCCGAAGAGCCCAGCTCCCATGAAGAACGCGTCCGATCCGGAACCGAAGTTGAGCAGCCCGCTCTCGTGGACCGACGCCGACCCGAGGTTGCCCAGCGCATACTGGAGGAAGCCCCATCCAAGGAGCAACGCCATCATCACGATGAAGAAGTAGGTCGGGACCGCGAACAGCTTCCCCGACTCGCGCACGCCCTTGAGGTTCCCGAACGCGATGAGGAAGATGAACGCGACTGAGATCGGCACGGCGTACGGCGCGAGCACGTCGAACGCTGACGAGAGCGCGGCGACGCCGGCCGCGACGGAGACCGACACCGTCAGCACGTAGTCGGTGAGCAGTGCGACTCCGGCGATCTGGGCGGGCAATAACCCGAAGTTGTCGCGCGTCACCATGTAGGCGCCGCCCGCGGTCGGGTACGCCTTGATCGTCTCGCGATACGAAAGGATCAGGAACGCGAGGACCACGAGCATCGCGACCGTGATCGGGACGACGAGCGAGAACGCGGCCAGCCCGACCAGCGGCACGAGCACGCGCAGGATCTCCTCCGAGGCGTACGCCGACGACGACAGGTTGTCGGAGGCGAAGACCGCGAGCGCAGTGGGTTTGCCGAGCCGCTCGTGCTCCAGGCGCTCGGTCGCGAGCGGCGGCCCGAGCAGGCGGTTCTTGAGCCGGTAGCTGCGCTTCTCCGGGAGGTCGACCTCAGGCGCCGGCGGCAGCGGCTTCGGCCCTGCTTCCGGCCGCATCGTCCGCATCCCGCTAGTCAAGCAGACGACCCGTCACGCGCACGACGCGTGACGACGGTCGGGCGCCCGGGGGCAGGGTGACCCGATCGCTAACATTGACGCCGGCGTCGAGGCGAACGGGGACGCAGTGCACATCGTCGTGGTGGGATGCGGTCGGGTCGGGAGCGAGCTGGCCGGCCTGCTCGAGACCGTATGACCGCTCTTCTCGAGCAGGCCGGCCAGCTCGAGAAGAGCGGTCATACGGTCTCGATCATCGACAAGCGGCCGACGGCGTTCCGCCGGCTGCCGACCGGGTTCGGCGGTGCCCAGATCGTGGGCTTCGGCTTCGACCGTGACACGCTGATCGAGGCGGGCATCGAGCGCGCCGGCGCGCTGGCCGCAGTCACGAGCGGGGACAACTCGAACATCCTCTCGGCGCGCGTCGCCCGCGAGACCTTCGAGGTCGATCGGGTCGTCGCCCGGATCTACGACCCGCGCCGAGCCGTCATCTACCAGCGTCTCGGCATCCCGACCGTGGCTACGGTGTCGTGGACCACCGATCAAGTGCTCCGACGGCTGCTGCCCGGAGCCCACCCGGCCGACTGGACCGACGCGAGCGGTCAGGTTTCCCTCGTGGAGCGGGATCTGCCGGCGGCGTGGGCGGGTCGGAAGCTCA
>WNGE01014089.1_pt1 | contig 10437 bp, 8 predicted proteins | sample 5400651 | NCBI WGS metagenome assembly WNGE01 (sample SAMN13153370, study PRJNA577476) | soil metagenome | isolation source: 60 cm soil or saprolite under grassland replicate 2 | place: USA:California | collected 2016-06-15
AAGCCATCGGAACACCAGCGCTGGTTAGATTCGGGCGTCTCGATCTTGCCCGTATGCGGACGGTCGATCCGCCGTCGCATCTTGCCCGGCAGCATCAGGTCGTTGATCCGCATCACCCGCCGGATCCGCTTGCGGTTGAAGGCCCTTTCTCCTCGCTCCAGCCTGGCCCGGTTGACCAGCCTCCAGGCCCGCCGATACCCGTAGCTGGCGCGCTTCTTGGTCACTGAGAGGGTCTGCAAGAGAACTTCCGTGTCTTCGCTGCGACGGTAGAAGCCGCCCTGACGCGGCCGAGCTCGCAGGTATGCCGTACTCCGAGCGACCTTCAGCGTCCGGCAGATGACCGCCATCGGTACTTCGGTCACCGAACGGATCCTTTGAACAAGTGTGGACTTTTTTTTACCAGCTCTCGGGCCGCTTCCAGGACCTCGATCGTCATCGCTTGCTTGCCCACCAGACGCTGCAGATCCTTGACCTGTTGCTCGAGATCCCGAACTCGGCTGGCCGGTACCACGTCCTCTCCCGCAGCCACCGCCGCCGTCCCGCCTCGCTCGACCAGGCGCATCCAGTTGCGCAGGACCGAGGGCTGGACTTCCAGCTCACGCGAAAGCTCCGCAAGAGTCTTCTCGCCAGAATGAACTCGGCTTACCGCCTGCCGCTTAAACTCGACCGAAAAGATGCGACGTCCATCTGCCTTCCGACCGATCCCCTCCATCGTTGACCACCTTTCTAGGTCCCATTCTAGGACCCCAAAAAGTGTCTAGTCGAAATGGGGGGCAGACCAGCATCACGACACGACCAAACCCGCTTACCTGCCCAAACCCGCTGTTTATGCTTGTCGAGTTCGTCGGCCAGAGTGGCCCAGGGTGCGAATCGTACGGCGTCAGCCTGAGTGATCTGTGGGATGCTGCCGCAAAGGGTCGGAGAGGCGTAATCGTAAATAGGAGCCGCTCGCGCAATGGTGTAGAAGAGTACCTGATAGCAACCGGCAGCAGCGCCGGTGCGACCGGGCAGTTCCGGTTGACGGTCGGACGGTCGTCCGGGCAGCCAGTACCGACGTCACTCGTACGCTTTTACGCAAGTGGCCGGAAGGCGGCAGAATTTGTTGTAAGCGACTTCGCGTCTAGCGAAGTAGGGCCGCTCCCGACGCGGATTACGGGAAGATCTTTCGAGGACAACGACGGGAATCGATTGATAGATACAGTCTCGTACAGCGTCGACACGCTTCAGATCAACAAGCGATTGGATGAGCGAGTGTTCACAATTGACTGGTCCGCTGCCGACATGGTCTTTGACGCTGATGCGAGCCAGTATCTGATCCACCCGAACATCTCGGAAGTGAATGAGAAACTGCGTGGCTGGAAGAGTCGAACGAAGCCGCAAGAAGCGAAATCCGACTGAAGTCGTATTCAAGCCTGACTCGGCTTCTTTTCTCAAGAGGCGCAGGTTGAGATGAGAACTGCACCTATGAGGGCTGGTTGGCGGCGCATGGGAGCGCGGGCCGCTGCCACCGGCGTCAGGCAGACGATGTCGTTGCCTTGCAGCATTTAGCGTCGCAGAGACGTTTGGCGACGCAGATGAGAACGTCTTGGGCTATCCGGGCGTCGCTCGGTCAGGATGCCAGCCCGATCGAGATAGAGGGGAAGGGGTCATCGCGGCTGTCCGATGCCGCCGCCGGTCCGGGCCGCCTTCGTGCGCCTGCTCGTGCCGCGGGACGACGACATGGGCTGCCGGTTTCAGGTCTGGTCCGAGAGCATCAGACCGCTCGGTCCGGTTGCCCCCAGGGAAGGTGGAGGCGAGCCGGCCCGCCGCCTGTGACCCCGGGCTGACGACCTCGTTGCCTCCCCGGCGTTTCGCGTCGTAGAGGCGCTTGTCCGCGCAGATCAGGACGTCTTCGGCCGTCCGGCCGTCGCGCGGCCACGAGGCGAGACCGATCGAGATCGTGACGCTCCTCGACTGTCCCGGCTCCTGCAGCGGGGTTCAGCGGGGTCAGGGCGGGGTCGGTGCTGATTTGCTGCAGTATCTATTGATGGCGCGGCGGTAGCTATTGCCTGGTCAACTGTGGTGCGGCGCTTCAGCACCGGCCCCAACGAGGAACTGGTTTTCAAGTTCCAAGTTTCAGGAAGCTGGGGTGACGTCCTGAAACCTGCATGGATCCTCAGGAGGCCTTCTCGTAGGGGGGCTACCTGTTCGGCGATGACTTTCTTGTCGCCGACCACAACGATCGTGGCCTTGTCGGACTGGATGTACTTCGCGGCCATCTGCTGCACCTGGGCTGGCGTGACGTAGTTCTGGATGCCCTCTGCCGCCGGGAGAGGGCGCGGGCTGAGGGGCATGGGGTGAGGGGGCCGGAGTCGGGTGGCCAGTCCGTTCTTCTGCCCCGCCTCAGACTCTTGATATCGTTCCGCCTCCGTTTCGAAAATATTTCCTCGGAGGACCGCCATGAAACTCCGCCTCGCTTTCTTTCTCGCCTTCTCTGCGATTGCATTTCTCCTCTGCGCCGCGGCTCCCGACATTCACGACACGCGGCTGCTGGCCGAGCCGGCGGTCAGCGCGACGCAGATCGCCTTCATCTATGCGGGAGATCTCTGGACCTGCGGCGTCGACGGCAGGGACGTCAAGCGCCTGACCTCGGACGTCGGCATCGAATCCCGGCCGGCCTTCTCCCCGGACGGGAAATGGATCGCCTTCTCGGCCCAGTATGAAGGAAATACCGACGTCTACGTCGTCCCCGCCGAAGGCGGCGTGCCCCGGCGCCTGACCTGGCATCCCGGCGCCGACGAGGTCCAGGGCTTCACGGCGGACGGCCGATCCGTCCTCTTCACTTCGCCACGCAACGTCTTCACGGGCCGCTACACACAGCTCTTCACCGTGCCGATCGAAGGCGGTCCCGAAGCGCCGCTTCCCATCCCGCACGCCGATAGCGCGGTCTATTCGCCGGACGGCAAACACATCGCCTACAACCCGCTTTCCCCGCGCTTCCTCCAGTGGAAGCGCTACCGGGGCGGCGCGGTCTCGCGGATCTTCATCTACGACGTCGCGACACACGCGGTCGAAAAAGTCCCGCAGCCCTCCTCGCGCGCCAACGACGCGGATCCGGTGTGGATGGGCGACACGATCTACTTCCGCTCGGACCGCGACGGCGAGTTCAACCTCTACGCCTACGACACGAAATCTAAGGCGATCAAGCGCCTGACCCGTCACGAGGATTTCCCCGTCCTCCATGCCTCGGCCGGCGGCGGCCAGGTCGCCTACGAGCAGGCGGGCTATCTCCATTTGCTCGATCCCGCCACCGGCGCCGCGAAGAAGCTCGCGATCGGCGTCGCCGCGGACTTGACCGAGACCCGCCCCCGTTTCGTCAAGGGGGTCAAGTACGTCCGCAACGCTTCTCTCTCTCCCACGGGCGTGCGCGCCGCGGTCGAGTTCCGCGGCGAGATCGTCACGGTCCCGGCCGAGAAGGGGGACGTCCGCAACCTGACCAACACGACCGGCGCGCACGAGCGCTCTCCGGTCTGGTCGCCGGACGGCCGATGGATCGCCTGCTTCTCCGACGAGTCGGGGGAGTATCAGCTTCAGATCCGGTCGCAGGACGGCAAGGGGGAATTCCGCAAGTGGAAGCTCCCGGGGGCGGGGTTCTACGAGTTCCCCGCCTGGTCTCCCGACAGCAAGAAGATCGCCTACGTGGACAACGCGCGGACCCTCTTCTGGATCGACGTTGCGACGGGTGTCTCGAAGAAGGTCGGAGCCGACTACTTCTACGGCCCGCAGAAGACGCTCATCCCGACCTGGTCCGCGGACTCGAAGTGGATCTCCTACACGCTCAACAATCAGGCCTACATCCAGAGGGTCTGGGTCTATTCGCTCGAGAAGGACCATGCCTCTCCCGTCACCGACGGCCTCTCCGACGCCTCCGAGCCGGTGTTCGACAGGAGCGGCAAATACCTCTTCTTCTTCGCCTCGACCGATTCCGGCCCCGTCCGCAACTGGTTCTCGCTCGAGAACCAGGACCTGCACGTCACCCGTTCGATCTACCTCGCCGTGCTCCGAAAGGATCTTCCCTCGCCGCTCGTGAAGGAGAGCGACGAGGAGAAGACGGCCGCGCCGGAATCGGGCAAGCCGCCGACCCCGAAGGCGGGCGTCGAGGAGGAGGGGAAGGACACCAAGAAGGAGGACGCGGGGAAGTCGGACGCCAAGTCCGACGAGAAGCCCAAGCCTCCGGCGCCCGCCGCGTCCGTCACGATCGACTTCGATGGCATCGGGTACCGCATCCTCGACCTGCCGATCCCCGCGGCGGATCTCTCGGCTCTCCACGCGGGCGCCGCCGGGCAGATCTTCTTCCTGCGCGACGCCGACGGGAAGAAGGCGCTCCAGCGCTTCGACCTGAAAGACCGCAAGACCGACACGCTACTGCCCGACGTCACGGATTTCGAGATCTCCGCCGACACCAAGAAGCTCCTCTACTTCGTCAAGGAAAACTGGTTCATCGTCTCGGCGACCGTCAAGAAGATCGAACCGGTGGACGGGAAAGACGGCAAGCTCAAGATGGACGCGATCGAGGTCAAGATCGACCCGCGAGCGGAGTGGGCGGAGATCTTCGAGGATGCCTGGCGGATCAACCGCGATTACTTCTACGACCCGCACATGCACGGCGTGGACTGGAAGGCGGCGCGCGAGAAGTACGCGCCGTTCCTTCCGCATGCGGCCGTGCGCGGCGACGTCAACCGGATCATCCAGTGGATGTGCAGCGAGCTCTCCGTCGGCCATCACCGCGGAGGAGGCGGGGACACTCTGGCCGAGGTCAAGACCGTGCCGGGGGGGCTCCTGGGGGCCGACTACACGATCGAGAACGGCCGCTACAAGTTCGCGAAGGTGTACGGCGGCCTGAACTGGACGCCGGAACTGCGCTCGCCTCTGACGGAGCCGGGGGTCAACGTGAAGGCGGGGGAGTATCTGCTCGGCGTCGGCGGCCGCGACGTCAAGCCGCCCGCGAACCTCTACAGCTTCTTCGAGAACACGTCCGGCAAGCTGATCGAGATGACTGTCGGACCCAACGCGGACGGCAAGGGCTCGCGCACGGTCTCCGTCGTCCCGATCGCGAGCGAGCTCGCGCTGCGCAACCGCGACTGGGTCGAAGGGAACCTGCGCAAAGTGGACGCGGCGACGGGCGGCCGGGTCGCCTACGTCTACGTGCCCAACACGGGCGGCGCCGGCTATACCTACTTCAAGCGCTACTTCTACCCGCAGGCCTATAAGGAAGCCGTCATCATCGACGAACGCTTCAACGGCGGAGGCTCGGTCGCCGACTACTACATCGACGTCCTGCAGAAGAAGCTGATCTCCTACTGGGCGATGCGCTACGGCGCGGACATGAAGACCCCGTCTGCCTCGATCCAGGGCCCCAAGGTCATGATCGCTGACGAGACGGCCGGCTCGGGAGGCGACCTGCTCCCCTGGATGTTCCGCCGCTTCCAGGTCGGACCCATCGTCGGCACCCGCACGTGGGGAGGCCTCGTGGGCGTCCTGGGCTTCCCGCAGCTCATGGACGGCGCCACGATCACCGCCCCCAACCTCGCTATCTGGGACGCCGAGAAAGGCTGGATCGTCGAGAACGAAGGCGTCCCTCCGGACATCGAAGTCGAGCAGGCTCCGGCCGACGTCATCGCCGGCCGCGATCCGCAGTTGGAAAGGGCCATCGCCATCGTGATGGAGGACCTGCAGAAAAACCCGCCCGCGAACCCGAAGCGCCCTCCCTTCCCCATCAAGACGATGAAGACCCAGCTCACCGCCTCGCAATGATCTTCTCCCTCTTTCCCCCCTCCTTCGCTCTTCGAGATTCGGAGGATGAGCCCGGGAGAGGTCAGGATGAGGGGGCCAAAGAGACGAGGTCTCCATGAGCGCCAATGCCAACGCGATGTCGGGCAAGACGGTCCTCGTCACCGGCGCGACCGGCGGCATCGGGCTTGAGACGGCGCGCGCTCTAACGAGGATGGGCGCCGGCGTCGTGATCGGAGCGCGAAACCCGGTCCGCGGGCTGACCGTGGTGGACGGGATCAATCGGGAGGGGGGCCGCGCCGAGCTTCTGGAGATCGACATGGCGTCGTTCGCCTCCGTGCGCCGGGCCGCCGAACGCTTCCTGGGCTCGCATACGAAGCTCGACGTTCTCGTCAACAACGCCGGCGTCGCCGTACGGGAGCGGCGGCTCACCGCCGATGGGCACGAGCTGACCTGGCAGACGAACTTCCTCGGAGGTTTCCTCTTAACGAAGCTCTTGTTGCCGGCGCTCAAGAGCGCTGCCGGGCCGCGTGTCGTCAATGTCAGCTCCCAGGCCCACCGGTCCGCTCGCATGGACTGGGACAACCTCGAGCTCGAGCGAGGCTACGGCGGATTCAAGGCCTACGCGAACACGAAACTCGCGCAAGTGCTCTTCACGCGCGAGCTCGCCCGGCGCGAGCCGGGCATCGCGGTCAACTCCGTGCACCCCGGCGCCATCGCCACCGGCATCTGGCGCGCGGCGCCGAAATTCGTGCAGGGGATCCTCGGCCTCGTGCTACCTCCGCCGGAAAAAGGAGCGCGGCCCGTTGTCCGCCTGGCCTCCTCTCCGGATCTCGACGGCATCACCGGCCGGTACTTCAACAAGCTTCGCGAGGCCACGCCCTCTCCCGCGGCCACCAACGACGCCGACGCCGCGCGGTTGTGGGAGATCGCTGAGAAGGCGACGGAATAGGAACTGAAGATCGGGAAACTTTCCGGGAACCTCGCCCTTGGAGGAAGACTCTCCGGCCGCATGACCGGCGCGAAGAAGAGCGACGATCTCAACTACAGCTGGGAGATCGATTTTCGACGTGCAGTTGCCCAAGAAGCCGGCCGCCGCCGGTCCGAGCCGCGGGTCGTAGGACGTTCGGTCAGGCCGCCGCGATCGCGTTTTTCTTTTTCGCCTTTCGGCTGCTTTCGAAAAGAGCGAACGCGGCGGGAATCGTCGTGAGCGCTCCCAGCACGACCAGCGTCGCTCCAACGTAACGCCTCGTGCTCCGGCGGAATCTGTCGGCCACCAGGAGGCCGACGCCGGCCGCGAGGAAGGCGCGAGTGCCGACGATGAACATGAATTCGGGCAAAGTGAGATCGACTCTTTTCATACTTCGCCTCCGTTTCCGGGAGTTGCAATCTCCTCGCCATCGCGTGCCGGCGGTAAGATGATCGGGTGACCGGACCTCCGGACCAGAGCGAAGCCGCGCCCTACTACTTCCGCTACATCAATCGGATCGCGGGCGGCGACATCATCGCCGTCCTCGAAACTCAGCTCGAGGAGATGTCCGTGCTCTTCGCCGGCATCTCCGAGGAAAAGTCGCTCCACCGCTACGCGCCGGAGAAGTGGAGCATCCGCCAGGTCGTCAATCACGTCAACGACACCGAGCGCGTGTTCGTGTCCCGCGCGTTCTGGTTCGCCCGCGGCTTCGACAGTCCGCTCCCGAGCTACGACCAGGAGGTCAGCGCCGCCGCGGCCCGCGCCGACGAGTTCTCCTGGGCCAGTCACGTCGAGGAGTTCCGCGGGGTCCGCCTCGCCACCCTGGCGTTCTTTCGCAATCTGCCGGCCGGGGCCTGGATGCGAAGCGGCATCGCCAGCGGGAACCCCTTCAGCGTGAGGGCCCTCGCCTACATCACGGCCGGACACGCCTCCCATCACGCGGCGATCCTCCGGGAGCGATACCTAGCAGGCTGCTGAAAAATGGATGCGGGTGTCGTGTCTGGCCTTTTGCAACTCCTGACGCAAGGAAGACTTCTCGCAGAGAAGACTTCTCTCTTGAAAAGCGTCGCGAGCAAAAGGCCAGCCACCAAGCGGTTGCGGCGGCGCGGGGCCGTCTGCGGCGTCGCCGCTCCTCTCCGATGCGCCCCGGCATCGCCCTCGTCGCGGCTCCTTGCATCCGGCCTCGCGGCGCTCGCAACGCCACCCACACCCTTTTTCAGCAACCTGCAAAGAAAGGGTCTCCTCGCGAGGAAAAGAGAGAACCTTCTTTCTTTTCGTTCCGAAAGACGTGTCCCCGGAGCGGAAGCTTCCGGTGATCGTCACTCTCCATGGCTCCCGACGGAGCGGCGAGACGCTCGTCTCCAGGTGGAAGGAGAAGGCCGAAAAGGAAAAGATCATTCTCGCCGGTCCCGATTCCGCCGATTCAGTCCGCTGGAGCTCGCCGGGAGACGGTCCGCTCCTTCTCCACGACATCCTCGAGCAGATGAAGGAAAAGTGGCCGATCGACGGGCGGCGTGTCTATCTCTTCGGGCATTCGGCAGGCGCGGTGTTCGCGCTCCAGATGGCGGCGCTCGAGTCGGAGTACTTTGCCGCCGCGGCGATCCACGCCGGCTCGCTCGAACCCGCGTACTTCCGCCTCTTCGACTACGCGACACGGAAGATCCCTTATGCGATCTGGATCGGGACACGCGACAACTTCTTTCCGCTCGCGACGGTTCAAGCCACTCGCGATGCCTTGAAATCCCGCGGCTTTCCAGTGGAGTACACGGAGATCCTGGGCCACACCCACGACTATTACAGCCGGGCACCGGAGATCAACGATGCCGCCTGGACTTTCTTCGAGTCGCACCCGCTGCCGGCCGATCCCAAGTACGCCGTCTACAAGGACCCGGAATGAAGGGATGAAGAAAGGCTTAGCCAGGAATCCGTTCAGGAACGCCGGGGTTCTCGCTTGTGCGATGCGACGCGCGGCGGCCCGTTCTGCTCTTTTCCTTTTCGGGCTCGGCGCAATGCTGGCTCTCGGGACGCCGGCCGGCACAGCCGACGAGCCGTCTGCGGCGGCGCTTCCGGATCTGCAGGTGTTGATAGGAGAAGTGCGGGAGCGCCTGCACAGCGACGATTTCCTTCTCGATCAGTACACGTTTACGGAAAAGCAGACGGAACGGCAGCTCGACGCGGAGGGAAACGTCAAGAAGATCACCACTTCCCTGTACGAGGTCTATCCCTCCCCGGAGCCGGGGCGAACCTACCGCAAGCTCGTCCAGCGGGACGGGAAGCCACTGACTGCGGAGGAACTGGCGAAGGAAGACCAGAAGCAGGAGGCCAAGGAGGCGAGGAAGGCGGCCAGGCTCTACGGCGAGGACGCCTCCCGCCGCGCTTCGGCGGAGTCGGAGAGGCGGCTCAAGGAGACGAAGACGATCGACGAGCTCTTCTTCCTCTATGAGTTCCGTGTCGTCGGGCGCGAGACGCTCGACGGGCGCGGCGCGATCGTCGTGACCTTCGAGCCGCGGACCGGCGTCGAAACGGAGACGCGGTCAGGCAAGATCCTGAAGAAGTTCGCGGGGCGCGCCTGGATCGACGAGGAGGACCGCCAGCTCGTCCGGGTCGAGGCCGAGCTCATGGACGATCTCTCCTTCGGCTTCGGGCTGCTCGCGAAGTTGAAGAAGGGATCGCGCGCGCAAATCCAGCGGCGGAAAGTCAACGGCGAGATCTGGCTTCCCGCGCTGGCACGCTTCGTGGGACACGGCCGCCTCTTTCTCGTCAAGGGCCTCCACATCGACGCCCTCTCCGAATACTCCGACTATAGGAAGTTCACGGTCGGCACCGAAGCCATGACGTCTCCCGAACTGCCGAAGTAAGCCCCGGTCGCAGGGCGCAGATCCCGCGCAGGCGCGGAGCGACGAATCAGCGCGGCGCGATTCGGCGGGTCTCGCGGCCCGGGATCGAGGGCGCCTGGATCGGCTGCCGGGTCTTCTCCAGCGCTAGCTCGGCGACGCCACCGCGGTGAATCCCGGCGTGGAGGATCCCGCGCGGGGCGTCCAGGGCGAGCGAGGTCACGGCGGAGTCGGAGAGGCCGCTGCCGAGCGCTTGCCAGGTTCCTCCACTGTCCAGGCTCTGGAACACGCCCCCGGTGCCGCCGGTGACGGCGGGCGAGGCCGCGGCATAGAGGATCGCTGGGTTCGACGGGTCCATCAGAAACGCTTCGACCGACGCCAGGGGCGCCGGCGGCGTCAGAGTCCACGTCTTGCTGCCGTCCTGGGAGCGGCAAACTCCTGTCGTGCCTCCGAGAAACATCGTCGAGCCGGTCGGGTCGAAGAGAATCGCGTTGACTCCGCCGCAGTTCGAGTCCGTCGTGACGGTGGACCAGGTCCTTCCCGCGTCGAGGCTCTGGAAATAGCCGACAACCGATTCGCTGCCCGCGATCACCTGCGACGCGTTGGCGGGGTTGACGGCGATGAAGGTGATCGGAAATTGGCCGGCGTCGAGGCTCGTCTGCGTCCACGTGCCGCCGCCGTCGCTGCTCTTGAAGACCCGTTGCGAGGCCGTGCCGGAGTGGTTGGTCCCCGCATAGAGCGTCAGAGAGTTCGTCGGATCCACTACGATCGAGGAAACGAACGAGTCCGTCAGCCCCTGCGCGGAGGCGCTCCAGGTCCCGCCGGCGTCGTTGCTCCTGAAGACGCCCCCACCGAGCGTCGCCG
>WNGE01019556.1_pt1 | contig 10436 bp, 5 predicted proteins | sample 5400651 | NCBI WGS metagenome assembly WNGE01 (sample SAMN13153370, study PRJNA577476) | soil metagenome | isolation source: 60 cm soil or saprolite under grassland replicate 2 | place: USA:California | collected 2016-06-15
TCGCCCTGGATGAGGACCCGGAAGGGGTCGTCGAAGGCGAGGTTGGCGAACTGGGCGCCATCGGTGGCCGAGGTGGCGGCTGGGACGTCGTTGCGGAAGCGATAGCCGCTCTCGGGCTCCTCCAGCACCACCCACAGGGTGGGCAGGCTGGCCGGCGGGACGCCCTGGAAGCCGAAGAAGACCACGTCGCCGCCGACGTGGCCCTGGAAGGAAGGCAGGGTGCGGGGGGCGGCGGCGGCTGGGGCCACGGTGAAGTCGACCACCCCGCCGTGCCTGGCCGTGACCAGGTAGACCAGGGTGTGCGGGTAGCGGTCGAAGACCCGGCTGCGGAACACCAGGGCCAGGTCGGCGCCGGCCGACAGCCCGGGCGGGCGGTGCTGCGCGTCGCCCAGCGCGCTGCCCAGTGCCCAGTTGGCGATCCCGACAACGTCCGGGAGGCGCTGGCCGGTGGCCGCGTCGGTGCGGGTCCAGAAGGTGCGGATCGGGGTGCAGTCGGCGGCGACGCGGATGTTGCGCCAGCGCAGCTCCTCCACCACCCGGGTGTTGAGCCCGACCAGGAACGCGTCGGTGAAGGCGGGGTTGGTCTCGGCGCCGATGACCGCGTCGGCGGGGAGCTGCCCGACGCCCGGGAGCAGCCAGTCGGGGACCAGCTCGGCGACGTGGCGCCAGACGGGCAGGTCGATGCCCTGGCACGGCTCGGGCGGAGCGAGCGGCTGGGCCGGGTCCAGGCCGGTGACGGTGCCGAGCACCTGCCCGGCGGCGGGGGCCAGCTCGGGCCTGGACGGGTCGAACGCGGCGACCAGCTCGCCGGACAGTCCGGTCAGGTCGAGCGGGTCGCACGCCGGGGGCGGCTCGGGGGTGTCGCCGAGGTCGCCGAGCAGCTCCGCGACGGTGCCGGGCTCGTCGGTGAGGTCCCCGAACCGGTCGGTGAGGTCCACGAGGAGCTTGCGGGCGGCGGGCAGGTTGAAGTCGGGGTCGCCCTGACCGCCGGCCAGGGCGGCCAGCAGCAGCGTGGTGTGCACCCAGGGCAACGGCCGGGTGGCGGTGACGTGCTGGCCGAGCAGCCCGCCGAGGCGGCCGACCCGCTCGCGGAACTCGGGGAAGCGGTCGAGGTTCAGCGCGCTCACCGCCCCCTGGAGGGTCCGTGCGCTGGGCTGGGCGATGCCCCTCGCGATCGCCTTGCGGTTCCGGTCGAAGTCGCCCGCGCCGAGGTCGTCGAAGGCGGGCAGGCCGTGCTCGCCGAACGGCGCGGGCGGCGGGCAGCGGTTGGCGGCGGCGGCGAGCTGCGCCGGGTCGGTGGCGGCGCGCTCGGCGAGCGCGGTACGCGCCGGGCCGGGGCGCAGCGCCCGGCGGGTCGCGGTGGAGAAGAACCCGGCCGGCAGGGGCCGGTCGGCGGCGGTGGCCAGGGTCGCGGCCGGCCCGCGCGGAGTGACCACCCGGCCGAGGGCCGGGCCGAGCAGCCACAGCCGCCGGGTCGGGTCGGCGGGCAGCCGCCGGCGCCAGAGGGTGACGGTCGCGGCCAGCCCGAGGGTGAGGTGGCGGACGCGCTGGGCGGCGTTGTCGAGCGCGCCGGCCTGGCGGGTGGCCTCGGCGGCCAGCTCCTCCTGGGCCTCGACGCCCACGCGCATCCCCAGCCCGGCCACGCCGCGGCGGCGGGGGTCGCCGTTGAGCGCCTTGCCCCAGGTGGTGTCGTCGGGCTTGGCGGTCCAGGCGTCACCGTAGCGGGGCAGCCCGACGACCGGGCGGCCGGCGGGGTCGGGGGGCGGGGTGCGCAGCCGGCCGAGGTCGGTGGCGATCGCGGGCGGCAAGGGCGGGTCGGTGGTGGCGCTGCCGACCGGGGCGAGCGCGCCGCGCACCCCGAGCGGCCCGGCCGCCGGCACGCGCGGGTAGGCGACCGGCGCCCGCCCGGTGCCGGGGTCGGCGGCGCCGGGGCGCAGCTTGGCGGCCAGGCTGCGGAAGTCGCCGCCCTCCCCGGTCCGGAAACGCCAGTGGCCGTATAGCGGCAGCAGCACGGTGCCGGCGGGCGGGGTCGGCCAGGCGTCGGCCACCGCGCCGCCGGTCCCGACCGTGAAGGCGGGCACGAGCGCGGCGACGTAGCTGGTGGCCGGGTCGAGCGGGCGCGGCGAGAGCACGCGCGCGCCCGGCGACACAGCGCCCTCCTGGACGTGCGCCCAGCACGGCGAGCCGGCCAGCGGGTGGGCGGCCAGCGCGGCCGCGGCGATGGTGACCTGGTCGCCGGCCACTTGCATCTCGTCATCACTGCCGACGACCAGGACCAGCCAGGGCCGCAGCCGCCGGTTGCCGGCGGCCTGGGCGGCGGCCGGGGTGTAGCGCCAGGGCAGGTCGGGGGCGGCGAACTCGGCGAACGGGCATTTGGTCACCTCGGCGTCGTTCACGTCGGGCTTGGGGAAGCGGCGCGAGACCGCCCCGGGCTGGAGGCCGGTGACGTCCCCCGGCCCGGCCAGGAGCAGCGGCAGGGTGGCGGTCTGGCTGCCGGTCGCGCCGCCGCCCGCGTCCCTGCCGTCCAGGCGCAGGCTCGCCTGCCCGCCGGGTCGCCCGCCCTGCACCCCGGTCACCGTGCTCGCGGCGCCGGCCCGGCGCCAGCCGCGGAAGGTGATCTGTGTGGCCATCGTGCGGGTCCCTCCGGTCGCGTCGCGCGGTCGCGTTGAGCTGGTTGGGCGTGGGTCAGACGTGGGTGAGCTGGACGACGTCGCCGGTCGCGACGGCCGCCACCGCCGCCGTGGCAAAGCCGGTGCCGGCGCGGGTGGCGCGGGCGAGCTGGTGGGCCTGGGCGGCGCTGACCCCGTCGGCGAGCACCTGGCCGTCGGCGCCGCGGACCTGCCAGTGCGCCTCGGTCACCGCCACCCGGGGCGGGGGCCGATCGCCGCCGCGGGTGCCGGTGCGCACCTCCGCGGCGGCCAGCAGCCAGTCGGGGGCGGCCAGCGGCGGCCGGGGGACCGGCGGCGGCGGGCGGGGCGGGGCGGGCAGGCGCACCTCCTTGACCGTGACGGGATGCACGATCGGGTCCGAGGCGCCGCCGGCGCCGCCGAGGCGCACGCCGGCCTGGAGGCGCTCGAACCCGCGCCGGTTGAGCGCCTCGCCGTCGCTCAGGTCGGCGAACCCGCCGGGGGCGAAGAAGTCCAGCTCCGGGCCACCGACCGCCGGCCCGCCGGGGACGGCGCTGGCGGTCACGGTCTCGGGGCGGGCGAGCGGGTTGCCCTCGAAGCGCTCGATCAGCAGCCCGAGGGGGGCGCGCCCCTGCGACCAGACCAGCCCGACCGGGGGCAGCACGGCGGCGGGGAGCTGGCCGAGGGTGACCTGGGCGTCGGTGCCCTCGGCACGCAGGCTGTCGGGGGCGCGCAGGGCGGCGGCCAGCTCGGCGACCGCGCTGGCGACCGCCGCGACCACCGCCGGGGCGTCGCTGCCGATGGTGAAGGTGGCGCTGGCGCAGATGTCGAAGAACAGGATCTCGATGCACGCCTTGCCGCTGAAGGTGACCGGGCCCGGACCGGAGATGGTGCCGGTGACCTTGACCCCGGCCAGGGTGTGACCTCTGAACTGGACCTTGAGGCTGGCGGTGAAGTCGACCTGGAAGAAGAACGGCTTGAAGCGGATGAGCACGTCCAAGCTGAGGAACCCGCGCACGGTGAGCGGGTCGAGCTTGGCGACGACCTCGACCGCCGCGCCGAACTGCAAGCTGTTCGAGGTGATCGCGAAATAACCCTCGAAGCGCAGGTAGAGCGGGTCGTCCGGGGTGCCCCTGGCCATCGCCAGCCGGGTCAGGGTGGGCGGCAGCACAGCCGGGGCGGGGTCGAAGTCGGGGTGGACCCCGCCGACGCTGAACAGGAAGTACGCCTCGGCGCCCCAGCTCGCCCGCACGGCCACCCCGCCGGCGACGGTGAACACCTCGAGCAGCTTGGAGTCGACCAGCACGGCGTCGATGGTCAGGGTCTGGCGGGCCAGGTCGAGCACGCCGATGACGTCGCAGCGCAGCTGGAGCAGTGGGCCGGACGCGCCGGGGGCGGTGACCACGGCGCGGGCGACGCCGAGCAGCACGACCTTGGTCGGCCCGGGCAGCTCCAGGAACACCCCGATGTCCAGGGCGACCAGGTCGGCCCAGGTGAGCTGGAGGGTCGGTCCGACCACGAAGACGCCCTCGGCCGGCGGGAAGATCGCGGCCAGCTCGGGCAGCAGCGCGGCCACGTCGCGCACCGGGTCCTCGGGGGCGAGGATCCGGCCCACCGTCCCGGTGGCGAACCGCTCGCGCAGCGCATCCACGTTGATGCGCCGGTTGACGGCGACCAGCCCGCCGACGCCGGTGAGCGCGATCCCGAAGCCGCACGAACGCGACGGGGCCGAGGTCGCCGACGATGGTCGCGCCGGCCAGGGCGGACAGCCTCGGGCTGCCGGCCGTGGTGGTGCCGGAGCGCAGCGCGATGGTGACCCGGTCGAGCTCGACCGGACCGAGGTGCAGGTTGGGCGCGACGGTGGTCTCGAACCCGGCGCTGCCGGCGAACGCGAACCCGCCCCGGTTGGACCAGGACACCCCGAGGCCCACCGGCACGGTGACGGTGCCGCCGCCGAGCATGCGGGCCAGGAACCCGTCCAGCTCCCCGGCGGCCAGCACCACCGCCAGGTCGCGCACGGCGACCACGGCGCCGACCGACAGCACGCCCTGGTCCAGGTCGATCGCGAGCGCCAGGTCGGCGCCGCCCAGCTCGACGCGGCTGCGGCCGGGCCGGCCGAGCAGCAGCGTGCGCGCCTGCGGCTGGGCGGGCGTGGCGGCGTCGTAGGAGAGCGTGGCGCCGAACCCGGCTGACGGGAGCTGGGTGTCGGGGGCGAACGGGAAGCGGACGGTCACCGACCCGGGCCGGATCAGCACCCCGAAAAGGCTGGCCAGGTTCGTCCCGGCGCGCACCCGCAGCGTCCAGTGCGGGTCCAGGTGGACCTCGGTGCCCGCCTGGCTGGGCAGGGCCGGCTGGACGATCACGCCGGGTGGCAGGGTGGTGGTCCCGGCCTGCTCGGCGGGCAGCTCGGCCAGCTCCAGGGCGATCTCGACGACCTGGTCGGCGACGGCGAACTCGAACAGGTGCAGCCGCACGCGGGTCTCGACCGGCTTGGCGACCTGGTCGGGCGGGGCGGTCCGCCAGCCGGCGGCCAGCTCGGGGGGGACGCGCTGGATGCTGGCGGCGAACCCGAGCGCCCACAGCAGCTCGTGGACGTGGTCGCGCAGCAGCTCCCAGCGGAACTCCGGGGTCCCCCAGCCGTACACCCGGCGGGGCAGCACGCCCGGGTCGGTGAACAGCTCGGGCACCTGGTCGAAGCGCAGCCGGGTGCGCAGGAACGCCGGGCGGGTGGCGGTCGCCTCGTGGTATTCGGTCTCGACGATCCCGAGCATGGACATCGCGGTGGACACGGTCGGGAGCGCGGCGGCCAGGTAGTCGGTGAGCAGCAGCTCGACCAGCCGCTCGGCCAGCTCGGCGAGGAACGCCCCCGCGTCACCCCCGGCGACCCCCGCCGGCGCCTGGCTGATCGCGTCGAGCGCCTGGTACAGGTCCCTGACGGCGCCCAGCGCGGCGCGCACGTCGTCCGGGTCGGGGTCGTCGCCCAGCGCCTCGGCCGCCGCGAGCGCCTCGTCCACCGCGGTCGCGAGCTGGCGGAAGCTGGCCGGCAGCTCGGTCGGCTCCCAGCCGAGCCTGAACAGGAACGCCCGGAAGCTGTCCAGGTCGTCCACGGCGCGGCGCAGCGGCTCCACGGCCAGGGCCAGGTGCCTGGCGAGCAGCGCGAAGGTGCTCTCCTGGTCGCTCACCGGCGCCGCCGGCCCCCGGCGCTCATGGCTGCGCGTCCTGCCCGCTGAACAGCGCCTCCAGGTCGGCGTGCCTGGAGGCGTCCAGGCGGTCGACGATGACGTACTGGCAGACGTGGCAGAAGCGGTAGATCGCGCCCGGGTTGGAGGTCAGGGTGTGGGTGAACGGGTTGGCGGCGGGCACCTGGAGGACGCGCATGATGCACGCCCCGGTCGGGTGGTAGGGGCGGCAGTCGTACTCCATCCCGCCCTCGTACAACCCCACGATCCAGGACCGGAAGCGCGGGCGGCCGAACGGCAGCCCGGCGGGCAGGTTGGTGGCGAGCTGGAGCCCGTTGACCGGGTCGTTGACGCAGTCGCGCAGCGGCGGGCGGGCGTTGAGCGGGCCGCCAGTGGCGTCGATGTGCACCCGGATGACCTGGTCCAGCAGCTCGGCGAAGATGTCGCCGGCCAGGACCGCGCTGGCCCGTGCGGGCACCGGGTCGCACAGCACGCTGCCCGCCGGGAAGTCGCCCACGACCACCGTCCCGTGGAGGTCCTGGACGCGGACCTTGTCGGCGGCGACGCTCAGCACCCTGAGCTCGTCGCTGAGCTTCGGCACGGCGACGCCGCCGTCCGGCAGCGGCTGGCGCAGGCGCACGAGGTCCGGCGCGGCGAACGAGGCGCCGTGGCCCGGGTCGAGCTCGGCCCGGAAGACGCCGCCGGTCTCGTCGACCAGGGCCAGCTTCAGCCTGCCCGCCCGCAGCAGCCTCGGCCAGCGCCACTTCACCTGCCCGCCGCGCAGCCCGGCGAACGGCACCGCGAGCAGGTCGTCGCGCGGCTGGAGGTTGGCGAACCCGCGCAGCCGGTCCAGCTCGTCGTCGGGCATGCCGCCCTTGCCGCCGTACTCGTCGCCGACGCGGGCGATGTGGGCGGTCTCGTGAGCGATCCTGGCCAGCACCTCCCGCACGACCACGACCGTGCCGCCCTTGCGGGGCAGCGGGTTGGGCAGCACGTCCACCTCGCGGCGGCCGGCCACCGCCTTGAGCGGGGTCTCGGAGGTGCTGACCAGCCCGACGGCGACGAGCTGGGTGTGGCGGCGGTCGTTGGTCTGGGTCGTCGCGCCGCTGTCGCGCGCCCCGAACGCGAGCGCGATCACGAGGTCCTGGTCCTTGCCGGGGGGTGTAGGGGCGCTGGGGTGCTGATCCCAGGTCGCCCCGATCACGGCCGGGCCCGCGCGGGTGATCGTGCGCAGGAACTGGTCCAGGTGCTCCCGGGTGGTGCGCATGGCGAAGAAGGGGCCGATCGCGCGCTCGGGGAAGAACAGGTCGTAGGCGGGCCGCTCGCCCTGGGCCAGCCCGAGGGCGGTGTCGCGCTCGTTGGCCACCCGCCGGTCGTTGAGGTCGCGCCAGCGGTCGTAGAGCCCGAGGGTGACCCGGCGCAGGTCGACGTCGTTGAACATCGCCGTCCACTGCCCGCCCTTGGTGGCCAGGTCGACGGCGGCGTCGGCCGGGACCGGCAGCCCGACCAGGTGGACCAGGTTCTCCAGGCGGTACTCCAGCGCAGGCGGGAGCGGCCCGATCGGCGGCAGGGCGGTCAGCGGGTTCGGCGCCACCGGGCGGGGCATCTCCTGCCCCACGATGTTGGCGCCTCGGTTGACCAGGTCCAGCTCGTACAGGGTGCTCTCGCCGCTCTGGTTGGACGGCAGGAACACCCGCCAGTAGTTGACCCGGTCCTTGATGAGGTTGAACGGGCTGGTCGCCTTGGAGGTGCGGAGCTGGCGCACCGCCTCGGCGGCGCACTGCTCGAAGGCGAATCTGTCGGCGTCGGTGTCCGGGAACCCCTCGGCGACAAACAGCACGTTGGGCACCTGGGCCATGACGGCCGGCTCCGGCCCGGGCCCGGCGACCAGCGTCGCCTTGCGCACCGCGGCCGGCTGGGCGCTCCAGGCGTCCAGCACTCGGACCTGCCCGGTTGCCGCGGACCCGCCCAGTTCGGCGGAGAGCGTCGCGGTGACCTGCACGGCCGGGCCGCCGGTGGCGCCCGGGGCGGACAGCTCCCCTGTCGCCGCCACCGCCACCTTGCCGGGGATGGCGCTGGCCCAGGCGAAGCCGGGATGCTGGGTGATGTCGCCGACGGTATTGTCGTCGAACTGGGCGAGCACCGACAGGCGCTGCCCGTCGGCGCCCTTGTGGATGCTGAGCGGGGTCGGCGTGCACCACGCCCGCGTCACCGAGGTGTGGACGTGGATGCGCATGGTGGCGACCAGGTTGCGCACTCCGCCGGGCGCCGCGGCGTCGTTGACCTGGCACCTGGCCTCGACCACCAGGTTGCTGAGCAGCGGCGGGGCGGGCGCCGGGCTGACCGCCTCGACCTCGCCGGTGGCGGTGTCGACCTTGACGCCGCGGGCGGTGATCACCCCGCCGACGACCGCCCCCTTGATCCGCGGCACGAACGTCAGGCTGGCCACGTCGCCTGGCAGCGGCCGGTCGCGGCCGGTCGGCTGGGTCCCGTCAGCCTGGTGGAGCAGGAGCAGCCCGTCCAGGCGCCGTTTCTTGCCGCGCAGCAGGTGGATGTCGAACCGGTCGGAGAACCGCCAGGCGATCCGGGTCGTGGTCACCGCCGCCGCCCCCACCGGCGGGTCAGGCCAGAACCCGGATGCTCCTGCACGCGCGTCCTTTCGCCAACTTGGACCGACTCGGGCGGAGGATCACATACGCGCAGAGCACGGTCAAGAGACAGAAGGGCAGCCCGGTTGACCCTGCTGGCTAATTCCTCGGGGTGCGGAGGCTTGCTCGGCGTGCCGCCCGCTTGTTGTTCTTCTTGGGGTGCATGATCGTGCTGTGGTCGGCTTTCCCCTTCCCCGGCCGCAGGATGGAGTGCGTGGTGTCGATGCAGCCGCAGCCGTGGCCACAGCCGGCCCAGGAGATCGCGACCGCGGTGCGGGCCGCGTATGCCGGGCGTGAGGTTCCGCTGCCGGTGCGGGTGCGTGATCAGCTGGGTGAGCTGTTCGCCGATGCCGAGTTCGCGGGAGCGTTCGGGGTGCGGGGCAAGCCGGGCTGGCCGCCGGGGCGGTTGGCGCTGGTCACGGTGTTGCAGATGGCCGAGGGTCTGACCGACCGGCAGGCTGCTGAGGCGGTGCGGGACAAGATCTCGTGGAAGTACGCGCTGGGGCTGGGGCTGGACGACCCCGGCTTTGACCCATCGGTGCTGAGCGAGTTCCGCACCCGGGTCGTTACCCACGGCCTGGAGGAGCGGGTCTTGGACCTGCTGCTGGCCGCGTTGGGGGGCAAGGGGCTGGTCAAGGCCGGCGGCAAGCAGCGGACCGATTCCACGCACGTGATCTCGGCGGTGCGGGACTTGAACCGGCTGGAGCTGGCCGGGGAGTCGGTGCGGGCCTGCCTGGAGGCGCTGGCGGTCGCGGCGCCGGGCTGGCTGGCCCAGGCTGTCGATGTGGCCGGGTGGAGCAAGCGGTACAGCGCGCGGGTTGACTCCTGGCGGCTGCCCGCCTTGAAGGCCAAGCGGACCGAACTGGCCCTGGCCTACGGCAGGGACGGGTTCGCGCTGCTTGGGGCCGTGTACGCGCCCGCCGCGCCGCAATGGCTGCGTGAGCTGCCCGCGGTGCAGGTCTTGCGCACGGTGCTGCTGCAGAACTACACCCGCACCATCACCAAGGACAGGCGGGAGGTGGTCGGGCGGCGGGAGGCCGATTCGGACGGTCTCCCGCCGGGCAGATCGCGCCTGACCTCCCCCTATGACACCGACGCCCGCTGGGGCGTCAAGCGGGATGAGTTCTGGAATGGCTACAAGGTCCACCTCAGCGAGACCTGCACCGCCCCGGGTGCCGGCGACACTGCCGGTCCGGCCGCGCCTGGGGCCAAACCGGGGCAGGTCCCCGACCGGCCCAACCTGATCACCAACGTGGCGACCACGGATGCGACCGTGCCGGACGCGAAGATGGCCGACAAGATCCACCAGTCCCTCGCCGCCCGGAATCTGCTCCCCGCCGAGCACTATCTCGACTCGGGCTATCCGTCCGCTGAGCTGATCGTCGGCGCGCGGGCCACCTATGGCATCGCCCTGATCACGCCGGTCCTGCTGGACACCTCCGTCCAGGCCAGAGGCAACGCCGGGTTCCAGGCGGCCGCGTTCACCATCGACTGGCAGTCCCGGCGGGCCACCTGCCCGCAGGGTCAGCCCAGCTCCTCCTGGAGCCCATGCACCCAGCACGGCACCGACAAGATCGTGGTCAAATTCGCCGGCGTCACCTGCGGTGCGTGCCCGGTCCGCGGCCAGTGCACCACCGCCAAGCGCGGCGGACGCCAGCTCACCTTGAGCCCACACGACCTCAACGACGCCCTCCGTCAAGCCCGCACCGGGCAGGACACCAAGCACTGGCGGGCCGACTACGCCCTGCGGGCCGGTGTCGAGGGCACCATCCGCCAGGCCATCGCCGTCACCGGCCTACGTCGCGCCCGCTACCGCGGCCTGGCCAAGACCCACCTTGAGCACGTGTACTGCGCCGTCGCGCTCAACCTGATCCGGCTGGATGCCTGGTGGAACGGCCATCCCCTGGACCGCACCCGCACCAGCCACCTCGCCCACCTCGAACTCGCCCTGGCCGCATAAACCCGAATAAGCCAGCAGGGTC
>WNGE01019392.1_pt1 | contig 10435 bp, 10 predicted proteins | sample 5400651 | NCBI WGS metagenome assembly WNGE01 (sample SAMN13153370, study PRJNA577476) | soil metagenome | isolation source: 60 cm soil or saprolite under grassland replicate 2 | place: USA:California | collected 2016-06-15
TGAATTGGCGTGGTCCCATCTAGGTAGAAGAAACCCTCGGCTGGGGGCGCATTCGTCGTTTCCGCAAAGAAATAATAGACTTGCCCCGGAGGCAGCGCAGAGGCGGTTCCACTGTTTGGTATCGCCTGCGTGTACCCGACCGGAATACTGCCGTACTCGATCTTCAAACCTTCGACCCGAGCACCCTTGAAATACCCTTCTGTAGGCTGTACGCGCCATACCACTGACTTCGCGTCGAATGGTGTTGCGATTTTGTACCCCGGTTGTGGGCCATAGATTCTAAACGATGCTAGCCGTCCACTTCCGTGGAACGAGAATGAGGGACCGTTCCCCACCTTCACCGAAGTGGGAATCTCACGGCAGCTGCTCAACATCGGCAGAATGCAAACGAGTAACAGAACCCCTATGTGCCGTGTCAACGTCACAAGCGATGCCTCCAATCCGCCTCGGATTCGTCAGAAGAGGCTGGGAATCGAGGGAAGGAAGTCACGGAGACTGCTCCACATCCAACTGTCCGGGTTCAAGCCCAGGCATCAAAAGTTCCCTCGCTGTGGTGGGCCGGAACTGAAATCGTGCAGGGCACTCTGGTTTTCATTTTTGCGTTCTGACTAACAAAGAGGACGCTTGGGAGGATCGGCCATCAAAACTCTACCGCACCTCTCCTCTTATCAGCCGCAGCGCGTCGGCGGGTTGAATGTCTGAGTCGCCATTTTTTACACGATCATTTTCCTCGGCCGCCAAGAGGGCGTCTCCTTCTCCCGGCGCGAGGAATAAATTCTGCTCCAACCCCTGCTGCCTAATGTAGAGATCGTAATAGCGTCCCTGAGCGGCGTAGAGCTGCTCGTGCGTGCCGCGTTCGACGATTTGTCCTTGTTCCACAACTAGAATCTGATCGGCGCGGCGGATGGTGGAAAGCCGGTGCGCGATGACGAAAGTTGTCCGGCCCTGCATGAGATATGAAAGCCCGTGCTGGATCATCGCTTCCGATTCCGAATCCAGGCTGGATGTAGCTTCGTCGAGGATCAGGATTCGCGGCTCGGCAAGAATCGCGCGCGCGATTGAGATGCGTTGCCTTTGTCCGCCGGAAAGTTTCACGCCGCGCTCGCCTACGACCGTATCGTATTTATCGGGAAAGCTCTCAGCGAATTCGTCCACCCGCGCAATCCGGCAGGCGCGCATGATTTCCTCTTCGCTCGACTCCGGACGCGAGTACGCTACATTTTCGCGGATCGTCCCATCGAATAAAAACGACTCCTGCAGTACTACTCCGAGCCGGGTGCGATAAGAATCCAATCGAACCGTGCTCAAATCGACGCCATCGACTAACACTTTCCCTTCCGACGGAGTATGAAAGGCTGAAATCAAGCCGATGATTGTTGATTTCCCCGATCCAGAAGAGCCCACCAAAGCGGTCACTGTACCCGGCTCCGCATGGAACGAGATGTCGTTCAGCACAGTACGGCTGCCATCGTAACTGAAGCTGACGCGCGAGAAATCAATGTTGCCGCATACATCATTCAGCAGCACGGTTCGATTCGGGTCCTGATCTTCCGGACGCTCATGCAGAATCTCCCGCGTGCGCTCAAGGCCAGCGAGAGCCTCGGTAAGCTGAGTGCCAATCGCGACCATCTGCATGATGGGCGCAACCAGGAAGCCCAGGAACAGCGTGTAAGTAAAGAATCCGCCAATGGTCAGTGTGCCAGCCATGATCTGGCGCGCGCCGACATACATAATCACCGCGCCAACCACTCCGAGCAACAAGCTGGCGGAAAGACTCATGACAGAGGTCGCGGTGAGCGTGCGCATAACGTTGTCGAGCAGCCGGCGCACTCCCGACGCGAACACCGCCTCTTCACGTTCTTCGGCGTGGTAACCCTTGATCACGCGCACGCCGCCGAGCGACTCTGCCAGACGCCCGGTTACCTCGGCGTTGATTTTGCTGCGCTCGCGAAAAATTGGGCGGATCGTTCCAAAAGCTTTCTTCAGCGCCAGGCCGAAGCAAAGCAGGAAAGTGAAGGCAATCACCGTCATCAGCGGGCTGATGCGAAACAGCACCACCATCGCGATGCCAGACGTAATGAGGCCGCCGGCAAGCTCCACAAGCCCCGTCCCCAGCAGGTTGCGCACGCCTTCCACGTCGCTCATAATCCGGGACACCAGCGTGCCCGTCTTATTGGAATCATAAAATGCAACCGGAAGGCGCGAGATATGTACTTGAACTTTTTGCCGCAGCTCGGCAATCAAGCGTTGCGCTGCCTTCGACAGTAACTGCGTCAGCGAGAATGAAGTAATCCCCTGGATAATCGTTGCGCACAGAACCAGAATAACCAGCGGCCGCAGCCGCTCAGCGTGATGTTTGGCGATGACGGTGTCGATGAGGAATTTCGTCGAGTAGGGAAGCACCAGCCCCGAGACGCGGTTGATCGCCATCAATAAAAATCCCACCGCGAGCAAACCTCGGCGGGGCCGCATAAGCTCCCAAATTTCCGGGATGATCGTGCGGAGCCTCTCGACATTGAACCCAGCTTTCGGCGCGGATTTCGAAGGCGAATTCACCAGCTAGTTAGATTTTCTCCCCGGAGAAAGAGGTTCATTTATTAATCGCGACGGATCATCCGCTAAGGGAGCACGTCACGTGAACTGCACGCACTACTTAAGTGTTCGCTTTAGGAACTCGACCGTGCGCTTCCATGCATCGGCGGCGTCATCGGCACGGTAGCCATCTTTGTTGTTTGGATTCTCGAAAGCGTGACCCGCATCAGGATAGACAATGATTTCGACCTTCTTTCCCATCTGCTTCAGTTGCTGCTCGAATTTCTTCACGTCCTCGACGGGAATGCCACGGTCTTTTCCGCCGAAAATTCCCAGGATTGGAGCGTTAATCTTTTTCAATGACTCGGCGTCAACCGCGAGATGGCCATAGTTAATGACGTCCGCCGCGAGCGTGGGCTCTTGCAGGGCAACATCAAGTGAATAGCCGCCGCCCATGCACCATCCGATGGAAGCGATGCGGTCTTTTTTCACGTTGGCTTGAGATTTGAGAAATTCGAACGCAGCATGCAAATCACGTTTAGCCCGGTCTTCGGGAACGCCGCGCATAATCTCGTGCGCCTCATCGGGTGTAGTTGCGACTTTGCCGCGGTACAGATCGATCGCCAGCGCGACATAGCCCTGGTCGGCCAGCTTTGAGGCTTGTTCTTTTACCCAATCGTTCAGCCCCCAATACTCGTGGATCACAATGATGCCGGGGAACGGGCCTTTGCCATCGGGTGCATAAAGCATGGCTTGGACAGTTTCATCGCCGCTTTTGTATGAGACTGATTTGCCGGTCGCGGCGAAGGAGGAGAGCACGAAGCAGAGGATAAGAGCAGGAAGAGTCTTCATGATAAAACCTCGCAACTTGTAGTCATTCAAGCAAGGCGGGCGAGGACGCCCGCCCGACAGCCGGCGAGACGCCGGCGCTACTGTCATAACTCGAGCTCCATGTATAACGTACCCGGCATGGGATTCGGGCGATACGGCGCTATCTCCTTGAACCCAAGGCGACGGTACATGGCGACTGCGTCTTTCATCACTGGCTCGACGGTGTCGAGGCGCATTCGCCTATAGCCAATCCGGCGAAATTTAGGCCGAAGATACAGCCGCTTCATCTCGCAGATTTCGCTGTCCAGCTTGTGAAGGGCCACGCACCCTGCCAGTTCGCCTTCATATAGAGCGAGCATCAGCCGGCCATCGGGTGGCGCATAGTCGCCTGGAAGTCCGGCCAGTTCCTGATCGAAATTTTGGAAGCACAGGCTGAAGCCAAGCGAGCTGGCGTATTCGAGAAAAAGTTCACGGACTTGCGCGATCTGTGCGGCCGTTTTTGCTGGCGCTATCGTCAGTCGCGGAATCCCGTGCGCTACCCCATCAGCATTCCCCCATTCACATTAAGCACATGACCCGTAATATACGAAGCTTCATCAGAGACGAGAAACGCCACCGCATTCGCAACATCCTCCGGAGCACCCACGCGACCAAGCGGGATCAGTTTCACCGCCTCCTGCTTGAGATTTTCCGGCAACGCGGCCGTCATCGCAGTTTCGATGAATCCCGGAGCTACGGCGTTACAGGTTATGTTTCTCGAAGCAACTTCGCGGGCAATTGCCATCGTAAGGCCGATAAGACCTGCTTTGGAAGAGGCATAACTTGCCTGGCCGGTTTGGCCGATCTGACCAAAAATGGATGTCGACCACGGCTACAGTCGCGCCACGCTCCGCCAATTTGAGAACGCAGGCCTTGCCAATTCCTTGCGACGCGCCGGTGACCAGCGCTACACGTCCTGAAAGGGACATGAAATTCTCCTTGCATCGGAAAGCGGGAATTATAACTGGACGGACGCGACTTCAGCATTTTCCGCGTCCTGAGGTATTTCGTCGCGGAACAAATAACGCAAAAGCGGGGGCGCAAGCAGCGTTGTAACTCCCGTCATGAATACCACGATGGCGTAGGTCGACTGAGTCACAATTCGGGATTGCAATCCGACAAGTGCCACGATAAGCGCGACTTCGCCGCGAGGCATCATGCCAATGCCCACACGAAACACCGTCGGCCAGCCTTCGTTCAGAACAGGCAGCCCACAGCCGATCACCTTAGAGATGATAGCCAGCAGTGAAATCATAATTGCCGCAACCAGCACGTCCCCGCTGAATAGCTGGATATTGAGCCGCGCGCCGATCGCGAAGAAAAAGTAGGGTGCCAGGAATTCGGTGATTGCTGCAACCCGAGGCAGCAGGTTCCACCGCGGAGCATAGTCGGCGAACATCAGCCCTGCGAAGAAGGCCCCTATGATAGCGGCAATCCCGATCTTTGCCGCCAGCCATGAGAGCAGCAGGCAAATGGCCAGAGCCACGATAAGCGATGCGTTCTGGGTGGAGAGCCGTTCCATCTGCGGCTCAATGCGGCGCACCAGGCGCGGCGCGATGAAGATCATGAACAGCGCGAACGTCACAGCTTCGCCGATCAGGATTCCCAAATGCAGCCATTCCAAGCTTCCGGAGGCAAGGCCGGCAACAACCGCTAACAACACCATCCCGAGAATGTCATCAAAAACTGCGGCGCCAAGAATGAGCTTGGCCGTGCGCGTGGAGAGCACGCGCATGTCACCGAGCACGCGGGCGGTGATCCCCACGCTGGTGGCGACCATGGCCGCGCCCACAAAGACAGCCTCGTGGGTAACGTCGCCGCGCGCCTTCATATACGCGAAGCCCAGGATGAACGGAACTACGACTCCTGCGCCAGCAACTAACAGCGATTTGCGGCCTACGCTGATAAGATCGCGCGGGCTGGTTTCGAGCCCCGCGCTGAAAAGCACGAAGATAGCGCCAATTTCGGCAACGGAATGAATCGTGTCGGTTGGGATAATCCAACCCAGCGCGTACGGTCCGAGACCGATACCGGCAAGAATTTCGCCCAGCACTGCGGGAAGGTTCAGGCGCTCGAATACTTCTCCGACCACCTTGGCACTTACAAAGATGGCAAAAAGCTCAAGCAGCAACTGTTCAGAACCTTGCGGCATATCAGGCGCAGCATATGGCAAGGCAGGGTAGCTCGCAACAAAACTCGAGAGCTGCTGAAAATAGCAGTTAGTGCGCAGCAATCAGCCGGTTTCGACTTAGTGGCATGGCGGCATCCAGGCTGAATGCTGAGTTGAATAACTACGATTTCAGCTCGCGTAGGCTCCAGATGAGCACGTCCAGCCTGCGTGCAAAATGGAGGAAGGGTGGGGATTGCGGGAGAGTGATTCCTGCGGCTGAAGCCATACTGTTGATTTCAATTTCCGCTTCGGCATCTTGCAATGGCCATTGCCGATGGTGGATCTCGGCGCAATACACTCTGCCGCTTCTGGTCGTGTAAAGGCAGTAGCGCTCGGTCAGCCAGTTCTCCAGTGATCCTTTTTCGCAAAGACGAACTTCGCTGACTGCGCGATAACGGCCGCGAAACTGTGCCTCCCCAGCATATCGGCGCGACTCATAGGTAATCCAAGACTCGCGCGCAACGACTGACATGCGCGCATGGAAATACGGAAGCTGATAGAAACGCCGCGCTGCCCACACTGCCGGACAATGTGCCGCGTCCAGGCTGAAGAAGTAGACACCCGGTTTATCGCCGACAGTGACATAGGTGCGAACATTTAATTCCGGAAATCGCGAAAGTCCGGGAAGCGGCGGCAAGCCGTGCGCATGGATGTGACTCATGTGAAACGGCGCGATGCCCACCCAGCAGCGGCCCTCGAAAGTATCGAGGGGCAGGTCGCGCGGAATAAGCCGCCGCAAGGCGCCAGTCTCAACGGGCCAGTGCGCGAAGAGCAGATCATGCCACGTCTGCGCCATCACCCACGGTCCGGAAGGAAGCGGCCATGGACGATGCGCAGCGTGCTTGAGTTCAGGGTGCAAGCGTCAATCTGCGATTTTCAATTGCCAACTGTTGATTAGAAAAACATTCGCCTATTTGACCGCGTTAACTTTCTTTCCCCTGCTCGACTGCTCCGTCCCCAACGTAATCGCAGACCAGCACTGTTAAATCATCCTCTTGTTTCGCCGCCCACTGCCGGACTGAAGACATGATCGAGTCCGCTGCCTCGGATGATGAAATGCGCTCAGCACTTCGCCCGCACTCATCTGAGGAGCGGCCGCGTACATGCGAGGGATACTAAACGATTTCCGGTCCGAACCGAAGCTTAGAGGCTTCGGTCAAAGCTAGGTCCTCCCTCATCGGGCAACTGGATAACAGACAGTGGAAAAAGTTCGTTCCTCGTGTACTGTGATGCACTGTGGGAACGATGTACTTTGGCAAGGGCACGAGTTCAAGCCCTGCCCTTCCCAAAACCATTTATGCGACCAGTTCTACAAACGGGGAATGCGAAACTTGCTACACTATTCCCATCTATGGCAGATAACAGTCGTTCGCGCACCTGGCTTTGGATCATCATTGGAGGAGGAGCGTTTTTCCTCTTCGTGCTGGCAGTGTTCACGCTGGTGTATCTCACGCTGCACGCTGGCGGCGAGCGAGGCGCGCTTAGCGGTTTTGGCGACAAGATCGGGGTGGTCGATCTCGAAGGCGTCATTATCGATCCCAGCACGGTCGTCCAGCAGCTCAAGAAATTCGGCGATGACGATTCCATCAAAGCGATCATTCTGCACGTAAATTCACCTGGCGGAGGTGTGGCTGCTTCCGAAGAAATCTACCGCGAAGTCAAGCGCATCCGCGATGAAAAGAAAAAAAGGATTGTTTCTTCGATCCAGACCGTGGGTGCGAGCGGCGCATATTACGTTTCCTCGGCGACCAACAAAATCTACGCCGATAGCGGCAGCATTGTCGGTTCCATCGGAGTAATCGCGGAGTGGGTGAACTACGGCGACCTGCTGCACTGGGCCAAGCTGAAAGACATCACCATGAAAGCCGGCGAGTTCAAAGATACCGGCTCTCCCGTGCGCGACTTGACCCCAGTTGAGCGGGAATATCTGCAATCGCTTATCGACAACATGCACACCCAGTTCATCCGCGCCGTGGCAGACGGACGAAAAGCGAAGTTCGATCACATTAAAGCCATCGCCAACGGTAAAGTCTGGACCGGCGAGCAAGCGCTGGGTATGAAACTCATCGATCAGGTCGCCGACTTTGAAGCCGCCGTAGATGACACCGCTAAATCCGTCCACATCTCCGGAAAGCCGGTGCTGGTGCATCCGGAAAAAGACCGCAAGACTTTGCTCGATCTGCTCTTCGGTGATGTTTCCGAATGGCTCCCCAGCCGCGAGAAGCTGCTGGATCAGCACACCGGGTTTTACTATCTTTGGAAATAACTGCCCGATCGCAAACCCGTCGACGCCTCAGTGGCTGTAAATGCCACTTGCATAAAACCCCTGAAATTTGAGAAGGTTATGCAGTCCAAAAGGGCAGCCGAATGTCGTTAAATGGGGTTCATCGGCTTTTGGCCAACGACCGACCACTGACTAATAACAGTTTTGACGGAGGCGTATGACTAAAGCGGATCTGATCGATGAAGTCTCCCGGCTGGCAGAATTGACGCGCAAAGATAGCGAAGTGATTGTTGAGACGATTTTTGACAGCATCGTGCGTTCGCTGCGCGTAGGCGACAAGATCGAGATCCGCGGCTTCGGCAGTTTCCGCACGCGCCAGCGCAAGCCTCGCGTTGGACGCAACCCGAAGACAGGCGAGCGTGTGGAAGTGCCGGCGAAGAAAATCCCATTCTTCAAGCCGAGCAAAGAATTAAAAGATCTGGTGAACACAGGCGCTCCCCCGGCACCAGCGCAGGCTCAGGCACCGCCGCCGCCCGCGCCACAATAGAAGTGTTCTGAATCAGGAGTTGCGGCTCCCAAAATTGAACCCGATGATTTAAGTACGTTTGAAATCTGCACAATCCGTGCAGGTACTGTGGGGCAGGTCTTACTATTGTTACTTTTTTCAAGATAAAGCATCAGGTATAAGGGTAGATTCCAGTTCATCATTTATGAATCGCAATTTTCTTAATTTATTTTTCTGGCTTTGCCTCGCGGGTATTGCCGTCGGCCAGAACTCGGTTCTGATTGCCTCCGGTCCTTCACCCGATAACGGGCACGGATTCCTGATTCCCACGAGCGACAGTCTTACGGCAGCGCTCTTTGCTAATTCGGATCGCCGTCCATCTGCCTTCATTGCACCGGTAGAGTTGCCGCGCATGGCACCCGAGCTGGCGCTGGAGACTTATCAGCGCCGCAGTGCGCAACAGGCTGCCGCTTTAGCTGAGTACTCTTCGACGACGCTGATTCGCGCCGAGCTTCCCAGCACTTCGCAACGCGGGGAATACGAGCTTCGCCGCCATTACACTGCCCCCCATACTTTGGTGTTCAAAGCTTTGCGTTTCACCGGGGATGGTTTTGTGAAGAGCAACGTGATCACGCGACTTCTTCAGTCGGAAGTGAATCATGTGCAAAACGAAGACAGTTCGCAGACCGCGATCACTCCGGCAAACTACAAGTTTTCCTACAAAGGAACCAAGGAAGTCGATGGCCGTCTGCTGCACGTTTACCAACTAAAGCCGCGCAAGAAACGTGTTGGCCTGTTCAAAGGCCACATCTACCTTGACGCCCACACCGGCAGCCTGGTGCGTGCCGAGGGCAGGGCAGTGAAATCGCCTTCTTTCTTCGTCAAGCGAATCGAATTCGCGCAGGACTACGCCGACTTCGGTCCGTTTACCTTCCCGGTGCACGTCCACTCCGAAGCCCGCACGCGCATCGTCGGACAGGCCATTGTGGATGTCTACCACAAAGACTACGAGTCAGTGGCCGCCGGAATGCAGGCGGTGGCATCGCGTCCGGCACTCTAGAAGGCTGGAGAAAGAGTCAGAACAGCAGATTCCTCACGGCTGAAGCCCGTTCGGAATGACAAGAGGAAAAAACCTGGCGGCACGACCGAAGTAGTGCCCTTCCCAAAACCGCAACTCTGCAACATCATCATGAGCATCTAGCCTAGGCAATCTCGCCGGACACAGAATCCACTATTCCCAATTCCTGCCGATACTACAGCAGCGTTACAAAGCTTTTTCCTGTCACTTTCGCCAAAGATCAGAATCACACCGCACAGATTCCATGAATTGCACCGCGCAAAACCTGGTGGCAAACGCGCAAAACCTGGCGACGATGCCCGTGCCGCCTGCTGCGGCATCTTTCGAGCAACCGCCCAAATTGGGCGCCTTGGGATCTCTACGGGTTCACTGGCCCGAGTACCTGATGGAAGCGGGACTGCTCGGTGCGTTCATGGTTTCGGCGTGCGTGTTTGGTGCGCTGTATGAGTTTCCGCACTCGCCCGTGCGCCAAGCCATCACTTCGCAATTGTTTCGGCGAATGCTGATGGGAATCTCGATGGGGCTGACGGCGATCGCCATTATCTATTCGCCCTGGGGCAAGCAATCGGGCGCGCACATCAATCCCTCTGTGACGTTTACTTTTTTCCGGCTGGGAAAAATAAAGCCCTGGGACGCCATCTTCTATATGGCAGCACAGTTCACCGGTGCCGTTCTCGGTGTCCTCTTCGTAGCGCGTTTTCTGAGCAAAGAAATTTCCCATCCCGCGGTTCGGTACGCGGTCACCGTTCCCGGACCGCACGGGCCGTGGGTTGCCCTGCTGGCGGAGTTCATCATCGCTTTCGGCCTAATGACCACCGTTCTCTATTTTTCGAACCATCACCGGCTTGATCGCTACACGGGATTGTTTGCCGGCCTGCTGGTTGCAACTTACATCACGCTTGAGGGGCCGTTCTCCGGGATGAGCATGAATCCGGCTAGGACGTTCGGCTCCGGCTTTTCTGCGGAGGTCTGGAACGGGCTGTGGATTTATCTCACCGCACCCCCGCTCGGCATGCTGACTGCCGCAGAACTTTATCTCTGGCGGAAGGGCCGCCA
>WNGE01009203.1_pt1 | contig 10433 bp, 11 predicted proteins | sample 5400651 | NCBI WGS metagenome assembly WNGE01 (sample SAMN13153370, study PRJNA577476) | soil metagenome | isolation source: 60 cm soil or saprolite under grassland replicate 2 | place: USA:California | collected 2016-06-15
ACCACCAGCTTGGTCGGGATCCGGCCTCGCGTGCCGATCCGCCGAGCCACCACGTAGAGCTCGCATCCCACGCACAGGCCGGTGGCGGCGGCCAGGAGCGCCAGGGCCGAGACCAGGAGGCCCAGCGACCAGGCGGTCACGTGGGCGTCGAAGCCCCAGTAGGCGATGGTGGCGGCGGCGACGAACATGAAGCCCAGGGTGTTGGCGAACCGAGGCGGGGCCGCCTCCTCCAGCTCGCGGGGTGGGCCGAACCGGATCACCCTCCGGGCCGCCCTGAACAGATAGGCGTACGGGTTCGTGGCGGGGCCGCCGAGCGAGGCTCCGGCCAGGACCACGGCGAGCACCGGCAGCGCCTGGGGCCAGCCGAGCACGAACCCGATCAATAGGGCCCCTCCGGTGATGGCCTGTCCCATCCTGGGCTGCCTGGGATCCACCAAGTTCCTCATCGGATCACCTCTTCGATGAGCTGGACCTCTGAATCCTATCTGTTTGATGGGAATTCGGGCAACCATCCGTTCGGGTCGCCAGACCCTACAGTTAGGGCATGCCTGACGGCGCCACCACACGCCGCCCGATCGGGTGGCGCGCTCCGGATGCCGGCCCGGAGCAGGAGCCCCCGACCCCCCGGCGGGTCCTGGTCGAGGAGGCCCTCGTCGTCCTGGCGCTGTCGCTGCTCCCCAGCGCGGTCGACGCCCTATTCACCCTGTTTGAAGCGCCCGTGTCGAGGAGCGTCGCCGTCGCGGTGTACCCGTCGGTGGAGCTGGCCCGGCAACTCTCCGACATCGTGTTCTCGCTGGCCCCGGTGGCCCTGGTCCTGCACCTGGCCAGGCGGAACCGCGAGGACCTTCGGACCTTCGGCCTGAGCACGGCGACGCTGGGAGAGGACGTCGTGTGGGGGCTGGGCGCGGCGCTCGTGGTCTCGGCGGTGGGGCTCAGCCTGTACCTGGGGGCCATCGCCCTGAACGTGAACCGGTTCGTGGTTCCCGTCCCGCCGCTCGGGCACTGGTGGACGGTGCCGGTGCTGGTGCTGGGCTCGCTCCAGAACGCGGTGCTCGAAGAGGTGATCGTGGTCGGCTATCTGATCCGGCGGCTCGAGCAGATCGGCCTGGCCACGATGGCGGCGCTGGCGGCGAGCGCGGCGCTCCGCGGCTCCTACCACCTGTATCAGGGGTGGGGCGGCTTCACCGGGAACCTCCTGCTCGGCCTGTTCTTCGGCTGGATCTTCGTTCGAACTCGGCGGACCTGGCCGCTCATCACGGCGCACTTCGTGGTCGATTCGTTGGCTGGCATCGCCTACATAGCCTTCCGGGGTCACTGCGTGTGGAGCCTGTGCATCAGGTGAGGCTCTTTTCCGCTTGACAGCAGCCTCTGGCCGATGAAGAGTTCCCCCATTCCGGTCCATCCGGTCCTACGGAAAGGGAAGGGGGGGCGCCTATGAAGCTTCGATTCGCCACGGTGGTCGCGTCGGTGGCCACGGTGGTCCTGTCTGCGGGCCTGGTGCTGTCGGCCAGCCCGGCCGTCGCCGCCGGCTCCGATCCGAAGCCGATCCCGGGAGGGTTCGTTCCGTTCCCCGGCGCTCCGTTCATCCATGTGTTCGCCCCGGGGCCGGAGGAACTGGGCCTGATGGGGGAGGACGTCGAACCCAACACCATCACCGATTTCAACGGCTTCTCGGCGCTCACGTACATCGTCGGCACCGCCACCGACAGCGAGGGCAACAGCTACATCATGGGGACCGACATGCGCGTGTTCAGCGGCACCTACGTGTCCGAGGACGGATCGGTCCTGCATGGGACGTTCGGCTTCATATGAGTGGACCTCTACGACCCCAGTTCGGGGGACCAGGTTCACGACTTCAACGCCGACATCGCCGACTCGGGGCTGTTCTGGACCATCGCCATCCCCGACGGCGCGCTGACGGTCAGCAAGAACCTCAAGACTGCGCACCTCCACATGGAGGACGTCGACATCATCGACAGCTTCCAGTTCCTGGGGGAGAACGAGGTGCCGGCCACGGTCAGCTTCGACATCACGTGGACCGGCCAGGGGGCCCGGCACCACTACAAGCCCGGGTCCAGCGATCCGACCGACCCGACCTACTTCGACGGCAAGTTCCGGGAAGGCGTGGCCACCGGGACGTTCTCGGGCTCGAATGCGGATGGCTTCAGCTTCACCTCCGATGCCGGGGCGAGCTCCGCAGGAGTCTTCGCCGAGCTCGGCATCGAGCGCAACGGGTCGTTCCTGACCTAGCGACACCCTCGCGAAACGGGGGGCCTCGAGCCCCCCGCGCGCGAGGCTCTATCCTCGCGGGTGATGGCCGAGGATCCCTTCGCCGGCAGGGCCGCGTTCTTCGTCGGCCACTACCAGGGGACGCGCGGGCGGCTTCGGTTGGAGCTGGTCCTCGAGCGACTCCTCGAAGCGCTTCCGCCCCCTCCGGCCCGGGTGCTGGACGCAGGCGGCGGCACGGGCGCGTTCGCCATCCCGCTGGCCGAGCGGGGGTACGACGTCACGATCCTCGACCAGTCCGAGGAGTGGCTCTCGGAGGCCGAGCGGGGGGCTGGGGAATCGGGGGCCCGGCTGCACGCCGTGCACGGGAACGTCGAGGACGCACCCGAGCTCACGCCGGGTCCCTTCGACGCCATCCTCTGCCACACGGTCCTGATCTACGCCGAGCGGCTCGCCGAGGTGCTCCGGGCGTTGCGAACGGTGGCATCGCCGGGCGCGGTGCTGTCGAGCCTGGAGAAGAACCGCCACGCGCTGGCGGTCCGCCCCGCTCGGGAGGGCGACTACGCCGAGGCCCTTCGGGTCATGGACGACCCCTGGGCCTCGGGCCGGCTGGGGGTCCGGAACCGGGCGCTCACCTCGGGCGAGCTTCGCGGCGGGATGGTGGCGACCGGATGGTTGCCGACGGGCTGGGCAGGGATCCGGGTCTTCTCGGACGGCGCGCCGGAAGTGGTGGACCCGGCAACCTTCGAGACCCTGCGCGAGCTGGACCGAGTGGCCGCCGTTCGGGAGCCGCATCGAAGGTTCGGACGGCTCCTTCACGTCATGGCCAGAGCCTGGGAGGCGGAGCCGCTGGCGGTCCTCCAGGAGCGCTCGTTCGAGCGGGCCACGCGAGGAACGCTCGGCTCGTGGCCGCCCGAACGTTCCCTGGTGCCGGAGCGATTGATCGAGTTCCTGGAACGAACGCGCTACGCGGCCCTGTCGACCACTCGCCCCGACGGGCGTCCCCACGCCACGATGGTCGCGCACTGCCTGCGGGACGGCCGGGTCTGGCTTCCCGCGGTGGCGAACGCGCAGCGGGTCAGGAACCTGATGGCCGAACCGTCGGCGTCCATGCTGTTCACCGAGGGGGAGGGCGACGACCACGTGGTGGTCCTCATGGAGGGCCAGGCGGCGGTCCACGCCGATCCGAAGCCCATCCTCGACGCCTGGTTGCGCAAGGCATGGTTCGAACGCCACGGAACCGAGTTGGACTGGGCGGGCGCGATAATCGAGTTGATCCCGACGAAGGTCCTGTCGTACGCCGCCCAGTGAGGAGGACGGGTTGCGCGAAGAGGTGCGGCTCACCAGGTACAGCCATGGCGCCGGTTGAGCGTGCAAGCTCGCTCCGAGCGACCTGGCCCAGGTCCTGGGCCGCTTGACCCCAACCGAATACCCGACCGAGCTGCTGGTCTCCCCGGCCACGGGGGACGACGCCGCCGTGTACGCGCTGCCCGGCGCGGACGGCCTGGCGTTGATCCAGACCGTCGACTTCTTCACGCCCATCGTCGACGATCCATTCGACTGGGGACGGATCGGCGCGGCGAACGCCTTCTCCGACGTCTACGCCATGGGAGGCCGGCCCGTGACGGCGATGAACCTGGTGGCCTGGCCGGTGCAGGAGCTGTCGCTCGATCTCCTGGCCCAGGTGCTGGAGGGGGGAGCCGCTGTGGCACGCGAGGCGGGGGCGACGATCGTGGGCGGCCATTCGATCCACGACCCGGAGCCGAAGTACGGCATGGCGGTCACGGGATTCGTCCAGGCCGATCGGGTGGTGCGCAACTCGACGATGCGTCCGGGCGACCGGCTGGTCCTGACCAAGCCGCTCGGGATCGGGATCGTCACCACCGCGGTGAAACGGGGCGAGGCCACCGAGAGCCAGATCCGGCGGGCGGTGGAGCTCATGACGACCCTGAATCGCGATGCGTCCGAGGCCATGGTCGAGGTGGGCGTGTCGGCCGCCACCGACGTGACCGGGTTCGGCCTCCTGGGGCACCTCCACATCGCCCTGGAGGCCTCGGGCGCGGCGGCCCGGATCGACGTCCCCGCGGTGCCGCTCCTCGAAGGCACCCTCGACCTGGCGGAGCGGAGCGTGGTTCCCTCCGGGACCCATTCGAACCGGTTGTTCGTCGCGCCCCACGTCGAATGGGGCGATCTGCCGAAGGCCGAGCAGCTCGTGCTGGCCGACGCCCAGACCTCGGGGGGACTCCTGATCTCGGTTCCGGAGGAGCGGGCGAAGGACCTGGACCGTGCCCTGCGCGAGCGAGGGGTGGAAGCCGTGGACATCGGCGCCGTCGAGGATGGTGAGCCCGGCCGGATCCGCGTCGAAGGCCGCCTGGCACCCTGACGGACCGACGCGCGCGGTTTCGCGCTGTGATCGGACGGGGTGGTAAATTCTATCTCGACGGTAGGAATACAGTCCCCGCTCGAGCCGTTCTCCGAGTCGACGTGCGAACAGAGTCCAAGACCGTGATCCGCATACCGGGGGCCATCCGTGACGCCATGATCGAGCTCGCGTTCGCGGAGCTGCCCAACGAGGCCTGCGGCCTCGTGGCCGGGCCCGACGGCAGCTTCGAGCGCTTCTACCCGATGACGAACGCCGACCACAGCTCGGTGACCTACCGCCTCGATCCGAAGGAGCAGATCCGGGTGTTCAACGAGATCGACGACGAGGGGTGGGGGCTGTCCGCCATCTTCCACTCGCACACGCACACGGAGGCGTATCCGTCGCCGACCGACCGGGTGCAGGCGTTCTATCCGGAGGCGTACTACCTGCTGGCGTCGCTGTCCGACCGGGACAACCCCGTGATCCGGGGGTTCACCATCCGCGACGGCGTGGTCGAGGAACAGGAGGTGAGGACGGCCAGATGACCGGGTTCGGCGGGTTCACCGAGGAGCAGGTGCTCCGATACTCGCGGCACATCATCCTGCCGAAGATCGGGGCGGCCGGGCAGCGAAAGCTGCTGGAGGCCCGGGTCCTGTGCGTCGGGGCCGGCGGCCTCGGGTCGCCGGCCGCCATGTACCTGGCCGCCGCCGGCGTCGGGACGCTCGGGATCGTCGACTTCGACAAGGTCGACCTGACGAACCTCCAGCGGCAGCTCCTGCACGACACCGACGACGTGGGCAGGCCGAAAGTAGACTCCGCGGCCGAGCGCCTGAACGGCATCAATCCCGACGTGAACGTGGTCAAGCACGACACGGTCTTGTCGTCGGACAATGCGTTCGACATCCTCGGGCGGTACGACCTCGTGGTGGACGGCAGCGACAACTTCCCCGTGCGGTACCTGGTGAACGACGCCACCCAGATGCTGGGCAAGCCGCTGGTGTACGGGTCGATCTTCCAGTTCGACGGCCAGGCCAGCGTGTTCCTGCCGGGCCAGGAGACCCCGTGCTACCGATGCCTGTTCCCCGAGCCCCCGCCGCCCGGGACCGTGCCGTCCTGCGCCGAGGGCGGGGTGTTCGGCGTGCTTCCCGGCATCATCGGTTCCATCCAGGCGGTCGAGGCCATCAAGCTGATCACCGGGGTGGGCGAGCCGCTGGTGGGCCGGCTGCTCCTGTTCGACGCGCTGGAGATGGACTTCACCACGGTGAAGCTTCGGTGGGACCCCGACTGCCCGGTGTGCGGGAAGAGCCCGACCGTGACCGAGCTCATCGACTACGACCAGTTCTGCGGGCTGGCCCCGGGCGAGGTTCCGTTGGAGGCCGAGCACGGCGTGGCCACCTCGACGTCCGCGGAGGCGTGATCCCATGGCCGTGAGGGTCAAGATCCCCACGATCCTGCGGACCCACGTCGGTGGCTCGCCCGAGGTGCAGGGGGAGGGCGACACGGTTCGCGACCTGCTCCATGACCTCGAGCGTCGCTACCCAGGCATCACCGGTCGCATCCTCACCGACGAGGGGCGCCTGCACCGGTTCGTCAACCTCTACGTGAACGACGAGGACGTCCGGTATCTCGGGTCGCTCGAGACCCAGGTGGGCGAAGGCGACACGGTCTCGATCCTCCCCGCCGTCGCCGGAGGCTGACCTCCGAATCTCCCCGATCGAATCGATGGCGCGCCCCCGGGCCGCTACGGCCCGTACGCGCGAAGGAAGCCGTCGGCGGCACCGAAGTACAGCATCCCGTTGACCACTGTGGGCGCGGACCATGCCGGCCCGCTCACGTCCGAACCGCTGTCCCACAGCGGGGTCCCGTTCGACGCGTCATAGGCGTGGTATTGGTTGCCGTATCCGTCGCCGAAGTAAACGACCCCGTTGGCCACGGTCGGCGATCCCTCCGGTGCGGTGGCGTCGACGCCCGCGGTCTGCTGCCAGGCAAGCTGGAGCGTGCAGTCGGACTGGACGGAGAAGGCCAGGAGCCCGTGCGTGTAGGTGCCGAAGCTCGAACCACTGGCCACGTACACCATGTTCTGCGCCGGCGAGTAGGCCGCCACGGTCTGTAGGGTCCCGTCGAGCTGGGACACGGTAACGGACTGCGCCGGGCCCGCTCCGATCGAGTCTCGATCGTAGAGGAACAGCACGCCCGACTTGTTCGGAGCGACGAGCTGGGCCGGGCATCCCGGAGCCTGGTACAGGGTGGGGGTGGTGCCGAAGTCGATGTCGCCGGCGACAAGGTTCGGCGAGTTCCAGTCGCGTACGCGGAGGTTGGGCGTCAGGCGCACCACGGCGTCGGCGTACGGCGGGTTCTCGGGAAAGGCGAGGGCGTTTCCCGTTGCCGCGTAGACGTCGTTGTTGGCCGGGTCGATCGACACACCGCCCGTCCCCCAGACCCCTCCTCCATAGGGCCCGTGGCGGCCGGTGACGAACCAGGACCCCAGCACCGTTGCGGTGGCGGCGTCGATCACCGTCACCCGCCCCCGGTACGGCGGCTGATCGCAGTAGCTGGCCACGGGGACGTAGAGCCTTCCCTGGTTCAGGGTGAGGCCGGACCACAGGTGCTCGTGCAGGACGTTCGCGCTCACCGTGACCGGCCACCCCGACGCGATGGCGCCGGTCGACAGGTCCAGGGCGTAGGCCTTGTCGTCCCCACCCGGAACGTACAGCCGGTTCGTGGACCGGTCGATGGTCACCGACCCGTCCACGCCATAGGGTCCGCCGCAGTTGTCGGTGGTTTCCTCGATGCCCACGAACCGCTTCCAGATCTGCTGGCCGGTGGAGGCCCTGACCGCGAAGACGTAGCCGCTCTCGGCCCCGACGTAGACCACCTGGGTGGGGGTGCCACGGATCAGAACGCCGTCGGCCACCATCGCCTGGCTGACCGTGGTCGCGTTCACGTGGAACGACCAGAGCAGATGGAGCTGGCCGGCGTTGCCCACTCCGATGGTCGTCTCGGAGGGATTCTCGCCCGTTCGCTGGAGGTCGAACCCGAAGGTGGACCAGTCGACGCCGGTGGCGGCCCGCTGGGCCCGGGCCGGGCCCGCGGCGAGCAACGTCAGGACGAGGGCGAGGCCGGCTCCGGCCAGTCGAAGCGTGGTGCTCGGGGTGCGCATGTCAGGGTGGTCCTTCCTCGAAGGGAACGACGGGCCGGCCAAGGCTAGCGGTGGACCCCCCGAACGGCAAGAGCCAGGAGACCTACGACCTTCGCCGGGTTCGGTTTTCCTCCCGGGGCCCGGTGAGCTAGGCTACGGGGTAAGGGATCGAAAGACGGTACCCACGCCCGGTCGGTCGCGGGAGACTGAGTTCCTTCGAAGGAAGGACTTGGAATCGGGACGCTTGGTCGCCGCCCTTCGATCCCTTCTCTTTGGCCCGGGTCTGATCTCAGGCGCGCTTGCGAGGCGGGTCGAGGAAGGGGAGGTCGACCACCGTGGCGGGCACGGTTCCGCGCCGGGCCTCCACCGTCCATTCGATGCGAAGCCCGATGCCGGGATCGGCGAACTCCCTCGCCACCGAGGCCAGGGCGATGGCCTTCTTGAGGATCGGGCTCCACGCCGTGCTGGTGGCCCTCCCCACCTGGCGTTGCCCGGCGAAGACGGGAACGGGCTCTCGAGAGGTCATCGGCGACAGCGCCGGAGGAAGGTCCTGCGCGGCGAACGCCGCTTCGATCCCGTCCCACTCCGCCTCCAGGCCCACCAGCCTCCTGGCCGGGCCGCCCCTGTCTCGTTCGGCCTCCAGCGCCCGCTTGCCCACGAAGTCCGCGGCCTTGTCGAAGTCGACGAACCGGCCGAGGATCCCGAGCTCGAACGGCGAGTAGGCCTGCTCGGGGATGAGGGCCAGCCGTGAGCTGGTGTAGTCGACCTCCAGGAGGATGAGGCCCGCCTCGACCCGGGCGACGTCGAGGGCGAGCATTCCCGCCGGGCGGGCGCCGAAGGCCGAGCCGGCCTCCATGACCGTGTCCCACAGCCTCACCGCTTGGGCGGAGTCCACCCACAGCTCGTAGCCGAGGTCCCCCGTGTAGCCGGTCCGGCTCACGTCGACCTCGATGTCGTCCACCCGGGACGCCCTGCGCCGGAAATACTTGAGGTCGTCCCAGCGCTCCCCGGTGGCCGCCTCGACCACGGCCCGGGACAGCGGGCCCTGTACGGCAAGGGCCGCCACCGTCTCGGTGATCTCCTCGATCCGCACGTCGAGTCCGGCCGAGTTCATGGTGAACCACCGCAGCGATGGGTCGGCCGCCGTCCACCGGTAGGTGGCCTCGTCCAGGCGGGCCACGGTCCCGTCGTCGATCACCTTGCCCTCTTCGTCGCACCAGCACGTGTAGTAGACCTGGCCGACCTGGAGCTTCGAGGCGTCCCGGGTGATGATCCGGTCGATCAGGCGCACTGCGTCCGGGCCGGACACCAGGTACTTGTAGAGCGGCGTGACGTCGATCAGGGCGGCCGCTTCCCGGATGGCGTTGTACTCGATGTCGAGGTGGTCGGCGTAGGCGCTGGCCGCGAGGTAGCCGGCCCATTCGCGCCACTGCATCTTCCGGTTCAGCGGCGCGGTCCGCGGATGGAACGCCGTCCCGATGCTCATGGGCGGGAGGAATGTTACGTGGAGGCCCGGAGCCTGTCAGAGCCGTCTTTCCAGGCGGACATTTGGGCCGTGGGCCGGATTCGCTTGCCCACACCGCCGTCGAAGCCAAAGAATGAGGACCGGTCCGCGAAAGGGTGGCCCTGGCCAGCCCCGCGCGAATCTCGAGGGGGGAAGGAATGGGGCTGCGCGAACTGATGATGCTCGGCTACGGGGCCTGAGTTGTCGGTTGCTGCCCCGACCCGAAAGCCCAGGCGCCGACGACGGTGGGCCGTCACGGCCGGGGCGTTGGTCGTGGTCATCGGGGCGCCGCTGATCGTCTACCGCTCCGCCGGCCGCAGGGCCTACGCCCACGCCATCGAAGCCCTCGGCCGTGGCGACTGCAAGGGCGCCGTCCCCGAGCTCTCGCGGGTCATCGGCGCCTACCGGTTCGCCCCGGGGGTGCCCGTGGCGGACGCTCGAGAGGCCATCGACGAATGCCGGGTCATCTCCGACGGCGACGCGAAAGCACGTCGGGGAGACCTCCGCGGCGCCCTGTCCGGGTTCCGCGACCTGGTCGAGAAGCATCCGCGATCCGCCCTCGTCCCCTATGCGCGAAAGCGATGGGGTGAGGTGGGATCCCAGTGGGCCGCGAAGCTGGTGATCCTGGGGAACTTCAAGACGGCCATCGAAACGTACGAGGACCTGAGCGGCGCGTTCGCCGGCTCTGCTCTCGCTGCCGAGGCGAGGGATCGAGCAGCGAAGGCCTACATCCAACTGGCGGCCATGCGGGAGGCGAACACATCGAACGCCTTTCACTGGCAGGACGCCGTGGACGACTACAAGAAGGTACTGGAGGACTACGCCGAAACGGATGCGGCGGGGGCGGCGCAGGACTCGATCGAACGCCTCTACCGGAAGTCGGCGAATGGCGTAACCCCCGGCCACGGGTGCGACCCTCTGGACATCCTCCGCGCGCTGACCCGCGACGACTTCCACGTTCAGGACGGCACCCCGCTCCTCCCCTCTGCACAGTACCGGTGCGTGGCGTGGGAGGTCGGGCACGGCTATTCCAGCCTCGCCGTGGACGACATCGCCGACTTCTTGAACACCTACCCTCACGATCCGAACGCGCCCCAGGCCCGGTTGCTGCTGATCGAAGCTCGGGTGGTGAGCTTCATGGAGTTGGGCCTGCAGCCGGCGCTGGGACCGCCCGACGCCGCCGGGACCGCCCCACCCGGGAC
>WNGE01009207.1_pt1 | contig 10432 bp, 10 predicted proteins | sample 5400651 | NCBI WGS metagenome assembly WNGE01 (sample SAMN13153370, study PRJNA577476) | soil metagenome | isolation source: 60 cm soil or saprolite under grassland replicate 2 | place: USA:California | collected 2016-06-15
ACATCGCTCGACGATAACAGCCCAAAACTTGCGGGTGGTTTCCGTTTTCGAGGAAGCATCGCAGACGCAGAGCGAGTAATCGGCAAATGGCGGTCGAAGTTTTTGGAAAGAAATCCAGGTGCCAGGCGCGAGAAACTGCATTACGAACATCACGAAATCGAACTAGTTGCTGTTGCCCCATTTACGCTCGCGACGGCGTATGATCGCCCCTGGTTTTTCGCGGCCAACGATCTGAAGCAATTAAAGGCCCTTCTCGATCGCGCTGATCGCCGCGCTAAAGATCCAAACGAGACGCTCGACAACGACGAGGCGTATCGCGCGGCGATCTCTCACCGGCCATCGAATTACGCGCTGTTTTTTTATCTCCAACCGAAGACATTTGCCCAGCGGCTTGCCGCCCTCCGGGCCGCAATCCAGTCGTCGGCGGCGACCAAACAGCAGACCATCTTGGAACAGGTGCGAAGCATTTCTGGTGCGACATGGTTGGATGGCGGCAAAATCTACGACCTGCTCTTTGTGGGAATGCCGCGGTTGGAATCTCGCGATGGCGGGACGGCGCTCACGCGATCTTCGCTGACGCTGGGCACCAAAGAGACGTTTTTCTATCTTTCGATGCTGCCCAATCTCGGAGAAAGAATGGAGACGCTAAACCAGGCAGCAGGCTTCAGCGGCATGACGCGGAAACTGGCTCAGGCGTTCTCCGATAGCGGGGTTACAGCCGATGATTGGAAAGCTGCGTTCGGGCTCGAGCTAGGATCGTTAGCGGACTGGCCGTCGAGCGCCCATTGGCCAACTTTGCTTCTGACGCTGCCAGTATTGGATGTGGCCAAGGCCGGAAAGATCGTGGAGGCCGCCACGCGTGCCGGCGAAGACGTGATCTGGACCCGGGCGGAAAAGGATGGGGTGCGCTATTTTTCGATGCAATCGCCCGGAGCTCTTGTTGCAATCACCCCGACGATCGCATTGTCGGACCGGCTCCTCGTCGCCGGTTTCAATCCGGTTTCGGTGGAAGAGGCAGTAAAACGCAGCGGAAACGCCTCGTCAGAACTTGCGGATTCGCAAACCTACAAAAGCGCTGCGCGCCTGGTGCTGGCGCCGACAAATTTTTTTGCCTATATCGACACCCAACTTCTATACTCCCGGCTCGATGCTTCGCTTCGGCCAATGCTATTGTTGGCGGCGGCTTTTATGCCGGCGATAAGTAGTTCTGTTGATCTGAACAAGCTTCCATCGCCGGAGGTAATCACGAAGCATCTGAGTCCGATCGTTTCCTCGCAGCGATATGAGCGCGATGGTTACGTAGCTGAGTCGGTCGGTCCAATCACATTTAATCAATCGGTGATCGGCCTGGCTATTCTGAGCGGGGCTGGTGCGGCGGCACGCCAGAAAGCAAGCAGTAGTTTAAGCGGATTGGGTTCTCCTCCGCCGGGAAGCTCGCAGCCATCACCAAGTCCATCGCCAACATCGCGCAATCCAGCGCCCACGCCTTAGACGAATATCCAAGCTTCAACGCCCAACATCCAACACCGAACGTCCAACAATCCTGCATTAAGCATCTTCTGTAGTGGGAGCCGTGCCGGCTGTGCCTTATTCGGAATTTTTTTTCAGGGCCAGTAGCTGCGCCATTTCGGCACTGTCTCCGGTTCCAAAGAAAACTGATGCAATGTGCGAAAATTCTGCTATTATTTTGCCCTTATGGCTATTCTAAAGAAAAATGCATTTTCCCGTCGAGTCCCGGACCTGGTGACGGAGGAGCTAGTGGCAGTGCTCTCCCGGCGTTCGTCCTTCGAGTTCAAACAACTGTTCGACATCGTGCACGAGAATCTTCGGGCCCGCAACGCCGCTAGCGGTGGCGAGGAAATGCTGCGCTTGCGAGCCTACGAGAAATTGCAAAACCTCGTGGCGCGGGGCGCGGTCAAGAAGAACGGCAAGAAATACAAGGGTTTGCCATCGGCTTTGGCCAGCGCGATTGCCCAACACAATGGCCATCTTGCCGGCGTAAGGTAAGCGGAGCCGGACAACGAATTGGTTTCGGGAGAGGTCCCGGATGCTGCACGAATATTTGCCAATCCTCCTGCAAATCGTCGTAGCAATTCTGTTTGCCGCTTCGGCGCTGTTCGTTAGTGTCCTGGTAGGCAAAACCGGGAAACGCACACCAGCAAAAGATACTGCGTACGAATGCGGGATGATTCCTCAGGGCGAAGGACATCCGAGATTCAGCGTGAAGTTTTATCTCGTGGCGATGCTCTTTATCCTTTTCGATCTCGAGATCGTTTTCATGTACCCGTGGGCGGTGGTTTACAGAGACGCGATCAAACAGAGCGATCTGATCTTCTGGAGCATGCTCAGTTTCATCACGATCTTGATGGTCGGCTACGTTTATGCGCTCAAAAAAGGCGCGCTCGATTTCAGGAGATAGCGCACGCCCGACGATCTGTAGCCGCCTCCCTGCCTGCCACCATTCGCCTGTCTGCTGTAGCGGGTCAATGGCCGGCCTGCCCGCGATGCCGGGCCATTGGGCAAGATTTTGCAAGAGGATCCAATTGCCACGAACAAAGAATTGACATGCATGCGCCGAGGATGTACACGGCTCGGCTTCGAATCATGTTATGGTGACTGCCGCGTTTAGGGTTCTTGGAAGGGACGTTGCAGACGCGGCATCTCGATCCATAGAGTAGTTCTCACTTATGCAAGACGTTTGACGTGCGCCGGACGCAAAGAGATTGCACTTTTACCTTTCAACCGCAGTCCAAGAGAGCGCTGAGGAGATAACCGCCGTGCTTGACGAAAAGAAAATTGTCGTAGTCATGCCGGCGTACAATGCCGCCAGGACACTGCGCCAGACATATGAAGAACTCCCCTTTGATATTGTTGACGAAGTGCTCCTTGTTGACGACAGCAGTTCGGACGAGACAGTGACTTTGGCGCGCAAACTCAACGTCACCACGTTCCAGCACAGAACGAACCTGGGTTACGGCAGGAATCAAAAAACTTGCTACCGTGAAGCTCTTAAGAGAGGTGCGGACATTGTGATCATGTTGCATCCTGATTACCAGTATTCGCCGAAGCTGGTGACTCCACTGGCTGGAATGATTGCCTCTGGCAATTACGACGTTGCCCTAGGCTCGCGTATTTTGGGTGTTGGTGCGCTAAAGGGCGGGATGCCGCGTTACAAGTATATTTCCAACAGATTTCTGACCGCCGTTCAGAATCTCCTGCTCGGCTATAAGCTGTCGGAGTACCACACGGGATTCCGTGCCTTCTCGCGCGAGGTCCTTGAGTCGTTGCCGACCGAGGAAAACAGCGACGATTTCTTGTTCGATAACGAAATACTCGCGCAAGCGATTTACTTTAATTATCGCATCGGCGAGATTTCCTGCCCAACGACATATTTTGCGGAAGCATCCTCGATCAGCTTCAAACGGAGCGTGAAATATGGTCTAGGGGTGCTGTGGACATCTCTGAAGTTCAGGATGCAGAAGATGGGACTCGCGAAGTTTAGCCTTTTCGACGCGCAGAGAACCAAGCCCTTTCACAGTTATTATCACGAGTTGCGCAAATAGCTTTTGTCGCCGCTTACGCCGTTTGACTGTTGATTTAACAAATGCCGAACGCGCCGCGTCTTTTGCCGCTCACAGTTGCGATGGGCGTGCTGGTCTGGATTATTGCGACGAGCGGTGGTAAACACGTGCTCGTCAAAGAATGGCTCGGGGAAGCGTACGATTCACACGCGGAGCATTTTCTGCGTGGAGACGTGGGCGTCGACGCGGGGGCAATTAGCTCTGAAGCAATGATTGTGAACGGCAAAGTGCGCATGTACTTTGGGCCCTTCCCGGCGTTCGTGCGAATTCCGTTGAACTTCATTTACCCACTAGGACGCGGAAGGTGGTCTCGCGTTTCTGGCTTCTTAGCAGGGACGATTGGCCTGTTTGCCTTTTCAGGTCTCATTGCGAGCTCCTTGCTCAAATCTCCACTTTCGGTGCCGGCGCGCAGGTTGCTGGGAAATGCGTTGGTAGTGGGATTCGTCCTGGGTTCCCCTTTCCTTTTTCTTCTTGGAAATCTCTCCATCTATAATGAAGGGATTATCTGGGGACTAGCTTGGTCTCTTACGGCACTCTTTTTCGCCGGCCTTTCTAGAAATGCAGAAGGCCGTGCTTTGACCTATTCGCTGATCGCGTTCTCTCTCTCTTCGAGCTTCGCTTTGCTTTCGCGGGTCACATTCGGGGCTCCGCTTGTAATGATAGCCCCATTCCTTGCTCTGCGGATACGCCGTGAGGGTCGCCTGGTTGATTTTGCGGCGCTCTTTCTTCTTCTCGCTGCGGGACTCCTATTCTACCTCCTCCTCAACTACGCTAAGTTTGGGAGTTTCACCGGAGCAACCTACGATTTTTACATAAACCCGGTCCACCGAGAGTTCGCCCACAAGCACGGCATCTTCAACCTGACCCGCATTCCGTATAGCTTTGCGGATTATTTCAGTTTGGTTCCTCCATCGCTCCATCTTCATCCGCCTTTTCTTCGCGTAGATAGACATGCTCTTCCGAATTACGCACCTTTCTCGCTGCCACTTAGCGAGGTCTTCTTGTCGGTTCCATGGTGCTCGAGTTGGATTATTGTGGGGGCGATCATGGGAATTGTATGTCTCGTTCTACCGGGTCGAACGGATTACCTTCAGCGTTGGACTGCGCTCGCGCTCTTCGCTCAGTTCGTTTGTATCTTATCGTATTTTGCTTTGGCTCAGCGTTACGCCGCTGACCTATACCCGTTTCTGATTTTTTGTGTGGTAGTTTTTCTGGGCGCAGGTGGAATCGTTTTGCTTCGCCTGCGTTATTTGTTGGTCGGGCTAATCGCCGTTTCTATCATAATCAATTCGCTGGCTACCGCCTACTGGCTAGCATCTGATTCCAACCTTCCGCTGGAAACGCGAACCTTTTGGGGTATAATTGCCAGCAAACAGTCGCGCTCAATCAAATGAGCATGACGACCTCGATCACGCATTGGATGGAAACCAGAAGCAGAACGGCATACGGGATTCCCTCTAATCTTCGCGCTATTTTCCTGTCGATAAATAGAAACGCCGCCAAGTAAAATGAGAGCAGAGCAGACAAAATAAGCCGCGGCGTCCAGTAGCCGAAGAGCGCACCGCCGTGAACGAACGGAATTGGCAGAAACATGAGCAAAAAATAGGCCGTACCCAGCAGAATTGTGATGTGTTCGTGCTCAAGGTCACCTTTGGTAAGTCGGCAAAAAGCAGACACCAAAAGCCACGCTGTTCCGATCAAGGCTGACACCGTCCAAATTATCCCAAGAGACATTGATGCTGACATGACCGGCGTCTTCCAAGCGCGACGCGTCTTCTGATCAGGAATAAGAACTCTCCCGATATTTTGTGGGACAGAAAGGTCCTGAAACAGATTCATCGGATCAGTGAAAACGCCCATGTGCGACAAACCGAGATAGCTATATCGGTGCGGCAGAAGAATCTCGCGCTTGAAGTACTCGGGCGCCCGAAACAGTCGAAGGTCGTTTGTCTTTACAAGAAGAAGGTCTCGGTAGGTCATATCGGGCGGGATGCCTTTTTGCACCCAATGTTTCTCCGTGTTGTAGCCGTGCGCTCGGCTGCTTGCCCAAAAACTGTGAATCGACAGCGCGCAGGGCACAGCCAGGCTAAGAACGCAAGTCGCAAAGAAGCGTCCAATTTTCCATCGACGCTTTGGCCAGAGGACAAAGAAAACAAGGAGCAGCGTCGGGATCAGCGCCATGAAACTATATTTCACCCACACTGCTACTCCTAAAGCCAAACCGAGAAATGCCGTATTCGGAAGAGGCGAACGTTCGCTGAGCAAAACGCTGTCGAGAACAAAGAGCAGCAAAACAAACAGCGGAACTGTCATCGAATCCGGCCCGATTGTCGCGGCGTGGATGACTCGCACCGGTAAAAAGACCAGAAACAAGCAAAAGGCTGAATGAATTAGTGAGGACCTAAAGCACGGCTGCGTGTAACAAAAAAAACCAGAGCGCGACGAGATTAATCGCTACCTGGAATATCGACAAGGTGATTGGGAAGTAATTGCTCGATCCGATAAGCAAGAAAAATGGGTGAGCCAACAAGTAGTAAATCGGTGGGTTGGTGGCGGAAAAATCGAAAACCTTCGGCCACTGAATCAACCGCGATAGATGCGTGTGATAGTCGGGCCCGATGTAGCCTCCGCGAAGCACTGCACGGATCGACAAAACAAACGCAAAGGCAAGTGCAAGGGCCCAGAGGATACGCGGCCCACGCGGATTCATGGATGAATGAGGTTCGTCCAAAGAAATTGATACGTCGCCGCGGCGTTAATCACGACCGACACAGCAAAGAGCGACAATTCAATCGTCGAGATTTTCGCTGGTCCATTGCTGACGATCAATAGGAACATCCACGGGAGCAAAACCATCGCGTAGCGATAAGAAAACTGCCAGCCACCGGGATTTCCGTGGCACCATAGCACGAACATTATCGCCCCAATGATCAGCCAAATAGCTGTCTTGAACTGTCCGCCTTCGCGAAAAAGAAGGACAAGAAACGGGCTGCTGAGAAAGATCGAGCACCCGAATGGGTAAAATCGAAAGAACGGGAAACGGGGATAATCATTGAAACCTTCGAACAAGCTTTTCTGCATGTTCCAAGGAATTGCGTGGATCGAGAACAGGCCGCGTTGATACCACGGTTCTCTCATCAGATTGGGGATGTGCGCGTATCCGAAATCGAAAATGGAATGGAAACGAGAAAAATTGTAAGCCGCTGTCAGCAGGCCAAGAATGACCGGGACGCTCAGGAACCAAACCAGCGCCGGCCAACTTTTCCGGAGACTACGCAAGAAATTTCCCCAATTCTGAGCATCGACACCGGCAGCGCCACGCCAGACAAAATAGAGATAGAATGGCAGCGTAAGCCCGAGCTCGGTGCGGTTGCCTACTGCGAGCGCAAAAAATATGCCGGCCAAAAACGGCCGCGGCCGAACCAGGAGAAAGTAGAGCGACGCGACTTCTCCAAGCAATGCAAATCCGAGCGCGAGCTGCCACGCGCCGCCGAAGCCCAAATTGCACCACGCCCACGTACCGAAGATCGGGAACAGCGCAAAGAAGATTCGCCGAACGAGCGGTTGGCTCCGAATTTCTGTTAGGCGAAAAAAGAAATAAACCGAGCAGGCAACCAGGATGGTGGCCACCCAATGACCGCAAAAATTGTCGATCCACCCCGCGCGCTGCAAAATCGCGAGCGGGACCATGCTGAGCACGGCGCCCAGCGGGAAGACCGAGTAAAGGCGGCCGTCGCGCGGGACCATTTCGTTCAACCAAGATGGCGGACGCGTTTCCAAGCCGACGTGGCCGTGCAAGAGCGCGCCGGCGATTCGAAACGTGTAATCGAAATGCTGCTGCGTGGGCTTTGTGGACTCGAAGAACACCAGGGCTGCGATCAAGCCAAGAATAATGGCCACGACCAAATCGCGCCGTGCCGTTGCCGATCTCTCCGATTCGCTCATTGGGAAAAACGATGTCGATCTTATGCGGTCTCGAATCGCGATGGCGACTCAAGATGTCCGTGCAACAATGCCGAAGCAATCCGACCGGTATAGTCGAAGTTGTTCAGCGTCGCCTTGGTTGTGAAATAGAAGGCGACCGCCGCAAACAGCGACAGCCCAGCTGCTAACCAGAAATCCTTCGTCGCGTCCGATACGTTCTTCACAAGACGCCAAGATAAACTCTATCGAATTCTCATGCGCGTTTCTCCGAGAGTGGGCTAAAAGAGCCGACGAAACCGAAGTTGTTATCCAGCGCCCTGGCTCCACGGTGTCGAGCGAGGCGGCGGTATCGTGCGAGACGGCGCGCGAGGCCCTGGATTCGACCGAGACGGCGGTATCATGCTTGGGGGGTCGCCGTCGCAGTCGGCGTAGGTGATGGTGAAGGTGTAGGTGTCGGAACGGCAAAAGCATAAACTTTATTGTCAGTGGCAATGTAGATGCGTCCCCGAGCCACAATGCCGGTGGTGCTATACGAGTGCGTGCCTCCCATCAGTTCGTTTGGGCCGCCGCCACCGTAAACAACTGCGCCCGTATCTCCATCATAACCGTGTAATCGTTGGTCGCCCTCAGTGCCTACCACCCAGACTATCATGTCATTAGCGCCATCAGTGGAAGTAACGAAGGGCGAGCCGCAACCGCTAAAGTTCCGGTTGGCGCTCCAACCCCTGCCGATTGCGGGCGGATTGGTTGCGGTAACGCGCAGAGCCGAAAGTCTGTTGTTATTGACACGGAGAACGACGTAAGTGGCCTGATTCGTCCGATAGGTTACCGCTGCCTGGATGATGCTGTTGGGGCCAACACGAGATGCGGCTGTCGGTGCACCCATCCCGCCGAGGTTGTCCCGATTAACCAAATACGCGCTGCCATTTTTACCCACTGCAAACACCAGATGGGAAGGCGTCGCGCCTGGCACGTCCACCAGCAATGGGCCGGAACCCCCTAGGTCCAAATTATAATAATCGAGAGTAAGCCAATTGCGGGGCACCCAAAAATCCGCGGGCGAACCGCTAAAGATCGGGCCGGGCTGGAAGCGAATGATCGCTTCGCCGCCGCCCCAGTTACCGAAAGTGTTAACGGTGTTTCCGGTAGTGACGAACGGATTGGCGCCGTCGCTGGCGACGCCGCCGACTCCCCAGATTCCGCCGCCCGTGGCGCTAGTGGCCCATGCCGTCACGCTGGCTGGGTTATCTATCGGCACTCCCACGAGCCAGCCATGATACATGTTGCAATCCATCAAACTCCCATAGGGCACATAAAGAATGTTACCAACGATGCCGAGCGCACCGCGTTGCCCTTGCACCGACGAATCAAAAGTCGTGTCGTTAAATACAGCCGTCTCGCCCACGTCCACGGGCCAGCCGGAATTGATAGCGCCCGTATCCACATTGAGCGAGAAGATGAGATGTTTCTTGGTCTCGCCGCCATCGGGCGTCGTCATTGCGTTGAGAAAGAGCGCGCGCGAGGTGAGATCGACAATGGGCGTGCCGGTGATACCCAGCGGATCAATTTTAGTGCATGCGAGATCATCCGCCGGCACCGGCGCGCCAACGCTGAGTTGCCAAATGATGCTGCCATCCACCGCGTCCAGCGCGTACACGTTATTCGATTCAGTCACCGCTATGACCATCGCCCTGCCGCCTGAACCGCCTTCGATGTAGAGCGGCTGTGCGTAAACCTGGCCAGAAATTGTGCCGTCAAAGTTCAGGTCGCGCGTAAGGTGGGCGGCAGCGGCTGACGTGAATGCGGAATCAATGTAAAGACCGTCACGCGAAGCATGGTTGTGATACTGCGTAACGTTCACCCGTGCGTCTTTCGGAAGAATTGCGCCCAGAACGGCGACGCATGATCCGGCAATGGCAAGCCAGCAAGCGGGAATAGGAGATTTCATAACCGGCAGTGCGACACTGGCGGCCCACCTTCTGCCACAATGCGTTACTCCTTGTCAAGTCCACGAGGATACAAATTACCCGGCACCTGGTTATTCTGAACGCGGTCGCCGCGCTTCGAGTGCCCCAGCACCAGATCACCGAGTAACGAATGCGCACGGATTTCGCACTTGCGCGCCTCACGGGAACCGCCTAATAGCTTTAGCTTTCATGATCCACCACGTCGTTCTCTACAAGCTTAAGCCCGAGGTCACTCCCGCCCGTGTAGAGGCCATGATGATGAACGCGCGCATGCAACTGCTAAAAATTCCGGAAGTGCTGAGCATCAAATGCGGGAAACGGGTCGATTCTGAATCGCCGTGGCCATTCTTTATCGCGATTGATTTTGAGTCGATGGACAAGTACGCCATCTTCCGTGAGGACTCCATTTTCGTGAAGTTTACGGAGGAGATCATCAAGCCGAACACGGCAGATTCGTTGGTCCTGGACTTCGAGATGGATCCGGGCAAAGACGTTCGCTTTTCGTAGTTTCACACATTAACCATCCCCGCTGGCGGCGCGCCCGGCCCGCCTCCGCCTTGGACGGGCTCCGCCGTGGCGAGCGGTCGCGCCCTACCATTGCTATTTCCGCGCGCTGCGCGTAATCATCGATCTCGATGCGCCTCGGATATCTTTATTCCCGGTATCCCGTTATTTCGCAGACGTTTTGCGATGCGGAGATGCTGGCGTTGGAACGGCTCGGGATCGAACTTGAGATTGGTTCCGTTTATCCGCCGCTCACCAGTTTGCGCCACGAACATGTCTCCAGGCTGCATGCGCCTGTTCGCTACGCGCCTCCCCAGGAAATCTTAAAGATTTGGGAGAAAGCCGCGAAAACGACGGGGAAATGGCCCGGTGCGCTTGTCGATCAGCACGAACGGAAATACGGCCCGACCTTCAAGGCCGGGCAGCGCGCCCGCAATGCGCTTTACTTCGCGGACC
>WNGE01009212.1_pt1 | contig 10429 bp, 10 predicted proteins | sample 5400651 | NCBI WGS metagenome assembly WNGE01 (sample SAMN13153370, study PRJNA577476) | soil metagenome | isolation source: 60 cm soil or saprolite under grassland replicate 2 | place: USA:California | collected 2016-06-15
CCTCTTGGCGAAGACCTAATGGAAACGGGGATAAAGAAGGAACTTGGAATAACGGATCAGGAAATTGAGACCGGCTCTGCGTTCGTGACTACTCTTCAGAGACGCCCTGCGACATACGCCGGCTTTCCCTTCATCATCGAAGTCTGGCTCGCAAGCTCCAAGCAGATCGAAATGCAAGGCAAGATTCTCCTCTTTAGATTTGCAAACAAGATTCCGCTACTTTTCGACGAGGCAAGTGATGTATCGTGGAAGGTTGTCGATACCGAGATTGATTGGCGAAACTACAAGGTCATCCCGGGTGAGACCCCTCTCGCCGTTTTCATTCATGTCTGCAGTACGAAGATCCCCTACAAGACAGTCGGAAAGGAATTCATCGCTGACCGACCTGAGGTAGAGCATGAGATTCTCAACGCTATCCGGGAAGTTGGTCGGAACCTACGGCTCTACCTGTCAAAACGTGAGCATCTTACCCAAGAGAAGAGACGTCTAGATGTGTTCGAGAAGTATTTGCCGAAAGTAGCCCAGTTCTCGACGAAACTCGCAAAGGAGAAGCGAGAGCCCGACATCAAACCGTTGCTAAAGGGAGTGATCAAGTATGGTGCGGAAGAGGAAGAAGAGCAAGAGTAAGGGCGTAATCAAAGAGCGCAAAGAAAAGGTCCTATCCGCGATGCGGAACCTCGGCGGACAGGTCTACAGCCAGCTCGACAAGAAGGAATTTCCAACATTCCGCATGCCCAGCCGATCCATAGCCAACATACTATACGATTCCAAGACAAGACAGTACATTTTAGGAAAAAGAACCGTCAAGAGGAGCGCCAGAAACGTAAGACATCTCCGCCCGTTCACCCAGCTGCTCTGGACGGCCATGTTCGCGGACGAGCTCACGGAACAGAACAAGACCAGCACGTTGAGAGATGTATTCTACTCAGCACAAGCCTACGAGATGGACTTTCAGGACCAGCAGGAAAGCGACAATCTGATCACCGACCTAGAAACTGTGACTGGGTACTCGAGAGAAGACTTCAACGTCTACCCCGAAGAAAGAAGCGCAATATTCGGCGACCTCACAATCGAGTACACCGTCCCTGGATACGAAGGGCGCAGGCTAAACCTGGCTTCTCACCCTGACGGCGTGATGATAGGACCGGCTCTGACAACCTCGGAGTTTATCCAGCCTGACAGTCGTAAAGTCGACAAGGTAATCGCGATCGAGAAGGGCGGTTTGTTCACGAGGTTCATAGAGGAACGCGTGCACCAGCGTTTCAAAGCAGTCCTTATCCACACCGCTGGACAAGCCCCTAGAGCAACAAGGTTTCTACTTCGCAGGCTCAACCAGGAATTGGACATCCCAGTCTACATATTCACGGACGGCGATCCGTGGGGAATGCACATTGCCATGGTCATTATTTCTGGATCTGCTAACGCAGCCCATCTGCGCGAGCTGAACACTCCAGACGCGATCTGGGGAGGAGTCTGGGCGACAGACATTGTCGACTACAAACTCCCGAGCGATCCTCTGACGGACTTAGACGTCAAGAGGTTGAACGAGTTGGAGAAGGATCCCCGGTATGCTGGCGGCCTCTGGCAGAGGGAGATAGATACATTCAGAAAGGTCAAGAAGAAATCGGAACAAGAAGCATTCAGCAGATACGGGCTTACCTACATTGTTGATGAGTATCTACCGAAGAAGCTGAAGATCAAGTCCAACTAGACAAGCTGTTCAAGTCCCAGACCCGCGGTTTTCTTGACTGGAGCAGGTTTCTTGAGGTCAAGTTTTCCGTAAACACCGTCATAACCTGGTTCGACAAATATGTCGTCAGTCCGCACACGAAGAATCGCACCTGAGATCTCTGGTCCAGCCACTTGCAACAACTGATCTTCTGGCACGTCTAGCATCACAGAGTATTCCGACCCGAATTTTCCAACAAGCATATTGTACTTTTCCCAGACTTTCATCGATCCGGGATTGACGTCCCCGATTACGATAGCAATAATCTCGGAAAGAGGGAGCAAATGCCGGTACCCGATTGCGTTTTTCGGCATGTACCCCTCTGGTCGATCCGCAAGCTCTTCAATCCGTTCTTCGACCCCCCGAGTCATCTTTTTCCCGCACTTTGGACACTTATCGTCCAGTTTGCGAGCGTCCCTGGAGGACATTGAAACCTGACATTCACGATGTCCCGTCCAGTGATATTTGCCGTAGGCAGGCGAGGTCTCTATCGTAAACAAGAAGCGTTTAGGATCCTTATCTCTAATCGCGTCGACCAGATTGTGATAGGTGAGATGCTCTAGATCGAATACGTTCGCTTCCCTTCCCAGCCGCCACGGCCACGCGGAGTGGGCGTCGGAATTGGAGACGAGACAGAGACGATCGAGCTGAGATAGTCGCCAGTTCATCGCGGGATCCGAGCTCATGCCCGTTTCGAGTGCGAATATTTTGTCAGATCGATCTTGATAACAATCGATGAGGCTGTCAAATCCGCTGTTTGCCCCAAAAAGGCTGAACCAAGGGGTCCAGGCATGCGCGGGAAAGATCACACACTGCCCATCGGCTTCGAGCACCTCATCTACGAGCTCCGGAGCGGTCGCACGGAGCGTGGGCCGACCATCGCTCGCGAGGTTGCCATATTTCGCTAATCGATCACTTACTGCATCCGCTGACTCTATCGAAGGGACGAGAAGGCAATGATGTATCCGTCGTGATTTTTCGCCCAATTGGAACGTGGTATTGACCTCCCCTGTAATCATGTACTGTACGTTAACCGTACCGTCCCTCAACTGGTAGAGTCCCGAGCCCGGAACGTCTTGAAGGTCCGTCCTAATCTCCTTCCTCCAATCGGGATGAGTGCAATCACCCGTTCCCACAAGATTCAGTCCCTTCATTGAAGCAAAGTGGGCAAGCTCCTTCAGATTCATGTTTTTGCTTGTTGCCCTGCTGTAAGGACTGTGGAGCTGAAGGTCAGCAAACACACGCATAGCGAATGCCAGCGATTCCTTAGCGTCTTCCCGTATCTAAAAGACAGCGTTTGAAACGACCGTCCGCTTTATTAGCTGTTCAAAAGACCCGGCTTGAACCCCGAGGACAACTCTTGCAGAACGAAGTCCGAGTTATCCTAAACCTGTTCGTTGAATCGAAGGACCTGGAGTTGGTCACTGACAGCCTCGTGAAACTTTCTGAGGTTACGGATGTGTACGAGGTCACTGGTGAATACGATATTGTCTGCTTGCTCAGGACAGAAAGCATACTAGCCTTTCGCGAGGTTCTCAAGAACAAAATCCTAAAAATTCCAGGCGTGAAAAGTACGGTCTCTTCAATAGTTCTCTACACACACAAGCGAGACCGGAAACCAGTATCGGAATAACTACCCACGGAAAATCTGGTACTCTCGAATCGTCCGGTGGATACCATCATTTGGAATAGAAAGACTAAATACTGTCGAGAAGCGTTCGCCCAGTTAGTTCCGAGGGTTCCAAAATGGGCGATTTACTTCCAGAATCACCTTCCGTGCTGTAACAATCCTCGTGTGTGTTTAATCCGGAGATTTTTCTTATGAGCAGCAAAGAGCTAGGGATTACTGTAAAGAAAGACCAAGACCTCTCGGAGTGGTATACGCAGGTAGTGACCAAGGCACAACTAGCGGATTATTCTAGCGCGAAAGGCTTCATGGTTCTAATGCCGTACGGCTATTCTATCTGGGAGAAAATCAAAGAGGATTTTGACAAGAAGATCAAGGCAATAGGGCACAAGAACGCTTACTTCCCGCTGCTCATACCCGAGCGACTGCTCAAGACGGAAACCGAACACTTCGCAGGCTTCACCCCTGAGGTCTTCTGGGTCACACACTCGGGAGACACAGAACTCGCCGAGAAGCTAGCCGTGAGGCCGACTTCTGAGACCATCATCTACGAATCATACAGCAAATGGGTGAAGAGCTGGCGAGACCTACCCATTCTCATCAACGTATGGAACTCGGTAGTGAGGGCCGAGATAACGTCTACGCGACCCTTCCTGCGAACGACGGAATTCCTCTGGCAGGAGGGACACACAGTACACGAAACGGAAAGGGAGGCCGAGGAGGAAGTGATGACCATCTTAGGCATCTACACGAAACTCGTCGAGGATGAATTAGCGATCCCGATTCTTGCGGGCAAGAAGACGGAGAGAGAGAAGTTCAAGGGAGCAGTGTATACGACAACAATGGAGGCTATGATGCCGGATGGTAAGGCGTTACAGATGGGGACATCACATCACCTTGGACAGAAGTTCTCAATACCTTTTGAGATCAAGTATCTTGGGAAGGATGAGAAGGAGCACTACGGCTGGACAACATCTTGGGGACTATCTTGGCGGCTCATAGGAGCCGCAATCCTTAGCCACGGCGATGACCGAGGATTGATCCTTCCGCCTAGGATCGCCCCTACACAAGTCGTAATCATTCCAATCTTCTACAAAGAGACTGACCAGAAAGATATCTCAGATGAAGTAAAACACCTTTCATCTCAGCTGGAGCAGATCGGGATAAGAACACTGATCGATGATCGTGCGCAGTACACCCCTGGCTGGAAATATCACGAATGGGAAATGAAAGGAGTTCCCCTCCGTGTCGAAATTGGCCCAAAAGATGTCCAAGCGAAGCAGGTGACGGTGGTCAGGCGGGATACTAGAGAGAAAATCGCAATCAACCGATCCGACGCGAATGACCGAATTAGCAAGATACTCAGCGAGATTCAGAATCACCTATTCGAACGAGCAAAGAAGTCCCTCGACGGTCTGACGACCACAGCGACGGATATGCAATTGTTCAAGAAGGTCCTGGAAGAAAAAGGAGGGTTCATCAAAGCTTTTCTCTCCGACGACTCTTGTGAAGAAAAGATCAAAATCGAAACTGGGGCGACCGTACGGGTCGTGCCCATGAAAGCGGCGAAAAAAGGCAAGTGCGTATACTGCAAAGCGGACAATTCGATCGAGGTTTACTTCGCGCGCTCCTATTAGCCTTTGACAAGTCTTGAGTTCTTGTAAGCCCACGAAGCTCGCCGGAACAGTTCTTCCCTAGCAAATCGGAACTTCGAGGCCCCAAAGCCCCGCACCGAAAGAGAGGCAAATGCAGCACCCACGGCCCCAGCCCATAAAGCGTCCCGGACAGACAAGAAAGTCGCAAGCCAGCTACCGACGAAAATATCTCCCGCCCCGGTCAGATCAACCACTCTGGCTTCAGGTACTGATGGAATACGGAGAGCACCACCTTCTTTTTCCACCAGAAGAGAGCCAGATCGGCCTCGCGTGATTATCACGTACTGAGGCCCCTTGTGCAAGAGCCGCCTCGCTGTGGAGACTATGGTCGCAGCGGGGGCAATAACGCGAGCTTCGTCTTCTGTTGCCTTCACCAGATTGCACTTTGACAGGAATCGGTCGATCCTTTTCCTTGCCAGACGAACAAACCCTCTGGGCCCTTCGGTTCGTAAGAGGCCTTGAACATCAAGTGAGAGGAATTTGGAGTGATAGCGGGCGTAATGTAGCGTGTCCAATCCAATTTCCAAAAAGACAGGGCCTAGGTGAATGGCGTGTAGAGAATCACGAGTGCTCCTAGGCTCGAGTTTTTGGCCGGGATTAATCAGCTCTAACCTTCGCGAATTCGCGCTGTAGGATATTCTGAAACGAGTAGTAAGGCCGTCGAGCTTCTTGACCCCAGAAACATCTATCCCGTGATTCTTGACCAAGGACAGGATGCCTCTAGGGTAATCGCGGCCGATGTTTGAGAAGACTGATACCCTTGCGCCAAGGTAAGCAGCGGCAAGAGATGAGTAGAGGGCGGAACCGCCTGGTCGGACCACAAGTTTGCCGTTTTGGTCAAGCTCGTCGAGAGTAAGGTTGCCGTAGAGCCCAATTCTCACTGGTTAGCCCCTCCGTTGACCGAGATTCAATCTCCGGGAAGAGATTATGTACTCATGGCGCTCCTTGAAAGGTAGGATTGTTAGATATTGCCTAAGAAGAGACGGTCTAGGGGACGAAGCAAGGGAGGCAAGGGAAGAAGCGAGCTGGTCCAATGCGCGAATTGCGGAATGCTCACGCCACGAGACAAGGTCAAGAGGGTAACCAGCTGGGTGTCCCTGGTCGAGCCGTCGCTGGCAAAGGAACTGAGGGCTCGCGGGGCCTATATCGCACGGCAGAGAGTCTTGAAGAACCTCTGCGTTTCCTGCGCCGTGCATTTCGGAGTCTCCAAGGTCAGGTCCGCGGAAGATAGACGCCTCTAAGCGGAGTCTCTACCCGAACCTGAGAGTTCGACTCGGGTTCTGTAAAGACGCTCGACAATAGTCACTGTGGATAGCAGCGCGACCAGTCCAACCCCAAATTCCAACGATAAGGAATTGAACGCGGCAAAGATTGTTGCAATCATTAGAATCAGAAGCCGTTCTGGGCGCTCGGCTAATCCGACGCCTTTCAATTTTACACCCTCAACATCGACTCGCGCTCTAACGTAGCTTACCATCAAAGAAGCTGAAAGCGCCCACAGAGACAGCCATCCAGGGACGAGACCTCCAGCGAAGAGACCGGCGTAGAGCGCTATCTCGCCGACCCGATCCAAAACACTGTCCAGTATTCCTCCCATTTTGGAAATCTGATGGTATCGGCGGGCCATGGCCCCATCTATCGCGTCGAAATAGGCGCCAATTAGGAGTGCCAAGACAGCTCCCCAGACAAACCAAACGGTTCCCAGGCCCGACGAGTAGAACAATGAAGCGACCAGAGTCACGAGAAAACCGATCGAGGTTACCGAGTTCGGAGTGAATCCAGTTTTGTTGAATGCTCCAGCGGCCTGTTGAAAATGCCCTTCCACAAGGTACTGGATTTTCGAGAGCATATGACCGCGATTTCCCCATTCGAAACCGGCATTAGAGGGTTGTCATCCTTCACAAAACCTTCTATTATGGTGTAACGGAGCGACGACGAAGGTCTTCGTGTTTGGGTAAGGTTGCAAAGGGCGTCAAATGTTCCGTTGTAGGATGCAAAGAGGACGCCGTACGCTCCATCTCATTGGAGGAGATCTCAAGGGCGGGCTTGAAAGCCTCCGCTTCCGGCCGAGGCTATCTTTGTAAGAACCACTACAAAGAACTCAAGAAGAAACTCAAGAAGGACAAGCAAATCGAGCAGTGGCGGATGAAACGATGAGACTCCTTCTAGTTCATGCAGATCGATTCGAATACGAAGCTCGAGAAAAGGCGGTCAAAGAACCTGAGCCTCTCGACGAGTCGCACAAGAAGGGAGGCCTCGAAAACGGGCTCGTCGTCTTCTCGACTGTCGAGAAGAATGACGAGCAAGAGCCTGACCAGATCGCAGCAAACGCGGCCTCTTCGATTGAGGAAGTGCTAGGATGGCTGAAGACAAAGAAAGTGATGGTGTATCCATACGCCCACTTATCCACGAGCTTGGCCTCCCGCGAGCCTGCAATCTCAATCCTCAAGGCCTTGGAGGAGAAACTCTCTCAGAAGGGCTTCGAAGTCAGCAGAAGCCCGTTCGGATGGTACAAGAGCTTCACGATAACCGCAAAGGGACATCCTCTATCCGAGCTTTCTAGAACTATAACAGTGGATACGAAATCACGACAGGCCACGCCTGCGGTCAAAACAGAATATGTCATCATGGACCAAGAGGGAAAGCTACACTCGCCCGAAGATTTCGCATTCGGGCCGCATGACGCTGAATTCAAGTCTCTTGTCGAGAAAGAAGCTCTGAAGAGGGGGCTGACAGGAGGCGAGCCGCATTTTCTGGATTATGCGCGTCGATTCGGGATCGAATGGGAATCCTTTGCGGATGTAGGTCAAATGAGGTTCGGACCCGAGTCCAACCTGATAATGGACCTTCTTGCAGAATACGCGGGACAAGTAATCCGACGGATTGGTATCCCGATACTGAACGTGAAAGGAACCAACATGTTCGATGTCGCGGTCAAGCCGATAAAAGAACACCTCCAACTGTTCGGGTCCAGAGCCTACGAGGTGAAGGTAGACGAGAGAACATTTGTTCTCAGATACGCCGCCTGCTTCCAGCAATTCTCGATGGTCAAAGACTGGACTCTAAGCTACAGGACCCTGCCTTTCGGGACGTTCGAGGTAGCGGACAGCTATAGGATGGAGCAGAGCGGCGAGCTGCTGCTATCCTTCAGGCTTAGAAAATTTCTCATGCCTGATCTCCACATCTATCTCAAGAGTGTCGCAGAAGCGATCCATATCGGAGACAAGATCCATCGTACAATCTACGAAGAAATCAGGAAGCTGAACAGAGAATACGTCTCGCTCTACAACACCACACGATCATTCTTCGATGCAAACAAAAACGCGTTCATGGAACTGGTGAAAGTAGAGAAGAAGCCGATACTGCTCAACTTCGTTCCTGAAGGGCTGTACTACTGGGTCCTGAATGTGGAATACAATATCATCGACGATCTGGATAGACCCAGGGAGATCGGAACATTCCAGATAGACATAGGCAACGCGAAACGGTTTGGAATTGCGTACGCGGATGAGAAGGGCGAGAAGCAGTTCCCGGTCATCATCCACACCGCCGTCATAGGCGGACTTGAAAGATACCTCTTCACCTTGCTGGACTCGGCAGTTCGTCTGGAAAGACAGGGAAAGAAACCAATGCTTCCAATCTGGGTTTCACCGGTGCAGGTTCGAATCATTCCGGTCGCGAGACAGTTCGTGAAGCAGGGCATGCAACTGCTCGAGACACTGGAGAAAGCTGGGATTAGAGCTGATCTTGACGATCGGGACGATACGATGCAGAGTAAGGTACGCGACGCTGAGTTAAGCTGGATACCTTACACCATAATCTACGGGGAGAAAGAGATCAGCTCAAAGGAGCTCTCGGTCCGGTCGAGAGCGGATTCCAAGGAAAGCAAGGTGGCGTTAGCGGCGTTTCTGAAAGGGCTCAAGGCTGAGGTTGAAGGATACCCTGCAAAGACCCTCACTTATCCAACACTACTGTCACAACGTCCAGGCTACAAGAGAATGTAAGTTGAGCGACGGAGAATAAGCAATTTATATGCAGCCATTCATAGCCCGTCGCGATAAGTGATAGCTGAACTTGAACAAAGACCAATCGTATGGCGGTCTGATATTCGCCGTTTCCGCGTTTGTATTCATAGTGTATCTGATTTCGTTGACAGGCGAGCCGTGGCGGACGTACGCGATCGAGATACCTGTCGTCCTTGGGGTTCTAGGAATTCTCGGCATAACTGGTTGGATCGGCTGGACAATGCTTACGACTCCGCCTCCGGCACCGCTGGAAGCTGAGCCAAGCACTACTGGCGCTGGTTCGAGCAGTTCGAAGCCTGACGAAAAGCATTAGCTCTTCTCGATCTTAGGTTACTGTTTCTCATCATTTCTGGTTACAACAGCTGTAATTCCGGCTTTATCGTCTCTCAGCCTACTCTTCGGTGCGACCAGATGAGTGAGATAGCGATAGACAAGGTAGTTACCGAGATCAACGGTTTCCGCCAGAGGCTAGCTATGCTGAAGGAGGAATATACCAGAGCTAACCGGGCTATGGCTGAAAAGATGGCCCAGTTGGGCGAGAATCTTACCCGAAGGGTTCGAGATCTCAGGGATCAAGTTACTAATGCTCCACAGAACCTGCTGGGGCTGGAGAGCCGTTTCATGTCAGGCGATATTCCAGAACAGGAGTACAAGTCGACGAGGGAGGAGTATCGCAATCAGCTTCAGACGAACCTGCGTAGTATCGACGAGATTCGCAGCCTTCTGATGGTCATGAGCCAGCTGGAGATGCGACCTGGAACCGCGAGCGGGACCGGTCAGGGCGGCATGTCTCCACGTCCTTCGCCGACAGACTAGGCTGATACTTGAATTACCGCGTCAGCTTCTGCTTGATGGCGTGTCAAGCAAGCGAGTTTAGTTTTTTTTCGTACTCTCCAGATTCGCCTCTCTTGCGGCGTGAGGGTCGGTCGCTAAGACCCCCTATTTTCCAAAAACGATTTCCTGTCCAGCAGCGATAATCGGCGAGACAGGCGATTCCGGGCTTAGTTTGGGCTTAGGTGAAATGGCGAAACTACGGGGTCTATCGCGCTTTTACGAACGTCTTGTTGGGCAATCCGGGGGAGAGCTTACAGATTCGAGATTAGGGCTGATAATAGGCGATTTTATGGGCCTAATTCTTGGCCATGAAGGGCGGGGCGCGGGAAAAAAAGACCACCCCCCGGGGTCGAGAAAAGAATGCTTATTTTTCAAAGAGATTCTTGAACGAAAAATTCGCACAGTAGAAGGGCTTGATTTCAATCGTTGGTCACGAAGTGGGATGAGGATGTAGCGGCTTGACCAGGCGGCTGTGGAATTTACCATATTCCGTTGCTTCAGTTAAATAGTATCCCGGTAGAAAAGCGTCTGGAGGGGTATTTTGAGGTCGTTTAGCGTA
>WNGE01025350.1_pt1 | contig 10429 bp, 10 predicted proteins | sample 5400651 | NCBI WGS metagenome assembly WNGE01 (sample SAMN13153370, study PRJNA577476) | soil metagenome | isolation source: 60 cm soil or saprolite under grassland replicate 2 | place: USA:California | collected 2016-06-15
CTCTCGGCCCGCTCCTCTACGCGGCCGTCCCCCTGGCCGGACAGCGGCGGAGCCTCGTCCTGTTCGTGGGCCTCCTCGCCCTGATCATGAGCATGTACGGCGGCGGCTTCGCCAGCATGCCCGCCTACGTCGCCGACGTCTTCGGCGCGGGACACGCCGGGGCCATCCACGGCCGCGTGCTCACCGCGCTCGCGGCGGCGGGGCTGCTCGGCCCCACCCTGGTCAACACCCTGCGCGAGCTGTGGATCGCCCAGGGCTACTCGAAGAGCCACGCCTACGACGCGACCCTCTACATCATGGCGGGCCTTCTCGTCCTCGGCTTCCTGTGCAACCAGGCGGTCCGCCCCCTGGCGATCGCCCGGGAGTCGGCGCCGGGATCCAGCCTGCCCGCCGGTGCGCTCCTCGGGGAGAGCAAGTCGTGAGCGCGGCCGCCAAGGCGGCATTGCGGACGGGCGGGCTCGTGGCCGCCGTGGTGGCCGCGATCTTCGCCGCGGGACTCCTCGCGGGGTGGCGGCTCGAGCGCTACGACGCGGAGCGCGGCTTCGACGCCGAGGCCGAGCGCATCGCGGGCGTGCTGCGCCTGGCCCCGGGAGTCAACGTCGGGGACATCCGGGCGGGCACCGGGCGGTGGACCGTGGACATGGCGCGCCGGGTGGGCCCGAACGGCCAGGTCTACGCCACCGTGGGCCCGAACCCGGCCCACGAGCTGCTGCAGACGGTGGCCACGGGCGGAGTCGACAACGTCAGCGTGATCACGAGGACGCCGGGAGCCAGCCCGCGCCTGCCCCTCGGCTGCTGCGAGGCCATCCTGGTGCGCGCGGTCTATCACGACTTCGCCGACCGGCGCACCCTGCTGGGCAGCCTGCGCAAGAACCTGAAGCCGGGCGGGTCGCTGGCCATCATCGACTTCGACGAGGGGACGCCCGAGCACGCGGGCGGCCACGGGATCGCGCGCCGCACCGTGCAGGCCGAAGTGACGGGAGCCGGGTTCGAGCTGCGCGAGGCCTACCCGCACTGGTCGGGCAACGCCTTCTGCCTCGTCTTCCGCCAGGCCGCCGACGAGGCCTTCGTGCCGGGGGCCTAGCGCGACCGATCGGATGGCTCCGCTCGTCCCCGAGATGCTCGGCCTGCTTCATTATTTGACCACTCATGACCATAATCAGGTCATGAGCAAGGTCGGCATCGCGGACCTCAAGGCGCATCTGAGCCAGCACCTGCGCAGGGTACGCAGCGGACGGACGATCACGATCCTCGACCGGGACACCCCCGTCGCCCAGATCGTTCCCTACGACGCCGAGCGACCCCTCGAGGTCCGGCGTGCCTCGCGGAAGCCCTGCGACCTTCGCCTGCCTCCGCCATCGTCACGGCCGACCGACAGCCTGTCCGTCCTTCTCCAAGACCGCGCGTCGAGGTGATCGCCAACCTCGACACCTCGGCGCTGCTCCGATTGGTGCTGGGCGATCTCGTCCTGCTCCAGCGTCCGATCCTGGCCCGGGCGTCGGAACCGTTCCCGACCCCCCTCGGCACTCTCGACGCGGTGCACCTCTCGACCGCTCGTGTGGAGGGAGCGGATGCGGCAGGCGCTCGTCATGGCGACGCACGATCGCGATCTGGCCCTGGCCGCGCGGTCCTTTGGGCTCGAGGTTCGCGGCGTCTGAGCCGGTTGGAGGAGGTCCGATGTCGATCCCCAAGGCGGTCTGGGTCGTGGCCGTGGCCTCGGGTCTCGCCGCCGCCTCACCCGCCGACACGTCCGACGCCACCCGACGGGTCCCCCAGTTCGAGAACGAGTCCGTCCGGGTGTGGCCCTCCGCGGCGGGACGCTGAGGATCGTCAAGGAATCCGGGGAGTCCCGGACCGTGACCTGGGAGACCGGCAACGCCTACTGGCTGCCCGCCGATCCTCCCGGGGAGAAGCACGGCGACGTGAACGAGGGCCCGGAGCCGATCGAGGTCATGGTGGTGGAGGTGAAGACTCGGACTCCCTGACGGCTGGGGGGAGGCCGATCCGTCGGAGCAGGTCCTGGAATCGCGGGTCGGACCGCAGCTCCTTCCACTGGTCGCTCGTGTCGATCCAGACGAGCGAACCGGAACGTGCGTCGTACGCCTTCTCGGCGATGGCCTCGTCGTATCTCCCGGCCAGCTCGTAGGCCTGGCCGAGGTAGAAGTGGGTGGGCGCGAAGTCGGGCCTCATCTCCAGGGTCTTCTGCAGGTGAGCGATGGCCTCGTCGCCTCGCCGGGCCAGGTAGAGGTACCAGCCCTCGTCGGCGTTGATGATGAGCGAGAGCGGGTCGAGCTCCTGGGCGCGCCGGATCTCGGCCAGCGCTTCCTCCCACCGGCCCATCATGACCAGGTATTCCGAGTACCAGTGCAGTCCGGTGGCGTAGCTCGGGTTCAGCTCGATGCCGCGGGCGAACTCCCTCTCCGCCGCCGGCCAGTCCCATTCATAGCGGTACTTCGCGTAGGCCAAGGCGATGTGCGGCTCGGCCAGGCTGTCGTCCAGGGAGAGGGCCTTCGTCGCCGCCTCGATGGCCTTGGGGAACGCGTCGCGGGAGGGGGCCACGGAATAGTCGCTGAAGAGGACGTAGCAATCGGCGAGGCCGCCCCAGGCGAGGGCATAGCCGGGGTCCTTCTCGACGGCTCGCCGGAAGGACTCCACAGCCTTCTCGAGCCCCTGCCGGGTCCGCATGCTCCAGAAGTACCGGCCGCGCAGGTAGAACCCGTAAGCCTCGATGTCGGCCGTGTAGCGGCGCCTCAGCCGCTCCTGCTCCTCCCGCGTCAGGTTGGCGACCCACAGCGATGCGCCGTCCCTGAGGTCCAGGAGCTGCACCGTCACGCGGATCCGGTCGCCGACGTGCTGGAACCGGCCTTCGACGAGCTCGTCGACCTTAAGCTCGCGTCCGGCCGCGAGCGGATCGGCCGCGGAGTCGACGTACTTCAGGATGCTGCCCGTCGGCCGCACGACCACGCCGTGGACGTGGCCCAGGCGGGTGATGATCGCGTCCGCCATCCCCAGGGCGAGGTAGGGATCGGCCACGCCTCGCTCCAGCGGGCGGAACGGTAGGACGGCGAGCGACTTCGGGGCCGTCCTGAGGGCGGCGGTGGGGCCGGCAAAGCCCGTAGCCCGCGCCCAGTGATACACGAGAGCCGAGACGAGAGCCGCCAGGGCGGCCGTGGTCAGGGCCGTCACCGCCGCCGCTTTGTTCCTCCGGAGAAGCCTGTCCGCGCGGTAGGCCAGCCTGTCCCTCCGCGCCGTCACGGGCCGCCCTTCCAGGTGACGCCGGATGTCCTCCGAGAGCTCCTCGGCGGAGCCGTAGCGTCGCTCCGGTTCCTTGCGCAGCGCCTTGAGGACGATGGCATCGACGTCCCCCGCCAGCCGATGCCGTGCCTGCGGAGCGGCGGCGCTGGGCGGCTCGGGATCGTCCTCACAGATCGCCCGCCCAATCTCGTCCGGAAGGCTCAGGGTCGGGCGGTAGGGACCGCGGCCGGTCAGAAGCCGATCGAGGACCACTCCCAGCGAGTAAACGTCGCTGGCCGCCGTGACGGGACTACCGCGCCACTGCTCCGGGCTCGCGTACTCGGGGGTCATCACCCGCGTTCCGGTGACGGTGTGCTCCGATGCCGGCCGCGCGATCAGGAGCTTGGCGATGCCGAAGTCGAGGAGCTTCGGCGTCCCCTCCGCGGTCACCAGGATGTTGCCCGGCTTGAGGTCGCGGTGGACCACGCGCTTTCCGTGGGCGTGGGCGACGGCGGCGCAGGCGGTCCGGAAGAGCTCCAGCCGCTGGCGCAGGGAGAGCTGGCGCGCCTCGCAGTAGGCGTCGATCGGCACTCCCTCGACGTGCTCCATCACGAAATAGGGAACGCCCCCGTCCGTGCTGCCCCCGTCGAGGAGCCGGGCGATGTTGGGATGCTCCAGCTCGGCCAGGATCTGGCGCTCCTGCCGGAACCGCTGCGCCACGGAGCCGGAGTCCAGGTCGCTTCGGAGGACCTTGATGGCGACCCTCATCCGGTACTCGCGGTCGTCGCGCTCGGCCAGGTAGACGGCGCCCATGCCGCCGCGCCCGATCTCGCTCAGGACCTTGTAGGGGCCGATGCGGGTGCCCGCCCGCGCCTCGGGCGGGCCTCCGCCAGCGAGCGCACGACCGCGAGCTGGGCGGCCGTCTCCAGGAACTCCCGGGCCGGGTCCTGGCAGGCGAGCAGCGACTCGACCTCGGCGCGCAGCTCGGCGTCGCCGGCGCAGGCCTCCCCGACCAAGGGGCCGCGCTCCTCCGGCGGCCGGCGGAGCGCCGCGTCCAGGACTTCCTTAACCTGCTTCCAGCGTTCGGGCGTCACGTCCCGGCCCGCCGCTCGAGACTCCTCGTGATGCCGCGAGCATATACCCTCCGCCGCCGCACCCCAAAGACCCTGATAGGTTCCGGCCTCCGTTTACGCATAGGGAGATGGAGGCCGGGGCGCGCATCGAAGCCGCCCGGATCCGCTCGGCGCCAATCAGGCGCGAAGCGGACGGCGGTCGAAGCCCGGCCAGGGAGGACAAGATGAAGAGAAGGCTCCAACTGCTTGCGATTGGAAGTATGGCGATCTTCGCGCTGACTGCGGGCATCGCCGCCGTCTCGTACGCCCAGGGCGCGAACGGCAGTTCCCCGATAGACTTCGTGGTCGGAGGAGGCCATCACTCCGATCCCGACACGCAGTTCACCCTCTCCGTTCACAGTGGCCCGCTCGGCCAAAATGCAAAGGGCCAGATGACCCTCAAAATCGGGGATCAGGCGAGGATTCTCGTGGACGTGACGTGCCTGATCATCGATGGCAACCAGGCGGTCGCGACCGGATTGATCACCCGACCGGCGTCCTTCGCGGGTCAGCCGGTCGTCATGCACGCGGTCGACAATGGCGAACCCGACAGGTCGCTGACTCCCGACCTCCTCCGGTTCTCGTTCGATGGGTTCATCAGTTCGACGCCCAACTTCGTGACGCCGCCGGCAGGACAGGACATCACCGGATGTCTCTTTCCAGTGCTTGCTCCCGTGCCGGTCACCGAGGGCAACATCGTCGTTACTGACGCACAGTCCTGAACTGCTGCGCCGTGAGTGACCACGGGCGCCGCCGCACGGCGGCGCCCGTGGCTTGTCACTTGGATGTATCCGGAAAGCCAACCTGCTTCAGCAGAAGAGACATCTCCTCGTACGGCCCGAGCCGCGTGCCGGCCACGAGACGCTCGGATAACATCCCGTCTCCCCGCAAACATCCAGTTGAGTCGGCCGGCGGCTCGTCTTCTACCAGGCTCGCCGGATCGGAGAGGAAGTCGCCGGCCTCGCGCCTGGCGGCGAGGAGGGACTCGACCTCGCGGCGGAGGCCGTCATCTCCACTGCAGGCATCCCGCAGGAACGTCTCGCGAGCTCGGCCGGGCGCACCAGCGCGGCGTCGACGAGGTCCTTGACGCGCCGCCAGCGCTCGTCGGGCATGGGTCCGGTTTCTGGGGGCCAAAAGCGAGTCTGGGGGCGCCCAGCGAGAAGGTCAAGGCGACACGCCAACGGCATTTGACGCGGGTCCGGAGCCGCCCTAGCCTGTTCAAGGCTCCTGCCAGATGGAGCACGAGCGCGACGATCGGCAACACCCGCCGGGCGACATCACGCGCCTGCTTGACGCGTGGAACCACGGCGATGCGAAGGCACGCGACCTGCTGATGCCGATCGTGTATGGGGAGCTGCGCCGCCGCGCGGCAGCGCAGTTGCGACACGAGTCGGGCCGCACGCTGCGACCGACCGACCTCGTGCACGAGACGTACCTGCGCCTGTGCGCGCAGAACGCCGGATGGAAGAACCGCGCACAGTTCTTCGCGGTGGCGGCACGGCTCATGCGGCGCATCATCGTGGATCGGGCGAGGGCCCGGAAGGCATTGAAGCGCGGCCGGGGGCTGCAGGTGACCCTGGCCGAGGGGGCCATCGCCGCCCCCTGCCAACTTCGACCTCGCCGAGGTCGATCGGGCGCTCGACGAGCTGTCTCGGCTCGACGAGCGGCTAGGGCGCCTGGTCGAGCTGCGCTTCTTCGGCGGTCTCACCTCCGAGGAGACCGCCCGGGCGCTCGGCATCTCGCTGTCCACGGTGAACCGGGAGTGGGCGCACGCCAAGGCGTGGCTGTTCAGGAGGTTGAAGGCAGCGGGGCCAGCCGCCGACTCCCGCCTCTCCTAGCCCGGCGCCTCAGTCCGGGAGCGCCGCGAGACGTTTCCCCTGGGTTTTCCGCGTGATGAGCAGGCGGATTTCTCGTGAGATTGGAGGTTGCCATGAGGCGAATCAGTCTGCTCCGTGTTGCTCCGAGGGCGGCCGCGCTCGGCGTTCTCATCATCGCAGCGGCGACTGCCCCGGCTGCCGCCCAGGATCTGGGCAGCAGCCTGAAAATCGATCGGCTCGAGTTCCCGGTATCGCTGTCGGCAGGTGTCGCCGATCCGGGGCCGTGCACGATCGTCGGCTACCTTTACTACCACGGCAGCTTCCGCGAACGGCCGCTGCAGGTCGTCGTGCACGGCGCGACCTATGCGCACACGTACTGGGACTTCCCGCGCATCAACGGCGTCGACTACTCGTACGCGCGGTACATGGCGGCGCCTGATCGCAAGTACGCCATACTCGCGGTCGATCAACTCGCCGCCGGTGAGAGCTGCAAGCCCGCGAACGGCCTGCTGGTGACGCTGGACGAGACCGCGGCGGCGCTCAACCAGGTCCTCCAGCAGCTTCGGACGGGGCGGAACGCGACCGGGTACGCTTTCGAGCAGATCGCCCTGGTCGGCCATTCGGCCGGCTCGATCAACGCGATCTATGTGCAGGCGAGGTGGCATCCAGCCGACGCGCTCGTCGTCACCGCGGCGCGCCACATCGCCACGACGCCCTTTCCCCCCGGCGTCGATCTCGTGCTCCCCTTCGTCCCCGTCCTCGCGGGGCTTCCGTACTTCCCGCTGCCCCCGGCGCTGAGAACCGCGCTCTTCTACCACGCGCCCGCGGCGGATCCCGACGTCATCGCGGCAGACAATGCGACCGCGGACGTCTGGACGGGCGGGCAGGTTACCTCGACGTTCGCGGCGTTCCTGTATCCGGTTCTCTATCCACCGATCGATGGCGTGAATCTCGTCAGGGGGGACGTGCTGATCCAGCTCGGCGAGTTCGACGCGCTGTTCCCGGCGGGCTCGCCGGAGACCGAGGCCGCTCTGTGGACGAACGCGCGTGTGACGGTGCAGGAGCTCTCGGGCATCGGGCACAACTTCAACCTGCACTTCGGGCGCGAGGCGAGCTGGGAACGGATCGACTCCTGGCTTCGGGAGACGCTCGCCCGGTGAGGAGGCGACGTTCGAGAGGGCTTGGAAGATCGCGGAGGCCGAGACCCGCCGCGGCGCACGTCGCCATCACGGACGCCACGGAGACCTGCGCGCCGGGGGCAGCGCCCCCGCCAGCGTCCAGGTGCTGGCCGGGGAGGCCGGGGTGGCCCTCGCGCCGGTGATGACCGCGGAGACCAACACCGGCATCTCGACCACGCCGGGCCAGTGCGTGTTCCACGACCATCACGCCTGGACAGGACGACCCATATCCGAGGCCGTAGCCGTCGAGATCGCCGGCGGAGCTGGACGCGAAGGCGAGGAGGGCGGCCAGGCCCGCGGCGGGCGGCGAGAGGCCCATCCATCGCCCACCCAGATAGACGCTCGACGGGAACGCGACCAGGAGGATGTAAAGGAGCGCGGCGAAGACGGCCGAGGGCTCGCCGAAGGATCGGCCGAAGCGGAGGACGAGCGCGCCCAGGAGGTGCGCCAGCGGCTGATAGCTCCTCCAGAGCGGATAGCCGAGCGACCACTCCGAGACCCACGGATCCAGGAACGGCTCGCCGTGCTCCAAGCTGGCTTCGAGCCGCTCGGAAGCGGCGCGGTGAAAGACGAGGTCGTTCAGGGGCGCCCGGCTGATGCGCAGCTCGGGGGCCAGGAAGAAGGCGTTGAACGCGATCGCACAGGCGACGAGGAGAAGGCCGAGCGGCCTCCCGTTCAGAGGCGAGTGGGTCCTCGCGGGTGACCGCATAGTCTGTCCGGTCTCGCTTGGGGGCAGCCAATCCTACAGGATTCGTATCCTCCCAGTTCGGGACGGCGTCTACACGAGCGAGCAGGCCGAGCGCGGCAAGGAGAGCTACAAGGAGGCCTGCGCGGCCTGCCACGCCCTCGACTGGTATCGGGGCGGCACCATGAAAGCGTGGGACGGAGCGCCCCTCTTCAACCTCTACGACGTCGTGGCCACGACCATGCCCCAGAACAACCCGGGGAGCCTCAAGCGCCGTGAGTATCTGGACCTGCTCGCCTACATCCTTTCCCTGAACGACATGCCGGCGGGAGGCGAAGAGCTCCCCGCCGCGGCCGAGGCGCTCCAGAAGATCGTCATCAAGTGGAGGAAAAAGCCATGAACGAACGCACGCTCCTCCGGCCGGCCTTCCTTGCCGTGGCGCTCGCCGCCTCGTCGGCCCTCCTCCCCCATCCCGCCCTCGCCCAGGCGAAGGGAACGGAGAAAGGCGAGTGGCGGTACTGGGGCGGGGACGAGAGGAGCAGCCGCTATTCGCCCCTCGACCAGGTCAACGCCCAGAACGCCCCGACTTCATCTACCGGGGCACGCCCATCAAGGTCGGCGACCGGCTGTACAACGTGGCCGGGCAACGCCGCACGGTCGTGTCGATCGACCCCGCCACGGGCGAAACGCTCTGGATGTGGCGGGAGAGGGACAACCCGCGCTACGAGGCTTCTACTCGCAAGAACTACGGGAAGGGCGTGGCCTACGCCGAGGTGGAGGGCCGCCCCACGATCTTCGTGATCACGCCCGGCTATTATCTGGCCGCCCTCGACGCCGACACCGGACACCTGCTTCCCTTCTTCGGCCTCGGCGGGATCGTCGACCTGCACCTCGGGCTCGGAAACTACCCCGTGGACGCGGACCGCGGGGTCCTCGACTCCGGGGACATCACGTCCAGCTCGCCGGCGATCGTGGTGAACGGCGTGGTCGTGGTGGGCAACTCCCACGACCGCGGCTACTACCCGGAGCGCAAGGAGAACATCCCCGGCCACGTCCGCGGCTACGACGCCAAGACCGGCCGGATGCTGTGGCGCTTCCACGTCCTGCCCCAGCCGGGCGAGCCCGGGCACGACACCTGGGAGGGCGACTCCTGGACCTATACGGGCAACATCTCCTCCTGGGCGCCGCTGTCCGCGGACTCCGAGCGCGGGCTCGTGTTCATCCCCACCGACACGCCGACCAACGACTACTACGGCGGCCACCGGGGCGGGGCGAACCTCTACGGCACGAGCATCATCGCCCTGGACGTGAAGACCGGGAAACGCGTCTGGCACTTCCAGATGGTCCATCACGACATCTGGAACTACGACAACTGCGATGCGCCCCACGTCGTCGACATCAAGGCCGGCGGACGCAGGATCCCGGCGGTGGCGGCCGTGTCCAAGCAGGGGTTCACCTACGTCTTCAACCGCGAGACAGGAGAGCCCGTCTGGCCCATCGAGGAGCGCAAGGTTCCCCAATCGGACGCCCCGGGAGAGAAGACCTGGCCCACCCAGCCCTTTCCGACCAGGCCCGCCGCCTTCGAGATCCAGGGGATCACGGAGAACGACCTCATCGACTTCACGCCGGAGCTGCATCGGCAGGCTTTGGAGATCGCCCGCCAGTACCGCATGGGCCCGCTGTTCCTCCCCCCCTCGCTCTGGGACGCGCCGGATGGAACGAAGGGTGCCTTCAACGTGCCGGGCGCGAACGGCGGAGCCAACATCCCGGGAGGGGCGGCCGTCGATCCCGAGACGGGCATCCTCTACGTGGCCAGCGAACGAGGGCACAGCGTGCTCTCCCTCATCCCGGGCAGCCAGCGGGGCAAGGTCATCGGCGGCGAGAACTCCAACATGAACTACGTCTCCCGGGGCCCCGGGGGGATCCGCGGGCCGCAGGGGCTCCCCCTCCTGAAGCCGCCCTACGGGAGCATCGTGGCCATCGACCTGAACACGGGCGAGCATCTCTGGCGGGTGCCGGACGGCGACACCCCCGCCAGCGTGAAGAACCACCCCGCCCTCAAGGGGGTGACGCTGCCCGTGACGGGCAAGCAGACTCACGCCACCGTGCTCGTGACGAAGTCCCTGCTCTTCTACGGAGAAGGGCGCGGCGCCGAGCCGTACCTGCACGCCCTGGACAAGAAGACGGGCCGGGAAGTGGCACGAATCGAGATACCGGCAACCACGAACACCGCCCCCATGACCTACATGCACCAGGGGCGGCAGTACATCGTGCTGTCCGTGGCGGGACCGGAGCACCCCGCGGAGCTGGTGGCCCTGGCCCTGCCCCAGGAAAAGAAGGCCCGGAAGCCCCCGTCGGAATGACGCTAAGGCTCTGGTCCGGTCAGTCGCCCGCGCTCGGGTG
>WNGE01011115.1_pt1 | contig 10428 bp, 7 predicted proteins | sample 5400651 | NCBI WGS metagenome assembly WNGE01 (sample SAMN13153370, study PRJNA577476) | soil metagenome | isolation source: 60 cm soil or saprolite under grassland replicate 2 | place: USA:California | collected 2016-06-15
GCAGCAACAGCTGCGCGCCGAGCACGGCGTCGTAGATCCAGCCGTGGGCGACGAGCGCCAGCGACGCCGCCAGCAGCACGAGGTGGAGGATCCCCGAGGCGTAGCGGAGCAGCCGGTGCGACACGATCGCGAGGCCGTACAGCGGCCCGAGACGGCGCAGCATCCTGCCGCGGAGAACGATCAGCCAGCAGTGCTCGAACATGCGCACCTTGCGCCGGTACTCGGTCTCGTTCGTCGGCGTCGGCGTCTCGAACGCGAGCGCCTCCGGGTCGTAGACCGCGCGCCGCCCGCGCTGGACCATCAGGTACGGCAGCGACAGATCGTGCCCGAAGCGCGGGTCGACTTCGACGTAGTCGGAGCGGCGCAGCGCATAGATCGAACCGTTGCCGCCGGTGACCGACCCGACGCGCGACTCCGCGTCGCGGACCTCGAGCTCGTAGCGCCAGTACGCGCCCTCGCGATTCGAGCCGTCCGCCTGCAGGATGCGCAGCTGGCCGCAGACGTACGCGACCTGCGGGTCGGCGAAGGAGCGCACGAGCTTGCGGAGCGCGTCGGGCGCCCAGGTGGCGTTCGCGTCGGAGAACGCGACGATCTCGCCGGACGCCAGCCGCACTGCGCGGTCCTGGGCCGCGACTTTGCCGCCGCGCGGGTTCGAGACGACCTTCACGCCGGGAAACGAGAGCGCGACCTCCTCCGTGCGGTCGCTCGACGCGTCGGAGCTGACGACGAGCTCGAGCTGCTCCGGCGGGTAGTCGAGCGCGAGCAGGTTCTCGAGCCGCCGCGCGATCGCCGGCTCCTCGTTGTAGGCGGCGACGATCACGGTGACCGGCGGCTCGATCTCCGCCTGACGGACGCGGCGCGGCGCGAGCCTCGCGAGTGCCGCCATGAAGGCGGGATAGGCGACATGCGTCCAGACGAGCGCGGCCAGTGCGGCCCAGAAGGCGACGACGACGGCGATCACGTGGACGATCGTACGCGGGGCATCTCTAGGATCGACGGCTGTGACCGCGATCCTGGGACTCAACGCGTACCACGGCGACGCGGCGGCCGCGCTCGTGATCGACGGCGAGCTCGTCGCCGCGGCGGAGGAGGAGCGCTTCAACCGCGTCAAGCACGTGGCGGGGTTCCCCGCGGCGGCGGCGCGCTGGTGCCTGGCCGACGCGGACCTCGCGGCGGGCGACGTCGACCATGTCGCGATCGGCCGCGATCCGCGTGCGAACTTCGTCCGCAAGATCCTGCAGACGGCGCGTCGCCGGCCGAGCCTCAGCTTCGTGCGGTCTCGCCTGGAGAACGCGGCGCGGATCCGCGATACGGGCACCGAGCTGGCAGCTGCGCTCGAGGTCGACCGCGTGGCGTTGCGCGCCCGCGTCCACAACGTCGAGCATCACCAGGCGCACGTCGCGTCGGCGTTCCTCGTCTCGCCGTTCGACGAGGCTGCCGTCCTGACGGTCGACGGCTTCGGCGACTTCGCGTCGACGATGCTCGCCCACGGCAAGGGATCGAGCTTCGAGGTGCTCGACCGCGTCCTCTTCCCGCACTCGCTCGGCATCTTCTACACGGCGCTGACGCAGTGGCTCGGCTTCCCGCACTACGGCGACGAGGGCAAGGTGATGGGGCTTGCGCCGTACGGCGAGCCGCGGCACCTCGAGCGGATGCGCGAGCTCGTGAAGCTGGGCGAGCTCTTCGAGCTGGACCTCTCGTACTTCGTGCACCACGACGAAGGCGTCGACATGACCTGGGACGAAGGATCGCCGACCATCGGGCGCCTTTACTCGGCGCGACTCGAAGACGCGTTCGGGCCGGCGCGGGGACGCGAGGAGCCCCTGGCCACGCTGCACGAGGACGTCGCGGCGTCGCTCCAGGCGATGCTCGAGGAGAGCTACCTGCACCTCGTCCGGCAGCTCTGGGAGCGGACGCGCGTCCCGAATCTCTGCCTCGCCGGAGGCGTCGCACTGAACGCCGTCGCGAACGGGCGGATCAGGCCCGAGACGCCGTTCGAGGAGCTCTACATCCAGCCGGCCGCAGGCGATTCCGGGACGGCGATCGGCGCAGCGTTCTACGTCTGGAACGTCACGCTCGGCCGGCCGCGCGGGTTCGTCATGCGTCACGCCTACACGGGGCCCGACTACAGCGACGACGAGCTGGCGGACGCCCTGCGGGCGGCGGGCCTGGAGGCCGAACGGCTACCGGACGACGACCTCTTCCCGCTCGTGGCCGGCCGGCTCGCAGAGGGCGACGTCGTCGGCTGGTTCCAGGGCCGGATGGAGGTCGGGCCGCGTGCGCTCGGCAACCGCTCGATCCTGGCCGACCCGCGCCGCGACGACATGAAGGACGTCCTCAACGCGCGGATCAAGCACCGCGAGCCGTTCCGCCCGTTCGCGCCGTCGATCCTTGCGCACCGGACGGGTGAGTGGTTCGACCAAGACTACACGTCGCCCTTCATGGTGCTCGTCTACAAGACGCGCGAAGAGCGTCGCGAGCAGATCCCGGCCGTGAACCACGTCGACGACACGGGCCGCGTCCAGTCCGTCGAAGAGGACGTCAGCCCCCGCTACTTCCGCCTGATCTCCGAGTTCGAACGGCTGACGAACGTCCCCATCCTGCTCAACACGTCGTTCAACGAGAACGAGCCGATCGTGATGTCGCCGGAGCAGGCGGTCGACACCTTCCTGAAGACGCGGATCGACACGCTCGTGCTCGGCAACTACGTCGTCCGGCGATAACCGGCTCAGTGCGTCCCGAACGGCTGGTAGACCACGTCCGGCGGGACGATGAGTGAGAACCCGCGCGACTGCTCGCCGCCGAAGACGGCGCGAACCGTGTCGGAGGGGGCGGCGACAACCGGGATCGTCGTGGTGAAGACGCCGTTCGAAGTCTGCAGCGTCTTCAGGCGCCGCCAGGCGAAGGGCCCATTCGGCTTCAGCTGAATCGTCACCTTCCCGGCCGCGCCACGGGGCGTGCGGCCCCAGACGAAGACGCTCTGGCCCCGAAGGTATGCCACGAACGGAAAGCGGAACGCCTCGAGCGCCGGCTTCGGCTGGCCGTAACCGCCGGCGCCGTCGAACCAGAGGCCCGACTGGAACTGCATGCCCTTGCCCATCCCCTCGTCATGCAGGCTGAACCAGGTCGCGAGAGTCACCCCTGAACGCCACATCTGGTAGAGCGCCTCGGAGACCCAGCGCGCATGCAGCTCGAGCGGAACGCCGCCGGGATCGGGCGGGTTCGTGTCCCAGCTGAACTCGGTCACCCAGAACCGCACGGGCTGCGCGCTGACGACGTGGTGCGCGCGCACCGCCGCGCGAAGCAGCTTGTTCATCTCGGGCAGGTCGCCGAGCGACACGTCGTCGGCGAGGTGCGCAGAGTGGAACGGCCCGCCGGCAGTGTAGGGATGGGTCGCCCAGACGTCGAAGCGCGCCTTCGCCCGGCACGTCGGGTGCGGCGTGGCGCCCGCCGACATGCACAGCACGTCGCGCATGAAGCGAAGCGGCGAGACGGTGGCGCTCGGGGTGTCGGGGTTGCGGAACGGCACGAGTCCGCCGGTGATGACGACGTTGTCGGCGTGCACGCCGTGCACCGCGACGGCGAAGGCATTCAGCAGCCCGCGGTAGACCGCCCCCGAGGCGGGTAGGCCGCGGATGTACTGCGGCATCAGGAAGAACTGAAGGTTCGGCTCGTTCCACGCCTGCCAGTACCGAACGCGAGGCAGCCCCGCGTCGGCACCGCCGTAGCGAAGGGCCGCCGCCGTCCCGAAGCGGCCGAAGTCGGTCGGGCTGGGCCGGCGTGGGCCGAGCCCTGCCTGCCCCGCTTGGGAGGCCCACGTCGGCGCGTCGTAGATGCAGAGAATCGGCTGAAGCCCGAAGCTCGCCGCGAGCCTGATCAGGCTGTCAGCGCGCGACCAGCGATACGCCGGGTCGTCGGGGTTCGCTTCGTCGAAGTCGGCGGGCCGGGCCGACGGAGCGACGTCCGCCCAGTCGAGCGGGAGCCGGATGGCCGTCGCCCCAGCCGCGCGCGCGTGCAGGAACGCCGCAGACGCGTCTTCGGTGAGCTCGAGCGGCGGAAAGATGGCCGTCTGCAGCCCGGGCGGCCTTGGTGCCCCTGCCCTGCCGGCCGAAGCGCTGAGGGCGACGACGACCGTGAGCGCAGCCATCGACGCGAGCCGCCCCATCATCGCGATCACGCTAGCACGGGCTCTTCGGGGCATCCGCGACCAGGAACGCACGGTTCGTCCAGGGCGTCGCGCTCGTGCGCAGAGGCTCGGGCGCGCGGGCGAGCAGCACGGCTAGAAGGAGTGCTGCGAGGGGGTCGCGGCGGCGGCGCAGGCGCGTCGTCAGCCTGAAGATGCGCTGCGTGCGGCGAAAGTCGCCCTGGAAGAGCAGCTCTGCCCGCCAGGGCAGCCCGCCGGCAAGCTCCCGCAGCTCCGGCTCCGCCGGCAGCCCGGTGCGCAGGTGGTCGGCGAGGAAGCGGTGCGGGGCGCCCGTCTTCCGCTCGTACCACGCGGCCAGGTCGCGTTCCGCGGCCTCGTGACGGGCACCGCCGAGCGGGCAGCAGACGACGACACGCCGGCGGGCGACCCGCACCAGCTCCCGCAGGTGAGGCTCACGATCCTCGGGCGGCAGGTGCTCCAGCACGTCGACGCTCACCGCGACGTCGAATGCGCGGTCGAGGAACGGCAGCTCGGGGCCCGTCACGAGCACGTCCGCCGGCGGCTCGACGTTCGCCGTCGTCACACGCGCTGCCGGAAGCCGCGGCGCGAGCAGCCCCGGCCGCCCGCCGACGTCCAGGACGGATGCGGCGGGCCCGACGAGCGCGGCGACGAGACGGTTCCGCTCGCGCGTGTCCGGGGCGAGAAGTCCGACCTTCACGCTCGAATGATCGCGATTTTTGCACCAGCTAAGCTGGCCGGCGCGAGATGCGGTTCCTGTTCACCACGATCCAGGGGTTCGAGAGCGAGTTCTACGGCCGCGTCGGCGCCGAGCTTGCGCAGCTCGGCCACGAGGCGGCGCACCTGACTGTCTCGCGACTGGCGGCCGAACGGCTTCGCGGCCGGGACGGGCGCGCCTATGCCCTTCCCGAAGTGGCGGAGGCGCTGGCTCCGACCGATCTCGCGGACGAAGCCCGGAGCATTGTCGATCGCTACGGCCTCGCCTCGCTTCGAGATCTTTACCAGAGCGACGTCGCGTCGGAGCGGCTGGGCAAAGGCGAAGCCCGCGATCGCGCAGTCAAGCACGTCCGGGCGATCGAGCGGGTCTTCGACGAGTACCAGCCCGACGTCTTGATCCCGGAAGTCGGCCGCGAGCTGCCACGTATGGTCGCGCACACCGTGGCGCTTTCCCGGGGCATCCCCACGTTCTTCCTCTTCTACACGATCTTTCCGCGCGGTCTGCGGCTCTACGTCGACACCATGCACGCACCGATCGTTGACCCGTCCGAGCTCCGCCCTCTAAACGACGACGAGCGGCGTGAGATAGAAGCATTCCGCCGCTCGTTTATCGAGCGTGCGGCGCCGATCAGACCCCGGCGGTCACAGAAGGTCACGGCGCGCAACGTTCGTCGCCTGGCTCTCTACGTCGCTGCCAAGGCCGGCCGCGATAGGCAGAACGAGTACCTGCATCCCCTCGAGTGGCTGGGCCGGGCGGCACTCGAACGGGTGCGCCTTCCCGCCACCAGCCTCCTGTACGAACGCCCGGCCCCCGGCCGCCCCTTCGTCTACTTCCCTCTACACGACACCGAGGACTACAAGATCAGGCACGTCCTGCCGCAGTTCGCGGACCAGGCGCCCGTCGTCGAGCATCTCGCCCACGCGCTACCGGCCGGCTACGACCTGGTGATCAAAGAGCACCCGCAATCGATCGGGCAGAACCCACTCGGGTTGTTGCGGAGGCTCGGCCGCCGGCGGAACGTTCGGTTGGTGCATCCGCGCACCAGCACACACCAACTCCTTCAGGATGCCGCTGCCGTCGCCGTAATCAGCTCGACAGTCGGCCTCGAGGCGTTGCTCTACGGCAAGCCCGTGCTGACGCTCGGACGCCCGTTCTACTCGGGCTACGGGGTGACGGTCGACATTGATTCAGTCGATCAGATCGATGTGGGGCTAGCGGCGGCGCTTGACTACCGCCCGGATCCAGATCGCATCGACCAGCTTCTCTTCGCTGCGATGGGCCGCTGCTATGCGGGTGCACCGGTGCTCGTCGACGCGTCCGACGACAACGCCCGAACACTCGCGACAAGCATCGACGCCGCCGCCGGAGAGTTCGCCAAGACAAAGGATTCGCTCAACGGCGGCCAAACCGCGGCCGGCTCGTCATCGGAGGACATAGACAACATCCCCGCCGGGCGAACGGACGCCAGCTGAACGGCTCGGCAATGCCAACGGCGAACAAAGGCCTGAGCGAACGGCGGGCCGGGTCAGCACAATGAAGGAGATGAGCTCACCGCAGCGTGAGGGATCACTCCAATCCCGGCCTCAGGCGCTAGAGGAGCTCCAGGCGATCGTCCGCTCTCCGTACATGCGACAGAGACGGAGGAGAAGGCAGCAGAACCGCATCAGCCGCATCGTGTCCTCATCGCTGATGCTCACGCTCGGTGCGGCCCTCTTGGCTTGGCAGTGCATTTCGTGGCCGGTCCGCCGGTTAACCGCTCGCCGGACGACGGTCGCGCCGGTAGCGCCTCCAACGGCGCCGGGTCGGCGAGTGGGACGCCAGGTCGCCATCCGAGAGGCTCGAGGACGCTATGCGCTGCGAACCATGTCCTTCAGGACGCATCTCGACTATGCGGGGCATTTCGGCCACAACTACTTGCGGAAGTACTACATGGGCACGTACCTCGGGCTCCTCTGGCTGCCACTCGTACCAGCGCTCGACGTACTGATGCGGTCGCTGCTCTTCGGCGGCTTCCTCGGCGTCTCGTCCGGGAACCGGCCTTACGTGATCTTCCTCCTGATCGGCTCGATGGGCTGGTACTTCTTCGAACGCACGACGTACTGGGGATACCGCTCCCTGCAGTACAACCGGCGATACTTTCGTCACCTGCCGGTACCGCGACTCCCCGCCCTCACGGGTTCGGCAATACCGGGAGCGCTGCTCGCCGCGACGTACGGCTTGATCGCGGTCATCATTTCGATCTACTTCCGGTTCTCACGGGGATCCTTCTACATCCACATCGACGCCGGAAGTGTGGACGCGCTGATCGGCCTTGCCCTGATCCTCCTCTACGCCTGGGCGCTCGGCCTCTTCCTGGGGCCGCTGGTCTTGGAGATCCGCGACGTCCGCCTCCTCATTCGCTATCCGTTCGCGATGTGGTACATGGTGACGCCGATCCTGTATTCGGTCCAGTCGATTCCGCCCGGCTATCGCGCCATCGCCATCTACAACCCGCTCACGGCACCGATTGAGTTCGTGCGGCATGGATTGCTGCAAATGGAGGCGCCCGAGTGGCGCTCGATCGTGACGTCGGTCGCTGTTCTCGCGATCGTGTTGCCCATCGGTTTGGTGTTCTTTGCACGCAAGGAATCAGCGGCACAGGCGCAACTCTGAATGCGGATCATCTCGTCTCGCCTGCCGACCCGCCGCGAACCGCTCGACCCGACGGTCGTGCTTTCTGCGACGCATGTTTCGAAGTCGTATGACCCGCAAGGGCCGATGCGCCTCCGGCGCGCGTTCGCGCGTCTCGGCGGTCTCCAGGTCCAGGAGCTCACCGACCTGGGCATGGAGGACGACGACGACGACCTGGCCGATGACGATGACGACCATGAGCATCCGATCCAACATCGGCCCGGCCCACGGGTAATCGACGATATGTCCATCCAGCTGCCCGGCGGAATCACCACCGCACTCGTCGGTCCACAGGGCGCCGGAAAGACAGTTCTCCTGAAGATGATCGCCGGCCTCGTTCCGCCCACGGAAGGGCGCATCCTCGTACGGGGCCGCGTCTTGCCGGCGCTCAAGGCCGTGGCACGCGGCCTCCCGTCAAAAGGGCACACGCTCAAGAGTGCGATCCCGTTCATCATCGCGGTCATCGGTCTGCCGTTCTCAGAGGCGAGCGCAAAGCTCGATGAGATCGCTGAGTTCATGCAGTTCCCCCAACTGAAGAGCAGCCCGACCGGCGCACTCGACAACAAGCGAAAGGCAGAGATCGTGCTTGCGACGATGCTCGTGCTCGACCCTGAGGTGCTCCTTCTCGACATCCCGATCCCGCAATCCGATTTCGGAGAGCGCTGCCTCGAGCGTCTCGAACGCATCCGCGCCGGCGGCGGCCTCGTGGTCGCTGAATCACGCGATCTCCGCCGCATCCCATTCCAACCCGATCGCGTCATTGCCCTCGAACACGGTCGGCTGACAGCGAACGAAGAGGAGCGCACCAACGGACATCGGCGCGACGACACATGAAAGCGTTCGTGACAGGACACGGCGGCTACATCGGCTCGCACCTCGTCGACCTGCTGAAGAACGCCGGGCACGAGGTCACGGGTTGTGACATCGGACTTTTCAAGGGACAGCACTGGGAGCCGGTCACTCCACCTGACCGTGAGCTAGCCGTCGACGTACGCGAGCTGAAGGCAGAACATCTCGACGGCCACGACTGCGTCATGCATCTGGCGGCGATCTCGAACGACCCGATGGGCGAGGTCGACCCCGGCATCACCTCGAGCGTGAACCTCGATGGCGCAATCCACGTCGCTCGTCTAGCGAAAGCCGCAGGCGTGGAGCGATTCCTTTTCGCCGGGAGCTGTTCGGTCTACGGAAAGTCGGACGAGCGTCCACTCGACGAGACCGCGGAGCTGAAGCCGCTAAGCACGTATGCGGTGTCGAAGGTCGAAGTGGAACGGATCGTTGCGCCACTCGCGGACGAAGGCTTCACTCCCGTCTTTCTCCGGAACGCGACCGCCTACGGATATTCGCCCATGCTTCGCATCGACCTAGTGGTCAACAACCTTCTCGCAAGCGCCCACGCATACGGACGGATCCTCATCATGAGTGACGGGACACCGTGGCGGCCATTGATCCATTGTCGGGACATTGCGCGCGCATTCATCGCCTTCGCCGAGGCTCCGGCGGCACGTGTCCGGAACGCGGCGGTCAACGTCGGCGCAGATTCGGAGAACTATCGTGTTCGAGAAATCGCAGACCGCGTGCAAGGATTGCTGCCGCGTGCAGAGATCGAATACGCGGGGAGTGGCGATCCCGACCCTCGAAGCTACCAGGTGAGCTTCGCTCTGTTCAAAGAGCTCCTGCCGCACTTCGAGTTCGAGTAGTTGAGGACGCTCAGACCCGCGGTCTGAGTCGCTCACGAATCGATGCGTTGCGCGATGTGGCGCGCGATGGCGATCGCCGCTGTCGCTCCGGGCGAAGGCGCGTTGACGACATGCATCATCCGGTCCGACTGCGCGAAGACGAAATCGTCGACGAGTGTTCCGTCGCGCTTCAGCGCCTGGGCGCGGATGCCGCATGGTCCAAAGACGACGTCCCGGCGGTTGACTGCCGGCACGTAGCGACGCATCTCAGCCACGAAGGCGCGCTTCGAGACGTCACGCACGACCTCCACGACGCCCGACGACAAGTGGTGTGCGGCGAAGCGCCAGAAACCACCGTAGGTGAGGGTCGACAGCGTGTCTCGGAGGTTGAACGCCGTACGACGGTATCCCTCACGAGCGAGCGAGAGCACGGCGTTCGGACCCACCGTCACGGAACCGTCGATCATGGGCGTGAAGTGAATACCCAGGAAGGGAAAGGCGGGGTCGGGCACCGGGTAGATCAGCCCGCGAACCAGTCCGCGCGCACGCTCGACGAGCGTGTAGTAGTCCCCGCGAAACGGCACGATTCTGACCGGCGAGGGTCGAGCGCCTGCGAGTCGGAGCAGCCGATCGGACTGCAATCCGGCGCACGCGATCGCTCGGGTCGCGACGACAGCGCCATGGGGTGTCTCGAGCTCGATCCGCCCGTGGTGCGTCCGGATCGAGGTCACCACGCGAGCGAGATGGATCTCACCTCCTGCGTGGCGAACATCATCTGCATATGCCCGGGAGACTGCTGAGAAATCGATGATGCCGGTGCCCGGAACGTGCAGTGCACGAGCGCCGGCGACGTACGGCTCGAGGCCTTCGATCTCCCGGGCTGTGAGGTCACGGAGACCAGCTACGCCGTTCGTCATCGCCCGTCGCTTGAGCTCCTCGAGACGTCCGAACTCTTCGACCTCACGCGCAACGATGAGCTTGCCGCAGAGTTCGTACGCGATCCCGCGCGCATCCGCGTAGGCCAGCAGGAGTTCGCGGCCCTCACGGCAGAGATGCGCCTTCAGCGATCCGGGCGCGTAATAGACCCCCGAATGGATGACACCCGAGTTGCGACCCGTCTGATGTTGAGCCAGCCCGGCTTCCTTTTCGACGACCGCGACGCGTCGGCCACGGAGCGCCAGGTCCCGGGCGACGGCAAG
>WNGE01009214.1_pt1 | contig 10427 bp, 9 predicted proteins | sample 5400651 | NCBI WGS metagenome assembly WNGE01 (sample SAMN13153370, study PRJNA577476) | soil metagenome | isolation source: 60 cm soil or saprolite under grassland replicate 2 | place: USA:California | collected 2016-06-15
GCTTCGATGGCGCACTCGCTCGAGGCGCGCGTGCCGTTCCTCGACTCGGTTGTGACGAACTTCGCGTTCACGCTGCCCGCGAAGCACAAGGTGCGCGGCCTCTCGAAGAAGGTGTTGCTGCGGAAGGCGGCCGAGCCACTGCTCCCGCGCGAAGTCGTGCATGGACGCAAGCGCGGCTTCTCGATTCCCGCGGCGGCGTGGCTGCGCGGCGAGCTCGAGCCGTTCGCGCGCGTGACGCTCTCATCCGACACGTTGCGCCGGCAGGGGTTCTTCCGGCCCGAGCCGGTCGGACGGCTGCTCGACGAGCATGTCGCGGGGGCTCAGGACTGGAGCCGGCAGCTCTGGGGGCTGCTCGCGTTCACGCTCTGGCACGAGCGCCACGTCGAGCAGGAGCCGCCGGCGCTTCGCTCGGCGCGCATGGAAGCACTGCTCGCTTGACCGGGCGTAGGCTCGACGGAGCCCGGCAGGGAGCGGAGGTGCCGGCTTGGCCGGCCCCGGAGCGGGCATGAAGGTCTGGATCGACATGACAGCGAGCGCGCACGTGCTCGTCTTCAGGCCGCTGATCCGGATCATGGAGGAGCGCGGCGACGAGGTGGCAATCACGGCGCGCGAATACGCGCAGACGTTGCAGCTGCTGGAGCTGCACGGCTTGTCGGCGGAGGTGATCGGCCGTCACGGCGGCCGCTCGCGGTTCCAGAAGGCGAGGCAGATGACGCATCGGCTCGGCGCGCTGCGCCGCTGGGCGAAGGGCCGCGGCTTCGATGTGGCCCTTGCGCACGGCTCCCACGAGTTGACGCTGACGGCACGCCGGCTGCGCATTCCGAGCTCCACGACGTTCGACTACGAGTTCGCGACCCTCCAGCACCAGCTCGGCTGCCGCGCGGCGACGAAGGTCGTCGTTCCCGCCGCGATTCCACCGGGGCGGCTCCGCCCTTACGGGGTGAAGCCGCCGAAGCTCCTGCAGTACCCGGGCTTGAAGGAGGAGTACTACCTCTCCGACTTCGAACCGGACCATTCGCTTCTCGAGCGCTTTGGCATCGACCCGGCGCGCATCCTCGTCGTGCTCCGGCCGCCCCCAGATGTCTCGCTCTACCACCGGCACTCGAATCCGCTGTTCCCGATGACCCTCGAACATCTCGGCTCGCTCGACAACGTGCACGCGTTCGTCCTCCCGCGCACCGAGGAACAGCGGGAGTACGTGCGTGGGCTCGAGCTCCTGTCGGTGATCCTGCCGGAACAGGCGGTCGACGCGCAGAGCCTGATCGCCCTCGCCGATCTCGTCGTCTCGGCGGGCGGCACGATGAACCGAGAGGCGGCCGCGCTCGGAGTGCCGGTCTACACGACGTACGGCGGCCGGCTCGGCGGCGTCGACGAGGAGCTGATCCGCGAAGGCCGGCTGAAGCCCCTCACCGACCCGCGGGCGCTCGACCTCGAGAAGCGCGACCCGTCCGCGGGCGAGCGCGTGAAGCGCGACCCGCAGCTGATGCTCGACCTGCTCCTTTCAGCCCTGCCGTAGCCTCATGCGGACATGCCCGGGTGTCAGACACCATCGGGGAAATGCCCTGCAAATGGCAGGGACAATGCTCGCAGCGGACATCTCCTGGTGTCAGACACCGTTACGAAGTCGTGACGAAGTCGTAACGGGTACCTAGGCGACACGTCCGAGCGCGGCGAGGACTTCCTCGCCGTAGCGCTCGAGCTTCGCCGGGCCGACGCCCGGGACGAGGGCGAGCTCGGACAGCGTTCGCGGCTGCCGGTCGGCGATCTCCGCGAGCGTCGCGTTGTGGAAGACGACGTAGGCCGGCACCTCGTCCGCCTTCGCGCGCTCGAGGCGCCACTCGCGTAGCGCGCCGAATGCTGGCGGCAGGTCATCGAGATTCCGAGCAGCTCGCTTCGTCGACGGTGCCGCTGCCGCCGAAACCCCAAGCTCGGCGAGGAACCGCGACGGCTTCCCGGACCACGTCACGAGCAGGTGCCGCTTCGCGCGCGTCAGCCCGACGTAGAGCAGGCGCCGCTCCTCGTCGACGTCCGCGCGGCGGTGCGGCAGCTCGTTCTCCTCGAGGCGCGGCAGGTGCACCGCCTCGAACTCGAGTCCTTTCGCGCGATGGAGCGTCAACAGGTGCACGCCGCGCCCCGCACTCGCGCCGAATCGCTCGCGCAGCCACTCGACGAACTCCGGCACCGCGCCGTCGAACTGCTCCGCCAGCCGTACGAGGCGTGCGAGATCGGCCTGCCGCGTCTGCTCGCGCTCGCCGAGCTTCTCTGGCGGGTCATCGAGCCAGCCCTGCGCGAGCGCGACGGCGCGCACGACTTCGGCGGCCGGCACCGGATCTGACGGCAACGCCTTCAACAGACGACGGGCCGCGTCGCGCGCGAGCAGCGATGCACCCTGGAACGGGATGCCCGCATCGTGCAGTTCCTCCTCGAAATCTGCCGCACGTGCGTTCGTCCGCACGAGCACGGCCTGCTCTTCGAGCGCCACTCCGGCGGCGGCGAGCTCCCCGATCCGCGTCGCGACCGCGACGCCCGCGCGCACGTCCGGCTCCGGCCCGTCGGGAAGCGTCGCGCGCAGCGTCTTCGAAGAGCCTCCGAGTTTCGGCACGAGCCTGTTCGCGAGCTCGAGCACCTGCGGCGTCGAGCGGTAGTTCTGCTCGAGTCGCACGACGTGCGCATGCGGGAACCGCTCCGGCAGCGCAAGCAGCCACTCGGCGCTCGCACCGGTGAAGCCGTAGATCGACTGGTAGTCGTCGCCGACCACACACACGTCGTCGCGGTCGCCGAGCCAGAGGTCGAGCAGCGACTGCTGCAGGACGTTGACGTCCTGGTACTCGTCCACCGTGAACGCGCGCCAACGCTCACGGACGAGTGCCCGCGCGCCCTCGTCATCGTCGAGCAGCCGGATCGCGCGCTCGAGCAGGTCTTCGAAGTCGATCGCGCCCGCCGCCTCCTTGCGCTTCTCGTACTCCCGGAAGACGCGGTGTGCGAGGTCGGCCGGCAGCGGCGGCTCGTGGTCGCCGAGACCCGCGATGTACGTCTGTGGCGTCAGCCGGCGGTTCTTCGCCCACTCGACCTCCGTCGCGAGGTCGCCTGCCGGCCGGAAGCGGTACGGACGCGGCAGGGCGTTGCCGATCTGCCGCAGAAGGAGGGCCTTCGTCGAGAGGATCCGTCCCGGATCGCCGGCGAAGCGGCGCAGCAGCGCGAGCGCCGCGGAGTGGAACGTCGACGCGCGGACGCCCTCGACGCCGAGTTCGGCGAGGCGCGCGCGCAACTCTCCGGCCGCCTTGTCGGTGAACGTGACCGCGACGAGCTCCGCAGACGCGAACGTCCCGCTCGCAACCTGCCACGCGATTCGCCTCGTGATCGTCGTGGTCTTCCCCGTCCCCGCGCCGGCGAGGATGCACACGGGGCCGCGAGTCGCCTCGACCGCAGCTCGCTGTTCGTCGTTCAGGCCCTCGAAGATCCGCTCGGCGCTCAAGGCGGACCACCGTAGCCGGGCGGTCGGTCGGCTTCGTCACGAGAGTGCAGAATCCGGTCGTGAACGCCGGAGGCACTCCGCAGCGGCACCCGCTTCGCCTCGCGGCACTCGTCGCCGGGAGCGCCGTTCTCGTCCTCGGGCTCGCCGCCCTCGGCCTTTTCGTCTGGGTGCGTTCGTACGCGCCGCTCAGCGCCGATGGGGGCGGCTATGCACCCGGTCCCGGTCTCGCGGCCGACGTCGAGCCCGTCAGCGGCTCCGGCGGCAAGACGGTGTTCATCCCGGCCTACCAGAAGGGGCGTGCGTTCGATACCGCCTTCACCCTGCGCAACTCCGGCCGCTTCGCGGTGACGGTCACCGGGCTCGAGTCGCAGCACCGAGGGATCGGCCCCACGCCGGTCCGCCTCTTCTCGACCGACTCGGCGTCGGCGAGCTTCGAGCCGAGCCACCTGCAAGCCCTGGGCCACCTCCGGCTCGACCCCAAGGACTCGGCGACGATCGTCGTCCGCTGGCGCCTCGACTGCAGGCAGAAGAAGGCGGAGGCGTCCGCCGACAGGCTGCCGCTGCGCTACCACTACCTTTCGGCGTTCACGCGGACGCAGCCGGTGGTGCTTCCGTTCGCCGTGACGCTGCGCTGCGAAGGACGCCCTCCGGCGAGCCCGTAGGCACATCAAGCAGAGGCTGGCGCACGATCGACCCGAGCTTCGCGACCACCTCGAGCGTGTCGCCGTCGTCGGCGAGCCGCTCGAGCTCGATCAGCTGGGCCGACAGCCACTCGGCGTCGACCGGCCGCCGGCTCAGCCGCATGATCTTCGAATGCCCGGTGTCGCCGACGGACTCGTTGTCCCCCCACAGCTCTTCGTGCAGCTTCTCGCCCGGCCGCACGCCGACGATCTTGATCGCGACGTCGTTCGGGCCTTTCACCTGATCGGTCGGCAGCCGCGGCTCCTTGCCCGAGAGACGGATCATGTTGCACGCGAGGTCGAGGATGCGCACCGGGTCGCCCATGTCGAGCACGAAGACCTGGCCGCGACCGCCGATCGCACCTGCCTGCACCACGAGCGACACGGCCTCCGGGATCGTCATGAAGAACCGCGTCATCTCCGGCGCGGTCACGGTCACCGGGCCGCCCTTCTCGATCTGCTTGCGGAAGGTCGGGATGACACTGCCCGACGAGTTGAGCACGTTCCCGAAACGGACCGCGACGAAGCGGGTCTTGACGTCGCGCCGGTGTCCCAGCGACTCGACGATCCACTCACAGAGCGCTTTCGACTGGCCCATCACCGTCTTCGGGTTGACGGCCTTGTCGGTCGAGATGAGGACGAAGCGCTCGACGTCGAACTCGGCCGCGAGCTCCGCGACGATCTTCGTCGCGACGACGTTGTTGCGCACGGACTCGAGCGGGTGCGTCTCCATCAGCGGCACGTGCTTGTACGCAGCGGCGTGGAAGACGATCGTCGGCTTGTACTTCTCGAAGACCTCGCGCCGCAGCGCCGTGCGGTTCTTCACGTCGACAAGCTTGGGGATCGCTGCGGTGAAGTCACGCTCCGAGACGAGCTCGCGCTCGATCTCGAACAACGCCGTCTCGCCGTTGTCGACGAGGATCAGCCGCGCGGGCCCGACGCGCGCGATCTGCCTGCAGAGCTCCGCGCCGATCGAGCCGCCGGCGCCGGTGACGAGAACCGTGTGCCCCTCGAGGAAGGAGCCGACCTGCTTCATGTCGACCTCGACCTGCTCGCGGCCGAGCACGTCCTCCACCTGCACCGGTCGGATCTGGGCGAGCTGAACGTCGCCGGTGATCAACTCGTAGAGGCCCGGCAGCGTCTTCACGGGTACGTTCGACGCCTGCGCCGCCTCGACGACGCGGGCGCGTACCTCGCCCGACGCGGACGGAATGGCGATCAGCACCTCGTCCGGCGTGTACTCGCGCACGATGCGCGGCAGCTCGGCGGTCGTGCCGAGGACACGGACGCCGAGGATCCGCATGTTCTTCTTCGTCGCGTCATCGTCGACGAACCCGATCGGCGTGTACCGCAGCATCCGCGAGCGCTGCATCTCCCCCACGACCGTGCGGCCGGCGTCACCGGCGCCGACGACGATCACCTCACGGCCGCGCGCCACCATCCCCGAGCGCGGCCTCTCGAGCACGGTGCGCGCGAACAACCGCGCACCTGCGATGAGCGCGAGCGTGATCAGCAGGTCCATCACGGCAACCGACCGGGGCAGGCGCACGTTGTGCACGGGCGCTGCGAAATACACCGTTACGTATGCGAGGAGCGACGCGACGACGACGCCACGTGCCGCGCCCCACATGTCGTGCACCGAGACGTAGCGCCACCAGCGCCGGTGGAAACCGAAGAGCAGGAACACCGCCATCTTGATTCCGACGACGAGGAGGATCGTCCGGCGCAGGAGGGTGTCGTAGTAGACAGGTAGCCCCTGGTCGAAGCGCAGCTGGAAGGCGAGGTACCACGACAGCGCCACGATGCCGCTGTCGACGAGGAGCTGGATGAGGCGGTGTCGCCCGAACCCGGTCATGCCCGCGCTGCGACGCCGACCGCCGAGCGGACGACCTCGACGACCCGCTCCTGCGACTCGACTGGCATGCCCGGCCAGAGCGGCACCGAGAAGTTCTCCTCCGCGACGCGCTCGGACTCCGGCAGCGTGCCCGGCTCGTAGCCGAGGAAGCGGAGGGCGGGCTGAAGGTGCAGCGGAGTCACGTAGTAGGTCGCGGTGCCGATGCCGGCCTCGACGAGAGCTGTGCGGATCCGGTCGCGCGCTCGCGAGCGGCAGACGAAGAGGTGGTAGATGTGGCCCGGCTCGTCGTGGGGCAGCTCGACGAGCTCACCGAGGCCGAGCTCCGCGTAGCGCGCCGCCGCCTCGCGGCGGCCGCGATTCCACTCCTCGAGGTGCGGGAGGAACACGCGCAGAAATCCGGCCTGTACCTCGTCGAGGCGCGAGTTGTAGCCGACGAAGTCGAAGTCGACCTTGTCGCGCGAGCCGTGGAAGGCGAGCATGCGCACCTGCTCGGCCAGCGCCTTGTCGTTCGTGACGACGAGCCCGCCGTCGCCGAGGCAGAAGAGATTCTTCGTCGGATAGAAGCTGTAGGTCGAGATCGTGCCCCTCTGCGCGACGCCAGGAGCGCCGAACGCCTGCGCCGCGTCCTCGAGGAGCGGGAGGCCGAGTTCCAGGAGCTCGTCAAGCGGGGCAGGGCGGCCGAACAGATGCACCGGCATGATTGCGCGCGTCCGTTCGGTGACCTTCGCGGCGACGTCCTGCGGGTCGACGTTGAGCGTCGCCGGGTCGATGTCGGCGAAAACCGGCGTCGCACCGCGCTGGGCGATTGCCTCGGCCGTGGCATAGAACGTGAACGCCGGGCAGATCACCTCGTCGCCTGGTCCGATCTCCAGCGCGTGGAGCGCCAGCACGAGCGCGTCCGTGCCGTTCGCGACGCCGATCGCCTCCTTGACCCCGAGGTAGGCAGCGGCCTCGTCCTGGAATGCCCGGTAGTTGGTCCCCCGGACGAAGGCTCCGCTCGCGAGCACCTCGCGGAAGCGGGCCTCGAGCTCGGGGATCAGCGGCTCGTATTGCGAATGGACGTCAACGAGCGGGATCGTCACGGCGCCTCACTGTACCGGCCTTGGTCAGTCGATAGACGAGATACGCCGCGAGCAGCAGGACGCCTGCACCGACTGCGTACTCGGCGTAGCGGAAGTCGTGGTGGAACCGTTCGTAGCTCGACCCGAGCCCGTAGCCGGCGCCGGCGATCGCGAAGGCCCAGATCGCCGAGCCGATCGCAGTCAGCACGATGTACGGCCCGAGCGGCACCCGGAAGACGCCGGCCGGGATTGAGACGAACGAGCGGATGACGGGCGTGATCCGGCCGAGGAACACGCCGACGTTCTCCCACCGGTCGAACCAGCGCTCGGCCCGGTCGAGCTTGTCCGCCGAGAGGTGGAGCCAGCGGCCGCGCCGTTCGAGCAGAGGCCGGCCGCCGTAGTAGCCGATCGCCCAGCCGATGAGCGAGCCGACGAGGTAGCCGATCGTGCCCGCGAGCGCCATGACGACGAACGCGGTGACGCCGAAGCCGAGCTTCGCGCCGAAGAGCGACACGTGGTGCGCCGAGTTGAAGACGCCGGCCGCCACAGCCCCCGCATAGAGCATCACGAGCTCGCTTGCCGCGGGAAAGACCGCATCGATCAGCATCAGGACGAAGACTGCGTACGCGCCGTGCGACGCGACCTGCGAGGTCAAGCTCGAGGAGAGGCCGGCGAGCACGCGGAAGAAGTCTAGGAGCGGCGAGCGGTGACCGGCGCGACCAACGTCGCCGTGCCGATCGAGTTCGCCGCGACGACCCGTACGCGATAGCCGGTGGACGGCCGACCTTTCCAACTCACGCTCTGCACGCCGGGCTCGAGCTTCTCGGACAGCAGGGTCGCGAGCACGATGCCGTTGGCCCTCTCGACGGTCGCGGTGACGTCGGCGGCATGCGCGAGCTGGAACGTCACCGCGAGGCCGCTCGCACTCGACGCCACCTGCAGCGAGGCGAGTGTCTGGTTGAGCGCAAAAGGCCGTTCGGCCGTGGTCGTCCGGCCGAGATCGTCCACGCCCGTCACCGAGAAGCGCCAGCTGCCCTCGACGGCGCCGCTCCCGTCCCACTGAAGCGTGTGGACTCCCGGCTGCTCGGAGTCCTGCACGAGCGTGCGCGCGGTGCGATCGGGTCCGATCACGCTCGCCGTCACCTGCGAGGGGCGGACGAGCTTGTACGCAAAGCTCGCGAAATCGTCGACGCCGTCGCCGTTCGGCGAGAGCGTCGTGGACACGAGCGGCGCCGCATACACGCCGTTGTAGGAGAGCATGAGCGCGTCCGAGATCTGCTGCTCGTCGGCGCGCGTGAGCAGCGCGCCCTCGAACGCCATCGCAGCCGACGTCCCGCTGCCGAGGCCCATCGCCGTCTGCGCACCGAGTCGCGCGAGCGCGACGGCGAGCTCGTAGTTCGTCATCCCGACGCTGTACGCGAAGCCGCCGCCCTCGACGGTGGCGAGCAGGATCCGCCCGTCGCTGAGCTGTGCGATCGCGCTGCGCGCGCTCCGGCGGTTGAGCACCGGATCGCCGAACGACTCGCGCGCACGGAAGAGCGGCTTGCCGCCGGAGACGAGCAGCGGACCGCCGCCGATCGCGCTCGTCATTCCGCTCCAGTTCGGCGTCAGCGTCGGCCGGATCTCGACAGTCGTTCCGGCAGGCGCCTCGGCCGTCAGATGCGTCCCCTGGCCGCCGCGCGAGACGAGCACTGCGCCTCCCGGGGGAATCGGCACCGGCCCGGCCGTCAGCACCTGCGTGACGGTGCCCGAGACGACGCGATTCGGCGTCAGGGGCGGAAACGACTGGATCACGTCGACGACGACGCCGGTCTCGGCCGGCGTTGCCGGCCCCCAGGCCGGCGTGTAGAGCGTCGTATGCCCTTTGACCGGCGCCGCATTCAGGTCGAGCTGGCGGCGCTGGCTCGTGCCGCGCCAGGTGCCGTCGAACGAGACGCGCGACACGGCGAGCGTCCCGTCGGCCAGGATGCCGAGACTCGACCGGTCGCGGACCGGCGCGGAGTCGAGCAGTCCACCGCGCATCAGCATTCCCGTCGGCTTGCCGGGATTCGCGGCGAAGAAGTCGCCGTTGACGCCGACGACTGTCGACGTCGTGCCAAGCGCCTTCTGCATGTCCGTGAGCTTCTCGGTCGCGACGACGGCGTTGTTCGAGAGCACCGGCGCGAGCGTGTAGAGCGAACCGTCGGGCCGCGGCGCCGTGACGACGTCGAGCACGACCGGCCCGTGAGGCGTGAACTGCACCTCGCGCTGGTACGAGACGCCCGGCATCAGCAGCGTCTGCGCGACGATCTGCGCGGAAGCGCTGCGCGACGCCCCGGCAGGCAGCGCGGCGATAGCGGCGAGCGCGGCGGCGATGAGCAGCTTGCGGAGCACGACCCCGGCCCAGGGTAGCCGCCTGAGAGGATACCGGCCATGACAGCCGTGGAGGTCAACGAAATTGGGCGCGTCTTCACGCCGCGCAAACGGGATCCCGTCACCGCACTCGACAGTGTCTCGCTGACGTCCCGATCGGCGAAGGCACGGCCTGCTCGGGCCGAACGGGGCGGGACAAGACGACGCTCGTGAAGATCCTCTCCACCGTGCTGCTGCCGATGAGCGGGAGCGCGCGCGTGCTCGGGCAGCGCATCGATGTCGAGGGCGCCGGCGATGCCCTGCTTGCGCTCGCAACGGTGATTCTCGGCCGGATCACCACGATCACGGCGATCGGCCTCATCGGCTTCTTCGAAGTCTGGGCGGTCGGCATGTTCGGCGTCTCGATTTCGTTCGAGCCTCCGGTCGCCCTGGTCTCACCCTCACCCTGCTCGTGACGCTCTTCGCGATGGCAGGAACGGCGGTCGCGTTCGCGGCGCTCTTCGTTCTGACGCGGAACGCGTTCACATTCGCGAACTCCTCGAGCTTTCCGTTCTACGTCCTCGGCGGCGTGTTCGTGCCGATCGCGCTCCTTCCCGGGTGGATCCAGCCCGCGACGAAGGGCGTATTCATGTCCTGGAGCTCCGACCTCCTGCGGGCCACCCTCAAGCCGGCGCCGGTCCACAACGAGTGGGGTCGCCTCGGGATCGTGCTCCTGCTCGGTGCATTGAGCTTTCTGCTCGGCCGGATCGTCCTCGTCTACGTCCTGCGCCGGATGCGCACGACCGGAGAGCTCGCGACCGCGTGAGCCGGACGCTGGTCATGCAGCACGCATTCCCCGCCGGGATCGCCGACTACCGCGCGATCTGGACCTGGCGCAGCTGGATGCTCGGCTGGATGGTGCGCGTGCTCGCGGTGATCCCGCTCACCGGCGTCGTCGCGATCGCGTCGTACTGCTTCGGCACCTTCCTCGCCGGGCTCGTGTTCCGCTTCCGCGAAATCAACAG
>WNGE01009216.1_pt1 | contig 10426 bp, 7 predicted proteins | sample 5400651 | NCBI WGS metagenome assembly WNGE01 (sample SAMN13153370, study PRJNA577476) | soil metagenome | isolation source: 60 cm soil or saprolite under grassland replicate 2 | place: USA:California | collected 2016-06-15
GAGCGGCGCGAGTTCCTGCGCTACGCGACCCTGCTCGGCATGGCGGCACCGGCCGCCTATGCCTTCGTGGGCAAGGTCGCCGGCGAGCGGCTGATCGCGCCGGCGGAGGCTCAGGGCGCCCTGCCCAGGGGCGGCACCCTGCGGCTCGCCATGCGCTGCCAGGACATCAAGAGTCCCCACACGTATAGCTGGGTGGAATCCTCCAACTCCGCGCGTCAGGTGCTGGACTATCTCACGGTGACCGGCGTGGACAACATCACCCGTCCGAGCCTCGTCGAGAAATGGGAGCCCAGCCCCGACCTGAAGACGTGGACGCTGCGTTTGCGCCGGAACGTCAAGTGGCACAACGGCCGGCAGTTCACCGCCGACGACGTCGTGTGGAACCTGAAGCGAGTGCTCGACCCCAAGACCGGCTCTTCCGTGCTCGGCCTGATGAAGGGCTTTCTCCTCGAGGATGTCGAGACAGGCGAGAAGGACGACAAGGGCAATCCCAAGAAATCTTCCCGCCTCTGGGACGCCAACGCCGTCCAGAAGGTGGACGACTTCACCGTCCGGCTGAACGGCAAGTCGGCCCAGCTCGCCGTGCCCGAGCAGCTCTTCCACTACCCGCTCCTCATCCTGGACCCGGCGGAGAACGGCGAGTTCAAGGTTGGCTCGAACGGCACGGGCGCCTTCACGCTGACGGCCAACGAGGTCGGGCGCAAGCAGGTGCTCAAGGCCCGCAAGGAAGGCTACTGGGGCGGCGGGCCGTACCTCGACCAGATCGAGTTCATCGATCTCGGCGACGACCCCGCCGCCGCGGTGAGCGCGCTCGCCTCCAAGCAGGTGGACGGCCTCTACGGCGCCGACATCGTCCAGCTCGAGGCGCTGCAGAAGATCCCGCACGTGCAGATGTACCAGGTGGCCACGGCGTACACGGCGACCGCGCGCATGCAGCCGGTGAAGCCCTTCGACGACAAGCGCGTGCGCCAGGCCATGCGGTACGCCATCGACTCGAACGCGGTCCTCCAGATCGCCCACCGCGGTCTCGGCCAGCCCGGCGAGCACCATCACGTCAGCTCCGTGCATCCGGAGTACGCGAAGCTGCCGCCGCCGCAGCGCGATGTCGCCCGGGCCAAGAAGCTGCTCGCGGAGGCGGGCTACCCGAACGGCATCGACGTCGAAATCATCTGCCGGCCGCAGCCCGCCTGGGAGCTCCTCGCCGTGCAGACCATGGTGGAGCAGTGGAAGGAGGCGGGCATCCGCGTCAAGATCAACGTCATGCCCTCCACGCAGTACTGGGAGGTGTGGACCAAGGTGCCGTTCGGCTTCACCACCTGGGCCCACCGCCCGCTCGGGATCATGAGCCTGGCCCTGGCCTATCGCTCGGGCGGCCCGTGGAACGAGTCCAAGTATTCCAATCCCGAGTTCGACCGCTTGCTCAGCCAGGCGGAAGGCACCCTCGACGTCGCCTCGCGACGCGAGACCATGGCCAGGCTCGAGGCCATCCTGCAAGACGACGGGCCGATCGTGCAGCCGGTGTGGCGGTCGATCTTCACCTTCCACGACAAGCGCGTGCAAGGCTTCCGGCCCCATCCGACGCTCTACATCTTCGGTCACCAGCTGGCCATCCAGGCGTGATGGCCCACCGACCCCGAAAGACCGGCGGCGCTCGCAAGACCGGAACGAAGGGCAAGGCGAGATCGAAGCCGCTCGGACTGCTCGAGCGGCTCGCCCAGGGACCGGTGATCTGCGCCGAAGGGTATCTCTTCGAGTTCGAGCGGCGCGGGTATCTGCAGGCGGGCGCCTATGTGCCGGAGATCGTGCTCGAGCGGCCGGATCTGGTGGAGGCACTCCACCGCGAGTTCGTCCACGCAGGCTCGGACGTGGTCGAGGCCTTCACCTACTACGCCCACCGCGCCAAGCTGCGGATGGTGGGCCGCGAGGGAGACCTCGCCAGGATCAATCGCACGGCGCTTCGCATCGCCAAGAAGGTCGCGCGGAGCACGGGCACCCTCCTGGCCGGGGACATCTGCAACACCAGCATCTACGATCCCAACGAGTCGAAGTCACACAAGCAGGCGCGCCGGATCTTCGACGAGCAGATCGAGTGGGCGGTCGAGGCCGGCGTCGACTTCATCGTGGCCGAGACGTACTCGTTCGGCGGCGAAGCCCTGCTCGCCCTCGAGGCGATCAAGCAGTCCGGCCGGCCGGCCGTGGTCACCCTGGCCATCCCGCGCGACGGCACCACGCGAGAGGGCTGGAATGTCGCCGATGCGTGCCGCCGCCTTGAAGCGGGCGGCGCGGCCGTGGTCGGCCTCAACTGCGCCCGGGGCCCCGACACGACGATGCCACTGCTCCGGGAGATCCGCGCGGCCGTCTCGTGTCACGTGGCCGCGCTGCCGGTTCCCTACCGGACGACGGCGGCGGAGCCCGTCTTTCAGAGCCTGACGGACCCGTCCCTTCCCGGCAACCGCGCCTTCCCCACCGCGCTGGATCCTTTCCTCTGCAACCGCTACGAGATCGCAGAGTTCGGGAAGGAAGCTCTCGCCCTCGACGTCCGCTATCTCGGTGTCTGCTGCGGCGCGGGGCCGCATCACATCCGGAGCCTCGCCGAGGCGCTGGGCCGCCGGCCGCCCGCGAGCCGCTACTCACCGGACATGTCCAAGCACATCCTCTTCGGCAGCGACAAGCGTCTCTGGCAAAAAAACCTGGAATACGGCCGGCAGACCTATGGCGCGGCCGAGTCAGCCCCCCGGTAACCGCACGACATGGAACAGAGAAAAGGGGCGGCCGTCGTCATCATCGGCGGCGGCGTCACCGGTCTCAGCGCGGGATGGTGGCTCGCTCGCTCCGGTGTCGACGTTCTCGTCCTCGAGAAGAACATCGTGGGATGGGAGGCTTCCGGGCGCAACGGCGGGGGCGCCACTCACGTCTACAGCCCCTTCGGTCTCGAAGAGCAGCGCCTCTGGCCGCAGATGGACGAGCTGCTCGGCTACCCGACGGAGCACCAGCCGTACCGGATCGGCGTGGCCCTGAGCGAGGCGCAGCTCGCGCTGGCGCGGCGCTGGGCCGAGATCGGCGAGACGCGCGGCTTCAAGTGGGAGCTTCTCGATCGCCGTCAGCTCAAGGAGCTGGTGCCCATCGTCGGTGACAATGCCATCGGCGGCACCTATCTCCACTTCGGCGGGCACGCCAACCCGCAGCGGACGGTTCAGGCGTACGCCTGGGCGCTACAGGACCACGGTGGGCGAATCCTCCAGCACACGACGGTGACCGGGCTCACGACGCGCGGCGGCCGCGTCACAGCGGTCGAGACCACACAGGGCACGTTCGGCGCCGACACCGTGATCATCGCGGCGGGGCCGCAGACGGGACTCTTCGCGGACATGCTCGGCGTTTTCCTTCCCCTCGCCCCTGCCCGCGTCGAGATGATCGCCACGGAGCCTCTGCCCCTCATGCGCCACGGCGGCGTGGCGGGCAACGGCCTCTACGGCCGGCAGACCCTGCGCGGCAATCTCGTCTACGGCGGCGGACCTCACGAGTGGATCAATGTGCCCGACATGGCCGCGCCCGACCATCCGAACACGCCGCTCGTACGAAACCTCGCGCGTCGGCTGGCCGAGCTCTTGCCCGGCGCCGCGCACCTGCGCGTGATCCGCGCCTGGGGCGGTGTCGCCGAGAACACGCCCGACGGGCTTCCCGTCATCGATCGGCTCTCGTCCCCCGACAACGTCATCCTCGCCACCATGTCTAGCGTGGGGTTCGGGCTCTCTCCCGCCGCCGGAAAGGGCATCAGCGAGCTCGTGATGCACGGCCGGTGTCTCTTCGCCGATCTCTCGGCCCTCGCCCTGAGCCGCTTCGCGGATACGCCGCCCGACTGGCGCGAGCGGGCCGGATGGATTTCGACGAGCGCCCCTGTTGCCGAGACTGCCGCCCGGGGCTCGCGGTGACGATCGACAAGCGATCCATCGCCGAAAAGGCTCCGCGACCCGAACGCCACGTCGCCGTGGTCGTCGTCGGCGCCGGTGCCGCCGGCGTGGCCGCCGCGATCGAGGCAGCCCGGGCCGGCGTCGAGGTTCTGCTGATCGACGAGAACCCCGTCGACAACGACATGATGGCCATGGACGTGCCCCTCTATTTCGGCCAGCGCATGCAGCCATCCGTCCGGAATCGTGCCCTGATGATGGAGCGCGTGGTCGAGACGAACCCCGCGCTGGCCGAGGCCCACGAAGCGGGCGTTGACGTGCAGCTCGGCACCTATGTCTGGGGCGCCTTCGTCAACGGGCCGACCGTGCGCGAGCTGCCGGGGCCCATGCTCGGCCTCGCGGACGACCGGCGCTCCTGGCTCGTCGGCTACGACCGGCTCATCGTCGCCGCCGGGGCGCGCGACGTGGCGATGGGCTTCCCGGGCTGGGAGCGCGCCGGCGCGATGGGGGCGAACGGCGCCGTCTCTCTCCTCACCCGCTATCGCGCGCTCGGCTCGCAGCGCATGGTCATCGTCGGCTCGGGAGACCTTGGCCTCAGGACGGCCGCCCTGGCGCTCGAGAGCGGCGTGGCCGTCGCGGGAATCGTCGAGGTCGCGAACACCGTGCGTGGTGACGAGGCCATCGCGCGATCACTTGCCGGCCGAGGCGTGCCGCTCTACATCGCTCACACGATCCGAGAGGCGCGCGGCAGAGTCGGCGAGATCGACTCCGTGGTCCTCGTTCAGGTCGACGAGAGCCTCAAGCCCGTCGCGGGCAGCGAGCGCGAGATCGCCTGCGACACGGTCTGCCTCGCTCTCGGTCTCGCTCCCAACGTGGAGCTGCTCCATCTCGTGGGTGCCCGCCTCGCATTCGACTCGGCGCTCGGGGGCTGGATACCCGAGCTCAACGACCAGATGCAAACGAGTGTACCGACGGTCTTCGCCGCCGGCGACTGCACCGGCGTCCACGACGCCATGCTCGCCGATCCAGAAATCGCCCGCACACAGGGCCGCCTCGCCGGAATCGCCGCCGCCCAATCCCTCGGCGCCGCCACTCCTGTTGCTCTCCCGCACGAGCCCGGAGGGCAGGGCGAGGGCGCCGCTCTTGATATCCCTCTCCCCCACCGGGGGAGAGGGCCGCAGTTCGAGCTGAGCGGCGCAGCCGCGAGGCGAGGGCTGAGTCGATCTGAGGGGGCGGTTCACACCCATTGGCAGCAATGGCTCCAGTCCCTCCTCCACGCGGGAGGCTGGGAGGTCAACATCTGCCAGTGCGAGGAAGTCACGCGACGCGAGCTGGTCGACGTCAGGCCCCCGCGCTATCTGAAGTGGGAATCTCCGCAAATGGAGGCCCGCAGCCTCGACACCATGCTCCGCGACGGCCCGGTCAACCAGGACCAGATCAAGCGCCTCACCCGCGCGGGCATGGGCCCCTGCCAGAGCCGCCGCTGCCGCGAGCAGGTCGGGCTGCTCCTGGCACAGGCCGCCGCCACCTCCATCGACCGAATCCCCTTGCCGAGCTTCCGTCCGCCGATTCGCCCGCTGCCCATGAACGTGCTCTGGCCGACAGACGAGCCGGCGGCCATGCGCGAAGACTGGGTGAGCTGGTTCGGGATCCCGACCCAGTTCAGTCCGCACTGGGAAGCAGGCATGGCCATCGCCGAGCCGACCGCGCAGACCCGCCTCATCCTGAGCGACGAGTGATCCGCGCCGCCACAGTTGTCGTCTGTGTCGTAGTGGTCTGCCTCGGCCTCGCCGCCTTGCCGCTTGACGCGCAGGTGCCGCCGGGAACGAAGCTTCATCGCGTCGGCGTTCTATGGCAGGGCGGGTCGCCACCTCCGGGTCCCCGGATGGAATCGTTTCGGGAGGGCCTGCGTGAGCCGGGTTACGTCGAGGGACAGAACGTTGCGATTGATCTCCGATACGCGGAGACGGGCGAACGCCTGCGCGCGCTCGCGGGTGAGCTGGTACAGCTGAATGTAAACGTCATCGTGGCGTTTGGCGATCAGGCGCCGGCCATGGCGCAGCGGGCAACATCCGTGGTCCCCATCGTCGCCGTCGCGGACGATATTGTCGGCACTGGACTCGTTCCCAGTCTCGCGCGACCCGGCGGAAACATGACCGGAATGACGATCCTGTCGCCCGAGCTCAGTGCCAAGCGGCTGGCGGTACTCAAGGAGCTCATCCCGAAGCTGACCCGCGTAGCGGTCATGTGGGACCCCGCGAACCGATCCCAGTTGACGGCGACGGAAGAGGCGGCCCGGTCCTTGTCGGTGAAGCTTCAAGTCCTGGAGGTAAGAAATCGCGACGACGTTCCCCGAGCATTCCAAGCCGCCAAGAACGGTCGGGCGGAAGCCCTCAACGTCCTCGCTTCACCACTACTCTCTTCGCTCCAGGAATCGATCATGGACCAGGCGGCAAGCAACCGGCTTCCCGCCATCTATCAGTGGAAGGAGCACGCCGATGCCGGGGGGCTCATATCCTATGGACCAAGCCTCGCGGCAATTTGGCGGCAGGCCGGTCTCATCGCATCGAAGATCCTCAAAGGCGCAAACCCCGCCACTCTACCCGTCGAGCAGCCCACCAGGTTCGAGCTGGTGATCAACATGAGGACCGCCAAGGCCCTTCGTCTGAAGGTCCCACCCTCTCTTCGCGTTCGAGCAGATCACACGATCGAATGACTAGGGCGCGGGAACCCTATAGGCGGCCGTAGTGTCACCAGGTCGGCATCTCGCTCTCGTGGCCGTGGTCCTCGTTGCTCTTGCCGCCGGCTCTACCCCGCCCCCGGTTCCGGCCAGCGACGGCGGCGCCATCAGCCGGCGGGGCACTTACGAGGGCGGGCGGTACCTGATCGAGGTGCCGGCGGGATGGAACGGCGGGCTCGTCCTCTTTGCCCACGGTTATGATGGCGGCACGTTCGTTTCGCCCCTGACTTCGTACCTGCACGACCGGGGTTACGCGCTCGCCGCGTCGAGCTTCCGCACCGAGGACTACCGCCCCGACCTGTTCGTGGATGACATGCGAGCGCTGCTCGATCTGTTCATCCGGGAGGTACGTCGCCCGCGATGGACCGTCATCCACGGGCAGTCCGTGGGAGGGCATGTCGCCATCGCGTCGCTCGAGCTCTACCCAGGCCTGTACCAGGGGGCGCTCATCGAGTGCGGAGTCATGGAAGGGATCGGGAACGTCGACTTTTACCTGGCCGCGCAGGCCGCCGCCGAATACCTCGGCGGTGTCGACCTCTTCGAGGCGCCCGACCGCGAAACCCTGATCGCTCGGGTGAACAGCCAATGGCTGCCCCGCATGGGGGCCCCTCCCGCCTACACGGAGCGGGGCCGGCGCTTCGACAGCGTCCTCAAATATCTGATGGGTGGGGACCTGCCACTGCGGTTGCAGGGCCTTCTTCCCCGCCACTACTTCCGCTACGTCGCGGGCACACGCGCGCCCGAGTTTCGGGAAGTCCTACGACATGCGAGCACGTTGCAGGTCAGATACCGGATCGATCCAGGCCTCGGCGTCGCCGAGGACGAGCTCAACGCCAAGGTCCGTCGCATCGCGCCCGCGGAGGGCGCGAGATCGCGGAGCGCGAACCCGGCCCTTGCCGAACTGACCGGCCGGATCACCGTGCCCGTGCTCGCCATCCACGAGACCGGGGATGCGCGCGTGCCGTGGAGCAACCAGCAGGCGTACCGGCGCCGGACGGTTGCCGCGGGCACGGCCCACCTGCTCGTGCAGCGGGCGGTGCGGTGGCCAAGCCACTGCGGGTTCGACGGGGAAATGCGTGAGCAGGCCTTCGACGACCTCGTCGCGTGGATGGAGAAGGGAATCAAGCCGGACGGCGACGACGTGCTCGCGCCCGACGTGTCGACCCTCGGCCTTCGATGGACACCCCTCCGCCATCCCGAAGATCCCGTGCAGCGACGCGAGCCTTCCCGACAGTGAACCGAAGACAAGCTGTATTCGTGTTGTTCGGCCTTAGCCTGGGATTGCCCGCGGCGCCAGCGTCGAGCGCGCAGCCCACCGGCAAGGCTCCGGCAATCGGGCTGCTCGACGCCGGCGAGCGCCTAGAGTGGTGGGCAGCTTTCCGACAGCAGCTTCGCGAGCTCGGCTACGTCGAAGGCCAGAACGCCTCGTTCGAAGCGCGCTTTGCCAGCGGAAAATTCGAGCGGCTCCCGGAAATGGCTCAAGAACTGGTTCGCCTCAAGGTCGCTGTCATCGTGACGAGCAGTAGGGTCGCCACCCAAGCCGCCGTGCGAGCCACCACCACGATCCCCATTGTCACGGCCACCGGTGATGATCCCGTGACCGCGGGTCTCGTCGCCAGCCTAGCGCGGCCCGGAGGCAATGTCACCGGGATGACGAGCCTTTCAGGGGAGCTGACCCGGAAGCGTTTTGAGCTGCTCAGGGAGGTTCTTCCCAAGATATCTCGACTGGCAGTTCTCTGGCATCGGGACAATCCTGGTTCCGCGGTTGCTATGCGAGATCTCGAGGCCGCCGCTCGGTCTTCGAAGGTTGAGCTTCAGGTTCGGGGGATCAAGAGCGCGGATGAGCTCATCGGAGCTTTCTCGGCCATGACGCGGGAGCATGCCCGAGCAGTCTTCGTGATCGCCGACCCGCTGTTCTTTTCCGAGCGCAGGCGAATTTCCGACCTCGCGATCAAGCACCAATTGCCCAGCTTTCACGGAGTGTCCGAATACGCGGAGGCCGGAGGACTCTTTTCTTACGGGCCGAGCTACTCCGATCTCTTCCGGCGAGCCGCCGTCTATGTGGACAAGATCCTGAAGGGAGCCAAGCCCGGTGATTTGCCGATCGAGCAGCCGACCAAGTTCGAGCTTGTCATCAACCTGAAGACGGCGCGAGCGCTCGGAGTGACCATTCCGCGTCTGATCCTGTTGCGCGCCGACCGGGTGATCGACTAGCGGTCAGAGCCGCTCGTAGCCCCGATACAGCTCCGGGCGGATCCACTGCTTGAAGATGCCGGGCTTGGTCCGCCACGGTAGCGTGCCGTCCACCCGGCGGTCGAGCTCGTCACGCAGCCACTCGAGGCGCGCGAGATCGATGGTCACGGTGAAGACACCGGGCTTCCGCGACTCGAGCAGGATCTCCTCGGGAGTGCAGATCATGGCGTGGCCGCTGCCGCCCTCGAGGATGTTGCGGCTCGTCGCGGTGATCATCAGGTTCTCGATCGCGCGCGCCCAGATGAGGGTGCGCCAGGTCTCGTGGAGCTGGGGCGGCCAGAGCCCGGCGGGCAAAAGCGTGATCCGCGCGCCCTGGAGGGCCATCATCCGTGACAGCTCGGGCACGTAGACCTCGCTGCACATCAGGATGCCGAGCTTGCCGAACTCCGTGTCCCACACTGGCAGCTCGTCCGCTTCCTGGTACTTGAAGTCCCAGAACTTCCCGCCCTCGTAGATCCACGGGCCCGGCGGGGTCGTCCGCCTGTACTTGCCGATACGCTGGCCGTCCGGTCCGTAGAGGTAGAGGCAGTTGTAGCAGGGGGCGTGGCCGACGTCGTCCGAGCGGATGTACTCGACGGCCCCGCCGACGACATAGACTTTCTCCTCGCCCGCCACGGCGGCGAGGGCTTCGTGCGGGGAGTAGTTCACGGGCACCGTGTAGGGGCCCGGATATGTTTCCGGGAGCATGACGAGCTTCGCGCCGTCACGAGCTGCCTGGCGAATGTAGGCGACCGCGCGATCGACGTTCTTCGGAGCCTCCGGGCCCGTCAGCGTTTCGGGCTGCACCACCGCGAGTCTCAGTTCCATGGGGTCAGGTCTCACATTAATACATTTCCAGCGACAAGTCCCATCGGTCCCGACTCAATGTCGGATTGTGAGACCTGACCCCAGATCTTGACAGGGCGTGACGGGTGCAGTCTCATGGCCCTCACCTGGAGGTGCTCATGCGATCCGATCGCGTCATCGGGGCCATCGACTTCCACACGGCAGGGATCGGGATGCGGCTGCTCACGAGCGGCCTCGGGCGACTGCCGGGGAGCACAATCACCGACAAGCGGCGGTGGTTCCAGGAGCATCTCGACGATCTCCGCACCGGCCTCTGCCTCGAGCCGCGCGGGCACCGCGGCCTCTTGATCGCGGTCATGACCGAGCCGGTCACGCCCGCCGCGCACTTTGGCCTCTTCTTCATCTATCCGGGCGGCTACTACGTCTCGTGTGGCGAGGGCACGATCGGCGCCGCAACCGTGGCCGTCGAGACCGGGCTGGTGCCGCGGACGGGGGTCGAGACCCCGGTCGTCATCGACACGGAAGCGGGAGTCGTGGAGACGATCGCGCGCTCGGACGGCGATCGCGTGCGCGACGTCACACTCCGATGGACGGCATCCTTCGTCGCGCTGCCCGAGCAGGTGATCGAGGTCGAGGGCATGGGCGAGGTGCCGGTCGACATCGCGGTCGGCGTGGGCAACGTCTTCGCCATCGTGGAGGCAGGGCACGTTGGCGTGTCGGTGCGGCGAGAGCTCACGAA
>WNGE01020680.1_pt1 | contig 10424 bp, 8 predicted proteins | sample 5400651 | NCBI WGS metagenome assembly WNGE01 (sample SAMN13153370, study PRJNA577476) | soil metagenome | isolation source: 60 cm soil or saprolite under grassland replicate 2 | place: USA:California | collected 2016-06-15
ACGGACTGGTCATTCACCTCCTGCTGCTCTCCACCACGCATTGCTGCGTCGCAGTTGCATTCGGTTACAGGCTGGAGAGCGTTTGCCTGGAGAGGACTTGCACCTCTCTGACTACTCGCGCTTTCAGGCGCACTAGCCAACGCTTTCAGCGTTCTTCATTGCGGATTATCCTTCACAACATCTTACTCAGCCGCTCCATCGGTAACCGGAGTGATCGCCTGGTCTTCAGCAGGTCGGACCAGAGGTCGCCGACCTTTGCCACGCGTTGGGCCATGTTGCGAATCGTGAAACTTACTGGCGATACCTCACCGCGTTCTACTTCCTCCCATGTGCATGGCGCTGAGACAGGCGCCCCTCGCCTTGCACGAACAGTGTAAGCAGCGGCGAACGTGGCGCTGTAATCGTTCCGACCGGTGTCGACGAGAATGCGGCCGCGCCGATCCACTTTGTGAAACTCGCGCGTCAGATTTTCCGGATCACGCGCTACCAGTAACTTACCAACGCGATGAGCAAAGCGCGCGACTGTGGCGAAATCTGCCTTCGCGTCCAACGGCACTGCTATGTGAAATCCCTTCGACCCAGTGGTTTTGATCCAACTTGGTAGGCCCAACTCCTTCAACAGCGCACGCAGGTCCAGCGCTGCGCGGCACAACACGTCCAACTGACGTTTGTCAGCAGAATTGCGAGACGGATCGAGATCAAAGACGCAGATGTCGGGCTTGTAAAAATTCGGCGCACGCGAAGGCCACACGTGAATCGTGATGCTGTTTTGGTTCGCGAGCCACAGCAGCGATCGCGTGCCGGTCACAATCGGATGATTGACAGTGCCCTCGTTCTTTGGAACCTCGACGCGTTTCAGCCATTCGGGAAAGCCTTTTGAAACATCCTTTTGGAAGAAGCCGGGCGCGCCTATGCCGCGGTGATACCGCTCCATCGTCACGGGCCGACGCCGGATGTGAGGCAGCATCACAGGCGCAATCGCTTCGTAGTACGACGCGAGTTCTCCCTTCGTGATGCCGTCCTCGGGAAAGAGGACTTTCTCAGGATGACTAATCACTCCTTCACAACCTCCCCTGCGGCCTTGTCTGTGCGTACGCCTAGCAAGCGCGGGTGGCGCAACTTTCCATGCACCGTCCATTCGATGAAACCGACCTGGACCACGATCTCCGGCTTGACCCAATGTGCACGAACACGCGGCAGTCCAACACTCTTCGTAAATGGCGGCTTAGGAATTTCGATCTTGTCGAGTTGTTCGCGGAGGTCGAGTAGCAGTTTTGTGTCAAAGCCAGTTCCGATCTTGCCTGCGAAGACAAAGTCGTCCCTCTCGAAGTAACCAACCAACAGCGCTCCCAATCCAACGCGCTTGCCTTGTGGATCTGTGAATCCGCCCACGACGAGTTCCTGGGCCAGCTCGCATTTCATTTTCAACCAGTGCGGCGAGCGACGATGTTCGTAGAGCGAGCCGCGGCGCTTCGCGATCACACCTTCCCAGCCTTCTCTTGCCGCGCGCTCCCACGGCAACTCTTCTGAAAGCGTTTCCACGCGATACAGCGGCGGCTTCAGCGGCAACTCACGCAAGATTTCAAGTCGCGCTTCGAGCGGCAACGAAGTTAGATTGCGTCCGTCGAGCCACATGCAATCGAACACGTGATACTTAAGCGGTGTGCCGCCCCAAGTGATCTCGCCATCGAGAATCAATTGAGTAGCGGGAAGACTCTTTACTGCGTCGGCGATCGCCGGAATGTTTTGCGGAAGACGGTTGCGTGAAAACAGCTTGACGTAGGCGCCGTTTTTGTAGGCGAGGAGACGGATGCCGTCAAACTTTTGTTCGAAGAGCCACTCGTCTCCTGTGAAGCGATCTTGAGTAAGAGTGGCTGCCATTGGTGGAAGCCATTCGGGAAAGGGTTGACTATCAGTTTTGGATTGCTGACGCGGCATTGGTGGACAGATCAATCTAATAAGGAAGAGCGCGGTTTACCGAATGAGGTCGGAGCGTTATTTCCATCTTTCGCCTCAGTTGCGGCGTCTCAGCATCCAACTATAACCGTCCAGGGTAAAGAGCTTGGGCGCCTTTTAGCACAGATGGTAATGAAAACTTGAACGCCATGTCACGCGAGGACCCACCCGCTCACGAAGGAGTACTTCCTTCTCTCATGCTTGGATGCCTGTGGATCTTGAGGCGGGGGTAAACCACCCTTCCCAACCTGCAAATTTGTGCGACTTGAACTGGCCCACTCACGGAGACCCACCCGCTACTGCGGGTGGTACTGACCTCATCACGCAAATGATTTGGTTGACATCCTCAGCGTCAATCCTCTAGCTTTACGCGCCTGAGCTGCTGTAAGTTGTTCATCCCTTAACAAGTCGCTCGTCAGCCTCAGGGTTCTTGCTACCTATAGAGAGGCTACCACGAGGTTAACGCCCAGATTGAAACGGTGTCCCCAATGTAATCGCGTTGAAGCGGACGACGCGCTGGTCTTCTGTCGCACTGACGGCGCAACTCTGGTTACCTCGCCTCCGGCAAGTGAATCCAGTACCGCGCAGCTCGATGCGAGCGAAGTTCATACAAGCATCCTGCCTCACAACACCGACGCCACCTTCAAACGAGTAACTGGGCCCACCACATCGCTTCCGGTCACATCGCTTCCGGCGACGTCGCTTCCGCTTCGGCCAGCAACAGGTACAACGCAAGAGTTATCCAGGACAGGGCGGCAAAGAATTATCATTCCAGTCGCCGCAGCGATTCTCTTGATTGGAATCGTCGTCGCTCTCTACTCACTTGCCGGAAGATTCATCACTCCAGCGAAAGACAAAGGTATCGAGTCGGTTGCGGTGCTGCCGTTTGAGAACAAAAGCGGCAACGCTGATTCGGAATATCTCTCCGATGGCTTGTCAGAGTCGCTCATCTATCGTCTGTCACAGTTGTCGAACCTCAAGGTCAGCCCACGCAGTTCGGTGTTTCGTTACAAAGGAAAGGAGATAGACGCAGAAAAAATTGGCAATGAGCTGGGTGTCGATGCCGTCATGTCGGGAAGGCTCACACAGCGCGGCGACAACTTAGCGATCAGCGTCGATCTGATAGACGTCAAAAACAAAAAGACGTTGTGGGGCGAACAGTTTGAACGAAAGATGTCTGATCTGTTGACGACTCAACGTGAGATCGCGTCGGCTATCACTGAAAAGCTTCAGGTCAAACTCTCGGGCACCGATTCGAACGGAATCAGCAAGCAGTATACGAGCAACAACGAGGCTTACCAGCTTTATCTTCAGGGCCGCTATTTTTGGAATAAGCGCTCGTCGGGAAATCTGAAAAAAGCTACTGAGCTTCTGAGAGCCGCTACCGAAAAGGACCCGAATTTCGCTCTCGCATATGCAGGCTTGGCCGATTGTTACGCAGTCTCTTATTACTACGTTGGCGAGCGTCCTCGCGAACTAATGCCCCTGGCAAAAACTTATGCTGCAAAGGCCATCGAACTCGATCCGACGCTCGCTGAACCGCACGCTACGCTGGCATTCGTTAGCTGGTTACTGGAGCGGGACAAGGCGGCCGCAGAAAGGGAATTTCTCCGGGCCATTGAACTTAATCCGAATTATCCGACGGCCCATCACTGGTATTCACGATATCTTCGCGGCATTGGGCGCCTGGATGATGCGTTCCGTGAAATCAAACGGGCGGAAGAACTTGATCCGTTATCGCTCGTTATTATCAACAACGTGGCGGAGATCTACGTCGATAAGGACGATCTGAATTCGGCTAGCAGGGAATGCCAAAGAATGATTGACCTCGATCCTGGTTTTTGGGCTGCGCACCAAACCCTGGGAATCATACTGGTCAAACAAGGCCGGTATGCTGAAGCACTGGCCCAAGCGCAAAAGAGCGCCCAACTTGCCGACAGATCGAATGCGTCTTTGGCTTTGTTAGGACATGTTTATGCCAAGCTGGGGCAGCGAAGTGAGACGGAGGCGGTAATCAAAGAACTCGAAAGACGGTATGCAAACAAGGTAGCCGATGGTCGGGACCTGGTCGTGGTCTATGCAGGTCTGGACGATAAAGACAAAGCGTTCGCCTGGCTGGAAAAGGCCTTTGCAGACAGGAGCGTCTTTCTTGTGTTCTTAAAACTTGAACCGATGATGGAAACGTTGCACAGCGATCCGCGGTGGAAAGACCTGGAGAGGCGCGTCGGAGTCAGTGACTCATAGATTGGGTTCTTGTGTGCCAACAATTTGACATCCGCTTAGAGGTTCCGCCGTCAAAGGGTTGCGCTGCGCTCAGATTTCTCAGCTCGGACGCCAGCCTGCTCTTTCCAGCGTTCTTCATTCACGCCGAAAACCAGCAACCAGAAGATCGTCGCTGCTGAACCGAGCAGAGCCACGATCACGACGAAGGGAAACGCGCGGTAGCCGAGCGGCGGATAAAGAAAAGTCAGCCAACCCAAACCTGAAACGAACGACAATGCACCCAACCACCGCGGCAGGAAGCCTGAGCGAAAAGTCAGATAGCCATTCAACGCTGTAGAAAAGCCGAAAAATCCCAAAGCGAGCGCCGCACCCTGGTCATTCACTTTCAACAGGAGCAGCGTCACCGCCTGCAGCTCTTCCGTGCTAAACACGCTTAGGGAGGGCGCGCCGCCCAGCACGAACAAAGGCATTATGAAAAAGACGCGCGCAAAGGTTTTGACGATACAACCGGTGAGTTCCAGGAATGCGGCCACCAGCGCGACGCTGTTGCTCACCGGCCTTAGCAACAGATAAAAGAGAGCCGCCGTCGCAACCTGGCATGCCATTTCGATCAAGTAGACGGCGTAACCCGCCTGGAACAGGCCCTTATGCGCCAGTATGTTGGTCGCGGTAAGCGCTGCGTCGCTGAAGACAATGAGTTTTTCGCTGACGAAGCCCTGCGCGAATATTCCCGCGAGTATGGTAAGCAGAAACAACAGAGCGGCCATCCGGGCCAGGAAACGAGGCGAAGTTTTCGTGATACGTGTTGCCATAATTCCCTGTAACGAATAGTTGCGACCGTAAGTTCATGACAAGTTAAGACGTGGTGGGGAAACCTGCGGCACTCGCGTGGACCTCGCTTCTCTGACAAATAGTTAGATGAGGGTTCTATGTTTATATCCACGATGCGGGCTGTACTATAGTCTGAACTCCAAATTCCACAACGGAGCAGTTGGTGATGAAGAACTATCGTAAGGAATTATGGTTCAACGTGCCGAGTCGACGTGCGTTTATCAACATCACTCCACAGGTAAAGGAGTGCATCCGCGACAGCGGAATCGTGGAGGGCTTGGCATTTGTAAATGCCATGCACATAACCGCGTCTGTTTTCATTAATGATGACGAGAGTGGGCTTCATCAGGACTATGAAACCTGGCTTGAGCAACTCGCACCACACGAACCCGTTAGCCGCTATCACCACAATAAAACCGGAGAAGATAATGCTGACGCTCACATCAAGAGACAGGTGATGGGCCGCGAGGTTGTCGTGGCAATCACAGCGCGTCAGTTGGACTTCGGACCGTGGGAGCAGATTTTTTACGGCGAATTTGATGGTGGCCGTAAGAAGCGTGTGCTTGTGAAGATCATAGGTGAGTGAGGAACATTGCCGATTAGCGATTGCAGATTGCCGATTGATCGGCAGTTGTTGCTAAAGGCGGCGCACCCACCCGCTACCGCGAGGTGGTACTGACTGCATGACACTGAGCTGAGTGATTGTCGCGAAGGCTGCGCACGCACCCGCTATCCCGATGCGTCGGGATACAGACTGCGTGGCTCTGGTCTGGACAGATTCACTGCGGCAGGACTACTTTCCGCATTAGCTCTTGAAAGCGCGGCTCTTCTCGCATGCCGTCAAAGTGCGGGTCTACTTTGAGTAACCCCATCTGCAGGTCATGCTCCGCGAAGGCTCTTTCGAGCGAAGCAAGCGCCACCTCCAAAATCAAGTGCAAGGGGCCTTCCGGACCTTTGCCGAGTTTCAGATTGGCCAACCCGCGCACATCCTGCGGCCAGAACTCTCCGGCGGCTTCATAGCGGCTTGCAGCCTGCAGCTCTGTAAGCGCCTTTGCGGCGTTGTTATGATGGAGTTCTAATGCCGCCCGGATCGGAGGTAGCCAAATGCCGTTAACGATTGTGAATTGCGGATACTGCTTCGCCAGTTCATCAACGAGCGACTGTGCTTGAGCGACTTCACCACACAACGCCACGCCAGCGCGAGGCTGCTACGCGTCAAAGACACTTGATTGTGTTCGAACGAGAGCGCCTGCGCCGTTGCCGACTTGGTTTCCACGCACTGACCGAAAGCAGCGGCACGCAACGCTTCTTCAGCTGCATACTGCGCGGCCACCTCTTTCGCGTTGTTGTGCGCAGCAAGATCAATCGAGCGGCGCGAGAAATCCTGCGCCAGCCGCCACTGGCCGGCAAAGGACGCTGAGTTAGTTTGCCAATCGAGTGCTATGTACTCATTCTGCTTCCCGCCCAGAGACTCAACTTCGTGCTTCATCGTCGCCGCATCACCCCGAATAAAGGCAATGTTATAAATCCAGGTGTGCAGGTGCTCGCTATCGAGCTTCAACTGCTGAAATGCCCGATTAAGAACTGCCAGGGATTCGTCGTAACGATTGAGCCGCATGAGCGCGCGGGCCAGGTTTCCATGCGGCGCGACCGTGTGGGGATTTATGCGAATGGCTTCACCGGCTTCTTCGGCGGATTTCTCCCATTGTCCAATCCGGTCATAAGCGACAGAAAGGTTAATGTACGGCCTATCATCACGCGGGTAGGTCTGCTTATATAGCTCCAGCACTTCAATATACTTTTCTAATTCTCCAGTGACATAGAAGTAGTAGAAGGAAGAAATTTTGAGCTTCTCAATTTCGCTCACCCGGTCGCGCAATGGATACGCTTTGGCCGCATTTTCAGCCGCCAGCTTGGGCTGCCCGGTGTTGGCGTAACAGACTGCCAATCCGCTGTAGGCGGAGGCGAAGTTGCGGTCCAACTCCAGTGCGTGTTTGTAATGCTCCATGGCCTCGAGCCATTTGCCACGGCTGGATTGGTCGGACGCTAGTGAATAGGCTTTGAGCGCTTCTAACGATGAGGTCGTGACTTCAAGCGGCGCATCGAATCTCTGGAGTGAGTTGAGCGATTCACCCAGCTTCTCGCGCAAGTTGATCGCAGCTTGACTGAGGGTCTTGAGGACCTGCTCCTTGCTTTCCGCTTCGGCCTGTTCTCTCGCCAGAACTTCACCGCTCTGGCTGTTCAGAGCTTCCAGCGTGAGCACGTAGTGACTGCCGAGAGAAGCAATCGAGCCGGTGATCAAGGCCTTCAGGCCCTGCCGCTGGCAGATCTCTCGCCCGACCTCCGCGGTCACCCGCTCATCCGGTGAGCGGCCCATCAGGCGCAACGTCTGCCGCGCGCGTGTGTCGGAAAAGAGGTTCAAGAATGGAGACTGCCCAAGCTGCACGGCAAGCCCTTGTTTTAACGTGCCATCAAAGACGCTATCTCCGGTGGTGTTGACCATATCCGCGAGCAGGATCGTGTCCTTGTCGGTTAAGGCAGATGCGCGGCGAGCGAACAGGAAATACCCCACCGTCACTAAAGCCAGCGCAAACACTACTGCCCCCGTGACTGCAAAGCCTTTCTTATGCCGCCTAATTTCGCTGACGATGTATTCCGCGCTTGATACTTCATGGGCAGCGTCACTGCTCGCTATGCCGACGGCAGTTTTTTCTGCGGTAAGAGGTGGGTGAGCGCCGGTGTGTGCGGCACCGCTGCTCGAGGTTCTGAACTCTGGCGGAACGGTGCGCTCGATCTCTGACTCCAGATCGAGTTGACGTTTAAGTCTTTTCAAATCGACCAGAAGGTCTTTCGCTGTTTGATAACGCTCTTCGAGATCTTTGGTCAGTGCCTTAGAGACGATGCGTTCGAGTTCCGGTGGCGCTTCCCGATCGTAACGTGCCAGCGGTGGAGGTTCTTTATTCAGTATGAGGCCGATAACTTCACTCGGTGTCTCAGCTTCGAAAGGAACATGCCCGGCCACCATCTCGTAGATGACTGCACCCAGACCCCATAAATCGGTGCGTACGTCAATGCGTTTCCCCTTCGCTTGTTCCGGCGACATGTAATACGACGTTCCTAAGACTGTGCCTGCACCCGTGTCGACCAGAGCCTTTGTCGGCGCTTCGGTGTCAGTGGTTGAGCCTTCGGGCTGGGTAAGCTTCGCCAGTCCGAAATCCAAGACCTTGATATAGCCATCACGCCTCACCATGATGTTCTCAGGCTTGATATCGCGATGGATGATGCCGGCCGCATGCGCTGCAGCCAGTGCGCCCGCCGCTTGAATGGCGAACTCGAGAAGCTCCTGTATCTTCAAGTGCCCATGCTTCATCCGCTGGCGAAGGGTCTCTCCATCAATGAATTCAATCGCGATGAAGTGACGTGAGTTGGTCTCGCCAATCTCATAGATCGTGATGATGTTGGGATGATTGAGCGCCGATGCAGCCTTGGCTTCCTGTACAAAGCGACGCATGCGTTCTTGATTCGACGCGACTTCAGCGGGTAGAATTTTCAGCGCCACTTTGCGATCCAGTTTTTTGTCTTGCGCGAGATAGACTTCACCCATGCCACCCGCGCCGATCTTGCGGACAATCGAGTAGTGGGCGAGCATCGTGTTGGGGGACATCGTTTCGCTCAATGGCTTATGAGACTCTTTTGGGCCAAAAGAAAATCGTTAGAAGGCAGGCGACGTTCGCAATCCGTTAATTGGTACTAGTTGATGCCGCAACGTTACCCGTACGTCGATAATGCATCGTATATTAGTTCAAGAAGTAATTGGAAGGCTAGCGTCCTGTTGGTTGTGTTTGTAGTGGGCGTAAGTCGTCGTAGACGCTTCGACATCGTGGAAGAACGGTACCCCGGGTAGGTTTGAGGGGTCTTACGGTAAAGGGAAATGGGGCTAAGATGGTGGCGGTACCTGTTGATCCGAAACCAGTCTCGCGAAGGAAAGCATCTCTACTGCGCGGCCGGGTGTATGCCATTGTTAGGCGCGCAGTGGCCCTTACCCGGTTTGGTTTCAAGCGATGCGGGGTCTGAACCCTGCGGATGCTTCTATACCACGCACGGTCATGGGACCTCGCCGCCAGGCGGGCCGTAGAAGACGACCCACACGGCGAGGTCTTCCGTAAAATCCTCGAAACGATGCTCGGTCCCCGCAGCTACGAACAGGAGGTCACCCGCCTCGAATGAGTCCCGCTTCCCGTCATGAAAGAAAACACCTCTGCCGTGCATCACCACGTAAACTTCATCCTGCGCGTGTGGGGTCGTCGGCCGCGGAAGTGGCGCGAAGCGCCCGAGAGAAAGCATGGCGTTGAGGGTTCCGCGCTGCAGGAAGCTGATCGCGTGCTCGCCCGCTGGACCCGGGATACTCGCTTGAGCCTCGGCTAGGTGGATCACACAGCTACCATCTGACTTGCTCATGCTTCACTCCTCGTGCCGCCTAACGCGGGAAAGGATCACGTCAACTCGGAAACCCATCTGTCGATGTCACTCTCTTCGCTTGAAGCAGATGTCTTTTCTCATGGGTGATTAAGATTCTGTAGGCATCCATTAAACTATAAGTGACCAGGTTCGTGACTGGAGATGAGATTATGATCCTCTGTACATGGCGGATGACAGCCCCATCAACACTGCTATTTGACGGACGAAAAACCTTTGGGGCTTTCACCTTGCGTTTGGATTCAGGATCGACGGCCTTGATCAGCATCTTTGCCCATAGGGCAGGAAGCCATGGCACGCTTTCCCAGAAGGTGGTCTTTTTCTCTCCGCTTAGAACCTTCTCGAAAATTGGAAAATAGGCCGCGTTTGTTGTCACAAGATGCCCAAAACACTGGGCGACACTCCAATGGTCTGCGCCAGGCTTCCAGATAAGCTGTTGTGCAGTTAAACCATTAAAGCACGCCCGCGCTTGATCAGTGATCGCGTTTGCTGCGGAGATCAATCCGAACAAATCTTCGCTCATCATCGTTCGCCCCCAAATGTCGCATAAAGCGGATTTCCTACCCGTTCACAGGTCGGGCTCGATGAAGAGACTTGCTAAACAGAAAGCGTGGCTTCATCGGGGCGAGAGGATAGCGCCGGCCGCGGAGCGGAGTCATAAACATGCAGTAATTGTCCGGTACCGTTTTGGACGTCGTCGTCCTCGCCAAGGCCATCGTTCTCGCCAAGAATGCGTGAGAAGACAACGGCCTTCGCGAGTCCGAAAGTGCCGACCCAGAGGACGCCGTTTTCGTTCATATCGAACTGGTTACCAAGACCAAATTGCGGGAGGCTCGTCAGCACGTTCCCACCGACGACATCGCCTGTTCGCACCACCAGCTGGAGATCCTCGTCCGACGTGCCAATCCAGATCCCCTTGTTATTGGATGAGTCCACAC
>WNGE01009221.1_pt1 | contig 10423 bp, 9 predicted proteins | sample 5400651 | NCBI WGS metagenome assembly WNGE01 (sample SAMN13153370, study PRJNA577476) | soil metagenome | isolation source: 60 cm soil or saprolite under grassland replicate 2 | place: USA:California | collected 2016-06-15
TAAAACCAACAGCATGGCGCGCAGGGCTTGGCTTCTCAGATCTTCGCCGTGGTGTGAGCACAAAGTTATCCAATCTCTTGACGCCCGCGAGTTCTCTGTACTAATCGTTCAGTAGATCGAGGGCGCGCGGCGACACGAAAGTCGCAGCATGAAAGGATTCACCGATGCAGATCATTGATGCGGACGGCCATATCAACGACCACGCCTGCGGCGACGAGATCGCCACGTACATGCCTGAGGGCAACCAAATGGCTCGGCTGTTTCCGGAGTTCGACCACTTGCACTTTCGTTATCTCAAACAAAACCGGCGCAATACCGGCAACCCGACAGCGGAAGACTGGACGGATTTTCTCGACAAGACCGGCATCAGTTGGACGGTGCTCTACCCGACCGCTGGATTAGCGGTGGGGCGCATCATGGCGGAGGAGTGGGCCACTGTCGCCTGCAAAGCGTATAACACTTGGCTTTACGAGCGGTTTCTGAACAAGAATCCGCGGCTCAAAGGCGTGGCGCTGATTCCGTTTCAGAATGTTGACGCCGGCATTGCGGAGCTCCGCCGCGTTGTCAGAGAACTCGGCATGCTCGGCGGCATGCTGCCGTCGAACGGCGAAGCCATTCAAGGGCACCTCGGAAACAAGATCTACTGGCCTCTCTATGAAGAAGCCGAAAAACTCGGCTGCGCTTTGGCCGTGCACGTGGGTTGTCTCCATCACATGGGTCTCGACTCCTTCAGCACCTACTATCCAGCCCATGCTCTGGGGCATCCATTTAGTCTCATGATTCAGGCCGCGGGAATGCTCGCCCACGGCGTCTTCGAGCGCTTTCCAAAACTGCGCGTCGCTTTCCTCGAGGGCGGGGCCACCTGGGTGCCATTTTTCATGGACCGGCTCGACCGCTCCTATCACGATGGCCATATGCAGTTGGATCTCGATGGCAATCTTCTCGGCGGGCCGAAACAGGGTGAGAAGGCAAGCGATTACTTCAAAAAGCAGCTACGCGAAGGACGAATCTTTGTCGGCTTCGATTGTGATGATGAAGGACTAGGAACCGCGGTTAAGAAAGGCGGACGAGAGCCATTTCTCTTCGGCAGCGACTTTCCCCACGAAGTTTTCGACGCCACCAAGTGCCGTCATGAAATCGACGAGCTCCTAGAACGTGATGATCTCACGCTAGTGGACAAGGAGGCCGCCTTAGGTGGCAACGCGTTGAGGTTCTACCGGCCGCCTTTATAAAAAGCGAGCCGGCGAAGGCGACTCTTTCCCCACTTACAGCGCGGCACCCCTGCGCCAGGTCAACTACGGTAGCCTAGTGGCGGGGTAAATTCCGGGAAACGAGGGATAGCAGGACAGTATCTGAGATGGCTGTTCTCTTCTAACTAGAACTTTCTACGAAGGCTTCTTCGCGTGTCTTGCTGAACGCCGGGATCAGCACCGTACACATGGCCAGCACGGCCAACGCGAGGAGCGTCGCGCTGATTGGGCGGCGCAAGAAGACGGTCGGGTCGCCGCGCGAAAGCAACATGGCGCGGCGAAGATATTCCTCCATTAACGGGCCGAGGATGAAGGCCAACAACATCGGCGCCGGCTCACAACCGAGTTTGGCGAAAACGTACCCGAGCACGCCGAACAGCGCCATAAAATAAATGTCGGCCTCAGTGTTCTTCAAGCTAAACACGCCGATGGCGCAAAAGACCAGAATTCCCGGATATAACAGTTGATATGGAATCATTATCATCCGCACCCACATGCCGATTAATGGATAGTTAAGAACAACCAGGAAAAGATTTCCAATCCACATCGACACGATCATGCCCCAGAATAACGAAGGTTGTTCGTTGATTACCGAAGGGCCAGGCTGAATACCGTGGATGATCATCGCTCCAACCATCAGTGCGCTCACTGGGTTTGATGGAATCCCCAAAGTGAGCAACGGAATAAAGGACGTTTGCGCGCCGGCGTTGTTGGCCGACTCCGGTGCGGCGACACCTTCGATGGCCCCCTTGCCGAACTGCGCGCGATTTTTCGAGATCTTCTTTTCGATGGAGTAGGCGGCGAAGGAACCCAAGATCGAGCCGCTTCCAGGAAGAATGCCCAATGCCGAGCCAATGACGGTGCCGCGAAGGATCGGCGCGACCATACGTTTGAAGTCCTCGCGCGTGGGCCAGAGTCCGGTGATCTTCCTCACCATCACCGAGCGCTCTTCTTCATTTTCCAGGTTGCGAATGATCTCGCCCAAACCGAACATTCCCATCGCGACGGTCACGAAGCCGATGCCGTCGGCGAGCTCATAAATCCCAAAAGTAAAACGTTGCGTACCCGAATTCACATCGGTGCCGATGAGTCCTAAGAGCAGGCCGAGGACGACCATGCCGATGGCATGGAGCAGCGAACCCTGAGCGAGCACCACAGAGGCCACCAGGCCGAGGACCATCAGCGAGAAAAACTCCGCGGGTCCGAACTTAAGCGCGACGGCGGCAAGCGGCGGACCGAACCCGGCGATTAGAAATGTCGCGACGGTCCCGGCGAAAAACGAACCGATGGCCGAAGCCGCAAGGGCCGCCCCTGCCCTTCCTTGCTTTGCCATCTGGTAGCCGTCCAGCGTCGTGACGACGGAGGCAGCTTCTCCGGGGAGATTGACAAGGATAGAGGTGGTTGAGCCGCCGTACTGGGAACCATAGTAAATACCCGCAAGCATGATTAGCGCGGACACCGGTGGCAATACGAAGGTGACGGGCAGCAACATGGCGATGGTGGCGGTGGGACCGAGGCCAGGCAAGACGCCGATTGCAGTGCCGAGGAAAACGCCCACGAAGCAGTAAAACAAGTTGGCGAGCGTAGCAGCCGTTTGCAGCCCCAACAGAAGGTGGCCCAGTAATTCCATGGTTATCTGTCCCGTTTGCCGTTATTTCCCTTCAACCGCCGAACCACGGACCGATGATCGGCAATGGGATGCCCAAGCCTTTGATAAACACCAGAACGCAAAAGATCGTAAGGCCCACCGCCATTATCAACGTCGGACGCCAACGAAATCGTGAGCTCGCCAAAGCGCTGATAATGACGAGCAACGGTAAAGCAACCGTCAATCCCGCGCCGCGCACGACAATGCCGAACATAAGCACCGATACGCTGACCAGCGCGAGTCCTTTGAACGCAAACGTTCCGATCGGGGCTCCATGTGCGATGAACGACCGGATCACCGAAATGACGCCAATGACCACGAGCAGGCCGCCCAGAATGGCGGGAAAGTAGGCGGGCCCCATCTTGCCCCCCGTCCCCATGCCATAGTCGCGGGCGATAAGGATCGCGCTGACACCAAAGAAGAGATAGATTAAGCCGGTCCAAAAATCTTTGCTACTGCGGATCATCTCTTCTAGGTATTCCGTCTATTTGTTGGTTTGGCGTCGTTACCCGTAATCGCACCTTGTATAACAACCGCCGTTAAGAAAAAAGGCCGGGGCTTTCCCGGCCTTCGTTAATTAAATCTTCTGCAAGATCCCGACTAGTCGGCATAGACGCCGGCTTTTTTGATGATCGGCCCCCACCTGTCGATTTCAGCCTTCAAGTGCGCGCGAAGCGCTTCGGGCGTGGCACGTTTTTCGCCTACCGGCTCAGTCCCTAAGTCGGCGAACCGCTGCTTCACCGTAGCGTCCTTCAGCGCTTCTTGCAAAGCCTTAGTGAGTTTATCAATCACCGGCTTCGGTGTTCCCTTCGGCCCGTAGAGAGCATGCCAGATGGAAACTTCAAAGCCCTTTAACCCAGCCTCGTCCATGGTCGGCACGTTGGGCAAAGAAGCCACACGTTTCTTAGTCGTCACCCCGTAGACCTTGATTTTTCCCGCTTTGATTTGGCTGGTTGTGTTGGTCGTCTGGTCGCACATGAAGTCCACTTGGCCGCCGAGAAGATCGTTCATGGCCGGTGCCGTACCACTATAAGGAACGGTGGTCACATCTGTCTGAATCGCGCTCATGAAGAGCATGCCGCACAGATGCGAGGCGGCGCCGAGGCCGGCATTTGCGTAATTGACCTTGTCCTTGTTCGCTTTCACGTAAGCAATCAGTTCCTTGAGATCCTTGGCCGGAAAGTCCTTCTTCGCTACGAGGGCCATCGGCACTTCGTTGATCAGGCCAATAGGCTCGAAGTCGGTCATTGGGTTATAGGGCAGCTTTCGATAGAGAGCCGGGGCAGTAGCCATACCGATATGATGTATAAGAATCGTGTAGCCATCAGGCGCCGCCTTTGCGACTCGGTTAGCGGCAATTGTCCCGCCGGCACCTCCCACGTTTTCTACGATCACTTGTTGCTTGAGCGTTTTGCTCATCGGCACAGTGATCAACCTAGCAACGGTATCGGTTGGGCCGCCCGCCGCAAACGGTACGACCATGGTGATGACTTTAGTTGGATAGTCCTGGGCACCGGTCTGCGACACGCCTAACAGCAATAGACAAGCAATAAGACCTGACAGCTTTGTCATATCGGGCCTCCTTGAAGGGTATACTTTGAGTGAAACATATGAATCCGGAAGGTCAAGCTGACAACGCTAACCACCTCCGGATGCAGCAAGTCCAACGCCAATGGGCAAGCAGTAAAGTCCCCCGAATCATTGATTTTTCAGCAGACCTCACAACGGGAAAAGCACCCACTAAAAAAACCCTTGACGACCTTCCCGACTATTGACTATGGTGCCGCCTCTGAGAGGACATTAATCTGAGGGAAAGGTCCAGCCACAAAGAAAGGAGGCTTTATGGCCGAAGAACTCAAAAAACTAGTTGAGGAATATGAGAAGGGAAGAATTTCACGGCGGGAATTCATGCGCCAAGCCGTCATCATGACGGGTAGCCTGGCCGCTGCCAATAGTTTGGTTGGCGGTTTATTAGCGCCTCACTCCTACGCGGCCCAAGTCGCAGCCAATGATCCGGATGTTCTCACTCACAACGTCAATTACGAGGGGAAAGCCGGGCCGGTGGCTGGTTATCTGGCTCGGCCGATGAAAGCAGGACAATATCCCGGCCTAATCGTGATCCATCAGAACCGCGGGCTGGACGATAACATCCGCGATGTCGCGCGCCGTTTCGCTAAAGAGGGATACGTCGCTCTCGCCCCGGATTTCCTTTCCCGCCAGGGAGGAACGATGAAGGTAAACCACACAGGCGAAGGCTTGCCCAACATCCGGGAACTTGCCCCGTGGCAAGGCGTCGCGGAAGACGCCGAGGCGGGGATCAGGTACTTGCGGGTTCTCCCCGATGTCCGCCGCGACCGAATGGGCGTCGTAGGATTTTGCTGGGGTGGCGGGATGGCATTCGTCACGGCAACACAGGCACGCGGCCTCAGGGCCACAGTTGTCTACTACGGCGCGAGTCCAAACCCCTTGGACCTTGTGAAGGACATTCAAGGGCCGGTTATGGCCCACTACGGTGAAAAAGACCCGGGTATCAACAAAGGCATTCCGGACACTGAAGCGGCGATGAAGAAATACAACAAAGTTTATGATTACAAGATCTATCCAGGAGCACAACACGCTTTTAACGACGACACCAACCCTGAGCCCTACGATGCCAAGGCGGCGAAGGAAGCGTGGGAAAGGACGATGGACTTCTTCAAGAAAAATCTAAAGGCCTGATAATTAGTATACCTTCATTTTCCGTGGGAGCCCGGCCTCTGCTGAAAGCGGGCCGGGTCCCACGCCCCTTCGTCTCCCACAAAGCATTCCCCTCGTAATTTCCCGCCGGCAACGATAAGGTAGGCGGTATGAAAAAGCTGTTCTTAAAGCTTGCTCTAATTCATCTTAAGCGAGCTAGAGAACGTAGAGTTCATTGACCGAGAGCGATGAAAGGGGAAATTATGATGCGCTGGATCTCGACTCTGATCGTCGCGCTCAGCGTCTCTGCTTCAATGACTTCACCGCGGGCTGAAGGCCAAGAGCTAAAGAAAATTCGGATCGGCTATCCCGCTTTCAGCCTTACGTTTCTTACCTTCTTTGTTGCCAAGGACGCGGGGATCTTCAAGAGAAATGGTTTCGAAGTCGATCTCGTGCAACTGGCCGGCGCAGTCCAAACCTCCGCTCTAGTCGCTGGCGAGATCGATTATTTGACTGGCATCACAGGGCCGCTGGTCGCCGCCGCGCGCGGCTTGCCGTTCAAAGGGATCATGATCACCCATGATCGGCCGCTTTTCTGGGTGATTGCCAATCCGGAAATTCGCCGCGTAGAAGACCTCATCGGAAAGACGGTGGCAGTGGACCGCCTGGCAACCCTCCAAGATATTGTCGCGAGAGATCTGATCAAAAGAAAAGCGGTGAGCCCGGACAAGGTCACGTTCATCCAAACCGGCTCGGTCTCCAACAGCGTCCAGGCGCTCAGCCAAGGATCCGTCGCCGCCGCTCTCCTCTCGCTGCCTCACAATGTGATCATGACGCAGAAGGGCTACCGTGACCTCGCGTCGGCAACAGAATTCAACATGCGCGCCGCCTCCGGCGGAATCGCAACGCGGGAAGTGAAACTCAAACAAGAGCCAGCCCGGGTCAAGGCCGTACTCCGAGCGACATTCGAAACGCTGGATTTCAATCGAAGAGAAAAGTCTTGGATGATCAGTTACATCCAGAATAAATGGAAATTGACTCCCTCCGTCGCAGAGGAAGCCTACCGCTACTGGTTGCAGGGTCTGACAAACGACGGAAAAATTCCCCTGAAAGATTTGCAGGAGACGTACGATCAAGCCTACGCATCTCAGCTAATTCCGACGCCGGTCACCGTTAAAAACGTAATGGATTACACCCTGCTCGACGAAGTGCTAAAAGAAAAAAGGTAGAACTGAGTCAGGAAAAAGGGGGACGCGATGGCAACTCAAGCTTTTGTCGATTCGGTCATCAAAGAGATTATTCAACCCGGCGTCGAGCGGCTCATGGAGAGCCGTTACTTCACAGAGCTTGTTGGGCTCCGCGTCGGAAAATCGCGCTTCGGCATTGGTGAATGAAACCATGGTTTGCCGCTATTCCGAAGAATTCAACAACTCCTTGCGCCAGCACTATGGCCTTGACCACAAAGCGCTACAGTTCTTCACCGTGCACAGCGTCGCGGACCAAGAGCACACGAAGATGGCTGCCAACGTTATTATGCGTCACGCCCAAACCGACCACCAACTTGAACTGGTGCGGGATAGCGCTCGTCACATGGTGCGCTTCAAGATCGCCAAGTTTGACGGTATCTACGACGCGTATGCATAGTCGCGCGAATGCGCAACTGTTGAGTCTGGAGTCTGGAGTTAATCCAAGTGAGAAATCGTAGATCCCTCGCGTTCGCTCGGGATAACAACACAATTGTCTGCGACATTACGAGGAGGGAGAAGAATCTTTCATCGCCCGCAACTAACTTGCTGCCTTCACCTGTCTTCGCCGACGATGAAGCACGGGCTCGGTGTAACCGTTTTCCGCCTCTCGTCCTTTGAATACCAGATCCAGAGCCGCCTGAAACGAGATGCTCTTTTCGAAATCTGGAGCCATATTGCGATAGTTGGGATCGCCCTTGTTCTGCCGGTCAACGATTTCCGCCATCCGTTCGAAAGTCTTCCTCACCTGTTCCTCGGTGACGATACCATGATGTAACCAGTTGGCTATATGTTGGCTCGCTATCCGGAGCGTCGCTCGATCTTCCATTAGGGCGACGTTGTTGATGTTCGGTACTTTGGAGCAACCGACTCCTTGGTCGACCCAACGGACGACGTAACCTAGGATGCCTTGCGCGTTATTGTCCAACTCCCGCTGAATCTCTTCCGGCCTGAGTTCACGGTCCAATAATGGCGGACTCAGGATGTGATCCAGGCTCGCGCGGCGTCTTTTGGCCAATTCCGACTGCCTCCCGGCGACATTGACATAGTGATAGTGGATCGCGTGCAGCGTAGCAGCGGTGGGCGACGGCACCCAGGCGGTATTCGCGCCCGCTTGCGGATGGGCGATCTTGATCCTCACCATCTCGCGCATCTCATCCGGCATCGTCCACATCCCCTTGCCGATTTGCGCCTTCCCCCGCAGTCCTGTTTCAATGCCGACGTCCACGTTCCAGTCTTCGTAAGCCTTGATCCACGGCTGAGCTTTGATCTCTTCCTTCGGCGGCATCGGGCCCAACTCCATACTGGTATGGATTTCGTCGCCGGTCCGATCCAGGAATCCCGTGTTGATAAAGACCACCCGCTCCTTTGCCGCCCGGATACATTCTTTAAGATTGACAGTGGTGCGCCGCTCTTCGTCCATGATCCCGATCTTGAGGGTGTTCCGCTTCAAGCTGAGAGCCTTTTCCACCCGGGCGAACAGTTCCACTGTGGCCGCGACCTCTTCCGGTCCGTGTTGTTTCGGCTTGACGATGTAGATGCTGCCCTTTTTGCTGTTGGTGTATTTCCCCTTTCCCTTGAGGTCATGGATGGCGGCTAACACCGTAACCATGGCGTCGAGAAAGCCTTCCGGAGTTTCCTGGCCGTCCGCGGTGGTTACGGCATCCGTATACATATGAATTCCCACATTCCGAACCAGGAGCAGGCTTCTTCCCGGCAAGGTGAGCTTTCTTCCGATCGGCGTAATGAAAGTTTTATCCGGGTTCAGCCTCCGGGTCAGTGGGCGGCCGTTTTTGTCGAAGGTCGCTTCGAGCGTCCCTTTCATAATGCCGCACCAATGACGATAGACGGTGACCTTGTCGGCAGCGTCGACCGCGGCCACTGCATCCACGCAGTCCTCGATGGTGGTAATCGCCGCCTCCAGCACGACGTCCCTCACCCCGGCCGGATGCGCCTTGCCGATAGGATGGCTTCTATCGATCTGAATCTCGATGCGCGATGCGTTATTGCTCAGCAAGATGGCGGTCAACTCGCCGTTGCTTTCCTGATAGCCTAGGAATTTGCGTGCGTCCGCGAGACCGACGGTGCTGCTGTCTTTAAGCGTCGCTGCCAGCTGTTTTTTACCGGCGGCGCGCCTCAGGAAAAATCGGGTAACGTCGGAAAAACTTCCCCGTTTTAGACTTACGACTTTGTCTAAAAAATCCTCAGTATAGGCGATCACCTTTGCGCCGCGCCTGGGATTGTAAAACTCTCCCTTTTCCGCGCCGCCCTCCTCCGTAATCACGTTGGTGCCGTAGAGCGCGTCGTAGAGGCTTCCCCAGCGTGCACTCGCGGCATTCAAGGCGTAGCGAGCGTTATCGAGCGGCACCACTAGCTGCGCGCCGGCAATCTCCGTGATCTCAGGGTCAACGTTAGCCGTAGTGACCTTAAAACTCTTGCCTTCGGGAACGAGGTAGCCGATCTCTTTGAGAAACGTCTTATATTCTTCCCTGTTGAAGGGCTGTCCTTTGCGCGCCAGATGGTACTGGTCGATCTGCTTTTGCAGTTTGTCCCGCTTTTCCAGCAGCGCCCGATTCTTCGGGGCGAGATCTCTCACAATCTCGCCGAACGATTTCCAGAAGCGATCGGCGTTCACACCGGTGCCAGGCGCGATCTCATCTCTCACAAGATGATACAATTCTTCGTTAACCTTTAGCCCACCTATCTCAACGAAGTCCGCCATGGCTTGTCTCCTGTATTTCTATTTCGGCCTTGAAAAATCCGACTTGGCAAGGTGCTTTCCCGTTGAGCTGGCACATCGCCAGCGGTAGTAAGACCGTTTGAACTCAACGCCGCAATCCACAGCAAAAAATCCCGTTCAACCAAGTTGCCCGCCCATATAATTCAGAAGCTAACTTAGCTGCAGACTTTAAACTATGAAGGAACTTCTTGACTCCCCGGAAAAGAGCCCACAATCCGCTCTTGCCTATCCTGCCGCAGCGCGCACAGGAGCACTGGTGATACGGCCTGCAGCCGTCGGCGGTCTGGCAATGAACCGCTTGATCGATTCATCGTTGGCGAAAATCTTCTGGGCGCGCGCCGTGTCGACTTCGATGGCAATAATATTCGGATCGTCCGTCCGAGCCTGCCTGAAAACCCCATTGTACATCATGCGCTGAACCGACATACGGTTATCATGTGTCGGCGCCACATAGTAGACCAGATCAATCTTGTAGCGGTGAAGTAGGAAAAAATGCATCAGCGTCATCAAACGCCGCGAGCGATATTTTTTCACCGTATTCTGGTCTTTGACGGCGAGGTATTTTCGCCCGGCGCGGTCCTTATCGACTCTGAATGTAATCTCGGCGATCTTATCGTGGGCTTCGTCGAAAACATTGAGCATCATCTGCTCGGATCCGGCCCATAGCTCTTTAAGCTCGACGCTCAGCTCGCCTTTGTCCAATAGACCTTGCTCGCTCCAATGCTGAGTCCATATGCGCAACCATCTTTCGAGTACGCTGGTAGGCACTTCGACAGCCTTACGATGTTGCATTTCTGTGGACTTTCCACCCATGGACGATGTGGTGAGTGACGGTCCACGGGCTGCCCGGCGAAAACGATCGGCC
>WNGE01009222.1_pt1 | contig 10423 bp, 10 predicted proteins | sample 5400651 | NCBI WGS metagenome assembly WNGE01 (sample SAMN13153370, study PRJNA577476) | soil metagenome | isolation source: 60 cm soil or saprolite under grassland replicate 2 | place: USA:California | collected 2016-06-15
AAGCTCGCCAACCGGCTCGTCGGAATCCTCCACGGATGCCTCAAAACCCGCACCCTCTACGACGAGGCAACCGCCTGGTCCCACCACGAAAACAAGCTTGCGGCTTGACATCTAAGCTCCTGGGATGTCTTTCGGGTCGATCACCAGCGCGCCGCGCCCGGCCGCGACGTCGGCCAGCACCATGTTGATCAGCAAGGTCGTTTTGCCGGAGCCGGTGGCGCCGATGACGTGCACATGGTGACGGGCGTCAGCGACGGCGAGCCCGGCCGGGCGCGGGGCACCGGCGTCGGTATCACCGAGGGGCTTGACGCCGCTTCCCCCGGCGGGGACGCCAGGCGGTGGCGGGACGGCACGCGCACCGGCGCGCTCAAGGCCCGGGACCGCGTCGTCGAGGGGCAGGTGCGCGAGCGCGGCCAGTTCGGGAACCGACATCAGGCCACCGCGGCGCATCCACCGGCTGTTGATCACATCCGGGTGGCGCAGCCGCTGGCGGGCCAGCCAATTACGCCCCGCAAACAGCGCGAACGCCGACGCCAGAGAATGGGCCCGGCCGCGCAGTTGCCCGCGCAGGTTCGGGGTGTCACCCGCGGTGGTCGCGATCGCGTAGCGGATCGCGACCTCCCATTGCGGGCTGGCCAGTTTGGTCACCATGGCCCGTACCTCGGCCCCATGCTCGGGATCGGTGCGGCTGGTGCCGGTGCGGGCGGGCTGGTGGGTGAGCAGATCGAAGAGACGGGCCGCCCTGGTCGCGCTCTGGCCTGCCTTGATCCGCCGGGCGGCGCGCCTGGACCGGCGCAGCCGCGCGCCGGTGGCCGGGCGGGCGAGGATCTGCACGACCGCCCGGTCGCCGCCGGGCAGCCCGGCGGCGGCGCCGAGCAGTGCCCGCAGCGGGTCGGCGTCGTGGCCGGTCTTGAGCGGCAGAGCCTCGGGCCGGGCCAGCCGCAGCGCCCCCGCGGTGACCAGCGCGCCGCGCGGCAGCGCGGCAACGGCGGAACCGCTGGCGGTGCGGGCACCGGGCCAGGCGGCCTCAATGGCGCGTTCGGCCATGCCGGGCGGAACGGTGCCGGGAACCCACAGGCTGATCGTCAGTCCAGCCGCCGTCCAGGTGTACTCGAAGCTCAGATGCGGCTGGCCTGCGGTGAGCCGCTTCCACGCTGGGCGCAACAGCCCGGTGAGGTAGCCCCACAGCGCTTCAGCGCCCGCCGAATCCGGCTGCGGCGGCGTGAGAATCGTGACCTGGCGGGCGTTTTCGGCAAGGCGGTCGTGCCGGCGCCGGCCAAGCCAAGCGTGGGTAGCGAACCCTGTGGCGACAGCCAGCAGCAGGGGCGGCGCTGCCCATGGTCCCCATGTGGCCGCGGCGGTGAGCGCCGCGTGGGCGAGCCGGGACAGCAACAGCCCCGGATGGGTGAGGAAGCGGCCGACCGGGCTGTCAGCGGGGTTGTGCTGAGCTTCACTCAGCAGGCGGGCGATGAGCTGGGACGCGGGGGTCATCGATTCTCCATCAGGCTTGCGGGAGGTCGTGGGGCCGGTATATGGAGTTGCTCCGGCTGCGGGTCATCGAAGTAGGCAGCGACGTCATCGCCGGGCTCCGCGGCGACCCCAGAGGGGGCTGGTGTAACGCCGGGCAGGCTGGCGAGGAACTCGGGATCACTCGTGGCGAGCTGGTGCTCGAAGTCGCTGGCGACGGTTTTGAAGGCGACCCGGTCGGTGGCGCCGGCCGCGAGCAGGCCCTCGCCTTGCTGGGCGGACAGCAGGAACTCCCGTTCCCCGGCCGACAGCCGGAACGCATCGCCGACCAGGTCGATCGCTTGGGGGGCTTGGCGGAGCAGGATCTGGGTGGCGGCGTTGTTGACCACCGCACGGCCGAGGTCGGTGCCGAGGACGTCTTCGGCGTCCTGGGTGACCACGACCAACCCGGCCCAGTGTTTGCGGGCGGCCTTGGCCATCCGGAACAGGTAATTCGCCCCGTCGTGCTGGCGCATCAGCAGCCACGCCTCGTCCACCACCACCAGGCGGCGGCGCCGGTGGGCGGGGTCGGTCACCCGCCGCCAGATCGCGTCCAGGGTGAGCAGTGTCCCGGCGGTTTTCAGCTCGTCGGGGAGGTCGCGCAGGCTCCACACCACCAGGTGCCCCTCCGGGCGGGTGGTCGTGGGGCCAGAGAACAGGCCGGAGTGGGTGCCCACGGTGAACGGCACCAGATGCGCCGCCAAGTCCCGGCCCGCAGCCTCCCCGCTGGCGCGCAGGGCGGCGGCGAGGTCGGCCAGCAGGGGAGCAGGGCGGGCCCAGGTGCGCGGATCGGCGGTGATCCCGGCAGCGTGGTAGCAGCCCATGATGGCCTGGTCGAACGCGGCCCGCTGCGCGGCGGTGGGTGGCTCGCCGAGCAGCACCGCCAGGAAGGTATGCAGGAACACAGATCGGCGCCTGAGCCCATCCGGCCGCGCCGTGGCCGGGTCGCGCACCGTGGGCAGGTCGAACGGGTTGAGCCGCACCCAGTCGGCGCCGAGGTGAATATAGGCGCCGCCGACCGCGGCGGCGAGCCGGGCGTATTCGTCTTCGGGGTCGACGACGGCGACCTCGACCTGCTGGTAGAGGGAGCGGAGGATATCGAGTTTGGTGAGGTAGCTTTTCCCGCCGCCGGAGCGGCCCAGGATCACGCTGTTGTGGTTGTCCTGCGCCCACCGGTCCCAGCAGACGACCCCGGCCGAAGCGGCGTTCAGCCCGTACAGCACCCCGTGCTGGGTGGCGGTGCTGGCGGGGTCGCGGGCGGCCAGGTCGGGGGAGGCGAACGGGAAGCTCGCCGCCAGCGCTTGGGTGTCGAAGGCGCGGCGCAGCCGCAGCTGGTCGGTGGCCAGCGGCAGGCTGGTGATCCAGCCGTGAAGGGTGCGGAAGGTGGCTGGGACGGTCTGCAGCAGCAGCGATTCGGCCAGTGTCCGCACCGCGGAGACTTCGGCGGTGAGCTGTTCTTCGGTGGGGGCGTAGACGGTCAGGTACAGGCCGGCGCGGAACAGGCGACCTTCGCCGCGGGCGATCCGGTACGCGAGGTCGCGGGCGTCGTCGGCGGCGGCTCCGGCGTCGGGGTCGTCCAGGCGTCCCTTGCCGGCATCGCGGCGGCGGCCGGATTCGAGCCGGGCGCGCTGTTTGCGCAGTTGGGCGGCGGCGACAGCGGGCGGGACGGGTTCGACGTGCAGGGCGACGTCGAGTCGGCCGGGGTAGCTGGTCAGCGGTTCCAGCCAGCCGGGCCCAACTTCGGATGGGTAGCCGGTGACCGCCAGGGTGGCTGCCCACCAGTCGCCGATGCGCAGGTGCCGGGGCGCGACTTCGACGCTGTCGGGGCCCGCGACAGCGTCCGTGGCGGCTGCCGGGGCGGCGGGGCGGCGGGGGCGGGTCAGGCGCCAGGCCATGGGGCACCTCCCGAAGCCGGTAGGTCGTGGCCGTCACCGCTGGAGAACGGGCTTGCGGGAGCCGCATGGGCCGTCGGCGGTTGCCGGCCGGGCGCGCAGCAGGCGGCCAGCACGGACGCGGTTTGGGGGCCGTCGAGCGGGGTGACGGCGAGGTCGGCGGCGGCCAGCGCGCGGGCGGCGTCACCGATCCGCCGCCAGGCCCGTTCGGCGGTCGGCTCGCGCACGGTGACTAGCACTTGACGGGCGAGCAGGTCCCGCTCCCCGGCGAGGCCGCTGAGGAAGCTGGCGTGGCCGAGGGCGGCACGTTCCAGAGCCGGGTGCGGCAGGGCGGGGGCGTTGCGGCGGAGTTCGGTGACCATGGCGGACAGGTCGACCCGGTGCGCGCGGATGAGGATCTGCGCCGGCTGCTGCAGGGAGTTGAGCCACCGGCCGAACGCGCCGGTCAGGGCCTGCTGCTCGGCCGGGGTGCGCAGCGCGAAGTTCACCGTGGAGGCCGCTGCGACGGCCACCGCCCCGTCGCCGTCCAGTCTGACCGGCCCGCTTGGATGGATGGCAGTGGCTGGCAGCCGCAGCGGCGCGGGCGGCGGCCCCGCCTGCGCGGCCACGTTGGGGTCGATCCAGGTGGGTGGTGGGTGGATGCCCTCGGGGGCGGGGACCAGCCGGCGCGGGCTGCGGGCCTGCCGCACCGCGGCCACGGCCAGCCGGTCCAGGCTGAGGCCATCGCGCCGGCCCAGCGCGAGCACGACCACCGCCAGGGCGACCGGGGCCGCCGCGCCGGCGAAGACCGCGGGCGGTACCAGATGGCGGGTGGCCATGAACGCGAGCCACAGCACGACCCCCGCGGTGGCCAGGATCGCGACTTGGCGTGCGGTCAGGTCGGCCAGCAGACGGTCTTCGCGGTCCACATCGGCGGGGATGCGTACCGCAAACTGCTCATCAGACCAGTTGTCCGGTCGGCTCATCGATCGTCACCGGCTCTTTCCTGCGCTGCGGATGGCGGCTTCGGCGCCCAGACGGGGCGGCGCCCGTGGGCGCGGCGTTACGGGGGCGTCCTTCTCGCGGCCGGCAGCCGCGGCGCGGTCAGATCAGGGCGCGGCCCGGCACGCGGCGAGCGAGGCCCGGTACCGCCTGGCTGTCCTCGTCCCGGCCCGTTGGTTCCGCCAGCCCCGGTTCCTGGCCTCGCTGCCGGTCCCTGAGCGCCCGGCTGGGTGCCGCCGCCACGCCCGCCCGGGTGCTGCGGTCCCGGACCGGGCCGGGGCCCGGCATGAGGCCCGCGCGGGCCAGCCCCGCCGGGGCCACCCCGCCCGCCGGTGCCCGCTCGGCCACCAGGAGCGCGGCCTGCGCGGCCGGACAGCACGGGCGCGACGCGGCGCAGCACGGCGGCGGCGAACACGAACCGGGCGGCCGAGCGCAGCGGGCTGCGCCCGCCCGCCGACCACACCCGCCGGTAGATCCACGACGGGATGCGGACCAGGATGTACAGCAGGCACAAAAGCTGCACCCCCTCGAACGTGGCCGTCCCCGCATCCCCCAATCGGCCCACGATCAGCGGCGCCCACTGCTCGGTGAAAAACACCCGCATCGCCGCCACCAGCACCAGCGCCTGCGCGGACTGAATTGCCAGGATCCCGGCGAAGGCGCGCCACCACCAGCGGGCGATCCCCTCGGTCTGCGGCAGCGCGTGGCACGCGAGGGCGAGCGGGGCCATCGCCACCAGCACGACCGTGAGCATGAGCCGGGCGACGTAGATAATGGCCAGCACCAAGACCAGGGCGATGGCGAACCCGGCGAGCAGGATGAAGAACATGCCGCCTTCGCCGAGGATTCGTTCGATCAGGCTGCGCAGCATCGCCCCGGCGGCGGCCGGGTTCAGCCCTTGGCCTGCCAGCGCGGCCGACATGCCATCGGCGAACGCGATGGCCTTGCCAGTCAGCAGCAGCGACAGGTTGGCCGCGAGGAAGCCGACCACCAGGCGGGGCGCGATGTCTTTGACCGCGTAGGAGACCTGGACACTCTGGTGGCCCATGACGATGAGCCCGCCCGCCAGCACGAGCAGCACGTAGCAGGTGTCGGCGATCACCAGCGACCCGGTCCACAAGTCGTGAACCGTGCTGAAACCGCCGATCTGGGGGGTTGACAGCAGGGTCTGGCCCAGCAGCGCGAACAGCGGGTTGATCGCCGATTTCACCAGGTCGGCGAACCAGGAGTCGATCGCGTGCCCCACCTGGCAGCCGAAGTTGAAGAAACCGCACCCCCCGCTACCGGCCGCTGGCGACGCCAGCGGAGCCGGATCCTGCGGATTCCCAGGTGATTGTTTCGACGGCCGGGCCGTCGCTGCTGCCGGGGAATGTGCGCCGGGCCGGAAAGGCTGTGGCGCCGAGGGCGCGGCGGCGGGCGCCGGAGCCGGCGGGTGCAGCGCCGCAGCCGTCGCGTGGGGGGCGGGCCAGGATGCCAGCACCAGCGGCACGGCGCACGCCGCTAGCACCGCCGCCGCGCAGCGACTGGGCCGCGGCCGCCGTGCCGCGGTGCCGGCCATCAGCCGCCGACCAGCGACTTGAGCACGGAAACAATCACCGGAGCGAGGACAGCCAAGCCGTAGCCGATCGCGGCGCTTTTCAGCGCCGTCTTGGCCTTCTCGACCTCAGCTGGGTCGCCGCCGGCCATGAGATACCGCAGCCCGCCGACGGTGAGAAACAGCGTCGCAACGGCGGCCAGGATCCCGACGATCCACCCGGTCAGGTTGGACACAACCTGGTTGATGCTGTCGGCGGCCAGGATGTGCGGCCCGGTGCTGGCGAATGCCGCCTGGGGATCCATGACGATGACAGCGGCGATAGTGGCCAGCGCCACGATGCGCGCCACTTGCGGTATGTGCCTCATGACGGTTCCTCCCGCCTGCCGGTGCGCGGGTGTGATGACGGCGATCTGCCACAGGCTCTGCGCCGCGGGCAGCCAGGCCGCCGGCAACCCAGGCCAGCGCGTTCCGGGCCGCCGCAGTGTGCCCCAGCCCGGCCGGTCAGCCAGCCGCGGCAACCAGGCTCCACCCCGGCCTCCACCTGGCACCTGGAGCAGGCGGCGCCGCGCCGTCCCCGTAGCGCGGACCATCTGATCCGCGCCCGGCCAGTCCGGTCGCCGGGGACAGGGGGCAAGCGGCGTATGTTCATGGCGGTCTCCTGGTTGCAGCCCGGCATCCCGCCGGGCAGGGTGTGTCCGCCTACAAAGACCACGAGGGGGGCGCTTTTCTCGCATCGGGGGTCAGGGTTCTTCGAGTTCCCCGTCCGCGATGGCGCGGGCGAGGCGGCGCTCGCCCCGCCAGCGCCGGTTCAAGGCGGCGGTATAAGAGAGGCCAGCCTCGGCGGCGGCCTGGGACAGCGGCACGTCTTCGAGCCGGGTCCTGCCGATCAGGTCAGCGGCGCTGCGGGTGATGACACCCGCCGCGACGGCGCGGGCGAGAACGAAGTCCGGGTGGCCCGATGGCCGGGGCGGCCGCACCGACTCGGCCAGCTCGGCACGGCGGCCAGCGTGGGCGGCCTCACGGCGCCTCAGCCGTCGGCCGGCGTTGTAGGCCGCGAAGCACAGCCGCGAGGCGATCCGCCCCGCTGAGGTGTCGATCACGCGGATCGCCTGGACGAACCCGGTGAGCATCTCAGCGTCCAGGTCATGGGTGTCGCCGTCGTAGTCGGCGGCGAGCCGGCCCGCGCGTTCCCGCAGCGCTGGCAGCGCCACCCCGGCCGCTCCCACGATCCAGGCTGGATCATAGCCGCGGGCCAGGTCCACCAGCTCCCGCCAGGCCGCGTTACGTGCGGCGTAAGACATCGATGGGTGCAGCAGCATCACCCGCAGCTCATCCAGCGGGACCAGCCGGCGCGGCAGGCCGTGCCCGATCCGGGCCCCGTCAACGGCCAGCGGCCGCGGCCCGGACACCAGCGCCTGGAACGTGCTGTCCACCGCGTCCAGCGGGGATGGCCCGAAGTCCTCGCCAGTGCAGGTGCTCATGGTCGTGCTCCCTTCGCCGTGATCGGATGGGGAGCACCCATGCACCCAGCAGCCGCAAGCACGTCACGGGCACGCGGCAGGCATGCGGCACGCGTTTCCCGGGCACTTCGCAAGCACGTGGCAAGCAGTTCACAAGCACGCGCCCGCCAGGCCGGCCCGGGACCGCTGCCTGATTCCGCGGCTGCCTGCAGGGCTCGCACCCGGCCGGGCCGCGCCTACCGGAGCCCGGCCGGCCGGAAAACCCGAAGATAACGAATCAGTAACATCGACGGTGACGGGCTGGCGGGTCACGTGACCGGCATTCCAGCGGGCGGGGGCCGCGCCCCCGGCCGCCGCGGCGCGCGGCCCCACTCCACATCACCGGGCCGGCGCGGGTGGCTGCCGCCGTGCTCGACTCGACGCTGGCCAGCAGGTTCGCTGTGCCGCCCCGGCGTTCCCGTGTACATCCGCGGCAGGGAGCGCCCGGCCCGGCCGCGGCATCTGGCCAGGCCTCGCGGCATCAGGCGGCTCGCTTCCGGCGTGTGCTTGATCCGCCCGTGAGCGGGGAGTTCACCGCCCGGTGAGCGCAAGCGGCACGCGGCAGCACCGGATAGCACCCCCGGGCCGGCTGCTGCCATGCCGGTCGGCGCCGCTGCCGGTACCTGCCCGCATGCCGCTGCGCCAGCGGGCGGAGGGTTCGGTGTGCTTGACCGGGCGCTGAGCAGTGCCGGCCCAGCGCCGGGTGCCCGCGCATGGTCGTGTAGGGATTCACCGAAGATGCCGGTCCAGGCCGGTGCACTTGTCGGTGCCGCGGTCATCTTCCTCTGGGCGCGGGCCGCGGTAGCTGTCGGTTTCTCCTCGGAGCACGCTGCCAAGGGGAGAGAGACCAGCGGTGACGGTCATCGGCACCTGCTTGATGACAACCTGCGCACGCTGCCCGGAGGTGGCTATCCCGGTCACGCCATGTAGCTATTGAAGTCGCGCATTATCAGGTCAGGTCAGAATGGGGGAATGAACAGCCCTCCAGATGACGTGGTGTACCACGGCACCAAGAGCAGCCACAGCGGGGCGGTCATCACGGTGGAGACCCCAGACGGCGAGGTACTCGGTGTTGTGCCGCGCATAGCAGCCCACAGTCCGGCCGGTATGACCTGGGGATATGCCGGGTCTGGCCCGCTCGACTGCGCGCGTTCGTTGCTGGCCGCCGCTCTGGGCGGTGACGGCAAGTGGAGCACTTACGGCGGCGGTCGCGTCATCTACGACTTCAGGGACGAGGTTGTCGCCGGGCTAGGTGACGAGTGGCGTATGAGCCGCAGCGAGATCCTGGCCTGGCTCGACGGGCGGAGGGCCTGAGTACGGCAAGTGCCGGCGTCATGCCTGATAGCCGCCCGCCGGCCAGCGAGACCTCGCTCTTGGCCGTCGGCCGCGGCGGCGAGACCACCGACGAGTAAGCACCTCAACCGGCACGGCCGCCGGCAAGTAGGCGGTCGTACCGACATCTTCACCGGTTCCCTACCGGTCGGGCCGCCAGCGGCGAGCTCAGGTTTTCGGATCGTGGCATGCGAGAAAACGCTGTCCCCGGTGGTCTTTGTATGCGTCCGTACACGGCGGCGGGCCCGGCCGCTGCCGGAAGACACCCGCGACGCGTGACAGGGACGGTGGCATGAGACCCAAGATCTGGTCCCCGAAGGTCCGGCACGGCCAGCGAGCAGGCAGGGCCGCCTTGCGCGGCCGGTTCACGCTGCTGCCCGGTGATGCCCGCGATGTGCTCGCCGCCACGCTGCCCGACGAGAGCGTGAACTGCGTCGTCACCTCGCCGCCCTACTACGGGCTGCGTGACTACGGGACGGCCGCCCAGTACGGCCGCGAATCGGCCCCACAGGCGTATGTGGACAGCCTGCGCGCGGTCTTTTCGGAGGTGCGGCGCGTTCTCGCGGCCGACGGCACGATGTGGCTCAACCTCGGTGACAGCTACGTGTGCGGCCCGGCAGGCCCGCGGCGGTCTTCCGGGCTTCGGGGGCGGCCCAATGCCGTCACCACGCCGGAAGGGCTCGGCGGCAAGGACGGCGGCGGACTGCCCGCGAAGTCGCTGCTGGGCATGCCGTGGCGGGTCGCGCTGGCCCTTCAGGCCGATGGGTGGATCCTGCGGAACGCGATCGTCTGGCACAGCCGAACGCGATGCCCGAAAGCGCCCGCGACCGCGTGTCCAGCAGGCACGAGTATGTGTTCCTGCTCGTCAAGCAGGCACGCTACTGGTTCGACCTGGACGCCATCCGCGAACCCCTCAGCAGGCCCGAAGTCGCGGCGCATCCACCCCCCGTGGGCGGTCGGCAGGGCGCGGCGGGCTGCGTTGGCGGTAGCGCACGACGCAGGTCCGGCCGTTCCTGCTGCAGCCCGAAATACGAACCGGCATCCCCAGCGTTCCGCGGCAGGCCGCACGGCACCCACATATTGCCGACCGGCAAGCGGCACACCGCGGCACACCCTCGCGGCAAAAACCCCGGCGACGTGTGGACGGTCGCGACCAGCCCATACCCGTCAGCCCACTTTGCCACCTACCCGGCCGGCATTCCGCTGCGCTGCATCGCCGCCGGATGCCGGCCTGGCGGGACGGTCCTGGATCCGTTCAGCGGCGCCGCCACGACCGGCGTGGCAGCCCTCCGGCTCGGCCGCCGCTACATCGGTATCGACATCAACCCCGCCTATCACGAACTCGCTCGACGGCGTCTGCTGGCCAGTGCCGGCCGGGCGGCCCATCCGCCGGGTGAGCCAGCGTGAACGTGTACTACCGCGACAGCGCCGCCACGCTCCTGCTCGGCGACGCCCGCAAGGTATTGCAGGAGTTGCCAGCGGGGTCGGCGGACTGCGTGGTCACCAGCCCGCCCTACTTCGGCTTGCGTGACTACCAGCTAGCCCGAAGTTACGGGTGGTTTGGCAGCCGAGTGCGGCGCTGACGTGGGGTTTTGCCGGTTCGGGCGGGTGGTTGTCCTGGCTACTTCTTCAAGGTCAGCGGGATGGGGGCGCCGATGAGGTCGAAGGCCTGGCGC
>WNGE01017622.1_pt1 | contig 10423 bp, 7 predicted proteins | sample 5400651 | NCBI WGS metagenome assembly WNGE01 (sample SAMN13153370, study PRJNA577476) | soil metagenome | isolation source: 60 cm soil or saprolite under grassland replicate 2 | place: USA:California | collected 2016-06-15
GTCGCCGAGTTCCTGGACTCGGTACGACGAGTTGCCGCCGGCGGCACCGCGATGGACCCGGACGTGATCAGCCAACTGCTGGCGCGCAACACCCGCGACGAACCGATCAGCCGGCTCACTCCCCGCGAGGCCGAAGTCCTCGGCCTGATGGCCGAAGGCCGCTCCAACGCCGCGATCGCCAACGCCCTCTTCGTCACCGAGAAGGCGGTCAGCAAACATACGAACAACATTTTCGCCAAACTCGACCTGCCGCCGTCCGAGGACGACAACCGCCGCGTCATGGCCGTCCTCACCTACCTGTCGTCCCGCTGACTGGTTCGTCGCCAGCCAGGTCTTCGATGGCGCGGATGATCCGTTGGCGTGCGGCGGCTCCGTAGCGGGCTGGCTTGCGGAGGTGGTCAAACATCTTGGTGTACAGGGCAACTTCTTGAGGTGCGGTGACCTCGATGCTTGCGGTTGGGGTTTCGATCCACCGGTCGATCGGGGCGACGGGCATGCGTTGTTCGATGTGAGCCAGGAAACTCGGTGGCGGGTGCCGGAGGTCCGGCGCACCATGGGTGGATGCTCAGTGCTGCGCAACTCAGTGAGTTCGAGCGTGACGGGATCGTGAAGGTTCCGGGGGCGTTCGGGGCGGGGGATGCTGCGCGGATGCGGGATGTGCTGTGGGCGGAGTTGGCGAAGCGGCATGGGATGGAGCGGGATGATCGCTCTACCTGGACGACGTTGCGGCCGACGGGGCTGAAGACCACCAAGAAACATTCGGTGGCGGACGCGATTCTCGGACCGCCGCTTCGGTCAGTGCTTGATCACCTGCTGGGGTCATGGACCGAACCACCGCACCAAGGGCAGGTGCTGGTCACGATGCCGATGGCGGAGACGTGGTCGGTTCCGCATCGTCAATGGCACACCGATGTCGGGTTCGATCTGCCGGCGGACGAACTGGTGGCAGTGAAAATCTGGGCCTTGCTGACCGACCTCGAACCCGGAGGTGGCGGCACTCCTCAAGTGGCCGGCTCGCATCGGGTGATCGCTCGCCACTTGAGCAAGACCTCAGAGCGCGAATTCACCACAGTCCGGGACCAGGTGCTGTGTTCCCACCCTTGGTTCCTCAACCTCACAAGTGCAAAGACCGACGGCCGCTCGACGCGACTGATGACCGAGGCCGACCTGGATGGTCTCCCGGTCCGAGTCGTCGAGCTCACCGGCGCAGCAGGCGACGTCTACCTCACCCACCCGTGGATCCTCCACTCGATCGCCCCGAACGCAAACGACACTCCCCGAATGATGCGCAGCCGCTTCATCTGGAAAACCGGGCCCCCGGCAACTAGAGCACCCGAAGAGTGATCGCCTGCGGGGCTCGGGGGAGAGTGATGGCAAGGGCCGGTCGCCCTGACTCCAGCACGATCTCTGACGTGGCGTCGCTGTGCTGAGGGAACACTGGCTCGATCCGTGATTCGGCCGTCAGGCCAGGGATCGGCATCGTCACCGTTTGGTCCTGCCCCCCGCGTCGCCAAACCGTCAGCAGCGTCGTACTCCCGTCCTGTAGGCAGTATGCGATCCAGTCCGCGTCCCACGTCGGCAGGCCGATCGGCCACCGGGGAAGGGCATGCCTGATGTGCTGCCTCATGCCCTTGTACGCACGTACTGCTTCTGAAACCAGGGACAGCTGGGAAGGATCCATAGCGTCGATGCGTCCCGAGAGCTGCAGGCGTCCGAGCAGGGCTGTGTTCAGAGTGAAGGCGTTGAGATCTTCTGTGTACGACGGTTGGGGGTACGCCCAGCTCGCCGCTTGCTCAGGGGCGACGGCGGTCGCGGCCGCAGCGGCGATGGGTGCGTACAGCAAGGGGTCCTGCTGATCGCTGGTGGACTGGAGCTGCAGCCGGGACAGCATGGCGTAGTCGACCCGCATCCCTCCGGACGCGCAGTTCTCGATCGTGAGTTCGGGATGCCGTTCCAGAATTCCCTCGATCCAGGAGAGGTACGCACGGTTGTGCTGGAGGAGGCCGGCGCCGGCGCTGAAGGCGTCGACGTCGGTCCCCGTTCCGGGATTGATGTTGTAGTCGAACTTGAAGTACGCCACACCAAGGTCGTCGACGAGCCGGTCGACCACCTCGTCCAGATGCTTGCGCGTGGCCTCGTGCCGGAAGTCGAGCTGGAACCGGCCGTGTTCCACGACGCGCTTTCCTCTTCTCTGGAAGAACGCCTCGTCGGGCAGTCTCGTGGCCATCGGGCTGTGAACGCCGATGACTTCCGGCTCGAGCCAGAGCCCCGGGGACATGCCCTTGTTTCGGATGTGCCGTAGGACCGATCCGATGCCGTCAGGGAACCGTCGCTCCGAGGGCTCCCACGCACCGACGCTGTCCCACCAACCGTCCGCGTCGTCGTACCACCCGGCATCGATGCAGAAGATCTCGGCGCCGGCCGCGGCCGCGGCGTCGATGAGCGGACGAAGCTTTGCCGTCGTGGGATCGCCCATCAGCGTGTTCATGTAGTCGTTGAAGATGACGGGGAGCCGGTCGAAGTCTGCGTGGGGCTTCCGGATGGATCGTCGTACGGCGGTCATCGCGGCCATCGCGCCTTCGAAACCGTCCTTGGACAGAACGAGGGTGACGGGAACCGTGGTGAACGAGTCGCCCGGTTCGAGCCGGACACCCCAATCGTGATCGGCCTCGGTCGGCCCAAGAGCACTGAGGTAGAGGTCGTCGCCCCGCTCTCCGACTTGCCAGCGCCACGCGCCGTTGTGCTCGATCTGCCACCCGACGGTCAGGGAGTTCTCGCTGTTGGTGAGCAGCCCAAGGGGGAGCGATCCGTCCGTGGACCAGGCTCCGGACGACTTCCGCGAGTACGCCCCGCGGGGATCGTGTTGGTGCGCCCGGCGATTCAGATAGGGGAGAAGTCGGCGAACTGGCTGGCTGTCCCACCGGTATTCGGCAAGCCAGTCGTTGTCAGCCGACCACAGAGTCGACGATGCGGCCGCCCCCGGACCGAGTAGGCCGCTCAGCGCGGCCGAAGTGATCCACGAGATATCCACCGATCGGCTTCCGTCGTTAGTCAGCGTCGCGTCCATGCGAATCGCAGCACCGTCGAGGCCGGCCGTCAATCGGGTCACCACGGTGAGACCGGAGATCGGATCGGCGCTGGCGACCGTGAGCGTCTGCCCATCGTCGCCGATCTCGTGCCATTGATAGGTACTGCGATGCGCGACCACGGAGTCGACGTACCGACGCGCGGACCACGACCGACCGTCGCCCACAACGCCGACCTCCGTCAGCGGCAGGGGCTTGGTCGGGCGGACGAACTCTTCACCCTCGAAGGTCACCGAGGTGATGCGTGGAACCCCGTCCACCCGCGCAAGGGACAGCTCCAGCGAACCGGGCGTCCATCGAATCTCGTTGAAGGGCACGGGTTCTCCGTCTCTAGGGCGATTTCCAACAGGGTCTTGCGCACCACGATGTGACCGGTCACACTCTAGCCATGGATGTGACCGGTCACAATGAATTGGCGGAAACAAGTCCTGCCGCGTCGGCTTCGATTCGTGACGTGGCTCGTGTGGCCGGCGTGTCCTACCAGACGGTCTCTCGCGTGATCAACGGTCATCAGAGCGTGAGCACGAGTGCGCGCGAGCGTGTCGAGGCTGCGATCTCGTCATTGGGCTACCGGCCGAGCAGAGCCGCCAGAGCGTTGGCCAGCGGTGTCGAGGATGTCGTGACCGTGTTGACCTCGAACACCAATCTCTTCGGTTACGCGGAGACGCTGGCCGGAATCGAGGAGGCGGCCCGGGCCGCGGGCGTCCGCGTCGCGATCCGAGTGCTCGAGTCCGACAACGCCCAGAGTGTCCGGGCGGCCGTCGACGAGGTGAGCGATCCACGGTCCGGCATGGTCATAGTCCTCGCTTACGACCGTGCAGGAGCGCGGGCCTTGGCTGAACTGCCGCCCGCGGTGCGGTCCTCGGCCACCGTCGAGTCACATGTCGGCAGGCGAGCTGCGCCGGCCGATCGGGACAGGTGGGCGTGGTTCGACGACATGGCTGCGGCCGAGCGCGCCACCAGGCATTTGCTCGAGCTCGGACACAAAACGGTGCATCACATGGCTATCCCGACCTCGTCGACCGTTGGGGATCGCCAACGTGGCTGGCAGCGCGCGCTGCGTGCAGCCGGTGCATCTGTTCCACAGGTTGTCCGACCCAAGGGTTGGACCATCCAGGCCGCCCACGCGGCAGCGCTCGATCTGCTGAGAGACAAAGACGTCACAGCCGTGCTGTGCGGTAACGACGACCAAGCTCTGGGAGTCCTGCGTGCTGCCCATGACCTGAAGATCAGTATTCCCGGTGAACTCAGCGTGGTCGGGTTCGACGACACGCCGGGAGCGCCGTACTACACACCCGCGCTGACCACCGTCAGGTTCGACTTTGCGGCATTGGGCCGGCGGGTGTTCGAGGTCCTCGGCGTGAGGCGCGATCCGCTTTCCAGCCCCCATCCCATCCCCGAGCCCACGCTCATCATCCGCGAGAGCACCGGCGCCGCCACCAAGCGGCCGGCTGCTCGACGGTCTTGAGCTCAGGCAACTCAGTCACGACGTGCCCCGCCGGGGCCGGTCATCACATCAGGACAAGGACGACCATGGGTAAGACTCGCAAGACCCTCATCGCACTGGCCGCGGTCGGCTTATTCGCTGCAGGCTGTAGCGACCCCGGTGCAACCGGCAGCAGCTCGAGTTCCGGGCAGACCGCTACCTGGGCCGACGAGACCGCGAAGCTCGACGGGGTCAGCCTGACCATCTGGGCCGCTCAGAACAGCAACACCGTGGCCAAGAAGACCGCGGACGACTTCAGCGCCAAGACCGGCGCCAAGGTCAACATCGTCACCGTCCCGGACCCGTACGAACAGAGCGTCCAGACGAAAGTTGCCTCCGGCGACAAACCGGACCTGGCCTTCTGGCAGCCCACGGCCTCCGAGCTGACGGCGATCAACGCCAAGACCAACCTGCAGACGCTGGATGGTGCGCCGTTCATCGCCAAGTACAAGCCGGCCCTGAAGGACGTGACCGGCATCCTCGACGGCAAGCGTTACGCGGCCCTGGTGACCGTGCCGGCGGTGGAGGGTGTCTGGTACAACAAGGACGTCTTCGCCAAGTTCGGCATCAGCTCCACCCCGAAGAACTTCGACGAGATGATCGCCGACGCCCGCAAGATCAAGGGCAAGGGCGGGACGCCGTTCTACGAGATGGGCGGCGAGAAGTGGGCCACCCAGTGGTGGGTCCAGGTACAGCTCGCCGATGCGGCGAAGCAAGGCCTGTGGGACAAGGTCAACAAGGGTCAGGAGAAGTTCACCGACCCGACCATCCTCGACGCGATCAAGAAGTACAAGAGCCTCGTGGACGAGGGCCTGTTCAACAAGAACATCACCTCGGCGACGTTCGCCGACCAGGGCAAGGCACTGCTGGCCGGGGATGCCGCGATGGTCATCCAGGTGAACACGTTCTTCAGCCAACTGCAGGCCCAGTCCACCACGGACGAACTCAACAAGAAGATCGGCTTCTTCCCGATCTCGCCCAGCGGCAACGTCGGCACGTTCATCCCGGACCAGTCGAACGCCCTGATCGCCTTCAAGACCGGCGATGCCAAGCGTGAGGCCGCGGCACGGCAGTTCCTGACCTACTGGCTCGGCTCCGGGTACGCCGAGTTCGTCAAGAACACCAACACCGTTTCCATCGAGGACGGGGTCGACACGCCGGCGACGGTCCCGACGGCGCTCAGCGCCAACGCGGACTCCATCGGCGACTCCGTGGGGTCGATGCAGGTCTCGGCCATCGTCAACCCCGACCTCTACCTCAACCTCGCCAACATGCTTGCCGGCCAGCAAACCCCGGAGAAGGTTGCCGAGACGACGCAGGCCCAGTTCGCCCAACTGGCCCAGGCCATCGGCGCCTCTGGCTTCTGAGCGTGATGCAGTCGACCGAGCCCTCGGAGAAGAGATCCAGCATGTCCCACCGCACTTGGCCGGCTGCAACCGACGCCGGCGCTCCGGAGCAACTCCGGCGCGCCGGCGCCACCCCAGGAGGTGAGATGCCCCAGGGCAGTACGTCGCAACGAGGGAAGCCTAAGCCCTCCCAGCCGATCGCCTTCCTGCTGCCCGCACTTGCCGTGATGGTGCTGTTCTTCCTCGTGCCCAGCATTTACAACTTGGTCTACGCCTTCACCGACTGGTCCAGCTTCAAGACCGCCATCAACCCGGTGGGCCTGAGGAACTTCACCAACGTCCTCAACAACGGCGTCCTGCTCGCGGACCTGCGCATCAACGTCATCTACGCCGTACTGGTCGCAATCTTCCAGAACCTCTTCGGCCTCGGTCTGGCTCTCCTGCTGGAGGCCGACACCAAGGTGAACCGCGTGGCCCGAACCCTGTTCTTCATCCCGGTTCTGATGTCGGCACTTGCCGTCGGCTACATCTTCCAGGCGTTGCTCAAGCCCACCGGCTCGGTCAACGCGCTGGTCTCATGGATCAGCGGCCACCACGTGGACTACGCGTGGCTCAACGACACGCACCTGACCCTGGTGTGGCTGACGATCATCCATGCCTGGAAGTGGATGGGTCTGGCGATGCTCATCTATCTGGCCGGGCTCAAGACCATCAACGCAGACGTGATCGAGGCGTCCCGTCTCGACGGCGCGAACCGTTGGCAGACGTTCCGCAACGTCAAGCTGCCCTACCTGGCTCCGGCCGTGACCTTCAACGTGGCCACTGCTCTGCTGGGTTCGATGAACAGCTTCGACATCGTGCAAGCGACGACCGGCGGTGGACCCGGCCAGACCACCGAGATCCTCAACATCTTCATCTACCGAACCTTCGGGCAGGGCCTGTTCGCCCAGGCCACCACGATGAGCCTGGTGCTGGTCATCGTCTACCCCTGTGGCTGGTTCTCGTGACGTCCGCCAAGTCACAGGGTGAGGCCCTCATCCCTTCGCTCGCGCTTCCCAAGCACGGCTGGCATTTCGTGGCCAACTACGGCCGGGCCTTCACCGAAGGCCGCGTCCTCCACGCGTTCGTCGGCAGCGTCACCATCGTCGTTCCCTCAGTGCTGCTCGTGCTCCTCCTGGGTTCGATGGCGTCGTGGGTGCTGGCGCGTCGCAAGAGCGTCGTACTGTCCGTCGTCTATGCCGTTGGGATCAGTGGAATCGTGATCCCGCCTGCGGTCATCACCCTGGTTCTCCTGCTCCGTCAGCTGAGCTTGGCGGGGACCCTCGCCGGCATGGTGCTGGTGTACCTGGGGATCTACATGTCGACCGCGATCTTCTTCATCACCGGCTTCATCCGGACCATTCCCACCGAGCTCGAAGAAGCCGCTCGAGTGGACGGCGCGGGCCCGGTGCGCACCTTCGTCACCATCGTGCTGCCCCTGCTGCGTCCCGTGATGGCGACGGCCACCGTGCTGATCTGCCTCTACATCTGGAACGACGTGTTCTTCGCGTTCTTCGTGATAGGCGGCCGCATGGACACCCTGACACTGAACCTCTTCCAAGTGGCCAGCGCCGGCGTCTACCTCAACAACTGGAACCTCATCTTCGCGTACGTCGTCCTGATGAGCCTGCCGCTCCTGATCGTCTTCATCGTCGCCCAACGCCGAGTCATCTCCGGCATCACCAGCGGCGCCGTCAAGTGAGCGTCGTACGGCTAGGAGGCGTCGGCTTTGCGGACCCAGACTTCTCGGATGATGAGGAGGATGGCGGCGGCGCTGGGGATGGCGAGCAGGGCGCCGACGACGCCGAGGAGGGCGCCGCCCAGGAGGGCGGCGATGACGGTGACGGCCCCGGGGATGTCGACGGCTCGGCGCATGATGCGGGGGGCAACGATGTAGTTCTCGATCTGCTGGTAGATGATGCCGTAGGCGAGGCAGGCGACGCCGATCCAGAGGCCGTCAGTGAAGCCGATCAAGGCGACGACCACGACGCCGATCAGGCCGCCGACCATCGGGATGAAGTCGCAGAACATGACCACGATCGCCAGCGCCACGGCGTACGCGCGCAGGCCGATGATCTCCAGGAAGATGAACATCAAGACGCCGGCGCAGAGCGCGACCATGAACTGGCCGCTGACGTAGCCGCCGACCCGGCCGAGCACCTCGTCGCCGAGGATCGCGACGCGGGTACGACGGCTGGCCGGGACCAGGCTGTACGCCGCTCGCTTCACCGACGGGAGCGACGCGAGGAAGTACAGCGTCAGGATCAGGATGGTGAAGCCGGAGAAGAGTGCGTTGGCAACGACTTTGCCGACGCCGAGGATGCCGCCGAACGCACGCTGCGCCAGCGCCGGGTCCTGGATGTAGTCCTGCGCCTTCTGGATGAACTGGTAACGCTCGTTGAGGTCGTTCAGCGTCTTCGACTTCTGCAACAGCTCGAGCCACTGGGGCGCGTTCTTGATCAGGCTGTTGATCTGGTCGCTCACCACCGGCACGATCGCCAGTCCGACGCCGACCACCGCGAGGATCATCAGCAGGAAGACCACGCCGACGGACAGGCCGCGTTTCAGGCCGCGGCGCATGAACCACTCGACCAGCGGGTTCAGGCCGACCGCGATGAACATCGAGACCAGCAACAGGATGAGCACCGACCGGGCCTGGCCGAGCGCGTTCCACAGACCCCACGCGAACAGTACGCCGAGGGCCGCGAAGAACCCGAACATGAACGGGTGCGACCGCCGCAACGGCGGCCCCGGCAACCCCATCCCCTCATCCGGGTGCCGCTCCTCGATCAGCAACTCCCCGACGAGATCGTCCTCCGCCCTCTCCGCAGCGGCCTCGGCTTCGTCCTCCGACTCGTCCGCCTTGTCAGCGGAGACGTCCGCCTGCCGGGCGGCTGCTTCTGCTTTGGCAGCGGCGGTCTCGGCCCTGCGGGTGGCTTCGGCGAGGTCCTGCTCGGGTGTCGCTGTGGAGTGTCGGTCGCCGGATGGCGTCACTTCTTGCCCTTCGGGGATCGCGCGCTGGTGCGGGCCGCGTCGGTCTTCTCGTCGTCCTCGGTGTCGGGCGATCCGCTCGGCCGCGCCTGGACGCGAGTCTCCTCGCTCGCGAGGTCATCCAGCCGGAACTCGTCGACCTTCGTCGAGTCGGCCGGCTCGTCGTCGGTCTCCACAGTCCCACCGTCGGTCTTACCGGCCAGCTCGTCGGCGTCCTTGACGTCCACCTTCAGGTTGGTGTCGATCCGGGTCTCGTCGACCCGTGCGTCACCCGCCCCGACGCCGACGAACGGGCTCGACCCGGTGAACGGACCCTCGTCGTCCTCGTCGTCCTCGTCCGCTGGGCTGCCCGGCCTGGGTGCGAGCGGGCTGTCGGCTGGAGCGTCGGCCTCGTCAGCGGAGGGTCCGGCGGGAGCGGACGAGCTGGCCGGCGTGCTCTGCGGGCGCGCGAACGGGCTGTCGGACGGCGCCTTGTCCTCGGTCGGCGCCGGCGATTCAGCGGCAGGTGCCGATGGTGTGCTCTGCGGGCGGGCGAAGGGGCTGACGTACGCCGGGGCAGCGGTCTCGACGTCGAGTTCGGCGGCCTGGCGGGCGATGTTGCTGGCGATCTCGTTCAGGCCGGCGATCTGGGTGAGGATGCCGTCGCGGCGCTTGGCCAGCCGCTCGGTCTCGCGGGCGACGACGGACCGCGAGCGCTCGGCCTCGTCGGCCGCCTTCGCCAGCTCCGCGTCGGCGCGGGTGCGGGCGGTGGTGAGCACCTGCTCGGCCTCACGCCGGGCGCGGTTGATGGTCCGCTCGGCCGATTCCTCGGCCTCGGCGCGGATCTTGCGCGCCTGCTCGGTCGCCTCCGCGACGCGGCGCTCCGAGGCCTCCGCGGCCTCCTTCATCTGGGTGGTCAGGCTCTCGGTGTCGGCCGCGATCTGCGCGTGCTTGTCGGCGAGCTCCTTCGCCTGCTGCTCGCGTTCGTCGGCCAGCCGGGCGCGCAATGCGGCGGACTCGCGCTGGATCGCGGTCCGGATCTTCTCCGCCTCGTGCAGCGCGCCGTTCTTCAGCGTGCCCGCCTGCGACTCGGCGGTCAGCTGCAGCGTCTCGGCCTTGCGCCGTGCCGCCTGGAGCACCTCGGCGGCCTCGGTCTCAGCGGTACGACGAAGCTCCGCGGCGTCGCCCTCGGCGGTCCGGCGCAGGCTGTCGGCCTCGTTCAGCGCCACCGAGCGGATGTCCTCGGCCTCGCGCTCACCGGTCGCGCGGTTGGAGGCAGCTTCCTTGGCCGCCGTACTGCGCAGCTCGTCGGCCTCGCGACGCGCCTCGTCGAGCGCCTCGGACGCCTGGTCCTGCGCCAGCCGGAGGATCTGCGCGGCCCGGTCGCCGAGTCCGGCGTACGACGGGTTGGCGACGGCCTCGAGCTGTCGCCGGGTCTCCTCGAGCTGGCGTTGCAGCGGTGCGGTGCCGGTCTGCAGTTCGTCGGCCCGATTTCG